>Ga0116224_10002226_pt1 | contig 11480 bp, 10 predicted proteins | sample Sb_taG_9_FD_89699 | JGI IMG/M metagenome (GOLD analysis project Ga0116224, IMG submission 89699) | Peat soil microbial communities from Weissenstadt, Germany - Sb_50d_b_LC metaG | ecosystem: Environmental > Terrestrial > Soil > Wetlands > Peat | place: Germany: Weissenstadt | collected 2010-09-21
ATCGGCGTCGTCCTCGCGCCGGGTGGCGGGCGGGTCGAGGGACTCGATGTGCCACTCGGCCCGGCGTCCCCCCACCGGGTCGGCCAGGTAGTCGCGCGTGATGGCGCACACGGCATCGGGCTCGAGCCTGATCCAGGCACCGTCATGGGCGTCGGGGCTGAGCACCACCGAGAAGGTGCCGTCGTGGGCAACCTCGAGGGCCCGGTCGTTGACGGTGCCGACGATGCGCTCGGAGTAGCGGCCGTCGGACGGTCCCCCGTACACGGTCAGCGAGAGGTAGTCGGCGTCACCCTTGCGCCCCGTGACCATGTAGGTCCGGGCCGGGTCGATCGGGGCGTACTGGTAGTAGGCGTCCGCGTTGTCGCCACCCCACTTGCGATAGGGGCCGACGATGTCGACGAAGCGCGGACGGGCCGGGTCGGCCCACACCTGAGCGTCGAGGCCCGCGGCGAGGACCGAGAAGATCCACTTGTACCCTTCGAGGACGCTCAGCTCGTCGAGGGGGACCTCGGGGAGGAAGAGGCGACCCTCGAGCGCGTGCAGCTCCTCGACGAGCTCGTGGAACACCGCGGCGGTGAGCGGTGCGGGGACCGAGTGCCGGGGTGCAGGGGGTTCGGTGTCGGCCATGGCCTCAATCTACGGGCGGCGGCGACGTCGTCCCCGTGGGGCGTGCCTGCCACTCACGGCGGTACAGCACCCAGATCAGCCTGGACCCGATCTCGCCGGGAGCCTCGGGCTCGTGCTCGATCCGCCCCGTCAGCCGGTACCCCAGTTTGGGGGGGACCGAGGCGCTGGCGACGTTGGCCTCGTCGCAGTGGATCTCCATGCGCTCGATGCCGCGCAGGGCGAACCCCACCGCCGTGAGCGCGCCGGCGCACGCGGTGGCGATGCCGCGCCGGACGTGGTCCACGTGCACCCAGTAGCCGATCTCCAGGGCGCTGGGCCCGATGCGGCGGTGGAGCCCGCACCCGCCCACCAGGGTCCCGTCGGGGAGGAAGATGCCGTACTCGTAGCCGCTCCCCGAGCTCCACATGGTGGCCGGCCCCTCGAGCCGTTCCCGTTGTGCCACGAGCGACGTCCCCTCCGGTGTCGCCCACGGCATCCACGGCGCCAGGTGTTCGAGGCTCTCCGTCGCGGCGCGCGACACCGCCGCCGCGTCCCGCTCGGTCAGCCGCTCCAGGACCACGCCGCCGTGCTCCACCCGTTCGGGGGGAACCAGGGCGCGCCCGCTCTCGGCGGCGCGTCGGGCCCGGCGCCGCATGGATCGACGCTCAGGCGTCGCGCCCTGGGGTGGGGCGCAACCCCTCGAGGGTCAGCTCTGCGAACGCGGAGCATTCGACGACCGCGCCCGACACGGGGACCTCGACACCGTCGGCTTCGGCGCGCCGGGCGTGCAGACCGTGCAGCACCACCCGCACCGCCGCGGGCGACGAGAAGTCACCGGTGCGCTCCCACGTGCAGCGGCCCGTCCCGCCGGGGCGCGCTCCTTCCACCCGGAACACGTCGCGCCGCACCGGGCCGTCGCCGTCACCGGCGTCGTCGATGCACAGGCCCCCGGCCGCGCCGTGCTCGTCGGCCCAGCAGTGCAGCGCGAGCAGTTTCGGAGCGTGGTCGAGTGTCAGGTGGCGCGCCGGCGCGCCCTCGAGCCCGCCGTCCCCTTCGATCCGGCACGGCCCTTCGGGGTCCGCCCACCCGTCATCGAGCGGGATTACCGAGCCGGCCCGTGCGAACACGGGGATGCGCTCCAGCGGCGCCTCGGCCGCTGCGCCGCCGGCGGGCCCGTCTCCCCACAGGCTTCTCCACTCCCCGGGGGGCAGCACCACGGGGCGCCGGCGGGCGCCGGGTTCGGTGACCGGAGCCACCACCAACGAGTCACCCAGGAAGAAGGCGTCGTCCACGTCGAGCCGGCCGGCGTCGTCGCGCCCCCCGGTGACACGCCCCCCGGTGACACGCCCCCCGGTGTCACTCGCAACGGTGTCACTCGCAACGGTGTCACTCGCGACCGTGTCATCCGCAACGGTGTCACTCGCACCCGTGTCGGAAGTGGCGTCGCCGACCGGCCACCACAGGGGGCGGACCAGCGGTGCGCCGGTCTCGGTGGCGAGGTGCGCCAACGTGTAGAGATAGGGCAGGAGCCGGTACCGGAACCTGATCCACCCCGCCACGAGCCCTCGTGTGGGCTCGGCGAAGCACCACGGCTCGCGGGGCGGGACCCCCCGCACCGAGTGCGTCCGGCAGTACGGCATGAACACGCTCATCTGCAACCAGCGCAGGTACAGCTCGTCGTCGGGCACCCCGCTGAAGCCCCCGATGTCGGACCCCGAGTACGGCACCCCCGACAGTCCCAACCCGACCACGGTGGCCACCTGTTGACGCATCGACTCCCACGTCGACGCCACGTCGCCGGTCCAGTTCCACGCCCAGCGCTGCATCCCCGCCCATCCCGAGCGCGACACGATGAAGGGCCTGCGCCCCGGGCGCGCCTCGCTCAGCCCCTCGTAGCCGGCGCGGTTCATGAGCAGCCCGTAGAGATTGTGTCCCTCGCCGTGGTCACCGCCGCGGCCGTCGAAGTCGTGGCGGGTGGTGGTGGGCAGCGTGGGGTCGCCCAGCAGCGCGATGGACGTGGGCTCGTTCATGTCGTGCCAGATCCCGGCCACACCGTCGTCGGTGAGCGTGCGGTACTTCCCGGCCCACCACGACCGCGTGCCGGGGTCGGTGAAGTCGGGGAAGACGCTGCGCCCGGGCCACACCACCCCCTCGGCGAGGTGCCCGTGCCTGTCGGTGCAGAAGCGGTGCTCGTCCCTGCCCTCGCGGAACACCTCGTAGTCGGGGTCGATCTTCACCCCCGCGTCGACGATCGTCACCAGTCGCACGCCGGCGGCGGCCGCGTCCCGGGCCAGGCCGCCGAGATCGGGGAAGCGGCCGGGGTCCACCGTGAAGACGCGAAAGCCGCGCATGTAGTCGATGTCGAGGTGCACGGCAGAGAGGGGGGTGCCGAGCTTCGAGTACCCGTCGGTGATGGCACGCACGTCGGCGTCGCAACGGTATCCCCACCGGCTCTGGTGATATCCCAGGGCCCAGCGGGGCGGGAGGGCGGGACGCCCGGTGAGCTCGCTGTAGCGGTCGAGAAGGTGGGGAAGCGGGCCCGCCACGTGGTAGCGGCGCAGCACGCCACCGCTGAAGCGCACCGTCGCCGTCGCCGCGCCGGAGCCGTCCTGCCCAGCGTCGTCGGCGAAACCGAACGCGGCCCGCGTCGAGTTCTCGTAGAACGTGAGCAGGTCCCCCTCGGGATGCGTCGACACCACGACAGGGATGCCCATGTAGAGCGGGTCCCTCCCCGGTCCCCACGAGCCACCGGGGTCGGTGTTCCACAGCGTGTAGGTGCCACCGCGCAGGTCGATGCCCGACGCCTGTTCGCCGAGTCCGCACATCCGCTCGCCGGCGCGCACGGAGAACGACTGCTCCCACGCCGGGCCCACGCGCACCGGTGCCGATTCGCCGCGCAACAGCGCGCCGCCGGGACGCGCCGTGCGCAGTGACCCGTCGGGGGACACCGTGACCTCGAGCGACGAGCTGCGCAGCACCCACGGGCCCTCGGCGCGCAAGGCGTCGATGGGGTGCGCCTGGACCTCGGGAACAGGACCGCACAGCGCACCGGTGAGGGCGTAGGGCACCGGGGTGGGCCCGGGCCCCCACGACACGCGGACCACGTCCGCGGCGAGGAAGGCCACCTCGAGCTGGGCCCGTTCGAAGTGGAACTGCGCCGTCCCCGGCTGTGGGTTCCACACCTCCACGCGCTCCAGGGCGCCGGGAGACACCGGGGGGGGCTCGCCCCGGGAACCGGAGTCGGCGCGGGTGCGCTGCAGCTGGCGACGCGCCGAGTTGGCGATGATCAGGCCGACGGTGTGGAGGCCGAGGTGGTGCACGGCATGGGCGGTGACCCGGGCCCGGGCCGTGGTACGGCGCAACGTCGTTCGGGGCGGGGTCACAGATGGCGAGGCTACGTGGGCGCGCCGTCGGGGTCGCGCTGCGTGTGGCCCGCGCTCGTGGCCTGCCGCCTGGGCGGCGGCGGCCCGGCCGCACCCGTGGCGACCGGGGAATTCCGGCCACGGGCCCCGGTGACGCCGGTGCGACGGTGCGACGGTGCGACGGTGCGTGCCCAGCGAACCACGTACCGCGGGTGCAGGCCCTCACTGAGGTAGGGTCGTCGCGTCGCCATGCATGCTTCTTCGCTTCCGCCGCGTCGTCGCGAACGGGACCGGGCCACTCCGGCTCCGGTGCCGGGCCTCGCGCTCGGGGATCGGCGTCCGGTGCGCATGATCCCCCACAAGCACGTGGTCGACGGGAGGCGCGTTCGCTACGCCACCTCCGACAACACCCGCGCCCATGGTCCGGAGGGGCCCGGGAGCGAGCCCATCTGGGCGGTCAACCTCCACGGATACTTCGCCGGCGGGGGGATGTACTGGAGAGAGAGCAGCAATCTGGCCGAAGCCCTGGGCTGGCGCGTGCTCAACCCCAGTCTGCCGGGATTCGCCGGCAGCGACCCTTTGCCGTGGGAGCGCGTGACCATCGCCGAGATCGCCGATGTCGTCGCCCACCTGCTCGACCACGTCGGGGCGCAGCGGGCGGTGCTGCTCGGGCACTCCATGGGCGGGGCCGTCGCCGTGCAGTTCGCCGATGCCCATCCCGAGCGGGTCCTCGGCGTCGTGTACCGCGACGGGGCGGCCACACCGGGCTGGAAGCACCGGCGAGGCCTGATCGTGTCGCTGCTCGCACCCGTGCTCCCCGACATGGCGGGAGTGGCCGACCTCCTCGTGGCCGCCGTGCTGGACACGCCCGACCTGCTCGTGGGGCGACGGCTCGCCTCGACGGTCCGGGGCTTGTGGCCCGACGCCCGGCGCAACCTGCGCTCCATGGGACGCACCTTGCCGGTGGGGTCGATGCTCATGGCCATCGACCTTCGCCCCGAGGTCGAGCGCATCGTCGCCCGCGACGTCCCGATCCTTCCGGTGTGGGGGTGCTTCGACCGGATCGTCAGCCCCGACACGGCCCGGGAATTCGCCGACCTCACCGGCATCGACGTCGTGTGGGTACCCGGAGGCCATTCCTGGATGCTCCCCCGCCCCCAGGGCCAAGCCGACATCCTGCGCCACCTCCGGCGCGGCCGCGAATTCGTCGCCGATGTGCTCGAACGACGCGCCCGGCTCCTCGAGGCCGAGACCACCGCACAGGCGGCCAAGCCCATGGCCGGCACAGCCGCCGCCACACCGGTCGCAGCCGGATCGACCTCTCCCGCCGTGGCGGGCACGCCGGGTTCCCCGATCCGCCTCGTGCGCTAGAGACGCCTACACGATCCGGTACGTCTGCAGGGCGTGGGCGGCGACCGTCCCCGCCTCGTCGGTGGCCGTGATCTCGGTGAAGATCAGCTCCCTGCCCCGCCGCACCACGCGTGCGCGGCACAGGAGGTCGCTGCTCTTGGCCGCCCCGACGTACTGCACGGACATGGCCACGGTCGAGGCCCGAGTCCCTTTCCCGAAGTCGTGATTCGACCACGCCGCCGCCGCTCCGGCGCTGTCCATGGCGGCCGCGATCACGCCGCCGTGGTAGACGATCCCGTCGTTGGTGAGGTCGTCGCGAAACGCCAACCTCGCCGTGACGCGGTCGGGCTCGTACTCCTCGAACACGAGGCCCAGTGTCGACAGGTACGGCGTGGAAAGCATGGCGCTCGGCACGGCCTGGCGGAACCGTTGTTGGTCGGCATCGTCGAGCGGTGCCGGGCCCTCCTGATCGGTGGTGGCCATCGGCTCGCCTCCCATACACTGGACCGGGCCCCGCAGCTGACTGACAGATCAGTTTAGCGGAGCCCTCCGTGCGACCGAGGAGGCAGAGGCGATGCGCTGGACGAACGAGGACACGCCTGAGCAGCAGGAGTTCCGCGTCGGGTTCCGCTCGTGGCTGCACGACAACCTGCCCTCGGGTTGGATGGAGGCCGCCGACACCGGCGACGACGAGACGCTCGAGAAGTTGAAGGCGGACAGCGGTTTCAACCCCTTCACCTGGCAGGGGACCATCGGGCGCAGCCCGTTCGCGGCGCCGCTGTGGCCCAAGGAGTACGGAGGGCTCTCCGGTGAGGTGTGGATGCAGACCGTCATCCGCTCGGAGCTGGTCCACTACCGGCTCCCCACCGTGTCGGTCAATCTCCTGGGGGTGGGCCTGGCCGGTCCCACTCTCATCGCCCACGGGACCGACGAGCAGAAACAGCGCTACCTGCGCAAGATCCTCTCCGCCGAGGAGATCTGGTGCCAGCTCTTCAGCGAGCCTGGTTCGGGCTCGGACCTGGCGTCGCTCTCGACGCGGGCGGTACGCGACGGGGACGAGTGGGTCGTCAACGGCCAGAAGGTGTGGACCACGATCGCGCAGTTCGCCAAGTTCGGGATGCTGCTGGCCCGCACCGACCCCGACGTCCCCAAGCACGAGGGTCTCAGCTATTTCATCCTGGACATGAAGGCACCGGGCGTGGACATCCGTCCGCTCAAGCAGATGACCGGTTCGTCGGAGTTCAACGAGGTGTTCCTGTCCGACGTGCGCATTCCCGACGCCAACCGTGTCGGCGACGTGGGGGACGGCTGGCGCTGCGCGCGCACCACGCTCATGAACGAGCGCGTCGCACTGGCGGGGATCTCGCTCGACCCGGTGTCGTTCACGGGAGGTGTCCGGCGAGACCCGTGGCAGTCGTACCTCGACGGGATCCCCGACCGCACCGACCCCCGCGTCCGCCAGGCTCTGGCGCAGTTCTACATCGAGTCGGAGGTGAAGGAGATCACCGCCTTCCGCGCCAACTCGGCGCGCCTGCGCGGCCAGCAGCCCGGCCCCGAGGGTGCGGTCAACAAGGTCTTCAACGCCGAGTACAACCAGCGGCGCTCGAACTTCGCGGTGAATGCCAACGGGATCGCCGCCACGGCGTGGCTGCCCGACGACACCAAGGCCGAGGCGCGGGCGGTGACCTTCCTCCGGGCCAGGGCCAACACCATCGAGGGCGGCACCTCCGAGGTCCTGCGCAACCAGATGGCCGAGCGGATCCTGGGCCTGCCCCGTGACGTGGAAGTGGACAAGGACGTCGCCTGGGCGGACGTGAAGCGCAGTTGACGACCGTCGACGATGCCGCCGGGGGCGGCGCTGCGGAGGAATCGGCCGGCCCGGCGCGCCCGGGGCGTGACGACGGTCCCGCCTCCGACGCCCGCATCGTCGCCGCCACCGCGCTGCGGCGGCTGGGCCATGCCATGGTGGCCCGCGACGTCGGCGCCGGCGCCTTCGCACGCATCACCGCCCGCGTCGAAGAGCTGCTGGACGAGGTCGAGACGGCTCCCGCCCGCGTCCGGGCGCCGCTCGACATGGTGCGCGCCATCTTCGGCGCGCCCCCGCCCGACGGGACCCACCGTCCGAGGTTCCCCGACTCGATCGTCACGGGCAAGGCCAACCCCATGGGCCTAGCCGCCGACATCGGCCGAGAGGGGGACGAAGCCGTGTTGCGCACGACCCTCGGGCCCGCCTTCGAGGGTGCCCCCGGTCGTGCGCACGGGGGGACGGTGGCCGCATTGCTCGACGAGGTCATGGGCTTCGTGCTCTCCATCCACGCCACCCCGGCCTACACGGGAAGGCTGACCGTGACCTACCGCGCCCCGACCCCGCTCGGCGTCGAGCTCGAGATGCGCGCCCGGCTCCGCTCGCGCCATGGCCGCAAGCTCCGTATCGACGCCGTCGCCCGCCACGGCACCGCCGTGATCGCCCAGGGTGAGGGGCTCTTCATCGCCGTGGATCCCGAGCGCTTCGGCTCCCCGTGACGAGGACGGGGGCAGCCCGCGCGCCGCGCCGGCCCGCGCTGGTCAGGGAGGCTCGACGAGGACCGACCGGTCCCCCGCCCTGAGGCCCTCGATGATCCGCCGGTAGGCGCCGGCCGCGTCCGCGCCCATGGCGTCGGTGTCGAGGATCTGGAGCCCGCGCTCGCGGTCGATCCCGTGGATCCCGAAGCGCGGCTCGTAACTGCCCCATTCGTAGTTGTCCATGAGAGACCAGTGGTAATAGGCGCCGACGGGCACGCCCTCGTCGACGGCGTCGACGAGCGCGGCGAGCGTGGCCCGCAGGCTGCGACCCCGGTCCCAGCCGTCGAGGCGGGGAAAGCTCCGGCCCCGGCGCACGCGGTTGCACAGTCCGTTCTCCACCACCCAGAGGTCGAGGCCGGGCACGACGTTGGCCCGGGAGTACTCGACCAGTCCAGCGGGGTCCACGCGGTCGTCCCACAGGTCGCTGGCCGGGAGCCAGGCCGTCCCTCCCGCCGTGGCGCGCCCGGGGATCCGGGCGTGATGGGCGAAGACGGGGTCGTAGTAGTCGATGCCCACGACGTCCAACGTGCACTCGTGGGGACTGTCCCACACGGCGTCGAGCGCCCTCGAGAATCCCTGGCCGCGTCGCCAGCGCGACGCGGCCACCTGTCGCAGGGCGCGCTCGAGGTGCGCCGGCGGCGCCAGGCGCCCGTACCACTCGGACCGTCGCGCCTCGATCCAAGGACCGACTTCGTCCCTGGACACCCCGGCGCGCCGCGCCACCAGGACGTCGATGAGCATCCGGTCCAGCTCGTAGAGGCTCAACGACACGTTGTTGGTGGTGACCGTGGCGTCGGGCTGGAGGCGGTGGATGATCTCGTAGCCCCGGACGTGGGCGGCGAGAAGGTGGTCGAAGGCCTCGGTCATGTCGGCGAAGGCGAGCATGCGACCGGGCGGGAAGATCCCCAGCAGGTACGACCCCAGACCGAGTGCGTTGATCTCGTTCAACGTCACCCAAGTGCGGCACCACGGGGCCAGTCGCGCCACCGCCGTCTCGACCCAGGTCCCGTAGCGCTCAGGAGCCGCACCCGACAACCAGAAGTCCTCGCCCAGCCAGCCGGGATGGGTGAAGTGGTGGAGGGTGACGAGCGGCTCCAGGCCGCGCTCGTGGCACGCCCGCAGGATCGCGGCGTAGTGCTCCAGGGCCCCGTCGTCGACCTGTCCCGGGGCGGGCTCCACCCGGGCCCACTCGACGCCGAGCCGAAAGGCGTCGCACCTCAAGGCGGCGGCGCGGTCGAGGTGCTCCTCGTACCGGTTCCAGAAGTCCACCGCCAGGCCCGAGGGCTCGACGCGCCCGGCGCGCTCCCATCGGACCCAGTTGTTGGCGGGCTGCTGCGGTCCGTTGAATCCGCCCTCGATCTGGAACCCCGCCGTGGCCACCCCGAACCGGAACCCCGCCGGAAGCAGCTCGTCGCCGCGCCCCGAGTGTGATGGCGCTCGGGGTGGCGCGTCGGCGGGATCGGGCACGACGGCCAGCATGGCACGGCGCGACACGGCGAACGTAGGGTGCGCCATGCGCGTGCGCCTGCCGGGCGGCCCTCGAGGAGAGCCCGGGCCTCGTCCCCGGCCCGACGCCTCGGGCGCACTGGCGCAGCGCTGGCGGGGTCAGCGACCCCGGCTCGAGGTCTGGTACGTCACCTTGACCGACCCGCGCACCGGGACCGGCTGCTGGGTCCACCACGAGCTCGTCTCCCCCGTCTCGGGCGACCCTTTCGCTCACGGCTGGGCCGCGGTGTTCCGTAGCGACGCGGACCCCGTGCTCGACCGCTTCGGTCCCTGGCCACGGCGCGCCGCACAGGGCGCGGGCGCGCCGTTCATCGGGGAGGGAGCCGACTTCGATCCCCCCCGTCTGCGCGGGGAGGCGGGGCGGCTGGTGTGGGACCTGCGGTGGCACGACGACGGGGCGGCACCGACCCCACCCCTGTTCACGTTTCCGGCCTGGGCCTGGGAACGCGAGACCCTCCCGGCCGCGCAGGTCGTGGCGGTGCCCAGCGCCGCCTTCGAGGGATCGCTGCGCGTCGGGCGCGACGAGATGGCGCTCTCGCCCGAGACGCGCGGCGCGGTCAGCCATATCTACGGGCACGGCAACGCCCAGCGGTGGGGGTGGTTGCATGCCGAGCTCGGGGGTGGCGACGTGCTCGAGATCGTGAGCGCGGTGAGCCGCCGCCCGGGCCTCGACCATCTGCCCCCGCTCGCCTTCGTGCAGCTTCGCCTCGGTGGCCGCGACTGGCCCCGCGACCCGCTCGGGGCGGCAGCGCTGTTCCGCACGCGCCTCGGCCTGCCCACCTGGCAGGTGCGGGGCACGGTGGGCCGGTGGCGCCTGCAAGTCGACATCACCATTCCCGACGCCGACTCGGTCCGCGTCCCCTATGTCGATCCCGACGGTGCCACCGCAACCTGCGTCAACAGCGAGCGGGCCCACGCCGAGATCGTCCTCGAGCACCGCCGGAGCACGTGGGAGGTGGCGTCGCGCTGGGACCTGCGCGCCGGTGCGCACGCCGAGGTCGGTTCCCGGCCCTGACCTGCCCGCGACCCGAACCCGGCGCAGCCACCGAACCGCCCCACGCCCCCGTTGACTGATTGATCAGTTTGCTAGCCTGCGCGCATGGCGGGCGCTCCATCGGTACCCACCAAGGATGGGGCTCCGGCGCGTGCGGTGCGGCGCGCCATGAGCGACAAGGAGAAAGAGGGGCGTCGGACCGACATCCTGGCGGCCGCCAAGAAGGTCTTCGCCCGCAAGGGCTACCACGCCACGACGATCGCCGACATCGCCAAGGCGGCCAAGCTCTCCTACGGCTCCATCTACTGGTACTTCGATTCCAAGGACGCCCTCTTCCACGCGCTCATGGAGGCCGAGGGCCAGGCGCTGCGTGACCACGTCACCGAGGCGCTGCTCACCACCCCGGCGCGGGGCTCGCCCGACGCGCCCTTTCGCGCTGCGGTCCGGACCACCTTCGAGTTCTTCGAGTCCGACCGGGCCCTCGTGAAGCTGTTGTTCCGGGACTCCTACGCCTTGGGGGACCGGTTCGAGAAGCATCTCTTCGGGATCTACGAGGCGTTCATCAGCGACATCGAGAAGATCGTCGAGGATGCCCAACGGCGGGGTCTCATCGTCGAGGCCCAGGCGCGCATGGTGGCGTATTCGGTGGCCGCCCTGGTGGGCCAGATCGCGCATCGCCGACTCGTCACCGACGACGGGCTGCCCGCCGCGGTGGCGGCGGACTTCGTGGTGTCGCTCTTGCTCAACGGCCTCCTGCCGCGCTGAGCGACTCCCGCCGTGTCCCTCGACGAGTCCCGGGTCCCGGTGGTGCTGAGCACGGGCCAGACCGTCGAGCGCCACGCCACGGTGTCGGCCCTCGAGCTCGCGGCGCGCGCGGCGCGGCAGTGCCTGGACGAGGCCCCCGGTGTGGAGGCCAGGATCGATCTGGTCTCTGTCGTCGACATCATGTCGGCGGCCCCGCCCGCGCCCGCCGCCGCCCTCGCCCGGCGCCTTAGACCGTGCGCGGATAGGCCCCATCAGGACCTGGTCAGATGACCGCCATCGAGCAGCTTGGCGGTGAGCAGGATGGCAATGACGAAGGCCAGCTGCGCGCTGCGGTG
>Ga0116224_10002227_pt1 | contig 11475 bp, 12 predicted proteins | sample Sb_taG_9_FD_89699 | JGI IMG/M metagenome (GOLD analysis project Ga0116224, IMG submission 89699) | Peat soil microbial communities from Weissenstadt, Germany - Sb_50d_b_LC metaG | ecosystem: Environmental > Terrestrial > Soil > Wetlands > Peat | place: Germany: Weissenstadt | collected 2010-09-21
GGCCGGTGATGCAGAGCTACATCCAGCCCTTCCTCATCAACACGCTCGGCAATGTGCCGGGCATCGGCTACCTGTTCGCGGGACCGCCGCTTGGCTATGGCGTGCTGACCGCGGGGCTCGTGCTCGCGCTGATGATCCTGCCGTTTATCACCGCGCTGTCGCGCGACGTCTTCGACACGGTTCCCACCGTGCTCAAGGAGGCCGCCTATGGCGTCGGCGCGACGACCTTCGAGGTTGTCGGCAACATCGTCATTCCCTATACGCGTGTCGGCGTCATCGGCGGCGTCATGCTCGCTCTCGGCCGCGCGCTGGGCGAAACGATGGCGGTCACCTTCGTCATCGGCAACGCCACCAAGATTCAGTCCTCGATCCTCGCGCAAGGCACGACCATCTCGGCGATGATCGCCAACCAGTTCGCCGACGCGGATCCGGGACTGTTCACCTCGTCACTGCTGGCGCTTGGCTTTATCCTGTTCGTCATCACGTTCCTAGTTCTCGCGGCCGCACGCTGGATGTTGGCGAGCCTCGAGCTGAAGGCATAAGGCCGATGGCCAACCTCTATTCCGGGCGCCGAAGGCGCAACGTGATTTGGACGGTCCTCGCCTACGCGGCGACGGCCCTTGGCCTGAGCATGCTGGCGATCATCCTGGCGACCCTGCTGTGGAACGGCTTTGGCGGATTGTCGCTGGACGTCTTCACCAAGTTTACTGCCCCGCCGGGGGTCGTCGGAGGTCTGCTCAACTCGATCGTCGGCAGTGTGATCATGACGGCGATCGGCTTGGCGATCGGCGCGCCGCTCGGCATTCTGGCGGGCACTTATCTCGCCGAATACGGCGCCAACTCGTGGCTCGCCTCGGTCGTGCGCTTCATCAACGACATTCTGCTCAGCGCGCCCTCGATCATCGTCGGCCTATTCATCTACGAGCTGTTGGTCGTGCCGGTCGGGCATTTCTCCGCCCTTGCTGGCGGCGTCGCGCTCGCGGTGCTTGGCGCGCCGATTATGGTCCGCACCACTGAGGACATGCTCAATCTCGTGCCCAACACCCTGCGTGAAGCCGCCTCGGCGCTCGGCATGCCGCGGTCGCTCGTGATCCGGAATGTCGCCTACCGGGCCGTAGCCTCGGGCATCATCACCGGCATTCTGCTTGCGATCGCACGCATGACCGGCGAGACCGCGCCGCTGATATTCACCGCGCTAGGAAATTCGCTGTTCACCCTCGATCCGCGCGGTCCGATGTCGAGCCTGCCGCTCATCATTTACGAATTCGCGCGCAGCCCCTACGCCGAGCAGCAGAAGCTCGCGTGGACGGGCGCGCTCATTCTGACCTTTGCGGTGCTGGCGCTGAGCGTCATGGCCCGAGTTCTCTCCGCCTCGGTCAAACAGAAGTAGGTTCAAGAAGGGTCTCGCGCATGACTAATGACGTGACCGCCCAAGCGCCGCTCAAGCGCGCCAGCGCAACGAAGGAAAAAGTCGTCATGCGCGGCCTTAATTTCTACTACGGCCAAACGCACGCCCTCAAAGACGTTTCCTTGAACTTATACGAGGGCCAGGTGACGGCGTTCATCGGTCCGTCCGGCTGCGGAAAGTCGACGCTGTTGCGCGTGCTGAACCGCATGTATGACCTTTATCCAGGCCAGCGCGCCGAGGGCGAGGTGATGCTTGACGGAGAGAACATCCTCTCCCCTGACCTCGACCTCAATCTCCTGCGATCGCGCGTCGGCATGGTGTTCCAGAAGCCGACGCCGTTTCCAATGACGATCTACGACAACATCGCCTTCGGCATTCGCCTTTATGAAAAGCTGCCAAAGTCCGAAATGGACGCCCGCGTCGAATCGGCGCTGCGCCGGGCCGCGCTGTGGCCGGAAGTCAGCGACAAATTGTACGCCAGCGGGCTCAGCCTGTCGGGGGGACAACAACAGCGCCTGTGCATCGCCCGCACCGTGGCGATCAGCCCGGAAGTGATTCTGTTCGACGAGCCTGCGTCCGCGCTCGACCCGATCTCGACGGCCAAGATCGAAGAACTGATCGACGAATTGTCCGGCGATTATACGATCGCGATTGTTACCCACAACATGCAGCAGGCCGCGCGCGTCTCGCACTACACGGCCTTTATGTATTTGGGTGAGATGATTGAATTCGCCGAGACGAACACGGTCTTCACCTCGCCGCGCGATAAGCGCACTCAGGACTATGTCACCGGCCGCTTCGGCTAAGGGAGGAGGCAACGCCGTGGTGGATCAGCATACTGTCAGGGCCTACGACAAGGACCTCGAGCTGCTCGAGCGGCGCATCGCGGAGATGGGCGGCCTCGCCGAGAAAATGGTGATCGACGCGATGGATGCGCTGGCGGCCGCCGACACGGCGCTTGCCCATCAGGTCGTCGGCACCGATCCGCGGCTCGACGCGTTGCAGCGCGAGGTCGAGGAGCAGGCGATCCTGACCATCGCTCGCCGGCAGCCGGTGGCGATCGACTTGCGCGAGATCATCGGCGCCATTCGCGTCGCCGGCGATCTCGAGCGCGTCGGGGATCTCGCCAAGAACATCGCCAAGCGCTCGCTCAAGATTGGCCTCGAAGCTCGCGTTCCGCGCGCCATCATCGGCATCAAGCATATGAACGACGTCGCAACGGAACTGATGAAGGACGTGCTCGACGCCTACGCCCAGCGCGACGTCCAGCGGGCGCGCGACGTCTGGGAGCGGGACGCCGAGCTCGACGCCCTGGAAGACTCGGTCTTCCGCGATCTGTTGACGCATATGATGGAGGACCCGCGCAACATCACTTTCTGCGCGCATCTTCTGTTCTGCTCGAAGAACATCGAGCGAATTGGCGACCACGCCACGAACATTGCTGAAACCGTGTTCTACCTGGTGACCGGCTCGAACCTGCCGACCGAGCGGCCGCGCGGGCGGCAGGAGACGGACATCGAAGCCGACGCTGGAGGGGAGGTATGACGAACCAGGCGCGCAAGGACATCGCCCGTCCCGCCGCCGCCTCCGCGCCGCGCATTCTCATCGTCGAGGACGAGTCCGATCTGGCTTTGCTGCTCAGCTACAATTTGGAGGCGGAGGGCTATGTCGTAGAGAGCGTGGCGCGCGGTGACGAAGCCGAACTGCGCCTCGCCGAAAACGCCCCCGACCTCGTCATCCTCGACTGGATGCTGCCCGGCGTATCGGGGCTCGAAATCTGCCGCCGGTTGCGGGCGCGGGAGCCCACCCGCACATTGCCGGTTATCATGGTGACTGCGCGCGGCGAGGAAGCCGAGCGGGTCCGCGGTCTCTCGGTCGGCGCGGATGACTATGTCGTCAAGCCGTTCTCAGTGCCCGAGTTGATGGCGCGCGTGCGCGCGCTGCTCAGACGCAGCCGGCCCGAGCGCATCGCCGAGCGCCTCTGCGCCGGAGACCTCGACCTGGATCGTGAGACGCGGCGCGTTCGACGGGGCTCGCGCGACATCCACCTCGGTCCGACCGAGTTCCGGCTGCTCGAATACCTGCTCGAGAAGCCGGGCCGGGTGTTCTCGCGCGCGCAATTGCTCGACGGCGTGTGGGGGCAGGCGGCGGAGATCGATGAGCGCACGGTAGACGTCCACGTCGGACGACTGCGCAAAGCCCTGTCGCGGGGGCGCGAACGGGATCCGATCCGCACCGTACGCGGCACCGGCTACGCCTTCGACGAGACCTTCGGCAGACCGTAGACGCTTCCCATCCCGCGCTCGCGTCGAATGAGGCAAGACGATGCGGCTTTGCTCCTCGCCGGGCGCGAACCAGCCCTTCTTAGCGCAACGCCGGTCGGCGCAGGCGATCGCGTTCGCGCCGGCGTTCCTGGGCGGGCTGGTAGGCGAGCCCGCCATGGTAGCCGCAGTACGGACCGGACGCCGCGGGCGATCCACAGTAGCGGAACTCGGAAGTCGTCGGGTCGCCGAGCGGCCAACGGCACATGGACTCCTTCAATTCAACAATCGTCACCCTCAGCGACATCGGCACAATGACGCTCTCAAAGACCTGGGGGTCAGCCTCGGAGAGCGCCTCCGGGGCGATCGCGAGCGCCGTCGCGCCCCGGGTGATTCGAGGGGCGGCCTGGGTCAGGCGTGGCGCGGCGGCGCGATGCGCGGTTGGGGACGGGGCCGGGCGGTGGGGACACGCGCCGCCTGAGCTCGGCGATTTGGCGCGCCCCGCCAAGCCGAGGCGATGAACCTTTCCGATCACGGCGTTGCGGCTAACGCCATGGCCGAGCAAGCTCGCGATTTGACTTGCGGTCTTGCCCTCCATCCAATGCAGCTTGAGTTGCTCGACTCTCTCGTCCGTCCAAGACATCGTCGCCTCGTTCGTCAGTCCCTCATTGGCAAAAGCGCAGTGAGCGTACGCAGAATCAAGCTCCCTCGCCTGACGGGCACCCGTCGGGCGCTACGCGGACCAGCACTCGCTCTGAAACCGCGACCACGATATCTCGTGGCTCTGGAGGCAAAAACTACACTACTCGTTGAATCGCGCAAGAGTCCCTCGGCGCCGTTGGACGGCTTTTTCCCCAACTCTTCGCGTTTGGTTCCATAGAAGCGGCTCGACCGACTCGATTGCGCGAGTCCATCAAGGCGTTAGGGAGCCGATGCGCGTCGCCGCACAAACGAGGGCGCAAAAGGTTTCGCGTTCTGTCGTCAATTGACCATACGAAGAGCCTTCCGCTATAGTTTGGGGCGCATTCGGCGGCCGTCCCAGCGGGGCGGCGTTTTTTATTTCGCGTCGCGCACGTCGGCCCCGGGGAGCCAGAATCTCAAGCCCGCGCAAGGAGTTGAACAGGTGAACACCGCCCACGCGACTTCCGCCATCGTTCCCACCTACGCCCGGGCCAATGTTGCTTTCGAGCGCGGCGAGGGCTGCTGGCTCGTGTCGACGAGCGGAGAGCGCTATCTCGATTTCGGCGCCGGCATCGCCGTGACCTCGGTCGGCCACGCCCATCCTCACCTCGTCGAAACCCTCGTGAATCAAGGCTCGAAACTGTGGCACGTTTCGAACCTCTACCAGAATCCGGAGGGCGAGCGCTTCGCGCGCCGTCTTACCGAGGCGACCTTCGCTGACCTTGTCTTCTTCGCCAATTCAGGCGCCGAGGCCAACGAGGCGGCGGTGAAAATGGCGCGGCGGCGGCAATCGGTCGACGGCCATCCCGAGCGCTACCGGGTGCTGACCTTCGAAGGCGCCTTCCACGGTCGAACGCTGGCGATGATCGCCGCCGGCGGTCAGGCCAAATACCTCGACGGTTTCGGCCCCAAGGTCGACGGCTTCGATCAGATTCCGCTGACCGACCTCGCTTCGGTCGAGGCGGCGATCGGGCCTGGGACTGGCGCGATCATGATCGAGCCGATCCAAGGGGAGGGCGGGGTGCGGGTCGTCCCGCCCGCGTTCCTGCGCGGCTTGCGTGGCGTCTGCGATCGGCACGGCCTCATGCTGATCTTCGACGAAGTGCAGACGGGCGTCGGCCGGACCGGCCGGCTTTACGCCTATGAGCACTGCGGAATCCATCCGGATATTCTCACATCCGCCAAAGGGATTGGCGCAGGCTTTCCAATGTCGGCGTGTCTGGCGACCGCGGACGCGGCTCGCGGCCTGACCGTCGGCGTCCACGGGACGACGTTCGGCGGCAATCCGCTGGCGATGGCGGTCGGCAACGCCACGCTCGACGTTATTCTTGCGCCGGGCTTCCTCGAGCGGGTCGCCAAGCTTGGCTTAGACATGCGCCAGCGCCTTGCGGAGCTCAAGGATCGCCACAACGCGGTGATCGAGGAGGTCCGCGGCGAGGGGCTGTTGATCGGCCTCAAACTGAAGGCGCCGCCGGCCAGTTTCGCCGAGGCGGCGCTGAATCTGAAGCTTCTCGTCATTCCCGCCGGCGACAACGTCGTGCGCATATTGCCGCCGCTTGTCGTCTCCGACGAGGAGATCGCGGAAGGGGTCCGGCGGCTCGACGCGACTTGCGCCGCCGTAGAGGAGCGCACGATGGTGGCGATGAACTGAAAGGAAAGAATGAACGCGCCCGTTCATACCGCCCCGCGGCATTTCCTCGATCTGCTCGAGCTTTCGAGCGGCGAGCTGCGCGGCATTCTCGATGCGGCGGCGGCTATGAAGGCGGCTCGGGTCAAGGGCGCGGAGCCAGCCTGGCGTCCGCTCGCCGGCAAGACGCTGGCGATGATCTTCGACCGGCCTTCGACCCGCACCCGCGTCTCGTTCGACGTCGGGATGCGTGAGCTCGGCGGGGAGGCGATCATGCTGACCGGGGCCGAGATGCAGCTGGGGCGCGGCGAGACCATCGCCGACACCGCGCGCGTGCTGTCGCGCTACGTCGATGCGATCGTCATTCGAATCCTCAGTCAGGACGACATGAGGGAGATGGTGGCGCACGCAACGGTTCCGGTCATCAATGGTCTCACCAAGCAGTCGCATCCCTGCCAGGTGCTGGCCGATCTTATGACTTTCGAGGAGAAACGAGGCCCAATCCGTGGCCGCAAGATCGCCTGGTCGGGCGACTACAACAATGTGCTATCGTCGTGGATCGACGCGTCGGCGCGGTTCGACTTTCGGCTCGAAATCGCCTGCCCGCGCGAATTGCAGCCGGCCAAGCAGCGGCTGGAAGCGGCGCGGAAGGCGGGCGCGAACATCGCCATGGGCGACGACCCGGTCGCGGCCGCTCGAGGCGCGGCGGCGGTCATCTCGGATTGCTGGGTGTCGATGGGCGACGAGGACGAGGGCCGGCGCCACAACCTGCTCGCGCCGTACCAGGTCAATCGCGAACTGATGAGCCATGCGGCGGCGGACGCCATCTTCATGCACTGCCTGCCCGCCCATCGCGGCGAAGAGGTGACGGACGAAGTGATCGACGGTCCGCAGTCGGCTGTGTTCGACGAGGCGGAAAATCGCCTGCACGCGCAGAAAGGCGTGCTCGCCTGGTGCCTCGGAGTCGGGCTATGAATGCCCTCGAAAGAAGGGCGTGCTCTCCTGGCGCCTCGGAGTCGAGCCATGAATGTCCTTGAGCGCGCGGCCTCGGCCCAGGTCATCGACGATATCGTGCTGCCGTTCGCCGTCGAATCCTTGAGCACGCGCGGCCGCCTCGTGCGGCTCGGGCCGACGATCGATCAGCTCCTCAAGCGCCACGACTATCCCGAGCCGGTGTCGAAGCTCGTGGCGGAGGCTGTCGCGCTCGCCGCGCTGCTTGGATCGACGCTGAAGATCGAGGGCCGCTTCCAGTTGCAGACCAAGAGCGACGGACCGGTGACCATGCTGCTGGTCGATTTCGACGCGCCGTCGAATTTGCGCGCCCTGGCGCGGTTCGACAAGACGCGGCTAGCGTCCGCTTTTCAAGCGGGCGACGACTTGCTTGGCCGGGGCCATATGGCCTTCACCATCGATCCGGGCGGCGAGATGACGCGCTACCAAGGCGTCATCGCGCTCGAGGGCCAGGGACTGGAAGAGGCGGCGCATCACTACTTCGAGCGATCGGAACAGATCCCGACGTTGGTGCGCCTCGCGGTCGGCGAAATCGTCGCCTCCGGCGGCAGCGCCTGGCGCGCCGGCGGCCTTGTCGTGCAGTATCTGCCTGAGGCCAGCGGACGGCGGCTCAAGGCGGACTTCGACCCTGGCGACGCGCCCGAGGGCGTCGCGCCGCATCGAATCGCCGAAGATGACGCGTGGACCGAGGCCAAGGCCCGCGCGGCGACGACGGAAGCCCACGAATTGATCGATCCGACGCTGTCGGGCGAGCGGCTTTTGTTTCGCTTGTTCAACGAACGCGGCGTGCGCGTCTTTAAACCGGCGCGCCTGGCCGCAGTCTGTCGGTGTTCGGCCGAGGGAGTCGACGCAATGCTGCGCAGCTTCCCGCCGCACGAGGTCAGGGACATGGTGGGCGACGACGGCATGATCGGCGTCACCTGCGAATTCTGCTCGACAAAACGAGTCTTCAACCCGGCCGATTACGCATAGGGCTTTACCAGATCAATGGACGAAAGCACGTTTGCGGCCAGGCTCGCCGAAACCGCGGCCGCAATCGAGCGGGAGCTCGAAATCGTGCTTAGCGCCGAGCCCAGGCCCGGCGAGCCGGCGCGTCCCGCGCGCCTCATCGCGGCGATGCGCTATGCGACGCTCGGCGGCGGCAAGAGGCTCAGGCCCTTCCTCGCTGTGGAGACGGCGAGGGCGCTTGGACGCGCCGACAAGGGTCCGAGGCGCGCAGGCGTCGCGCTCGAATGCATTCACGCCTATTCGTTGATCCACGACGATTTGCCGGCGATGGATGACGACGACCTCAGGCGCGGGCGCCCAACGACCCACCGCGCCTTCGACGAAGCGACAGCGATTCTCGCCGGCGACGCGTTGCAGGCGCTGGCTTTCGAGATGCTGGCCGATCCCGCGACCGATCCCAGCGCCGACGTGCGCGCCGCCCTCTGTGCGGGCCTTGCCCGCGCCGTTGGCCTTTCTGGGATGGTCGGCGGACAGATGCTCGACATCGACGCGGAACGATCAATGTCGCCGCTTTCGGTGTCGGCGATCGTGCGTTTGCAGGCGATGAAGACCGGCGCGCTGCTCAGTTTCAGCGTCGAGGCAGGGACTAGGCTTGCCGGCGCGAGCCCGGCGGCGAGCGCGGCGCTCTCGACCTATGGGCGCTCGATCGGCGCGGCGTTTCAGATCGCCGACGACCTTCTCGATGCGGAGGGGGACGCTGCGACGCTCGGCAAGCGCGTTCGCAAGGACGCCGAGCGCAACAAGGCGACCCTCGTTGGCGCGCTCGGGATCGAGGGCGCGCGCCGCGAGCTCGCCCGCCTGATCGGGGAGGCGGAATCGGCGCTCGACTCGTCCGGTGTCGGCGCCGCGGGCGACGGTTTGCGCGCGACCGCGCGCTTCGTCGCAACTCGAAAAAACTGAAGCGGCGCAGGTTGTGCTGAACCGAGAGCCGGCTGCCGACGACTGCGAGGATTACGGGTTCCCGGTTCGCGGCGGCAAGGGCTGAACGGCCCTCGCGGCTGCCGCTTATCGCCCCACGGGCGTCTCTTCGTCGACGCCCACGACATAGCCAAGGCCGCGCGCGGTCTTGATGATGTCGACGCCGAGCTTCTTGCGCAGCCGGCCGATGAAGACTTCGATTGTGTTCGAGTCGCGGTCGAAATCCTGCTCGTAGAGATGTTCGACGATCTCGCTGCGCGAGATGATGCGCCCCGCGTGGTGCATGAGATAGGACAACAGGCGATACTCGTGGCTCGTGAGCTTGACGGCGGCGCCGCTCACGGAAACGCGCCCGGCGCGCGCGTCGAGCCGCACCGGCCCGACGGAAAGATCGCTTGTGGCATGGCCGGCCGCCCGGCGCATCAGCGCGCGCAGGCGCGCCAACAGCTCCTCCATATGGAAAGGCTTGGCGACATAATCGTCGGCGCCGGCGTCGATGCCCTGCACCTTGTCGCTCCACCGATCGCGAGCGGTCAGGATCAAGACCGGCATCGTGCGCCCGGCCTTGCGCCACGCCTCGAGGATGGAAACGCCGTCGCGTTTGGGCAGGCCAATGTCGAGCACGACCGCGTCATAGGGCTCGGTGTCGCCGCGAAACCAGCCCTCTTCGCCGTCGAAAGCGCGATCGACCGCATAGCCCGCGGCCTCCAGCGCAGAGGACACTTGTCGGTTGAGATCGCGATCGTCTTCGACAACCAAGAGTCGCATGCGCTGCTCTTCTCTCTAACTCCCGCTGCGATCAGTTCTTGACCTGCGGTTCGTGCGATTCGTGCGGCGGCTCATGCGCCGGGCGAGCGATCACTTTGCCGGTCGCGGCCTCCATCTCGACATGCACGAGGCGGCCGTCCCGGTGAAGAAGCGTTATCTCGTAAATGAATTCGTCTCCGGTGTGGCAGAGCCTCGCGGACAGCGCCTCGGCCTTGCGTTGCGCGCCGGCGAATTTGAGCGCGGCGAAGGGCTCGAGCAAGTGACGGGACTTGACCTCCTCGCGGGTCTCGGCGGCGCTGAGGCAGATTGGCTTCACCGCGCCGGCATGCTGGTCCGCTTCGGCGGCGTTCGCCGAGGCTGACGCCAAGACGGCGCAACAGGCCGCGGCGCGGCAAACCAACGCGAGCGCGGCCATGACGACGAAGCCCCTATTGCCGAATGCTGCCGGACAATCTTCGCATCGGCGGCTGAATGCAATGTGAATGGTAAGGCGCCGAGTCGAAGGCCAGAACGCGCGGCTCGCAACGCGGGGGCGCAAAAAAAGGGACGAACATCCGGGACGGCCGGCCGCCGGCCCGGGCGGCGATTGAAGCGCCGCGCTTTCTAGCGCATGAAGGCCGCACCATGACGTCGTCTCTGGCCCCCTCTCTTCGATTGCTGGCGATCCTGGCGGCGCTCGCCGCGCCGCTCGCCCCGGCGCGCGCGCTCGTTGGCGCGGCGCCCGACGGACGCTTCGCCGACCGGGTGGCGATGGTGCTGATCCGCGGCGGCGAAGAGGCGGGCTTCTGTTCGGCGCTGGTCTTAAGCCCGCGCATCCTGCTCACCGCGGCCCATTGTATGCGACCCCTGCCCGGCATGGCGGTCCACTACCGGGACGCCTCGGGGGCAGCCGTCATCATTCCCGTCGACACCGCTGTGGCGCATCCGCTCTACCGTCCCAACGCGATCCAAGCCCGCGTCGAATCGATCGACCTCGCGCTCATCCGGACGACGCGGCCCCTCGACCCGCGCTTCGTCGCAGCGGCTATCGCAGTGGGCGAGCCGCCGGCGATCGGCGCCGCGGCGATCGTCTCGGGCTATGGCGCCGCTCGCGAGGGAGACTGGTCGTCGGGCGGCACGCTGCGCAGCGTGGCCCTCGCGGTCCGCGAGCCGGCGTCCAAAGTGCTGATCTGGGCCGCCGATCCCGCCGGAAGAGAGGCCGGCGCCTGCAACGGCGATTCCGGCGCCCCAATCTGGTCAGCGGATGGATCGACCGCGATTGCGATCGTCGCCTGGGCGCAGGCGCCGCACGGCCATGGCTGCGGCGGCCTCACCCAAGGCCCGCTCTTGGCCCCGCTCAGGGGCTGGATCGAGGAGACAGAGCGGAGGCTATCGAGCGCAACCTGAAGGCCAGAACCGCGCTCATATGGCCGAGTTCAGAGCTCGGGAGCCCCTCGTTGGCGGGAGCCGACTCCGATTTATGTTTACATGGCCTATTTAGGCCATTTCCGTTCACTGCTTCCCGTGCAACTGTGCGGTTGCGGCAGGGTATGCGACCCGCTTATCCCAGCTGGGCATATTGGAGACGCAAGGCTGGGCATATTGGAGACGCAAGTCGAAGTGGGTTGATGCGGCAAGGCGAATTATACACGGGGCGGGTTGTCAACGAGTAAGGAATGTGGTTACGTTGGGGCAGGGCTGCCACTAGCAGTCTGTCGGACTTAGCGCACTGATGGGGCATCGGGTAGAATCGACGCGTTGATTCGGCTGGGCGACGCGTTGATGAGCAATTTCCGCACGATTGACCGGCAGAC
>Ga0116224_10002232_pt1 | contig 11469 bp, 14 predicted proteins | sample Sb_taG_9_FD_89699 | JGI IMG/M metagenome (GOLD analysis project Ga0116224, IMG submission 89699) | Peat soil microbial communities from Weissenstadt, Germany - Sb_50d_b_LC metaG | ecosystem: Environmental > Terrestrial > Soil > Wetlands > Peat | place: Germany: Weissenstadt | collected 2010-09-21
ACGGCTCTCCACATCCGTGACCCGGCGGCTGACCGAATCCTTCGTGCACGACCACCCGCGCGCCCCGCAAGCGCCGCCAGGCCTGAAGGAGCTGACCCCGCGCGAGCCAGAGATCCTCGGACTCATCGCCCGCGGCCTGCCCAGCGCCGAGATCGCCGAACAGCTCGTCGTCTCGAGCACCGCATGGTCCCCACTGAGGTCGCCGAACTTATCAAGCGCCGCGCATTCTTCGGCTACGTCAAGCCGGACACCGACTAACGGCGCGCTTGCTCGTCTTCGGTTCGCCAGAGCACGGGACATCCTGGCTGCGGGGCTACGCTGCTGTCATGGCGGTGGTGTCGCGCCGGGCGCGGGTCGAGGACGTACACGAGCTGGCCATGGCCATGCCGCACGTCGATGCCGGGCACGGGCCGCACGGCAACCCCGTCTACCAGATTGGCGGCAAATCCTTTGTGTTCTTCCGTAACCCCCGTCCCGACGCTGTCGATCCCGGCACTGGCGAACGCTACGCGGACGTGATCGTGTTCTGGGTGCCGTCGGAGGCTGACAAGCAAGCACTGGTTCAAGGGCAGGCGTCGCCGTTCTTCACGACGTCACACTTCGATGGCCACCCATCGGTGCTGGTGCGCGGCAGCCGGATCGGCGAGCTCACCTTGCAGGAACTGACTGAGATAGTCCAGGACGCCTGGCTCACTCAGGCATCGCCCAGCAGAGCCGCGGCCTGGCTCAGCGCACATCCCGGCGAGTAACGCGGGGCCCCGGCCTCCGGCATCGGGGGCCAGCCTGCCCGGCGTCGCTGCCCAGGCGGTGGGATGGCTACCCCAGCGCGCCGGAGCCGCCAAGCGGGCACCTCCGTTTTAGTAGGCTGGCGCGGGCGTTGTGGCCGTACCGCCGGCGGGCGGGGACTCCTGCGGCTTGCCTTGTGCGCCGGTCAGGGTGCGAGGTTGGCCCAGATCCGCTGGGACACGCCCTGGATGGTGGTGATTCCGTAGTTGAGCCCGTAGGTGTCCTTGCCGGGCGGGTCCTTGGTTGTCAGGACGGCGAGAACGTAGTTGCGGCCCTGGCCATGTATCCAGCCGATGCTGTTGACCTGCCAGGGACACGAGTCGTCCTGGGCGGCGCAGGTCGGCAGGAATTTCCAGCCGTTCTTGAGCGCGACCGTGACACCAGGGACTGGCTGGGCGTAGCCGGGCGGATCGCACGTGGCTCCCCACGGCCCGCAGGTGACGCCCCAGCGCTGGGCCGGGATGATGCCCTGCATGAGCTGGAGGGCATAGTGTCTGGCGTCAGCGTTCAGGACCTGACCGGGGTAGGCGATCGCGCGGACGATGGCCACCTGGTCGGCGGCGCTGGTCGTGGTATTGCCCCAGCCGTAGTAGGTCGGCGTCTGGCAGCCGACCGTGGTGTCACGGGTCGGAATCAGCGTGTTGAACCGGGTGAGCGCGGCGCAGCCGCCGCCGAAGTAGAACAGCGACGTCGCCGCCACGTTGTCGCTCGCCGTGATCATGCTCGTCATGAGATACCGGATCGAGTACGGGATGCTGGCCGGTATCGTCCCCGGTTTCCGCTGGTAGCGGCGGAGCCACAGCGCCAGGATGTCGGCCTTGACGATGCTGGCGGTGTACTGCGTGTCCGGCCCGTCCGACAGCAGGTACGTCCGGCCCGTGACCGCGTCGAAAACCGCGACCTGCGCCACCCCATCCCGCCCCCGGAGGTAGGCCAGCACCCCTCGGAGCGGGCTGCCCGGGCCGGCAACACCAGCGGCACCCCCGTGCGCCGGCCAGATCGCAGCGCGGGACAACGAAGCCTCACCAGCGAAAGCCGGCCCCGCCGCGGCCACGATGCCTCCGGCCGGCTCAGCCGGACGGCCCGTGGTGAGAGCCAGACCGCACAACGCCGCCAGCACTCCCGCTACCGTCATTATCGAAACGAGCCGACCGATTCCGGAAACTCTGAATGCCGACATCACGCCCCCCGCGCCCCGACCGAATCACTGCCCCGCGCTCGTGAAACTAGCACCAACTGAACCGCGAACGGCCCTGAATCCGAGGCCAGCAGCGCCCGGCGGCAGCTGCGCTAGTCGAACTCGCTGGGCAGGGAAGGGTCACGATGGTGTGCCAGTGCCCGTTCGAGCTGGCGGTGATTCACCCGTCCGAGTGACAGCGGCGGCGGCGCATGGACGTCGAACCACCCGATCTCGAGAGTCTCCAGTGCCGCTGGTGGCTGTACGGCGCCGTCGCGGCGGCAGAGGAAGAACAGCTTGTAGACGTGCACCGGCAGCGGCGGCGGATTGGCCTGCAGCTCACGGTCCCAGCAGGCGATCAGCTTCACCGCTGAGCTGTGGTACCCGGTTTCCTCGAGAATCTCCCGGGTAACAGCAGCTGACGGCGCGTCCCCAGGGTCGGCCCAGCCTCCCGGCAGCGACCATCGGCCGTCCGTCTTCTCACGCATCAGCAGCACGCGTTCGCGGTCGTCGAAGATCACACCGCGGACGTCGATCTTCGGCGTGGCGTAGCCGGAATAACGGCCAAGCTCGACAGCGAGTTCGTCAGCGGGCCGGCCGCTCAGCACTGCGAGCAGCTCGGCTGCCAGCAGGCCCACTTGCTGATAGCGGTCCACGTCGTAGTCATCAGCGGCGTATGCCAGCCCATCCTGCGCCAGCGCAGACAGCTTAATGCCGATCCGTCGCACCGCGTCGGCAGCTGCCCTGGCCACCAGGGCATTATCGCTGCTGCCGGCATCGCGGCCACCGCAGCCGCGCTGACCGTCGTAAAGGACCAGGCGGTCATCCGCCAGTTACGGCCAGCGTTTAGACCAGCATGGCGCCAAGCGCCCACTTCGGCCGGCACCCGCGTGGCGGTCGGCTTTCACCCGGCCGTCCCGGATGGATGCCATGGCGGGCTGCCGGCGCTCCCGCCAGGTGGGATGCAGCGTGAACATCCACAGCATCCACGCCGCGGCCAGCGCGCACAGGGCCACGAGCTCTGGAGTATCAGCGTCAGCAGGACGCATAACGACAGAATCACGTACGGCAGGACCGTTACGGTGCCCGGTGGAGGCCATCGTGGCTCCGGGGCCTCCGGCCAGGAGCGGGCCGTCGGCTCGCTCGGCGGCGAGACCCCACCGTCGGATACTTTCGCCGCTCCCGCACATCCGGGCGGGGGGCGGGGAGAGGGCGGCATGATGCTCAGTTGCCCTCCGCCTTGAATTTACTGCCAGCGGAACAACTTGGCCGCGCCCGCCGGCGTGGTCTGCATGCGGCCGCGGTAGCGAGCAACTGCACTTTCCAGGTGTGGAATGCGACCTGGCGCGCCTGGCTCGGCCGCGGTCAACTCGCTCTCAGGGATCTCATCAGAGCGAAGGCGGCTTATGGGCGGCTACCTCATCTGGAGCACACGGGTCATGCTGGGAATCGTCCTGCTCGTCTCGGTGATTGCGAAGCTACGCGGGCGCCGGGAGTTCGCGGACTTCACTAGCTGGCTCGACCAGCTGGCGGTGGTCCCGCGCCACCTGGTCAGACCGGCCGCGGTCACGATGGCAGCAGCGGAGGCCACGGCGGCCGCGCTGCTCGCATTCCCGGGCACTGCGGCGGCCGGGCTGGCCGCCACAGCGGCCGTGGTGGCGGTGTTCGCGGCCTCGATGGCGCTGATCTCCCGCCGCGGCAGTACCGCCCCGTGCCGGTGCTTCGGCGTCTCCACGCGGCCGATGGGCCCCGCTCACCTCGTCAGGGACATCGTGCTCGCGCTGCTCGTGGTCGGCTAGTCACCAGCCGGCAAACACGAGCTAGCTCAGGGTCGCCCGCGGTACTCGCTGCTGGCAGCGACTCGGCGCCGCAAACTGTGGCTGATCCTGTGGGTTTCCTTCGTGGTGGTACCGCGCGGGCCTGCCTAGCGTCATGACTATCCCTACCGGATGGGTGGCAGGGAGGGCGGCTAAGCCGCCAGGGCATGACTTGGAGGTAGACATGATAGTCATCGCGCTGTTTGTCATCGCCGTCGCGACGAGCGCACCGATCGTCGCTGCCGTGCTGGTCGGCGTGGCCAGCAGGCGCGAGGACGCGGACTGGACGCTGGGCGGACCCGCACCAGGCCTGGTCCAGGCAGTCGCGAGGCGGATCGTGGACTTCCACTCCGAGGGCGTTTTGCCACGGCCGAAGGGGCGCGGGCCGGTCCGGTCTGGTGTGCACGCGCCTGGGTGGGACGCAGCTCTTGAGCCTTGGGAGGACGAGGCCGAGGCCGAGGCTCCACCACTTGTGGCGCAATTCGGGCGACGGCCACGCACATTACGCGCTGCCGGATCTGCGCCGACGATCTCGAGAGAGTACCTGCCTCGCAACTCGCCCGCCGCAGCAACGCCGCTAGGTTCGCTTCGGTGATGCGAATGGTCACGGCATTGCCGCGCAGCGTCAGGGTCGCGCCGTGGCACGCGCTATCTCCCCTGCTGAGCACGAGTACGTCAGCCACCTCCGGTACGACGCCTCCCGATCCGACTTCTTCGTCCGCACGGTCCAGGCGCCTTTCCGGCGCGGAGTTTCCGCGCTGCGACGGCGTCTGGACCACCAAATCGGCCGACCGGCCAGGCCGCCGAGCGCACCTAGCGCCTCGACCCGCAACTGCAAGGACATCGTGTTCGTCGTCTAATCAGCACGCCACGGGATTGCGGACTCTCCGCAGTTGATGCCACGCATGACGTTTCCTCGGTCGCTTCGGCGCAATGCCAGCGCCGACCAGCCGTTCAGGCCCGGATGCCGCCAGCCGCGGATCGCCTGCGGGCCTGTCTGCTTATAGCCTTGCCTTAGAGATTTCTCCGCGCCTGGACTGGCTGTGCAGCGACCGCTGGTCCGTAGCGGAGGTCTCGTGAGGAGGGTGGCGGTGGTCGCGGAGCCTTCAGTGCCCTTCGCCAGGTTACTGCGGCAGCTGCGCACAGATGCCGGGCTGACCCAGGAGGCACTGGCGGAAGCGGCGCGACTGAGCACACGGTCGGTCAGTGATCTAGAACGGGGGATTAATCTGACGGCCCGCCGGGAGACGGCCAGGCTGCTCGCGGATGCCCTGGATCTGACCGGCCCGGCTCGAGCCGCGTTCGAGGCGGCCGCCCGGGGAAAACGAGGAAAGACCGGTGCTCAGATCGAGCTTGTCAGAGGGGACATGTTCGACGGGCCGTCCGACCTGATCGTAATACCATGCTCTACCGCGCCATCGATAACTTGGTTCGTAATGGAGCATCTCCGGTCTTTCGGGATCCCTGGTCCGCAGGTCAAGATGGAACCAGGGGACGTCATCTTCATCGACCTCCGGCGAGCAAGCAATATTGCCCAGGTCGCAGCGTATGCGGCCTCGGTCCGCGGTGAACGCGGAAGCTCGTCCGACGCGATAGAACAGATCGGCCGGAAGCTCGGCGCTTATGCGGCCGATAATCCGTGGCTCAGCCAGATCTCCTGCCCGCTTCTCGGCACTGGCGCAGGAATGCTGGAACCCACCGAGGCGGCAAGCGCCCTCGCCGCTGGTTTCTTCGCCACGGCTCCTGAGTGGGCACTCCTGCGACTATTCGCGCTGGAAGACGCCGTCTTCAGCCGGATCCGATCTCTGCTGGAGTCGGAACTGGATCGAAAGACACCGGGTCAACTCGGTACCATCACTGTCGCCGATCGCCCGCTGCGCGTATTTATCAGCTACACAAAGTCTTCTGATCAGCATGAGGATTGGGTTAGGACGGTGGCGACCTATCTCCGGTCCGCTGGTGTTGATGCTCGACTCGACATCTGGCATTTAAGGCCAGGGATGGATGTTGCGCAGTGGATGTGCAACGAGCTTGATATGGCAGACCGCGTTCTGCTCATATGCGATGACTTGTACGCGAAGAAGGCGGACGGGCGGCATGGCGGTGTGGGCTGGGAAATCAGGGTAATCCAGGGTGACCTGTCGCAGACGCAGGCTGCCAATCCAGACAAATTTGTACCTGTCGTGGTCACTGAGAACGTCGCCGATGGAATGCCGACCTCCATAAAATCAGCATATTTCCTGCACTGGCCTCCTTCTCGGCGCGACGACTCATCACTGCAGGACGAACTGGTACGAATCATCTACCGCGCGCACGAGGAGGTACCGCCGCTAGGCCGACCCGGGTATGTCATCGGAAGGAACTAAGTCCAGAGCCCAAGCACACCGAGTCGCGTCGGGTTCACGCGGCATCTGGTGGCAGCAGCTCGTAATGGACGGTGGTCTTCTTCGTGAGCCGGTGGAAGGCCGGAACCAGGATGCCCTGCAGCATCGGGTATTTCGTGGCAAGCGCTCTGGCCGCCACGGCGGCTTCCGGCCCGGCGAGTTGCCGTGCGATCGCCTGCCGCTGGGGACCGGTTGGCTTTCCGCGGCTGGCGCAGGGTGCGATCCACACCTGCGGGAAGTTGCGCATGCGCTTGGCCTTGCCCGTCGCTGACCAGGTGCGGATTGACGGACTAGCACGCTGACCGGCACCTCGTGGACCTGACCGAGCCGCCTGCGCACGTCTCCGGCACGAACACCCCGGGCAGGCTCGTCTCCAGCAGGTACGGCGTGGCCGCCTTTCGGCCGGCCAGGTCGTGCCTGACTGCCGCTGGCCTGTTCGGGTAGGAGGATGCCAATGAGCGACCACCGCGGGAGGATGCCGATGACCGACGGACCAGCGGGCCAGGGTCCCCTGCAGGCCGGGAGCCCGCTGAGAACGCCCCGTGCGGCGGCTGTTGCCGGAATAGTCTTTTCTGTGCTCCTGATCGCAGCGCTCGTGCTGCTCAGGCTCTCTGTCCCGGCCTATCCCGTGGTGGCCGGCGTGTGGCTGACCGATCCAGAGCGACGGGCGGCGATAGCGATCGCCCTGAACCTCGTCCCGTTCGCCGGCATCGCCTTCTTGTGGTTCATCGGGGTGCTCAGGGACCGGATCGGCGAGCGCGAGGACCGCTTCTTCGCGACCGTGTTCCTGGGCAGCGGCCTGCTGTTCGTCGGCATGCTCTTTGTGGCCGCGGCGGTCGCCGGCGGGCTCATCGCGGAGGCGTCACAGCCGTCCGGCCCACCGGGTGCGGACACCGTGGCGCTGTCCCGCAACGTCAACGGGATCCTAGTGAACATCTACGCGATGCGGATGGCGGCGGTGTTCACGCTCACCACGGTGACCATTGCCCGCCGCACCAAGATCGTGGCCAGGTGGCTCACCGTTGCCGGGATCGCTGTCGCGCTCATACTGCTGGTCGGCGTCGGCATCTCAGCCTGGGTGGAGTTGCTGTTCCCGGCATGGATCCTGGCCTTGAGCGTCGATATCCTCACGGCCGGCCGCAAGGTCTTCCCCCGGCAGCACGGGGACGGCTCCCGGCCATTAGGAGGCTGCCTGCGGCGATGTGGCGTGCTTGCCCTGCAGCAGCGCCCAGGCCCGGCTGCAGACCACCGCCAGGGACGCGATCAGCAGGTACGCCAGGTTATAGACGTAAATATCATTATGTGTGGTGATGACGAGGGAGACGCTCATGCCGAGCCGGCCGCTGCTCTGCCCGCAGGCGGAGCGCTGTCTCCGAAAACGGACTCCGGCCGCAGCGAGATGGCGACGAACAGCAGCCCGATCAGGACTCCGGCCCGGCCCGCTGCGGCAGCAAAATATACGGTGAAGTCCGCAGGAACCACAGGTCTCACCTCGGCACGCTCTTTGCATAACAATGCCCCGAGTGTGCCATGACCGGAGGTCACGCCCGGGGGAAGATCGTCATCACCATGTAAGTCGCTGCCTTACGATGGGCCGGTGTCGCTGCGAGCCATTGATTTCCATGTGCACTTGCCCACCCCGGACTGGCTGGACGGCAGCATGGCCGGCTATGTCGAGGCGGCCGAGGCCTACTTCCGCTCGCCGGTGCAGCGGCAGTCGCTAGCGGAACTGGCGACCCGGTACCGCCAGCTAGACGTGCGGGCGGTGCTGCTGGCCTGGGATGCCGAGACGGCGACGGGACGGCCCCGGGTGCCGAATGAGACCGTGGCCGCGGCCTGCCGCGACCATCCGGATGTGTTCACCGGCCTGGGCTCGGTCGACCCGCACAAGGGCCAGGCCGCCGTCGCCGAGGTGGCGAACATCGCCGCGCTCGGGCTGCGGGGCGTGAAATTCCACCCGTCGCTGCAGGCGTTCTGCCCCGATGACCCGGCCTACTGGCCGATCTACGCGGCCTGCGAGCAGCACGGCCTGCTCGCCCTGTTCCACACCGGGACCAGCGGGATCGGTGCCCGCCAGCCTGGCGGCCAGGGCATCAGGATCGACTATGCCCACCCGCTCCGGCTTGATCCGGTCGCCGCGGCCCATCCCGGGCTGACCGTGGTCGCCGCGCATTTCGGCTGGCCCTGGCAGCTGGACCTGATCGCCGTCGCGCTGCACAAGACCAATGTCTACATCGATGTCTCCGGCTGGTCACCGCGGCGGATCCCCCCGGAGGTGATTGGCGAGCTGCGCGGGCGGCTGTCCGGGCAATTCCTGTGGGGCAGCGACTTCCCGTTCTTCACCCCCGAACGCTGTCTCGCCGAACTCACCGGCCTTGGCCTGCCAGCTGACGTCCTGCACACTGTGCTGCACGACAACGCCGCCCGCATCCTCGGTCTGACCCCATCGCAGCCACCATGACCAGGCGATGCTCTGCTGCCTGCCTGGGGCCCTGCGCGGCTTTCGAACCAGGCGGCGCGGTTAGGGCAGCGCGGGAAGGGCGCGTGGGCTGGATGTGGCGCCGACTGCGGGCGGCTCGGCGGGGACAGGCCGGCTTGAGGCGGGCAGCGTGAGGGTGATGCGCAGCCGAGTGATCCGGGCGAGCTGCATGCTCTGGTGCGGGTGCAGCTGAGATCCAGCGCCGAGGTGGACGGCTTCGGGAAGCAACTGCGCGCCAGGGCTTGGGTCGCGGAGGCATGGCGGCTGGCCGGAGACTGCGACTTCGAGGTACGGCTGTCCTGCCGGAGCCTCACCGATCTGGAGGCCGCGGTGCAAGATCTCCGCGGCGTCGGCGTCGTAACCTCTACCAGCCTCGTCCTGCACCGCGTCTGCCTGGAAGCTTGCTGACCAGCTGACCAGCTGACCCCGCACCGCGCAGCCCGCGCTGGGGGCGGTGATGACCGGGGCTGCCTGCTCCAGCCCTGCCGTGGCGGCGTAGGCGGACCGGTTTTACCGCTGTGCTAGCGGGCTGGTTTCGGCCGGATCGCCGGCGGGTGGCCGGCCGCGCGGGCGCATCGGTCCGGCGTGGCGAGGCAGTCGGCCGACGTCGGCGAGCGCGCGGCGCAGCAGGAACTCGATCTGGGCGTTGGTGCTGCGCAGCTCGTCGGCGGCCCATCTGGCCAGGGCGTCGTGGACGGCGGGGTCGAGCCGGAGCAAGACGCCCTTGCGCTCGCTCACCGCGGTTCCGTGGCTGCCGTCACTGGTACAGGGAGCCGGTGTTGACGACCTGCTGGGTGGCCTGCTCGCTGCACAGGACCACGAGCAGGTTCGAGACCATCGCGGCCTTCCGCTCCTCGTCCAGATCGACCACGCCCTCCTCCTTCAGCCGCTCCAGGGCCAGCTTGACCATACCCACGGCACCCTGCACGATCGTCTGCCGGGCGCCGACCACGGCGCTTGCCTGCTGCTGGCGCAGCATGGCCTGGGCGATCTCCGGCGCATAGGAGAGCCTGGTCAGCCGCGTCTCGATGACCTCCACTCCGGCTGGCCTGACCCGATTGGTGAGCTCGGCCGACAGCCGCTGGGTGATCTCATCGGCGTTGTCGCGCAGCGAGAGCGCGCCGCTGCCCCGGCTGTCATAGGGGTAGCTGGAGGCGATGTGCCGGACGGCAGTCTCGGTCTGGATGGTAACGAACTGCGTGAATTCGTCGACCGAGTAGATGGCGCTGGCGGTGTCGTGCACCTGCCAGACGACCACTGCGGCGATCTCGATCGGGTTGCCGTCGGCGTCGTTGACCTTGGCCTGCGCTGACTCCTGGTTCCGGATCCGGGTCGAGACCGCGATGCGGTTGGTGAACGGATTGACCCACTGCAAGCCAGGCTCGCGGATGGTGCCGCGGTACTTGCCAAACAGCTGGACAACGTGCGCGCGGCCAGGCACGACAGCGGTGAGCCCCCTCAGCACCAGGGCGCCGGCGACAAGGACAAGGGCGCCAAGCCAGATCAGCGCTGTCGCACCGTCGCCGCTGAAATGGCCGGCCAGCCAGACCAGCGTCACCCCGACGATCAGGATGACAATCCCCAGCACCAGCATCCGCAGGCCGGGCAGGAACCGGGCCACCCGCTCGGTCACCAGCCGGCTAGGCAGTTCCGGGCCTGCGGCCGCTGCATCGTGAGTAACCAATTCTCGGCCTGCGGCCGCTGCATCCTGGGTAGCCATCCAGCGCCTCCTTCAGTTGACGAGCTTGATTACACATGCTTAGCATACTGATATCTATTTTTCTTGGCAAGAGCCCCACCTCCCCTCCTCGCCCTACGGCGCCGCTGCGGTCAGCTCCCCTACACCCTGGACTCGTAGCCGACCGCCGGATGCTTGGCCGGGTAGAACGCAGCGCCCGCTGAACGCTGCCCTATGTATTCGCTGCCGCCAGGCTCTAACTCGTTCCGACTTCAGGACGTTGGCCTCTGGCGTCGCCGCCGTCGCAGGTGCAGCGTTGGAATCGAGAGGCCATGGCAGCGTGCTGGTAAACCTGCACCGGGTACTGGCCGTACCCGGAGGCCGTGGCATAACTTCATGGGAGTAGTCATGAACGTCGCTTACTATCATGCTTCGAAATACGGCAACGGCGCTATGGTCGCGGCGGAATTCAAGAGGATCATGGCGGCCAAGGGAATAGCGGTCGACGTCCACCATGTCCGGGATGCGAAACCAACGGAGCTGCCTCAGGTAGACCTCTATGTTTTCAGCTCGCCGGGTCGTATGGGAAAGCCCATCGGGAGCGCTCGTAGGTTCCTGAGCAAGGTCAGGCTGCAGCCGGAAACCAAATATGCCATTCTGACAACTCAGGCCGCCCCTAAGCCGAACAAGAAGACCGGCAAGATGCCGACCGAGGAAGAATTGGCTCGATGGGAGCGGATCATTCCGATCATGAATGAGCTGCTGCAGGCCAAGGGACTGAAGGAGGTCGCCGAGGGAACGGTCCAGGTGACTGGCCTGAAGGGACCTTTGGAAGAAGGATGGCAGCAGAAGGTCGAGGCTTTCGCTGACCAGATCTGCTCATTGGAAATCCAAACCGGATGAGAAGAATGTCCTTGGCACGTCCGAGCCCGAGCGCCGACCGGAGGAATTTGACTTCGCTGCGCTGAACCTCCGGGAGCCAGGCGTCGACATCGTGCCGATCGCGTCGTGGCGTCGCGGCTGAGCCCAGCCCCTGGCTCGGCACGCATTCCGAGTGGCCAGGTCACGACTGCGCGGCCGAAGGGCGATAATATGTAGATTGGCCGCTTTAGATTGCGGTGTCCGCTCGCTGCCGGTCGTCAGCAGAG
>Ga0116224_10002233_pt1 | contig 11468 bp, 18 predicted proteins | sample Sb_taG_9_FD_89699 | JGI IMG/M metagenome (GOLD analysis project Ga0116224, IMG submission 89699) | Peat soil microbial communities from Weissenstadt, Germany - Sb_50d_b_LC metaG | ecosystem: Environmental > Terrestrial > Soil > Wetlands > Peat | place: Germany: Weissenstadt | collected 2010-09-21
ACGGCGGCGCCGCGTCGTCGTACCTGGTTTTGCCGTCGTGGGGCCGCGTGTCGTGGACGTGCACGGGCGGCACTGTCACCGGGACTGACATCTTCCTGTACGGCCGCTAGGCGGCACCGTAACCCACCCAGCCCGCCGAAAGGGGCCAGAGTAATGGCATTCTCGCCGAAGTCCGCTTACGCGATCTACGACGATGCAGGGAACTCGGTCAAGGCCGAGAACCGCACCGCGATCGCCGCCGGTGCCGCCACGGTCATCGTCAAGGGCGCCCCCGGGCGTCTCGTCAACGTGGTCATCACCACGGCTGGCACCAGCAGCGACAACGCGACGATCTACGACAACGCGACCGCCGGGTCGGGGACGATCCTGGCGGTCATCCCCGGCGGCACCACGCTGACCGGCGCGCAGGTCCAGATCGACCTGCCGGCGCTGAACGGGATCACGGTCGTGAACGTGGCGTCCGGGCCGGCGTTCACCGTGGGCTACAGCTGACCCCGAGAAAAGACCCGAGCTCGCCGGCTACACAGCCCGTGACGGCCAGCGGGACGGACCATTCCGCGTACGCGGCCAATTCCAGGCCCACTGCGGCCAGCAGGAAGAGCAGGATCACCAGCCTGCGAATGATGCTCACCCCCCGATCATCCCGCAGGCGAGGTGATGTCCGTGGCGAAGGTCCTGGCCACCGTCAGCGGCACGGCACTCAAGCCGGGTGTCAGCCTGAACAGGCGCTACTACAGTGCCGAGGCCATCGCGGACGCGGTGAGGAAGGCGCAGCCCCGCCTCGCCGACGGTTCCATGCCGCTCAGCATGAGAAGCCACCACGCGGCCGACGATGACAGCACCCGCATCGTCGGCCGGGTCCGCTCGCTGACGGTGGCCGGGGACGGCTCAGCGCGGTTCACGGCCGACATCGCCGACACCGAGCACGGGCGCACCATCGCGTCGCTGCTGGACACCACGGGCGGGACGGAGCCGTTCCTGCGGGGGGTGTCCATCAGGGGGCTCTGGGAAGGCCGCATCCGCAAGATCAAGGGGCCTGATGGCGCCGACGCTGAGCAGGGCGATTCGCTGTCGCTCACGGGGCTTGATTACACGGCGTCTCCCGGTGTCCCCGGCGCGGCGGTGGATGCGTTCGCCTGGGCGAAGGACGGTGCGAGCGAGACGACGGAGCGTGTCCTGATCACTGAGAGCGTCCAGGAGGCGCGTGTGACCATCACCGAGGAAACCGCCCCCGCCCCGGTACTGACCGAGGCTGATCAGGCGGCGCTCCCGTTCACCGCGCCGCACGTCCTGGAGAACGGCCTGTGCGTCACCTGCGCCGCAGTGACCGAAGGCGGCAACGCCCCCGGTAACGGGAAGCTGCCATACGGCGACATTCAGTACGCCGATCCTGGTTACCAGTCGGATAAGCAGAAGCGCTACCCCATCGATAATCGCGCCCATGTCAAGGCGGCGCTGGCCTATCTGGCGAAGAAGGCGAACGCGGCCAAGTACACGCCGGCGCAGCTCAAGCGGGTCATGGGCCGCATCCGCGCCGCAGCCAAGAAGTTCGGCATCCAGGTGGCCGCCGAGTCGGCCGGCTGGTCGTTCGACGCCCCCGCCCAGGTGACCGAGGCCCTCGCCGAGCACCTGGGCATGGCGTCGTGCGCCGGGTCATGGTCGGTGCGCGCATCCAACGGCCCCGTCGACATCTGCCTGTCCTCGTACTCGATGGACCCCGAGGACCTGGACGTGATCCTCCGCGCTGCTGCTGACGCCGCCTGCAAAGCCCTGGCCACCCTCGACCCCGACATGGACGGCGACATCGACCTTCCCGGTGTCAGCAGCGACACGGACCCCGACGGCGACGCCCCGGGCGAGTCCGCCCCGGATGAGGCGTCACCCACTGACCCGGCAGCCGGCCCGGCCGCCGCAACCACGGAAACGGAGGCTCCCATGGCGGAGACCACCACCCCGGCGGCCGAAAGCGCGCCGGGAATCGACCAGGCCGCACTCGCCAAGGCCGTCACCGAGGCGCTGGAAGCGCAGGACGCCGCCCGCAAGGCCCGCAAGGCGCAGAAGCGCGCCGCGCAGGAGAAGGCCGCCGCCGACGCCGCGAAGATCGCTGCGGAGTCCGCCGCACTCGGCACCGGCACCCCCGCCACCGCGGGTGCCAGCGTGTCCGAGACCGAGGATCAGCGCCGTGGCCGCCTCGCCGCGATCGTCGAGCAGCAGTTCGCAGCCGCCGCCGCGAAGGAAGGACTCGCCACCGCCAAGACCGACGAGCAGCTCGTCGCCGAGATGCTCGAGGAGCGCATGGTCCCGCTGCGGCAGGCCCGCGCCGAGACCGGCGGCGTCCAGCGCAAGGGCATCGCCGCCCTCGAGGCGATCGCCGACGCGCCCGGCAACGCGAAGGTCCTGGCGTCGGCGGCGAACGACGAGCTGGCCGCCCTGGCCGGCGCGGCGTTCGGGCCGCGCGGCCACCGCTGAGCCCCGCACCACCGATTCTGGCCGCCAGCCGCCCGTGCTGGTGCCCTCCGGGCAGAGATGGCCCCCCTGACCAAACCACTGAAGGCCCCCGTCCACTGCGGGGGCCTTCCGCTGTTCAAGGAGACCTCATGTCCGAGATCCGCGAGGCGCTGACCGCCGCCGGCGCATCCCCGTTCGTCCCGAAGCTCATCGACCCGGTACTCGTGGAGTACCAGCGGCGGTTCGCGCCGTGGTGCCGGGCGATCCCCACCAAGAAGCACAACTCCACCACCTACTACTTCAACACCCGCACCGTCGTCGTGTCCGGTGGGGCGGTGCCGGACGGCGGCGCCCGCCCGGTGTCCACCAGCACGTACACGCAGGGTTCGTTCACGATGGCCCACGTCCAGGCCGTCGGCAGTGTGACCGGGTACGCGCAGGCCGTCACCCAGGACCTCGTAGACCTGCGTGCCACTGAAGTCAACGGCGCCATCAAGGGCTACTACTGGGACATCGAATGCCTGTGCGGCTGGGGTAACGCCGCGTCCACGGCGAACCAGGCGCAGCCCCAGTTCGACGGCCTCGACACCCAGATCTCCACGTTCTCCGCGGGCGGCTCCCAGAACGCCATCGACTACGCCGGGAAGTCCCTGTCCCTCGCCACCCTGGACGAACTCCAGGTCCTCGTGTCGGGGAACGCCGCCGAGCCGGTCGCGGACTCCTCCTGGATGTACGTCATGTCCGTGTCCGCGGAGGCGCGGATCGCGCAGCTGCTGACCGCCCAGCAGCGGTTCGACAACGTGGAGATCGCCGCCGGCCTGATCGTCGCCACCTACAAGCGGATCCCCCTGGTCCCGTCGTCGTTCCTGTCGACGCTCGGCTACGCGGTCGGCACCGTCACCGCGTCGACCGCCACCAACTCGGCGGCGACGCTGAACACCACCTACTACTACAGGATCAGCGCGATCATCGCCCGGCAGGGGGAAATCCTCCCGTCCGCCGAGGTCAGCCAGGCCGTCACGACCGGGAACAACGTGGTGCTGTCGTTCACCCCGCCGACCGGGCAGGACGGCCTCGGCACCCAGCTGTACAAGGTGTTCCGCGGCACCGCCGCCGGCGCGGAGACGTTCCTCGGCTACGTCGACTCCACCGTCGGCCTCGCCTCGGACGGGGTGACGCCGGTCGTCACCAACCAGATCATCGACACCGGGGCGGCGCTGATCCCGCAGAACTCCACCGGCCCCACCGTCCCCGGCACCCTCCCCACCGCCTACTACGGCACCAACACCGGCATGCTGCCGGCAGGCAGCGGCCAGGAGAACATTTACCTGATGTCCCGCGATGCGGGGAACATCGTCCGCCCGTTCGTGCGCGAGGCACAGCCGCTGGATGTTTACCCGACGACCAGCAGCCCGGACTCCATGCCGTTCGCCATCATGGGGGACACCTGCCTCGCGGTGAGGACGCCGAAGTTCGCCGGCCGCGCATACCGCGTCTCGGTGGCTGCCTGACGAAGCGATCCGGGCGGCGCGCTCACCCTGCTGCGGGTGCGCCGCCCGGACCCCTCCCCGGACGGAAGGAACGGCCCCATGTGGCTGCGCAAAGAAACGGGCGGTACCACGATCCCGTGGGAAGGCCGCCCCTACCACTGGCCTGCCGCCGACCCGGTGTGCGAGGTGCCGGCCGGGTTCGGGGAGGTGCTGCTGGGCATCCACGGCGGCGGGTTCACCGAGGTCCCCGCCCCGCCCCCGCCGCCCAAGCCGGCAGCCAGGGCGGTGCCGGCGAAGACGGACAGCCCGGCACCCGAGACCAAGTAGCCGCGAGGGGGTGCGGTCATGCCGGACACCGACACTCCCGTCCCGCTGTGCACTGCGGCGGACTTCCAGTCGTCCGCGTTCGCCGACCTCGTAGCCGGGTACTCTGAGCCGGCTCTCGCGGACCTGATGTCCGAATCGACCAGGGCCTGCGAGGCGGCCGCCGGGGGGCGGCGGCTCGCCCCGTTCACCGTCACCGAAACGACCAGGGCGGACGGGACGGACCCGGATGAGTACCCGGCCGGCGCGTCGCTGCCGATGCCGATCCAGGGGACCATCGGCTGGTCGGAGGCCCTGGCGCTCGGCGGCGGCAGTGACCTGGTGCGGCACTGCTGGCTGACCCAGACCCCGGCCCGGTACCCGGACCTGTGGCAGTACTCCGGCGTGCAGGTGACGGTGATCCGGTCCTACTCCGGCACCCAGCAGTACGGCCAGTCTCAGCTTCTCGACGGGCCGGACAACACGGGTCACCTGTGGTTCCAGATCGGCTCCCTGGTCCCCATCGGGTCGCGGGTCCGGGTGACGTACTCCGGCGGGTACACCGTCGCGGTCCCCGCGGACCTGGTGCGGGCCGGGCGGCTGATGGCCGCATGGATGGTGGTCACCGAACTGAACCCGGGGTCGACGGCGCATGACCCGGACTGGCTGTACGGGTCGGCGTGCAAGATCCTCGGAAGCTACAAGTAACCGGGGGCCGTTCACCCGGTCCCGGTGAACCGTGCGGCCATGGCGGGGCTCATCCCCGCGGTGGCGACCAGCAGCGGGGATCGGGCCGCATGGCCGCCGGGGAGATGCGCCGGGCACACCTCGGTCCCCTGGAACGTGGTGACAGCCTGGGCGACACCCGGCATGCCGTTCCGCTCACCCAGCCGCAGATCGGGCGGCAGGAACGGCGTGAGCTCAAGCTGGCCGGCCTGCGGGCTGCCCGGTTCCGCCCCGGCCGCTTCCGCCGCCGCCATCATCGCGGCCTCCATGTCGGCGCGGTGCGAGTTCTCCCACCCGATCCGGGCGATGATGCAGGTGGCGCACAGGTGCTGCTGTGTCGTGACCTGGACCTGCGAGAGTGCGGCGGCCATCGCCTGGAAGATCATGCTGGGCAGGTGCTCGCCGAGGGTCTGCGCGACCGCCTTAGCGGCCAGGGTCACCGGGTCGGGTTTCAGGCCGGCCGGGACACCGTTCGGGGTGTGACCCGGCGGCATCTGTGCGTCCATCTCGCCGGCCATCTCCTGCACGGACTGGGGTTCCTCGTCATCGCCGCGCCTGCGGCCAGGGTGGTTCGTCATGCGGCAGATCATCCCACAGGGCGGCGGTGAGGAATGGGCACCGATTCGGCCGTGGCCCGCGAGACCGCGTGGCTGGCCACGGCCGGTGATTCCCTCCCGGCGCTGCCGTCATCGGCGGGCGGCCCGTGGGATGTGATCGCCGCCTACGAGCAGGGCGCCCAGACCAGGACCCAGGCCACCGCGATCTACGTGACCCGCGGCCGGGCCGAGCAGGTGCGGGTGGGGAACCAGCGGGTCCGCCCCCGGTACCCGATGCGGCTCGAACTGCACTGGCCGGTGAGGGCCACCAGCCCCGGCGGGTCATCCATCGCCGCAGTGGAGGCGCAGGCGTTCGATGACGCAATCGAGCTGCTGCGGCAGCGGGTCACCGGCCCGCTCGGGGATAAGACGCACGGGGGGCGGTTCCTGTCCGCGGCGGAAGTCAAAGGGGCACCGGGGTTCGAGGTGACGTTTGAGCCGGCCGGGGAGACGATCAGGGCGGCAAAAGAACTCCGCGCCATCGCTTCGTACTGGGTCGATGACTTCGAGGTCAACGCCTGACCCCCTCAACATGAAACGGTCCCCCTCCGGCTGGGCCGGAGGGGGACCGCAGGGCGGTTGCTCAGTCGTCCTCTGCCGCGAGCATGGCCGCGAACGCCGCCTCAATCTGCGCCTCCAGGCCGGCCTGCATCCGCGCCTTGACCTCAGGGTCAGCCTCGGCAACGAGGGTGATGACGGTCGCGTCGGACAGAAGCGTCGTGCCCCGCGCGCCGGGTGCGGACCACTCCAGCATGGTGAAGTCCCGCAGGCTGCCGTAGGAGCCCACGATCGTGCCCTGCCAGCCTTCGACAGTGACCACGGCAGGCCAGTGGGCGGGGATCTTGATGGTGTCGCCGAGCCCGGCGTCGTAGAGGATCATCGGTCAGTCCTCCCCGCTGAGGGTAGCGAGCGGGTAGACCTCCACACCGAACGCCGCCCACAGGGCCTCCAGTTCGGTGCCGGTGAGCGCGTCGATGCGGCCCATCTCGGCGAGCCTGCGGGCGGCTTCCTCGTGGCCGGCGTCGACCTCGGACAGGACGGCGCTGGCGGTGATGGCGTCATCGACGGTCAGGGTGCGGCGGTGGCGGCCGGCGTAGGTGGCGGTGGTCATGGCAGTGCTCCTTTACTGCTCGTCGGTGCTGTCGTCTAGCACCGTGATCAGGTCGGCCACTCCCCGCAGGACGGGGGGCAGGCTGGCCGGGACGGGGTGCTTCGCGTGCCGGGGATGGTAGGCCATCGCTCACGCCGCCTTTCCGCTGGCAACGAGGATTCGCGCCCCGGCCACGTGGTAGCAGAACTTGGCCGTCGTGACCCGGAGGCCGTGGGGGCAGTTGCAGTTGCCCTTGGCGCTGGTCAGGTAGGTGTCCGTCCCCTTGCTGGAGACGGCGCGGAACACGCCCGGCCGGCCGGTGGGGATCAGGCCGCCGTCGGCGATGAGCTCGCGGGCCTTGTCGACCTGGGCCTGGGCGAAACCGCGGATGGCCTCGTTCAGCATGGCGAGGCGGACGCGCACCGCGCAGATACGCCCGTAAGGGGCGGCGTGGCGGGCTGCGGCGGCGGAGTGGAAGTGGCGCACGCGCCCGCACTTGAGGCACTTGGCGGTGTGCTCGGTGGCGTTGCTCATAACCTGAATCGTACAACGAGTCCCTAGCGTCCCGCAAGTCATCTGGTACATTGGGTCGCATGGATGAACTACCGATCGCCGAAGCCCGCGCCAACCTCTCCGACGTCGCCTCAAAGGTGCGCTACACCCGCGAGCCCGTATGCCTCACCCGGCGCGGGACACCGCAAGTGACGCTCGTCCCCACCGACATCGGGGATCTCATCGAAGCCGCAGGCGGCACGGACAAGGCAGCCGAGATCCTGCGCCGCGCGACCTGACCGAGCACGCCGGGAGGTTCCCCGCCCCGTGCTGGTCCTCTACCTGCTCGGCGTCATCACCGGCATGATCGTCATGGCCTCGCTCAGGAAGTAGGGCCGGGAGGTCGCGGTGACCTACTCGGTTCTGTCCGCGACCGCGAAACTCGGCATCGCCGCCGAAACCACCGCCGCCACCTACGAGACCCCGTCGTTCACGGTCCCGTTCACGGCAGGCACCAAGTACCGTTCGGCGATCACGCAGCTGTACGATCGCACCGTCCGCGGCACCGACGCGGACACGCAGGCCATCGCCCAGGGCCACTACTGGTCCGACTGGGCGATCACCGCCGGGGCGTACCCCGACTGGGCCGGGTGGCTCTACAGAGGGATGATCGGCCCCGACACGTTCACGCCGGGTACCGTGACTACGTTCGCCGCCGCGGCGCTCCCCGGTGCCACCTCGGTCAGCCTGGAGGCCGCGCCGCCGGCTAGCTCGGTGCTCATGCTCGGCACCGGGACCGCCCTGGAGTACGCGCAGGCCGGCACCCCGTCCGGCCCCGGCCCGTACACGGTGCCCCTCACCAGCGCCCTCCAGTACGCGCACGCCGCCGGTGACCCGGCGCAGTCGCAGGCCACCCACCTGTTCCGCCAGGACCGGCCCCTCGGCACCGGCTGGCCGTCGTACTCCCTGACCACTGATGACGGCGTAGACCAGCTCGGGTGGCCCGGCTGCATCCTCGGCAGCACCCGCCTCCAGATCACCGCCGCCGGCTACGCGAAACTCGCCTCCACCTGGTCCGGGTTCCCCCCCGGATCCGTGGCCACGTTCGGAGAGGACCAGTCCGCCGCGCAGCCGTTCGCCGGATGGTCGTGGGCCATCACCACCGCAGGCGGGACCTCCACGCGGGGCGTCGCCCTGGACCTGGCCCTGACCCGGGCCCTGGACATCGTGCCCGGCCTGAACGGCTACCAGGGGCCGTATGTCATCGGCGCCGGGCCGATGCGCGCCACCGGCTCATACACGGCCATCTACGACACCCCCGCTGACCTGAACCTCTACCGGCAGGCCATCCAGGAACCGGCCGTGTGGGTCCTCTCCCAGCCGGCCCTCCAGGGGGGCGCGTCGATCACGGCCACCCTGTCACTGTCCGGGTGGACGCAGGGTGCCGTATCACTCGGCGAGCAGTACGTGAGCGCGAACTACCGGCTGTCGGGCATCGCCAATGCGGCCGACTCGCCCGAATCGGGGGTGGCCAGCGTCGAGCTCAGCAACTTCTGGAACGCCGCCTACACCTGACCTCCGCTTACGGCTTCCATTCCTTCCGGTAGTCCGGGTGGTCACTCCAGACAGCGGCGAGGAACAGGAGCGTCGGGCACGGTGCGCGGAAACGCCTCGCGTCGGCGTGCCCCATGCCTGTATGCGCGATGGCCGTGCAGACACGGCAGCGATCGGCGTCACGGCCCCCGTTCGCCGGCCCGTGCTGGGCCAGGATCGCCCGCTTCGCCCCGGCCTCGCGGAAGACCCGGGCCGGGTCATGGCGGGCGATGTGGGCCGTCACGCCCGGTGATGTGACCTTCGATCAACGGCTCACCATCCACCAGGACTACGCCGATTGCCGGTTCTTCCGCCACCCAGCACTCAGTTAGCCCGGCAGCCTCGCGCGCTATCGCCTCGTCCTCGTCCAGCCGGGCGGCCAGGAACGCCGCCAGATGCTCTCCGTCGCCGCTCATGGCCGCCACCTTAGCCCCGCTCCCCTTCTCGCTGCGTCTTTTGGAGGCCGTCCCGTGCTGTACCGATTCACCGGCACCGAGCGTGTCTACCCGGAGACCAGGGACGCCGCGGGCAGGCACCTGGGCCTGGTCGAGCCGGGCGACGTGCGGCCCTTTGAGGCGGCCCCGGATCACATGTGGACGCCAGCAGACAGCGAAGAGGCCGCACCGGAGCCGGAAGCCGAGCCTGCGGCACCTGAGCCCGCACCTGATGGTCCCCAGCCCGCAGCACCAGCAGTCATCCCGGGCGCCTAGCCCACCCGTTCCCCCGTCAGCAACGCCCGAAAAGGGGTGGTTTAGGTGCCGCCGTCGATCCCGACCTCGCTCTACCCGGTGTTCGAGTCCAGCTTCCTGGCAGGCAAGGAAGGCGCATCCTCACCCGGGACCGCCGCGACCGCGTTCACCGGCATCCCCACCGGCCCGCTCGCCATCGCCCCCCACTACACGCCCCTCGAAGACGACAACCTGCGGGGCAGCAACGTCAAGGTCTTCGACCTTCAGTTCGGGTCACGGTGGGCGGAGATCACCATCCCCGAATCCCCCTGCTACGCGGACACGGTGGGAATCCCGCTGCTGGGCTGCCTCGGCGACTACTACTCCACCGGCACCGCAGGTTCGCCGACGTGGACGACCTCCGGTGCCCTGTCGCCGGGTGCCGGGCCGGTCGCGGTCACGTCCGGGTCATCCGCGGTCGCCGGGACGTACATCCAGATCGACTCCACGGCCGGCGACACCGAGGTCGTCAGGGTCGGCACCGGGTCCACCGCGACGTCCATCGTCATCGACTCGTCGACGCCGATCCGGTTCTCCCACCTGACCGGGATTGCCGTCACGACCGTCACCGGCCCCTACACGCATTATTTCTCCGTGCTGAACATGACGTCCAGCACGGGCAGCACCAGCGCGCAGCCGCCCACCTACACGGTCCTGCACCGCAACGGGATCGCCCCGACGTACAGCGCCGACCAGTACGTGTACGGGCATTTCAGCAAGCTGAAATTCCAGGCGAAAAAAGACGGCTGGTTCGTCTGGGACGGCCAGGTCACCTCCTATGTCAGGAGCGTGCCCGCCTCCAACATCACCCCGTCGTTCTCGACGGTGACCGGGCTGCCGACGTGGCGGTCGACCGTCAGCCTGGCAGGCGGCCAGGTTTTCAACGTGACCGACCTGACGATCGACCTCAGCCGCGACCTGGATACCGTCCCGGCCGCGGACGGCGTGCAGGACCCGTACGTCATCGGCACGGGCCCGCTCACCGCCACGTTCAACCTGGACTTCGACGTCGCCGCGAACGAGACGGTCCTCACCTACCTGGAGGGCAACACCAAGCCGACGTTCTCGTGGACGATCAGCAACGGGCTCACCGGCACCAGCGAATACTCGTTCTCCATCGCATCGCAGCTGGCCGGATTCAAGAACACGCCGCTGTCCGTTATGAAGTCGTTCTGGGGATTCAAAACGGCCGGCAGCCTGATTGCGAGCACGACCAATGCGGGCAACAGCGGGGGGTACAGCCCGCTCATGGTGACCTTGATCAACCAGACACCCACGTACTGAAAGCGAGCGCCATGACGATCAAAGTCCCGCTGCCCGGCGGCGACTGGGCGGAAATGCGGGACGTCAGCGACCTCACCGGAGCCGACCAGGACGCCTACTACGACAAACTTGACGACCTCCGGGCCCGCCGGGAGACACCGGGCCTGCCGGAACGCCCCGACCCGGCCAACCCGGCGGTGATGCTCCCCGCCCAGCCCGCCGTGCCGGGAACCCTGACCGGCGGGGACCTGCGGGAACTGCGGGACTCCACACTGGGCCGGCTGATCACCTCATGGTCGCTGGACGCCCGGCTGCCGCTCACCCGGGAGACACGGCGGGCCCTGCCGCTGACGGTGTGCAACGTGCTGTACAAGGCGATGGAGCCGATGAGCTCCGCCCTGTCCGGCGCGGTCGAGGAGGACGTCCCAAAACCGGGGAGTACGCCTACGGAGGAGCAGGATGGCTCCGGTGGCTCGCCGGGTACGTCGCCGGACGGTACGCCGAGCCTCCTCCCGGCGCCCGCGGCGGTGCCGTCCGGCACGCCATAGGGATCGTGACGGGCCGGTATCACCCCAGGGGGCCGGGGGATGTGCCGCTCGAGGTGGCGCGTCTGCTAGGCCCGGTGTCGGTGGCAGTGGCGGAGGCAGCCAAGCGGGGACGGTGATCCGTGAGCGCTCTGTCCGCGTGGGCGGAGAAGGTCGCCGCGGCGGCAGCCCGGATCGAGGCGGACCTCGCCATC
>Ga0116224_10002235_pt1 | contig 11458 bp, 9 predicted proteins | sample Sb_taG_9_FD_89699 | JGI IMG/M metagenome (GOLD analysis project Ga0116224, IMG submission 89699) | Peat soil microbial communities from Weissenstadt, Germany - Sb_50d_b_LC metaG | ecosystem: Environmental > Terrestrial > Soil > Wetlands > Peat | place: Germany: Weissenstadt | collected 2010-09-21
AAGACGGCAAGATCACCATGCCGCCGCAGTTTGCTAACCAGCACACCGGAGTTGCGTCGCTCGAGGGGTTGGCTCGCTCGCTCTACGACTCCCACTTTTTTGCCAAGCAGCACGATCTTCCGTTGGGAGCGGCCCATATCACAGATGTGCCTTCCTACTCCTGGTCGTACGCTTCCATTCTGCACGCCGCCGGCGTGAAGTATTTCGCAGCCGGCAGCAATTCGTGGCGCGCACCCGGAGTTCTGCAAGCTCGCTGGAACGAGAAGTCTCCTTTTTACTGGGAGGGCCCCGACGGCGGGCGCGTGTTGATGTGGTACTCACGTGCGTACCTGCAACTGGCGACGCTGTTTGCAACTCCGCCCCGGTTGGCGGCGGTGCACGACTCTCTGCCTGTTTTCCTGCAGGCGTATTCAGGGACGAACTACAAGGCGAGCGCCGCGATCATCTTCGGCACGCAACTCGAGAACACGGTTCTCAGCAAGGAACAAGCTTACCTTCGCGGCGAGTGGCAGAAGCAATATGCCTGGACGCGGCTGGAGTATTCAAATTTTGCCGAGGCCATGGGGCAAATCGAAAAACAGTTTGGATCGGACATTCCCGTTTACCGCGGCGATCTCGGACCTTACTGGGAAGATGGCTTTGGCTCCGATGGCAGGCATACGGCGCTGCACCGGCAGAACCAGCAGCGCATCCTGTCGGCGGAAAAACTGGCGACCATCCCTGCGCTGCTGAATCCAGAGCTTCGTCCGGATCACCGCTTGCTGGCGCAAGCCTGGAACAACATGCTGCTATTCGACGAGCACACCTGGACCTATGTAGGAGCAACCACGCAACCGGAGAATGAACAAACCGAAAATCAGCTTGCCCTTAAAGGTGCGCGCACGACCGAAGCTGAACGCGAGATTACCGAATCCCTGCAACGCAGCTGGGCACAATTCGAGTCCTTTCTTGGACCGAAGGACCCGTCGCTCGTAGTCTTCAACCCGCTGAACTGGACGCGCAGCGGGCAGGTGAGCTTCGACTTGCAAGACGGCCTCGCCCTATTTGAGACAACCACCGGCAAGCCCGTGCCCTTTGAAACCGTGAGCATCGGGAAAAGCACGCCGCTTCCGGGGTTCGGAGGAGGATACCGGCGTGTGCGTTTCGCAGCCGAGAATGTTCCGGGGATGGGCTACAAACTGTTTGCCTTGCGGTCCGTCCTGAGCTCCGACCAACGTAGCGGCGAACGTTCGGATTCCTCAGAAAAAACACTCGCAGGAACCACTTTTGAAAACTCGTACTATCGAATCACCGTCGATCCTTCGTCAGGCGCCGTGAGCAAGATTTGGGACAAGGAACTCAACCGGGACCTGGTGGATGCAGCGAGCGCGTTTCGTTTTGGAGCGTACCTTTATGTAACTGGCGGCGACGATATGCCGAACAACAGTTTGTACCGCTACGGCGCCACGCTAAAACCACCGGCATTGTCGATTACCATCGCCAGCCACGGGCGCCTGTCAGGAGTAAGACAGGTTCCGTTCGGAACGATCATTAGGATGGAGGCCTCCGCTCCGAACACACCAACGATTCGGCTGGAAATCACACTCTACAACGCGAAGAAGCAAATTGATTTTGCGTACCGCCTTTCCAAGGAAACGACAATAAAGAAGGAAGCTGTTTACATTGCGTTTCCCTTTGCCGCGAATAAGCCCGAATTTGGTTACGACACTCAGAACGGATGGGTGAACCCTGCAAGGGACGAACTGCCGGGTGGAAGCCATGAGTGGTACGCCGTGCAGCACTGGGCCACGGTACACGACGCTGGATTCATGGCGGGCGTGATTCCGCACGACGCGCCACTGGTAAGTTTTGGCGATATCGTCCGAGGCAACTGGCCTACGGAATTTCGTCCCAAGTCGGCCACGATTTTTTCGTGGGTGATGAACAACTATTGGGGCACGAATTTCGCGCCGCAGCAGGGCGGAGAATTTACCTTCCACTACAGCCTGGTAAGCGGGCGGGCGCTCGATCCCGCGGATCTCACACGTTTGGGAAATGAGGCGATGACTCCATTCGAAGTCGACCAAGTGGGTGCTGCGATCTTGCCCAGCAAAGCGCCGGGCAAGTTGCCGAGCGATGAAGCAAGCCTGCTTGAAGTCAACAACGCCTCCGTTGCCGTCGCGACCTGGAAACTGGCGGAAGACGGCCAAGGCAGCATCCTGCGCTTGCAGGAAACAGCGGGAAAGCCGCAGTCCGTCAGCATTCGCAGCGCATATCTTAAGATGGACCAGGTCTGGCGATGTTCCCTGCTCGAGGACAATTTGCAGGAACTGAAGGTTGACCGTCATGGTCTCGAAGTCGAGGTCAAACCGTTCGAGATCGTAACCCTGCGATTGCGAACCAGTCCAGATTTCCCTGAGGGATCAGCCAAATCACAATGAGGCGCTTATGAGCATCCACTTCAGGGACAAAGTCGTTGCCGTAACTGGCGGAGCCATGGGGATCGGTGAGGCGACCGCGCGTAAGTTTGCGGAATTGGGCGCTGCGGTTGCGATCCTGGACGTCGACGCCGATGCCGGCCGGAAAACAGCGCAGGCGCTCGGCAAGCAAGGGCGCGCTGAATTTTACCATTGCAATGTCGGGTCGCCATCAGAAACAGAGCAAGCCGTCGCCTCCGTTGTTCGCGACTTCGGCGGAATCGATGTATTGGTCAGCAATGCCGGTATCCAGCGCTACGGAGACGTCATCGGAACCTCGGAAGAGTTATGGGATGAAGTCATGGCCGTGAACCTCAAAGGCTGCTTTCACAGCGCCAAGCATGTGGTTCCCAGCATGAGGAAGCGCGGCGGCGGGGCCATTGTGGTGGTCGGGTCGGTGCAGTGCTTTACGGCTGTCGGCAATTCAGCCGCTTACGTTACCGCCAAGCACGCACTGCTCGGACTGGTGCGGGCCATGTCTCTCGATTACGCGCAAGCGAACATTCGCGTGAATTGTGTGTGCCCGGGCACCATCGATACTCCGATGCTGCGCTGGGCCGCTAACCTTGATGCCAATCCGGCGAAGGTCCTAGCCACGTGCGATCGGATGCACGCTCTCGGCCGGATGGGAAAGCCGGAAGAGGTTGCTTCCGCAATCGCCTTTCTTGCCAGTGATTGGGCTTCGTTCATCACAGGAGCGGCTTTGGTGGTGGATGGGGGAATGCTGGTTCCAACGGGCGGTATGGGGTTTCAGGAGGGCGGTACTGGCGCCGCTGCCAAGAGTTAGGAGAGTGCGAGTGCAACTGCGCGACAAAGTGGCAGTCATTACGGGTGCGGGGGCTGGCATTGGACGGGCTTGCTGCCTGCTGTTCGCCGCGGAAGGCGCGAAGGTGGTCGCCGTCGATCTGGAACCGGCAACACTCAGCTCGGTGGTCGAAGACGTGCGGCGCATCGGCGGTCCGATTCTGGCTATCCAGGCCGATGTCTCTCGCGCGGCGGATGTCGAGCGCGTTGTCTCCGCCGCCTCGGAGAGATTTGCTACGGTCCATATTTTGTTCAACAACGCGGGCATCGTGCCTCGCGGCAAGGTTCATGAGATGACGGAAGAGGATTGGGACCGCACGATGGCCGTCAACGTTAAAAGCATGTACCTCATGTCTCATGCGGTCGTCCCAATATTTCTCAAACGCGGCGGCGGAGTGATTCTGAATACTTCGTCGGCAACCGCGCTGCGCAGCGTGGTTGATCGAGCTGCCTACAGTGCCTCGAAGGGTGCAGTCCTCGCGCTGACAAAAAGCATGGCGATTGATTACGTTCGGGATGGAATTCGTGTGAACTGTCTTTGTCCTGGGACCATCGATACGCCTTCGCTGCATCAGCGGCTGGCGGCATTTGCGGACCCGGAAGAGGCAAGAAAACAATTTGTCGCGCGCCAGCCGATGGGGCGTCTTGATACGGCCGAAGAAGTCGCGAAGGCCGCGTTGTTTCTGGTCTCGGACGACGCCGGGTTTGTAACCGGGAGCACCTTCTCCATCGATGGAGGCTTTACGGTCTAGTCAATGAAAGAGCACCGTCCTACCTCCACGAAAACGAAATGGGGCAACCGGCCGGCGTTTCGCCTGAGCAATGGCGTCGTGCAACTGACCACGCTTACCGGAGGCGGACACATCGCTGATTTTCGTCTTCTTGATCCGACAGGCAGCAGCGTGAATGCACTGTGGGAGGCTCCCTGGCCGACGCTGGACCCCGATAAATTCCGGAGCGGCGATTTCCGCAAGCATGTTCGCCAGTACGGACCCGTGCCGGTGGGCAAGTTTCTCGCTTCGTTCACAGGACATGCGGTTTGTGTGGACTATTTTGGAGGACCGTCCGAAGCCGAGGCTGCACAGGGACTAGCTCTGCATGGAGAAGCCGCAAACTCCCGCTGGAAGTTGCTAGGGCTTACGCGGAGCAGCGCGGAAGCCCGGCTTTCGCTGGCTGCGCGCTTGCCTGCCGCCAGTCTGCGATTCCGCCGCGAACTCCGTTTGCGACACAACGAATCTGTTGTGTATGTCGAGGAAAGAGTGGCCAACGAACGTGCGCAGGATCATTTCTTTCACTGGACGGAGCACGTCACCCTCGGTCTCCCCTTGCTGCATCCGGACGAAAGCATTATCGCTTTGCCCGGAACTCGGGCCATTACTTGGCCACATGGTTACGAGGGAGCAAGCCTGGTTCGAGACAATCAAGAGTTCACATGGCCCGAGGCGCCCGCAATCGAAGGCGGAATGGTAAATCTCGCGCGTCCGTTTGCACGAGATGGCAAGGGCTTCGTCGTAGGAGTGTTACTCGATCCACAGCGCAAGCTCGGATTTGTGGCGGCATTGAACTGGCAACTTGGGCTCCTGCTCGGTTACTGTTTCCGCCGCTCAGACTTTCCGTGGGTTGCCATCTGGGAGGAGAACGTTGCTCGCACGGGCTCGCCTTGGAATGGAAAGACGCGCGCCCGCGGTTTGGAGTTTGGTTCGACTCCAATGCCGGTTGGAAAAGAGGAGACGTTTGCGCGCGGATCGTTGTTCGACACTCCCACGTTCCGGCGAATTCCCGCAAGATCGGAGCTGCGAGCTCCGTATGTCGCTTTTCTCTCCAAAGTCAGTTCCGGATGGCGCTCGATTCGCGACATTCAGGTGAGTGTAGACAGGATCGTTGTGACGGAAGAGCGCGGAGAGCAATTAGAGTTACTGGCCACCGGCTTGAAGAAATTGGGCTTGGGCGGGGGATGATTTCCCGTAGAGAGGCGGCTTGCCGCGTCTCTTGCCGCAAAATGAGATGGGGCAAGCCCCGCCTCTACAGATGGAAGATTTGAGCTAAGAACTGGAGAGAACATGGACCAAGCCGGCGTGGGCTTCCTGATTTTGCTGTTGGCGGGTGTGATGAATGCGAGCTTCACCTTGCCCATGAAGTTCACCCGCAACTGGAACTGGGAAAATACGTGGCTGGTTTGGACCTTGTTCGCACTGGTGATCTTTCCGCCGCTGGCGGCCTTCGCCACCATCCCGCATCTTGGGCAACTCTATGGGGAAGTCGCCACAGGACTGGTGGTGACCGTCGCGATTTTCGGGGCAGGATGGGGGATTGCTCAGGTTCTGTTCGGTCTGGCGGTTGATTCCATCGGAATTGCGTTGACATTTTCGATCGTACTGGGAACCTCGGCTGCCGTGGGCAGTATCATTCCGCTGCTTCGCCTGCACCCCGAAAAGCTTTTGTCCATTGGCGGACTCTTCATTATTGCAGGCGTCGCGCTCGTCATCGTCGGAGTCGCGACTTGCGCCGTCGCGGGGCATCGCCGGGAGGCGGCAATGGCGGCGCGTGACGGACGTCAGAAAGTCAATATGAGCCGGGGATTGACTTTTGCGATCCTCTGCGGTTTCGGAGCGGCGCTGGTGAACTTCGGGCTCGTTTTCGGTGGGCCGCTGCTGGAAGGAGCGAGTAGGCACGGAGCTGCCGAAGTCTGGGCGGGAAATGCCGTCTGGCTGCCGCTGATGCTCGCCGGCTCGATTCCCAATTTCGCGTACTGTGTTTATCTTCTTAGTAAGAATAAGACGGCTCATCGTTACAGCCTCCCCGGCACAGCGTCTTACTGGCTGCTTGCCGCTATCATGGCCTTTTTCTGGTTCGCGAGTACGGCACTCTATGGCATCGCAACTGGCAAGCTCGGTAGTTGGGGAACGATTCTGGGCTGGCCATTGTTCATGTCGCTGATCGTCATCACCGCAAGCATTCTGGGATTTGTCACCGGGGAATGGAAAGGAAGTGGCAAACAACCTCTGCGCATCCAGTTGGGCGGTGTGGCTGTGCTGGTGCTGGCGGTATTCGTTCTGGCTGCGGCAAGCCGCTGGGTCTAGGAGGAAGTTATGAAAGCACTTGCCATCGATCTCGGCGGCACACACGCGACCTGCGCGGTTCTGGACGATCGTGCAATTCTCGCCGAGGAAGTGGTTGGTACCGACGGCACGCAAGGACTGAAACCGGTTCTGCCACTGTTCGCGCAGACTTTTCGCAAGCTTCTCCAGAAAACCACCATCGCCTCAAAGGATTGTGCCGGGCTCGCATTCAGTTTTTGCGGACTGGCGGACACCCGCATTGGCCGGGTAGTTTCAACCAACCAGAAATATGATGATGCGGTCGGGATCGATTTCATGGCGTGGTCGCGGCAGGAATTCGGCCTCCTCCTGAAAATTGAAAATGACGCTCGCATGGCACTGCTTGGCGAACAATATGCCGGAGCAGCTCGCGGCTTTGACGATGTGGTCATGACCACCCTGGGAACAGGCATTGGCGGCGCGGCGATGATCGGGGGAGCGCTGATTCGAGGTAAACACGCGCAAGCCGGCTGCCTGGGCGGGCACCTCCCCGTGCTTTTCAACGGCCGAACTTGTACCTGTGGAAACATCGGATGTCCCGAGGCCGAGGCCGCAGGGTGGTCGGTTCCACTGGTCGCGCGCGACTGGCCCGGATACGCCGACAGCGCCCTCGGGAAGGATGAACCGGTGAACTTCGAAAAGCTTTTCCGCTTCGCCGCGCAGGGAGACCGAGTGGCGGTTGCGCTGCGCGATCGCTGTTTGCATATCTGGGCCGCCAGCACCACGGGACTGATTCATGCCTATGATCCGGAGATTGTTGTCTACGGCGGCGGCGTGATGAAGAGTGCCGACATCATCATTCCGTTTGTGCAGGCCTATGTAGAGAAACACGCCTGGACTCCCTGGGGCAAAGTAAAAGTAAGAGTGGCAGAACTCGGAAACAACGCGGGCTTGCTGGGAGCGATCCCGTTACTCTCTGAATCGATCGGATGACTTTGCGCTCGAATTACGACAAATTTCCGGTTGTTCCCATCTCGGCGTCGCCGTCCGGTTGCCTGGTTGGGTGGAGCGCGATTATCGACGCGATCATTGTCGCAATCAATGAACGTTTGCGCGGCGTTAGCCAGAACGCGCGCACCGTGTTGTGCGTCGAATACTACCCGGGAGTTTTCGATGGTCCCGTCGAACAAGTGCTTGCCACAGGTCTCTGTCCCAGTTTGGCGGTCAGAACCAGCGACCTATTCAAGAATCCCTGTGAAGTCGATGCCATGGTCGCGCAATACCTGGGCGATGATCCTGTTTTTGGCAGGATGAATGGCATTGTCGTTGACGACTTCTTCGATCCGCAAAAACTGGCGGCAGCCCGCGAATCCATTGCCAAGAGCCGGGGACTGGTGTTGGTCGCCGGAACCGGCGCCGCCCTCGTTGTCTCCGAAGCCGACGTGCTGATCTTCGCCGACATGGCACGCTGGGAAATCCAGATGCGGTATCGCCGCAACCAGATCGGCAACCTTGGGGCGAACAACGCTTCCGCAAGCGCAGCCGAGAAATACAAGCGCGCGTACTTCGTAGACTGGCGGGCGGCGGATCGACTTAAGCAGAAGGTTTTCTCCGAGATCGATTTTCTGCTGGATACGAACGACCCGAACACACCAAAGATGATTTCGGGAGATGCGTTGCGCGAAGGATTGTGCATCGCAGCCCACCGGCCTTTTCGCGTTGTTCCGTACTTTGACCCCGGTCCCTGGGGTGGTCACTGGATGGAAAAGGTCTGCGGGCTCTCACCGGAGGGAGTTCCCAACCACGCCTGGTGCTTTGACTGCGTTCCGGAAGAGAACAGCATGCTGTTGGGCTTTGGAAGCGTGAAAGTTGAGATCCCCTCGATCAATCTCGTGTTCCAGCATCCTCGCGAATTGCTGGGTGAGGCGGTCCACGCGCGCTTCGGTAAAGAGTTCCCTATCCGCTTCGACTTTCTTGACACCATGGGAGGCGGCAACCTGTCGCTTCAGGTTCATCCCCTGACCGAATACATCCAGGATAAGTTCGGCATGAACTACACGCAGGACGAAAGCTACTACCTGCTGGACGCCGGCGACGATGGTTGTGTCTATCTGGGACTGCGTGAAGACATCAACGGCGAAGCCATGTTACGGGATTTGAGGGCGGCACAAAGTGGCGGCCCCCCATTCCCTGCGGAGAGTTACATTAACGTGTGGCCCGCGAAAAAACACGATCATTTCCTGCTCCCGGCCGGTAGCATCCACTGTTCAGGAAAGAACAGCATGGTGCTCGAGATCAGCTCCACCCCGTACATCTTCACTTTCAAGCTGTGGGACTGGGGACGGCTCGGCTTGAACGGTTTGCCCAGGCCGATTCACCTTGATCACGGGGAAGCCAATATCCAGTGGGACCGCACGACAAACTGGGTGCATCGTAACCTGGTGAATCAGATAACGCCACTCGGTTCGGGCGAGGGATGGCGAGAGGAGCGCACCGGGCTTCACGAACGCGAGTTCATCGAGACTCGACGCCATTGGTTTACGGGTGCTGTGCCACACCGTGGAACTGGTGGCGTCAATGTGCTCAACCTGGTGGAAGGACGCGAAGCCGTGGTCGAAAGTCCAACCGGCGCGTTCGAGCCTTTTGTGGTGCACTACGCCGAGACCTTTATCGTTCCGGCCGCCGCCGGGGACTATATCATCCGTCCTTTTGGCGAAGCCGAAGGGAAAGAGTGCGGGACCATTAAGGCCTTTGTAAGAACCAACCCCTAGCACTTTGTATTTTCCGGGAGGAGATTCAGCGAGTGAAAAAAGTTCTTATCCGATGTCTGTTAGTGGTGCTGGCCGCGACGGGCGCTGCGCAGGTGCAGCGCAAGCCTGCTCCCCGCTCCAACAAGATGCCGGAATCCTGCGTGCGAGTGCAGGATGGCGCGTTTCATAGCGCGGCCCTCGATCGCGAAATGAAGTACCGCATTCTCCTTCCTTGCAGCTACCGGACAACCAGCGGACGTTTTCCCGTGTTGTACCTTCTCCACGGTCTTTACGGAGACTATTTGAACTGGGATACCCGCACGAACCTGGAACGCTGTGCCCAAAGGTACGAATTGATCGTCGTGATGCCGGATGCCGGTGACTCCTGGTATACGAATTCAGCCACCGACCCTAAGGACAAGTTCGAAGACTACATTGCCAAAGACCTGGTGGCGGAAATTTACGGCAAGTTTCGCACGCTGCGGTTCCGCCATTCGAGAGCGATTGCCGGGCTTTCGATGGGAGGATACGGAGCTCTGAAAATCGCGCTTCGGTATCACGACGACTTTGCCTTCGCCGGCAGTCTCAGCGGTGCATTAGACGCACCCCAGGATCTGGGTGACAAGAAGCCGGAGTTTCGTGATCAACTCCTCAAGGTTTTCGGGCCACCGGGCAGCGTGGTACGGGCAGACAACATCTTGTCTTCCCTGCTCCAGAGTGTGCGCCCGAAAGATCTTCCTTACTTATATCTGGCATGTGGAAGTGGGGACGACTTTCTGCCGGTCAATCGCAATTTCGCGGCCCAGCTTTCATCTCGTGGCGTTCCCTATGAGTATCACGAGACGGCTGGCGGGCATGCATGGGATTACTGGGACCGCTCGGTGCAGGATCTGCTGCGGGCAGTCGCAGACGTCATATCGGTTCAACGCCGGGGCATTTCGGAGTAGAAGAGGTGATATTTGTTGATGGCACTGCTCTGACGCCGCGCGCAGTATTTAGGGGTGTGTAAGTCATAACTCGAGAGAAGATATTATGAAGCTTGTGCGCTATGGACTGCCTAACCAGGAGAAGCCAGGGATCCTCGACTCCGACGGTCAGATTCGCGACTTATCGGGGACAGTGCCCGACATCACGGGCGAGTATCTGTCGCCCGCGACTCTCGCGTCCTTAAGAAACATTGACCTTGCAAGGTTGCCGCTCGTGCCAGGCAAGCCGCCGGACAAACCCCGGTTCGGCCCCTGCGTAGGTCGCGTGGGAAAATTTGTTTGTATTGGATTGAATTACTCCGATCACGCGGCTGAAGCCGGCATGAAAGTTCCGAGCGAGCCCGTCATCTTCATGAAAGCACATCCGCCATCTGTGGGCCGAACGACGATATTGTGATTCCGCGGGGTGGCACTAAGACGGACTGGGAAGTCGAGTTAGGTGTGGTCATTGGAACGCCGGCAAAATATGTTAGCGAGACCGACGCGATGTCATACGCGGCCGGCTACTGCGTCGTCAACGACCTCTCGGAGCGCGCGTTCCAACTCGAAGGCACGGGGCAGTGGGTAAAAGGCAAGAGCGCAGATACATTCGGTCCAATCGGGCCGTGGCTGGTGACGGCCGATGAAGTCCGTGACCCGCAAAACCTGAAGATGTGGCTCGCGGTAGACGGCCACCGCTACCAGAACGGATCGACGCAAACGATGATCTTTGGCGTTCGCCAACTGGTCAGCTACGTTAGCCGATTTATGAGCCTGCAACCCGGCGACATTATCTCCACCGGTACTCCGCCGGGAGTCGGTATGGGGCAGCGGCCACCGGTTTTTCTAAAAGCGGACAACCAGATGCGGCTGGGCATCGAAGGGCTGGGCGAGCAATACCAGGGCGTCGTCGCGGAGAGTGCCTAGGCAGACGTTTCAGGTCGATCGGCGCGGAAATTCTCGCTGCAGATCCTCCGCGCGCCGCCTTCGACCACGATGCGACGAAGACGCGGTTGAGCCTCAGAATCTGAACAGCATCGCCAGGCACTCGCTGTTTACCTTCTTATTTGCCGACCATCCGTGCACGACCTGGCTGGCGCTCGGTTACCAATGTTCATTACCAGGCATCCAGAAGGACAACTCAAGCATGAACACACGTCACCACGACCGACACCGAAGGGCCATTCCGTGGTCCTGCTCATGTGCCTAAGATCGCGTCATGCCTCTGCAAAACATCCGGGATGGCCTTCTGGTCACGCTCGTTCTCCGCTACGAACAGGATCGCGATCAGTTTGTGATCTTGTCCAAGCAAACTGTCGATTCCTCTTCCACCCGTTTGGCAATCGCGGAGTTGAGGAATGAAGGACTGGTGGAAGAACAAGTTCGAGGTGTGATTCGACTGACCGCGCTGGGGTACAAAAAGTACAAGAGCGCGCCGCTTCCAT
>Ga0116224_10002242_pt1 | contig 11446 bp, 9 predicted proteins | sample Sb_taG_9_FD_89699 | JGI IMG/M metagenome (GOLD analysis project Ga0116224, IMG submission 89699) | Peat soil microbial communities from Weissenstadt, Germany - Sb_50d_b_LC metaG | ecosystem: Environmental > Terrestrial > Soil > Wetlands > Peat | place: Germany: Weissenstadt | collected 2010-09-21
GATGCTGCTCGTCGTACTGGCGATCGGGGTGCCGGTGGGGGCGATCGTCTACCTGATCGTCCAGGGTGGGAACAGCACTCTGCCGCCCGCCTCGCTGTTCGCGGCGACGGCCGACACCTTTGGGTACTCCGTCGCCGCCGGCGTCGTCGCGACGCTGGCCGCTCTCCCGATCGCGCTGCTCTCGGTGCGCTTCAGCCGCCGCCGTGTCATGGCCCTGGAGAGCAGCAACATGCTCGTCCTGGCCGTCCCCGGTCTGGTCATCGCCCTGAGCTTCACCTATGTCACCGAGCACTTCCTGGAGGGGCGCTTCTACCAGACCAGCCCCTTGCTGGTGCTGACCTACTCCATCATGTTCTTCCCGCTGGCCATCGTCGCTGTGCGCGCCGCAGTGACCCGCTCTCCGGTTGGGCTGGAGGAGGTGGCGAACTCCCTCGGCGTGCGCCGCCGCTCGGTCCTGTGGCGCGTCACGTTGCCCCTCATCGGATCGGGTCTGGCCGCCGCGTTCGCCCTGGTGTTCTTGGAGACCGCGACGGAGCTGACTGCGACGCTGGTCCTGCACCCGACGAATGTGCAGACGCTGGCCACGCAGTTCTGGGCCTACGAATCGAATGTCTCCTACAGCCAAGCCGCTCCCTACGCCGGGGTGATGGTGCTCATCGCAGCCGTGCCGGGGTACATCCTCGGCCGGTGGTTCGATCGTCAGCCCGAGAGGGGGGCCACGGCCGGAGGGCCCGCCGCCGCGCCTGCACCAGGCACACTGGTGGCGGCATGAAGGACCTGTCCATCACCGGCGTCACCAAGTCGTTCGGCCCTCAGGACGTCCTGCGCGGCGTGGACCTGACCGTCCCACACGGGTCGTTCACCGCGATCCTCGGCGCGTCGGGCAGCGGCAAGACGACTCTTTTGCGGATCGTGGCCGGGTTCGAGCGCCCCGACGAGGGGGAGGTCAAGCTGGGGGAGCAGGTGGTCGACGACTCCCGCAACTGCTTCGTCCCCTGCCAGCACCGACGCATCGGTTACGTGCCCCAGGAGGGTGCCCTGTTCCCGCACCTCAGCGTCGGCCGCAACGTGGCGTTCGGCCTCGGTCGGGGCCCGAACCGAAGGGAGCGGGTGGACGAGTTGCTCGAGCTCGTGGGCCTCTCGGGGTACCGCCGTCGCTACCCGCACCAGTTGTCCGGGGGCCAACAGCAGCGGGTCGCCTTGGCCCGCGCGCTGGCGATCGAGCCCGACATCGTCCTGCTCGACGAGCCGTTTGCCTCGCTCGACGCGGCGCTGCGTGCCTCGGTGCGCGGCGACGTGCTCGACGTGCTGCGCCTGGCGGGCACGACCTCCATCCTCGTGACCCACGACCAGGACGAAGCCCTGTCGATGGCCGACCAAGTGGCGGTGCTCAGGCACGGGGTCATTGCCCAGCTCGACACGCCGGCGGAACTGTACGGGCACCCGGAGGACCCCGAGCTGGCCCAGTTCCTCGGCGAGTCGAACGTGCTCGAAGGCGAGGTCCGCGACGGGATGGTCACCACGGGGCTCGGCCGCCTGGCCGTGCGCGAGTGGACCGGACCGTCGGGCGGCGGGACGGCCAAGGTCATGGTCCGGCCCGAGCAGATAGCCCTGGGCGAGCCGGCCAGGGGAGAGCTCGAGGCGACGGTGGCCAGCTACGAGTACTTCGGCCACGATGCGGTCGTGCGGGTCCGGCCAGGCACAGAGGGTCTCCCGGAGCTGGTCGTGCGGGTCACGGGCGGTACCCCGCTCGAACCGGGGCACCGGATAGGGCTCTCCGTGCTCGGGCCAGTCGTGGCATGGCCCGCCACGTTGGGCGACGGGGAAACTCCCGAATAACGCTCGCGTAACTACTCCTGTGTGGTCCGGCTGCACTAGAGTGACGGCCGGAGTGGCAGCGCCGAGGGAGGTGGGATGGTCGACGATTCCGTGACCCATGTCGGGGGGTTTCACGGGCCGCAAGTCTGCGGTCTGGTGGGAATCTCGTATCGACAACTCGATTATTGGGCCCGCACGGGCTTGCTCCAACCGTCGGTGGCCGCCGCCAAGGGGAGCGGGTCCCGCCGCGTCTATTCGTATTCCGACGTGCTCGAACTCAAGGTGATCAAGCAGCTCCTCGATGCCGGCGTCTCCCTCCAGTCGGCCCGGCGCGCCGTCGAGTGCCTTCGTGAGGACCTGGGCTCGGACCTCGCGTCCGCCAACCTCGTCCTGACCGGCACCAGCTCGGTCCTGGCCCGGTCCAACGGTGAGGTCGTCGACCTGCTGGCCGGGGGCCAGGGCGTGTTCAACATCGTGCCGCTGGCAGGGGTCGTCGAGGAGCTGGACGCCGACATCGTGCGCATGGACACCGGCACCCCGGACGCAACGTCCAAGAGGCGGCCCGCGAGGGTGCGGACCGCACGGGCCGCCGGGGAGTGAGCGCGGCCGACCCCGCGCTCGTCGGGCGCACTCGCCATCCCGCCTGTGCGCCCGCAGGTCACGTCCGGTTCGCACACCCCTCCGAGCGCCTCTTCGCCACCCTGCTCGACATGTCGGGCGAAGCGTGGCAGTACGAGCCGCTGGAGTTCCCGCTCGAATGGGATCGGCACGGCTCGCCGGTGTCGGGCTTCCGGCCCGACTTCTATCTGCCCAGCCTCGGCATCTTCATTGAGCTGACCACGGCGGACCAGCGTCTCGTGACGCGCAAGAACCGCAAGGTGCGGCGAATGCGCGAGCTCTATCCCGAGGTCCCGATCCACATCGTGTACCAACGTGACTTCACCGCACTCCTCGCCTCACACGGCCTCCTTCTCGCCACGGCGGGAGCCGCGTAGTCTGGCCGAGTGGACGCCGGCGACAGAGGGGACGGTACGCCGTCCCGGAGATCACCGCTGTACGCGGAGCACGTGGCGCTCGGGGCCAAGATGGTCTCCTTCGGCGGCTGGGAGATGCCCTTGGCCTATCCGTCGGGCACCGTGGCCGAGCACCGGGCCTGCCGCTCGTCGGCGGTGGCCTTCGATGTCAGCCATCTGGGCACGGTACGCGTCCTGGGCGGTGACGCCTTCGAACACCTCCAGCATTCCTTCAGCAACGACCTGCGTCGCATCCATCCCGGCCGGGCGCAGTACACCCACCTCCTCGACGAGGACGGCTTCGTCGTGGACGACATCATCGTCTGGTGGGTCGATGACGAGCGCTTCGACGTCATGCCGAACGCCTCCAACACCAGCGACGTGCTCGCGGCCATCGGCGGGGCCGATGTCACCGACCAGCGGGCGGTGATCGCGGTGCAAGGTCCCGAAGCCAGAGTGCGCCTGGCCAATGTCTCGCCCGAGGCTGCGGCGGTCCATCGCTTCAATGTCGAGCGTTTCGCGTGGGGCGGGGCAACATGCCTGGTTGCCGGCACCGGCTACACGGGTGAGGACGGCGTCGAGTGCGCCGTGCCCGCTCGGGTGGCGGCGGGCTTCTGGCAAGCCGTCCTCGACCAGGGCATCGCCCCGGCCGGTCTGGGCGCCCGCGACACGCTCCGTCTCGAGGCGGGGCTGCCGCTCCACGGCCACGAACTCGGCCCGGGCATCACGCCGCTCCAAGCCGGCCTGGCTTGGGTCGTCGGCTGGGACAAGGGCGAGTTCGCGGGTCGGGCGGCCCTCGAAGAGGAGCGCGCCAACGGCCCCGCCCGCCGACTCCGTGGGTTCGTGGCCGCTGGCCGCCAGCCGTTGCGGGACGGCTCGGATGTGTGCGCCGGTGCGGACCGGGTGGGCACCCTGACCAGCGGGAACTTCTCGCCCATGCGCGAGCGGGGAATCGGGCTGGGCTTCGTGGATGCCGACGCGCAGCTGCTCGACGGCGACGAGGTGACCGTCGTCCAGCGCGGCCGCGAGCTGGCGGCGCACGTCGTCCGCCCGCCCTTGTGGCCGATCCGGGAGGAGACCGAATAGACCTTCGTGTCGGCGTGTCACCAGGGGTGGGTGCCGTATAGTGGGACACACAACTGAATACGCCGTTCGAACCGGAGCGCGAGAGTCCCCGTAGTACGCATGCGAGGGGACGCCGGAGGAGCAACCCTCCCCAGGAAACTCTCAGGCCGACATACCGCTCCGGCGAGGCAACTCTGGAAAGCGGGCGCTCAGCGCCTGCACCGAAGGTGGAAGCCGCGCACCCGGCGGCGAGACTCTCAGGTCCGATGACAGAGCGGGGAGGACGTCCAACAACCTCCGTGCGCAGCGCGGGGCAGGTAGGGAGGCCTCCGTGAGCGACCAACGTCCAGTCATCCGATCAGACGCACTCGAGCCGTTCGAGGACTTCGTGCGCCGTCATGTCGGGCCTTCGGAAGAAGAGCAATCGGGCATGCTCAAGGTCCTCGGCTACGAGACCCTCGATGCGCTCATAGACGCCGCCGTTCCCGGCAGCGTCCGGAGCCTGGACGCACTCGACCTGCCGCCGGCGATGTCCGAGCGGGAGGTGCTCGACGAGCTTCGGCGTCTCGCGGCCCAGAACAGGATCATCGAGCCGTTGATCGGCCTCGGGTACCACGGGACGATCACGCCGGGTGTGATCCGGCGCAACGTGCTCGAGAGCCCGGCGTGGTACACCGCCTACACCCCGTACCAGCCGGAGATCAGCCAGGGACGCCTCGAAGCGCTGTTGAATTTCCAGACCATGGTGTCGGACCTCAGCGGGCTCGACACCGCCAACGCCTCCCTGCTCGACGAGGGCACGGCGGTCGCGGAGGCCGTCACCCTCATGCACCGGCGCGCCGACGTCGAGTCCGACCGTGTCCTCGTGGATGCCGATTGCCTGCCGCAGACCATCGCCGTGCTCGAAACGCGCCTCGAGCCGCTCGGCATGCAGCTCACCGTCGTCGACTTCGATGCGGGTTTGCCCGACGGCGATTTCTTCGGCATGGTCCAGCAGTACCCGGGGTGTTCGGGTGCCATCCGCGACTTCGCGGCCCTCACCGACGCGGCGCACGCGAGAGGTGCGAAGGTGGCCGTGTCCACGGACCTCTTGGCGCTGACCCTTCTAAAACCCCCGGGGGAGTGGGGAGCTGACGTCGTCGTCGGGTCCTCGCAACGCTTCGGCGTGCCGCTGTGGTACGGCGGGCCGCACGCCGCATTCATGGCGGTGAGGGCGGGACTGGAGCGCGATCTGCCCGGGCGCCTGGTGGGACTGTCGATCGACGCCGAGGACAGGCCTGCCTACCGGCTGGCCCTGCAGACACGGGAGCAGCACATTCGCCGGGAGAAGGCCACGTCCAACATCTGCACCGCACAGGTTCTCCTCGCGGTCGTCGCCTCCATGTACGCGGTGTACCACGGGCCGGAGGGATTGCGTGGCATCGCCCGCCGGGTCCACGGCCGGACGCTCGAGCTGGCCGGAGCTCTGCAGCACGCAGGCCTCGAGCTCGTGCACCGGGAGTTCTTCGACACGGTGGTGGTACGGGCGCCGGGCCGGGCTGCCGGTGTCGTCGCGGACGCGCACACCCGCGGCATCTTGCTCCGCCTGGTCGACCGCGACCACGTCGGCATCTCCTGCGGTGAGACGACGACCACCGAGGTCGTGGCGGCCGTGCTCGCGGCCTTCGGGGTGACCGGAGGGGGAGGGGGTGCCGGCACCGAGACGGCGCTTCCGGCCGCGCTGTTGCGCCGCGGCCCCATCTTGAGCCACCCCGTGTTCTCCGAACACCATTCCGAGACGGGGATGTTGCGCTACCTGCGCCTGCTGTCGGACCGGGACTTCGCCTTGGACCGCGGCATGATCCCCCTGGGCTCGTGCACCATGAAGCTCAACGCCACGACCGAGATGGAACCCGTCGCCCTGCCCGGTTTTGCCGACATCCACCCGTTCGCGCCACTCCAGAGCACGCCGGGCTATCTTGCGCTGATCGAGGACCTCGAAAGGTGGCTGGCCAACGTCACCGGCTATGCCAAGGTCTCGGTGCAGCCCAACGCCGGCAGCCAGGGAGAGTTGGCCGGGCTCTTGGCCATCCGGGCGTACCACCGGTCGCGGGGCGAGGCACAACGCGACGTCTGCCTCATTCCCTCCAGCGCGCACGGCACCAACGCCGCCTCCGCCGTCATGGCAGGCATGCGGGTGGTGGTGGTCGCGGCGCTGAACGACGGCACGGTCGATCTCGAGGACCTGCGCCGAGAGTGCCACGAGCACGGTGAACGGCTCGCGGCGATGATGGTCACCTACCCCTCGACGCACGGCGTCTACGAGGAGGGCATCGGCGACATGTGCGCCCTCGTCCACCAGCACGGCGGACAGGTCTACATCGACGGGGCGAACCTCAACGCCCTGCTCGGCCTCGCCCAGCCCGGGGAGTTCGGCGGCGACGTGTCGCACCTCAACCTGCACAAGACCTTCTGCATCCCGCACGGCGGAGGAGGCCCCGGCGTCGGACCGGTCGCGGTGGCCGAGCACCTGGTGCCCTTCCTCCCGTCGCATCCGATGCACCCCCAGCCCGAGCACCGCGACGGCATCGGCCCGGTCAGCGCCGCACCCTTCGGAAGCGCGGGAATCCTTCCCATCAGTTGGGCCTATGTCCGGTTGCTGTCCGGGCCCGGCCTGGCCCACGCCACCAAGTCGGCCGTTCTGGCGGCCAACTACGTGGCGGCGCGATTGGCAACCTCGTTCCCAACCCTCTACTCCGGCAAGAACGGTCTGGTCGCCCACGAGTGCATCCTCGATCTTCGACCACTGACGAAGAGCACGGGAGTGACCGTCGACGACGTGGCCAAGCGGTTGATCGACTACGGCTTTCACGCGCCCACGGTGAGCTTCCCGGTGGCAGGCACTTTGATGGTCGAGCCCACCGAGAGCGAGGACCTCACCGAGCTCGACCGCTTCTGCGATGCGATGATCGCCATCCGGGCCGAGATCGACCAGATTGCGGCCGGCCGCTGGTCCGTTGAGGACAGCCCGCTGCGCGGCGCGCCGCACACCGCGGCGGCACTCGTCTCGGCCTGGGAGCGACCCTACGACCGCCAGACTGCGGTGTTCCCTGCCGGGCTGACGGCCGGGAAGTATTGGCCCCCCGTGGCGCGAATCAACCAGGCCTACGGAGACCGCCATCTGATGTGCACCTGCCCGCCTCCAGAGGCGTTCGCTTCCTGACGACTACGCGAGCGCCATGAGCCCGATGCCGGCCGCCGCCGCGGCCAGGCAGACGGCGAGGGAGCTCAGCGTGTAGACGACCGCCTCGGTGCGATGACCCGTGTGCAACAGGTGGATCGTCTCCCAGCTCGCGGTCGACCATGTCGTGTACCCACCACACAGCCCGATCCCTGTGACGGCCAGGACATGGGGTTCCAGGCCGTGGTACAGGGAGAGTCCCGTGAGCAGGCCGAGGAGCAGGGAACCCGACGCATTGACCACGAGGGTGCCGACGGGCAGCGGGTCGGAACGGCGCAGGCCGAGATGGTGGATGAGCAGTGCGCGCAGGACGGCGCCGGCACCGCCGGCCCCGGCGACCAGCAGCGCGAGACCGAGAGTGGGGGAGGAGGCGTTCATGCCGGCACCAGCCTTCGGCCGAGCGCATGGCCCGCCACGACGAGCGCCAGCCCGCCGGCCACCGTCGCGACCAGATAGGCCACGCAGGCGGCGGCGTCACCGTGCCGGGCGAGGAGGACGGCGTCGACGGCCAGCGTGGAGTAGGTGGTCCATCCTCCCAAGAAGCCGACGACGACGAGCGGCCGGACGACGGGGAAGCGGTGTGTGACATGCTCGGTGAGCGGGAGCAACAGACCGATGGCGAACGAGCCGGTCAGGTTGACCACGAGCGTGACCCACGGGAAGTCGCCGGGCGCAAGCGGGTGGTGCGCTTCCAAGAGGTACCGGGCCACGGTGCCGAGCGCCCCGCCGACCAAGATGGCCACCATCGTCCCGGCGGACAGGCCCATGAGCGGGACGAGGGGCTCGTCGAGGAGGTCGTGCTCCCGTTGTTCGAAGAGCGTACGCTCACGCGCCAGGAGCTCCCGCTCGGCCAGTTCATGCTCCCTCGGAGTGATGTGCGGCAGCTCCAGTTCGTCCATGGTTCGGCCCTCCTGTGTGCCGCCTCAGGAGCCATCAGCCATGTCGTACCGGCGGTTCGGGGCGCGCCCCCCGGCGGGACCCTTCGCCGGTCGGTTGCTGCGACGCTCGATCGTACCGGGTGTCAGGAGGGCACGACGGACACCCGGAGGCGGATCAGTCCAGTCGCGGCCCTGGGGCTCGGCGGAACTGGAAGGGTTCGCTCTCGCGTCCGGCCACGACGTACCAGCACTGACCCGTGGAGTCAGAGTCCAGGATGCGCTGGAAGGCAGTCACGACATCGCTGACGTCGATGATGGGGAAACCCATGTCGAGCAAGGTCTGCTCAGAGCCCTTGATGATGTTGGTGTAGGCGAACGACGGGCAGAGCGCGTGGACACGGATGCCGTCGGGTTCGTAGACCTGGCCCAGGGAGCGCGCCAGGCCGACGACGGCATGCTTGTTCGCAGCGTAAATCGGGTCGAACGGCGTGGCGACCAGTCCGGCCATGGAGGCGGTCGCCACGATCGTCCCACCGCCGCTTGCCTTGATGGCGGGCCGGGCCGCCGCGATGCCGTACGCGACGCCGTCGAGGTTGATCGCCATGGAGCGACGGTAGGCCTCGGGGTCGAAATCGTCGCCCATGCCGCACCACGAGGTCACCCCGGCGTTCAGGTGCGCGATATGCAGCCCACCGAACACGTCGACCGCGGTCGCGACGGCGGCCGTGCTGGCGGCGGGATCGGCCACGTCGGTCCTGATGAAACGGCCGTCGAGCTCGTCGGCCAGTGCCTTGCCACGGGCGACGTCGATGTCGGCGATCACCACGTGTACACCCCGGCCGGCAAGATGGCGGGCCACTCCTTCCCCGATGCCGTTGCTCCCGCCGGTGATCAGGGCAACCTTGTCCTCCAGGTCCGATGCCATGCCGTGGATCGTAGAGGAAGGCGCTCCTCAGCCGAGGAGGGGGTCGGGCATGGGGCGGGAGCCCACGACACTCAGGTGCTGGATGGGGCGCGTCATGGCCACGTAGAGCAGCCGCAGCCCGCGCCGGTCGTCCCCGGCGATGCTCGAGGGCTCGACGACGACGACGGCGTCGAATTCGAGACCCTTGGCCGCCCGGGCGGGGACGATGGTGACGGGCCGGGTCATGGCGTCGCGTTCGAGGATCCCGACCTCGGGGTCGCGCCGGGCCAGGCGGGTGAGGACCGGCGTGAGCTCTTCGGAGGCGATGACGGCGACCAACGCGTGCTCGCCGGAGAGCGTGCGTGCCTCGGCAAGCGCGGCGGCGGCAAGCGCAGCGGGCTCGACGGTGCGCACGACAGGCTCGGTACGGCCCGGGCGTATGGACGCAGTGGGGCTGATGCCGGGAGCGGCCACGCGCAGAAGGCGCGACGCGAAATGGAGCACCTTGCCCGGGGCACGGTAACCGAGGGTCAGCTCGTCGTGTTGGGAGGTGGCCGTCTCGGGCAGGTGCGTGCGGATCTCCCGCCAGTCGGCATAGGCCCACGGTCCCGTGGCCTGGGCGAGGTCGCCCAGCACCGTGATCGATCCCGACGGGGCGCGCCGGGTGATCATGCGGAACTGCATGGGCGTCAGGTCCTGGGCCTCGTCGACGACGACATGTCCGTACGAGCGCGTGCGGCCGCCGGTCAAGAACGTGGCTTCGTCCAGCAGGGCCAGGTCGTCGAAACTCCACGCCGCCGAGGATCCGCTGACCTCCCGGGGGCGCAGAAGCAGCTCCCATTCCAAGTCGGACAGGATCCCGGCGGCGTGGCGTTGGAGCTGGGCGCGAGAGGACAAGAGCTCACGGACGAGCGCTGTGGGGGAGACCGCCGGCCACAGTGTGTCGAGGAGAGCGATGAACTCGTCGGAAGACGTGAGCTCGCGTTCGAACCAGGCTTCGTCGGCGCCCAACCGTACCGACGAACGGAAGCCGCGCCGCGCCTCGCTGACGAGCCGGGCCCGTAGCGCCAGACGACCGGCCTTGTAGGGGCCCGGACGGGCGGCGATGGACGACACGAGCTCATTGACCCGCTCGGCGCTCAGCGTGGCCCGGGCGAAGCGCACACGCAGGCTGACGTCCTTGTCGAGTGTGCGCCGTCGCCCCTCCAGTGCGCGCCGGAGGAGCTCGCCCATGCGGGCGTCCCCTTTGATCCGACGCACCTCCATCGGCTCCTCCAGCCGCACCTTGGCCTTGGGAGCAATGTCAGCGATCGTTGTCTGCACGACGGCTTCCTCGCCGAGAGAGGGCAGGACCTGTGCGATGTACCGCAAGAAGGCACGGCTCGGGCCCAGGACGAGCACGCCTTCGCGACTCAAGGTCGGGTGGTTGTAGAGCAGGAAAGCGGCACGATGGAGGCCGACAGCTGTCTTGCCGGTGCCCGGTCCGCCCTGCACGGTGAGCAGGAGGTCGAGCGGGGCACGGATGATTTCGTCCTGCTCGGCCTGGATGGTGGCGACGATGTCGAGCATCTCGCCCGTGCGGGCCCGCTCGAGCTCGGCGAGCAGCGCGTCCCCGCCCCGGAGGCGTGTTGCGGCCGTCTCCTCGCCGCCGCCACCGAACAGGTCGTCTGCCACGGCGACGACCTCGCGGCGATCCACCATGATCTGGCGACGGCGGGCCAGCCCGAGCGCATCCCTGGCGCTGGCCCGGTAGAAGGGCACCGACACGGGCGCCCGCCAGTCCACGACCACGGGATCGGACCGTGTGTCCTCGACGTGGCGCCGGCCGATGTGCCAGGTGGGACCTCCCTCCTCGTCGATACGCCCGAAGAGGAGAGGACGTGGGCTGTCCGCCAGCAGGGACACTCGGCGCGAGAGGGCGGCGACATAGTCCAGGTCGGGATTCCCGGCCGCGATGAGATCGTGGAGCAGCCGCTGTGCCCGCTGCCGCATGGCCTCGAGCGACTCCAGGGCGTGCTCCAGGTACGCCTGTTCGGCCGCGAGCTCCTCGTCGACCGGGGGAGTGCTCATGCTCATGCTCGGCGTCACCGGACAACCGCCAAAACGCGCCGAAGCACAGACGCGCAAAAGTCCCCGGACATTCCGGGGACACTACTCCATTAACACCCTGCCTACAAGGCTCTCAGCTGGGATTTCCCCTTCTCATCCGTCCGGACTTTGAACCTTTAACCAAGGGGACTTATCGGGTGTCACTTTACTCAAATACAGCCGGCGAATCAAGCCCTCTTTTCGACCCTGGTCGCCAGCGGTCGGGCCGGCCTCTCCGACACCAGCTCGGCGCGCGGAGACCGCCACCGACGCCTGGTCGGGCCGACGGGATCGAACTCTGCCGCTTCGTCGACGATGACGTGGTCCCGCGGAGCATGCTGCGACCGAAGCCGACCGCCCGGGACGACCTGAGGGACCAAGCATGCCGTCCGATGTCGTTCGAGGACGCCGAGAGGGGCCGGTCACGGGGAGGAGGGGCCCCACCTGGCGAGCCGCTCCA
>Ga0116224_10002243_pt1 | contig 11442 bp, 17 predicted proteins | sample Sb_taG_9_FD_89699 | JGI IMG/M metagenome (GOLD analysis project Ga0116224, IMG submission 89699) | Peat soil microbial communities from Weissenstadt, Germany - Sb_50d_b_LC metaG | ecosystem: Environmental > Terrestrial > Soil > Wetlands > Peat | place: Germany: Weissenstadt | collected 2010-09-21
GTTATTCGCGCTATCAGTTCATGCCGTTCGGCGTGGGCCCAAGGATCTGTATCGGTGCGGCCTTCGCGCTCATCGAGGCCACAGCCATGCTGGCCACGTTCGTCCGCGCCGCCCGGTTCGAGAGCCCGCCCGGGCAGGAGCCTATACCGGTCTCGCGCGTGGTACTGCTGCCGAAGGGTGGCATGCCGATGCGGGTAACGATGCGCCATGGAGCCCGACACTAGGTCGTCGTATCCCATTGCCCAGACCTAACAAGGGCAGCTATTGGCGCACCTGTCCCGAAATCAGTGCGCGAGAATCCGCGGCTGTTGGCGGGCCGATAATTTTACGAAGTTGAACCCCAGTGTACTCCAGAGGAATCCGGTGAACCCGTGTGACGCAAAAGACTGCAGCCGCCGGGCCGCAGCGATGCTGCTTGTCGCGGTCGTCCCCGTTCAGATCTGCCGGCCCGGGTAAGTCTGTTGGGTTATTCCGCGGCCTTCTCCAGACTGAAATCTGGTGTCACGTTGCGCAAAGACCTTTTATCCGGCTTGGCTGAGGCTGGCGCCTTTTCACCGCCGATTTGAAGGCCCAACAAGGCGACATGGAGATCGCGATCCATCCCAATCTCCCCGACCTATACCGCAGAAAGGTCGCCAGTTTGGAACGGGTGTTGGATCATGAGGCGACACGCCCGCAGGCTGTCGAAAGCATCCGTTCCCTTATCAATCGGATCGAAGTCCATCCGGGCCAAGAGCGTGGCCGCTGCGAGGTCATTATTGTCGGTGCACTGGCTCAAATCCTCGCCTTCGCCCAACAAAAAACGACCGCCGCCTCCTCGGGAGCCGGCGGTACGTTCTTGATGGTTGCGGGGCCTGCAACCACCGAGACTTGACTTTGCCACCGATCCAGATCTGACGGGCCCCAGCCGGCGCCGGTTCACGACCTCACGGCCCAAAAGCCGCCCATTGCAATAGCAATTGCGACACCGCCGCATGCGAGGACAACAAGCACAGCCGCGCTCGGCATGGCGGCTCGGCCGCCGGCAAACAAGACTGCATAGCCTGCCTTGAGCAAATTATTGGACGACGCGGCGATGAGGATAGCCGCCGCGATCGCATCAATTGGAATGCCTAAAGTGCCACCTTGCGCCAAATTGAGAACGAAGGGGTCGATATCGGTTATCCCGATTACGGCAGCGAGTGAATAGATACCGGCAATGCCGAACTCCGTCGTTACCCATGTCGACAGTAATGAGGTGAGAACGAACAGAGCAGCAAAAATGGCCGCAGCGCCGAGTTCGAGGGGATTCGGGCTGACCGGTCTGCGTTGTGGCTCCAATGGCGATGGTCGCAGAAACCAATATTGGAGTGCGCAGATCAGCACCGCAGCCAACGAAAGGCCAACTAGTGGAATGACGAGACGTTGCGCAAGCGTAAAGTTGAAGACCGCCACGATTGCTAGGATGCGCAGATACATAATCCCGGTGGCCAGAGTGATTCCAGCTTGTGCTTGCCTTCGTAATGATTCGTCGGATTTGGCTTGGCGCGCCAAAACAACGGTCGTCGCGGTGGACGAGTAAAGACCTCCCAAAGCTGCCATCCACAGGCCGCGCGCTGCTGGGGCCCAGTAGCGTTGGGCAAGATAGCCTGCATAGGAAAGCGTACAGACGACGACCAATGCGAGCCAAGCTTGGCGGGGGGTGATGCTCGTGAGTCTTGTAACGGGTTCGGTTGGAAGCAGCGGAAGGATGAGGCCGGTTAGAATTAGAAATTGACCCGCAGTAGTAATCTCCTTCATCTCAACGCGACGTGCGAGCTCGTGAAGTCGTTCACGACCAGTGAGGAGCAAAACCGCGGCTACCGTGGTCCCGACAGCGATCCAATTGGGCAATGCCAAAGTGATTGCGCCGAGCAGGTAGGCGTGAACGTTGAGCAGTAGAACCACTAGGCCGACATTCGGCTCTTCTTGCTCGTCGCGTTCACGAATATGCTCGCGGTAAAAGACGGCGAGCCAAGCCCCGAGCACCAGAAGACCACCTGTGTATGGAATGAGATGCACTGGCTCGAAGAGATAGAGCATGCCTCCGGCCAGAGCCAACAAAGGGAACGTGCGAACGCCGCCTGGGCGTCTCGTCTTTGCCTGCGCGAAGAAATCCTCGAACGCCAAGCCGAGAAAAAAGCTCAATCCGAGAAGCAGACCCAAGCTTTGGTATGAAGGAGCGGCGCTCATGGGTGTGCGGTCATCAGGTGCGGATTTAAATTGACGCGACGCCACTCATGCGGGTGTCACCAAATTTGACCCGATTCCACGGCATGCCAAGCGACAGCTACACGTTTATCGAGCCTTCGGCACGTTGAGAATTGTGCAATGAGGTTAGGACGTTCGTGTGCGTCCCTGCTTCGTCCCTTCACCTGGATGAGCGTCGAGCCGTTGGTCCTATACTTGCTCAATCGTCGCCGAATGGTACTGGACACGGATTGCTTGTAGATCAACCGAAGGCTTGGGAAGTTTAAGATCCATCTCATCGAGTGTTTCAACGAGAATGCGTGAAATCGCTAGATCGCGAAACCACTTATGGTTTGACGGAATAACGTACCAGGGTGCGCGCGTCGTGCTCGTCTTGAGCATGGCGTCTTCGAAAGCTTCGATATAGGCTGGCCAGTATTCGCGTTCGGTATAATCTGAATTACGGATCTTCCAATTCCGATGCGGATCATCGAGCCGCATTTTGAATCGAGCGAGCTGCTCTTCCGGACTAATATGGAGATAGAACTTAATGACGTGTGTGCCGGCCTGAACAAGCAACCTTTCGAACTCGCAAATGCGATCATAGCGCTTTGACCAGACCGACTTCGGCACGATATCGTGCACCCGTACGATGAGTACATCCTCGTAGTACGAGCGGTTGAAAATCATGATCTCGCCCTTAGCCGGCGTATGATTGTGGGCGCGCCAAAGGAAGTCGTGGGCGAGCTCTTCACGCGTGGGCTGTTTGAAGCAGGCTACATTTACCCCTTGCGGATTCGTACCGCTGATGACGTGGCGGATGACGCCGTCTTTTCCCGCCGCATCGAGGCCCTGCAATACAATGAGAAGAGATCGCTTGCCTTCCGCGTATAGCCTGTACTGCAGTTGCGCGAGGCTTGCGGTGTGACGCGCAAGTTCGGCCGCAGCGCTGTCATGGCTCTCGTGCTTGCCTGTGTAGGCTGGATCAATGTTGCCAAGTTTAAACTTAACATCGGGCTCCACGACGAACTTCTTCCAAAAATCCATGATGGCCCTCGTCTTTGTTAGGTGCTTCCTTCTTCCAGATAGAATGTAGCCGCTGCCAACTCGACGCGTTTGGAAAGGCGTTGAGTTGATTCATAAAAGCGATTCTTTACCTGGCAGCGAGGGATCGCGGTACGAGAACCCTCCCGTATCGGTGCTTGCGAGGACTCGCAACCAGTGTTGTTTGCACCTTGACTATGCAGCTCTTTAGGTCGGTATCTGTGGTTGCGGTGGCTCGCAACCGCCTTGATTTGCAGCTTCGGGGCCGTCAAGATGACGATCGTGTTTGGAGCCCCTTGTGATCCTGCTCAGGGTTTTGTGGCTACGTTTCCGCATCTGGCTCGCGAACCGGAAGCTCGATCTCGCTGAGGTGGCTAGAGGCGCGGCGGCAATGATCGCGCTGGCTCTGGTTGTCGGATGACTGCCGACCTCCACGTCGAAGTGCAGGGGACCGGCCTCGCACCGGCCCTTTTTTGCGGCGCTAGTATCGGCGGATGACGGATAACCGCGACCTTAACGTCGAAGTGCAGGGCGACGACATCGTCGTCACGCTGCCCGGCACGAGCTACGTCGTGACGTACTACAGGGCGGCAGCCTTCCCTCAGCAGCTTCTCACCAAGTCCCACTCGGGCCGAGAGGAGCAGCGCGCACCAATGACGCAAGCAGAGTTTTACTCTCGCGCCTGGCGCGCAGCCAACGACAAGGCGTGCGAGCTCGGGTGGATCGTGTAGGCGGAGGCGCGCGTCTGCCTAATGCGCTTTGATCACAGGCCACGCTGCTATGCATGCGGCTGTGGCTTCAATTGCGGTTAAGAAAATCATGACCCTGAAGCGCCAGGACTCTCGGCGGGTTTGCGCGTCTTCCTGTTCAGCTATCCATTCTAGGACTTGATCGCGCAGGTTGTCTGAAATTACGGCGCCAACTGGGACATCGATGCGCATAAGAGTAAGTCCCAACCCTTCGAACCGTGCACGGCTCGCGGGTTCGATGGTCATAAGCTTTGCATCCTTCCGCGCGCGCGCGCCGCGTGGCGGCGTTAGGCGTGCACGGGCTCTCACCAACACCCGCTTGTCTCATAGGAAAGTGGGGCAATAGCCCAATGGAGTCGGGCCGCCCGCGCACTGCTAGCCTAGCAGCATTTCTTTCCATGCGGGGAACTTATCCGGCTTCAAGGGGCTAGCCAGCTCTATGGCTCCGCTGAGCGAGCGGCTTACGTCGAGGCGGTGAGGCGACGGCTCGGACGACTGCTGATCCTTAGGCAGAAGGCGCGCGTGATGGAGAAGAGTCGGTGGGCCTGGGGTCAGCGCCTCAAGGTGACCTTCGACCCGTCGGTCTCGGAATCCGCCTCCAGCATGCGAACGACTTCCTGGATGGCGCCGAATGTGTCCTGGCCGGGGTCAGGGCGCTCTGCGCGGCGTCCCGAAAAAAGCGGTCACTCAAGTCCCTTCACCCACTCGTCCCAATCGTGCCACGGCCTGTCCGGTAGCCCCAAACTATTGTCCAGCAGCTTTTGCACGATGCGAGCGAGCATGACCCGATCACTTATCTCGTCCTCCTTGATTAAATGCTCCCCGATCATTTTGTGAAGGTGTTCCTCTGTGAGGAGGACCGTTACCGCACGTCTCTCTGACTTCGTCATAGGCCCCTCCGCCTCGCATAACGACGGTCTCGCCGCCTCAGCCAAAGTGATTTCAAGAGCCTCAAACTACCGCGCACGAATCTTAATATAACAAACCCGGCCCCGCTCAGACGTCATCGGCCTCTGCGACGTGCCTTGGCGACTGCGGCCCGGAGGCCGCTGTTCTCCCGTCTCCAAACTCACAGAATTCCTTCCCATCGTTGACATTTGCACGCTTCAGTCGTTTGCAGACTTGGCTTCGAAAGCCCTGCCAGCGCAAGTCGAGGTGCGGCAAAACCCACTACAAGAAAGCTATGCAGTCGGCATCATGCATGAAGTCGCTCCGATGAGCCGAGCCGACCGCTCTGAAAGAACAACCACATTGATTTATCGCAATGCGGCCTCTCTATTTCAGCCTAACAGGGTATGGGCTTGACCAAGCGCCTCTCGAACAGAGTTCTCTGTCCTTAAGGTCGTTAGCGGGTGTGACTATGCTGGGAGCCTTCCTTCGAGTGAGACGTCTGCATTCTCACGTGGCTTTAGGATTGGAGTTAGTAAGAAGAGGAGCCGCTATATGCGTCAAGAGCTGACGGTGGAAGGAGCGCGGCGGATCGCAGCTCTTGCGAAGACGGCGCGCAGGGCCCGCGACGCTATGCTCGATAACGTGCCGGAAGAAGATCTGGGTGAGCCACGTCCCGCGCGCGGCGAGCACAACCCGACCGGAGCTCTTGGATTCGATCCCTTGCCCCTTGGCGATCTGGCGATCGCAGCATTGCGCCAGGCAGTGAGTGCGCTTGGACGCACGGCACGCTCAGAGCTATTCGTCTTGATGGGATGGGTCAGGGCGATCTTGCAGCTGGCGATTGGGATCGCGGCCTCTCGGAAGCCGAGCGGCTCGGCGATGAAACGGTCGCCGCCGAAATCATCGAGGATCCCGATCTGCACGACCACATTACAAAGAGCCTTTACGAAGCCAAACTCTCCTCGTGACGGGCGCAGCAACGGGCGGTGCTCGGAGCTAGTGAAGCCCCGCCGGTATTTCTGAATGGGCATTTTCGGGCGCCGAATTTACTTGGCCGACCAATTGTAAATAGGACGCAATAAATCCTCGGAACCGTGGGCAACACACCGATTGGGAGAATGCTCTATGTAATCTCGGCTAAGGCGAACGCCGACCCGTCTGGCTAGACTAACTCAGCGTGCGGCATATCTGTCGCGGGCCATGATGTATATTTGCTCGTGGCCGCAGTACACGCACACGAATATTTCGTCGTCCAAGCCATAAACGCGGTTGGCGGGCTCAATCAGTTTGAACTGTAGCTCGCCACCGCAGAGCTCGCAGCGCGACGAGGACGGCGGCTTGGACGAGGGCACGCATGGGATTCCTTTCGTCCGACATGCTTCGGAGTGTGGAATGGAACGCTCGAAAGGATTGAAGGGATCCCAATTGAAAGTTGGCCCGAAAGTTTTGAGTTTGCCCCCATCGATCGCTCTTAAGTCGCGCTTCAACTGCCGATCGTGACGCGGTCCTTGACAGCCTTGACCCCCGGGGCGCCCCAAACTGCGGATTCCGCGCATCGCGCTCGGACCATGCACGCACTCTGCCCTCGAGCGTGACCTCGCCGTCCTTCACCGAGACGCGAATGGTTTTTGCCTCGAGCTCGGCGCAGCGCTTCAGCGCATCCTCGATGCGTTTCTGCAGGTCCGGAACCTGGACGCGCGATTTGATATGGATGAGGTTGGTGCAGCCCATCACCCCGCTCAACTTGCGGACATCATCCATGGCGGCGGACCGCTGGAAATTCCAGTCGACCTCGCCGGACAGGGTCAACCAGCCCTTTTCGACCTTGACCTGAATGGCATCCTTGGGCACCGACACGTCCCAACTCAACATGTTGAGCCGGCCTTGTATAAAAGCAATGCGTAAAATACATGTTTGGTGCGCGCAGGAAGGCCGTGTACAGAGCCGAGCAAACTGATGAGCACAAAAGTCCCGGCTGCCAACGTGAAGCTGAAAAGGGCGTATGAGTCTCCCGCTGCTGAGGACGGCACCCGGATTCTGATCGATAGGCTGTGGCCTCGCGGGATCTCGAAGGAGAAAGCCGCCATCGATCAATGGATGAAGGACATCGCGCCAAGCACCGAACTTCGTAAATGGTTCGGGCACGACCCCGCGCGTTGGGAAGAATTTCGCCGCCGTTACGCGGAGGAGGTGCACCACAACCCGGGTCTGCTCGATCAATTGCGTTCCTTGGCACGGCAAGGTCCGATCACGCTCGTATATTCGGCCCATGACGAGGTGCACAACGATGCCGTTGTGCTGAGAGATCTGCTTCTGGGGCGGTAGGCGGCATCAGCAGCCTCTAGCGAAGGACCAAGGGCGCCCGTGAGCGTTTCTCTGCGGACACAAGCTTGCGTGCTGCTCGGCTGCGAGCATCCTGTCGTGTTGGCCGGCATGGGCGGTGCAGGCCGATCGGAGCTTGTTGCTGCCGTAACTCAAGCTGGCGGTTTCGGATTCCTCGGTATGGTTCGTGAACCGCCGAGTCTCATACGACGTGAGGTCGAGGCCGTTCGGCGCGTCACATCGAAGCCATTTGGGGCCAACCTCATTCCCGCCGCCACCGATGGTGACTTGCTCGAACAGCAACTTGTCACGTGCATTGAACTTGGCGTGCAGGTGGTAGCCCTATTCTGGGACTTGTCCCGAGAGGTCGTTCGGCGCCTTTGCGACGCGGGCATTCTTGTGGTGTGCCGCACATTCGACCTCGGCCGTGCCAGGACGATGGATCATTGTCTTCCACGCCGAGCGGCGCAAGAAGCAGGGACTCGGAATGTCGGCTATGGGTCAGTAGCTGACGTCACAGCACGTCATCGAGTTCGTCCGCTTCGTGCCACGAACGGACATAGGGTTCCGGGCTTGAGCGGAGAGGCAGATCTGCTGCCACCTTTCCCCGGGCTTACGCGATGGGACGCGCTTTTAGCTACGTGCGATTGGCTGCGTCCTGATCGAGGCGGCGTCTAAAGGTTCCATCACGGTATGCCCCGCTTCCACAAGCGCTCTAGCGACTAAGCTATCTAGGTTTGCGCAAGTCTCAGAGATCCGTTCGGGGGATAAGGGCTTTCTCGTTGCCTGTTTCGGTACGGCGCGGGCGCAGGAATGCGTTAGTGGCGGCAAGGAACTTAACGACCCTCAGGTCGTGGTCACAAAGGGGCAGCCCCTTTTTCCTCGCGTCTTTGGCTATCGCCTTATAGCGGCGCCGCAGATATCCAACACCCTCAACTTTGCCTTCCTTTAAGCGCAGGAACGCTTTTAGGTATAGCTCGATGGCCTGACACAAAAGCATTGTGATGGGGGCGTTGGGATGCGTGACCTCCTTCAGGTTCGAACGTTCCAGAGCAACCGCTGATTGCCAAAACGAACGAGCGTAATTGAAGAGACCCTGAGCAGTCGTCCGCTCGTCATCCCTGATCATTGGATGAGATCCTGGGCTTAAATCGGCCCCCTGCCAGCCGCATGAACAGGTATTTCGGCCGACCTGACAAACGCGGCGTTTCGGCCGAGCGGAGTGGGGACCTCAATATCAATCTCGAGCATAGAAACGTCGTCCCCGCGTTCGAGCTTCACGCGCACCTTGTCTGGATCGACCGTGACGTGCCTGCCGATAACGGCGAGAACCTCCTCACGCAGGATGGGAATGAGATCAGATTGGGTCCCTGCAGTCCGTTCGTGCATCAAAAGGATCTGAAGACGTTGTTGCGCGAATTTGGCTGATCTTCGCCGAGCGAAAATGTCCACAAGTCTCATGCTGCCCTCCGCCCGAACAGCTTGTTGAGCAATGTGCTCCGGTCGCTCGGCACCATCATCGGCACGTGTTCGCCTTTCAGACGACGCGCCGCGTCACTATAGGCGCGTGCTGGCGCGCTCGTCGGATTGCTGAGCGTCACCGGCGACCCCATGTTCGAAGCGTGCAGAACCTCTTGGCTCTCAGGAATGATTCCGAGCAGTGGTATAGACAGAATATCGAGGACATGGTCGACGCCGAGCATTTCACCGCGTCCTGCGCGGACCGGGTCGTAGCGCGTTAGCAAAAGGTGCTTCTCCATGCGTTCGCCGCGCTTTGCCTTCTCCGTGGTCGAGTCAAGCAGCCCAATAATTCGATCGGAGTCACGGACCGAAGACACCTCCGGATTTGTCACCACCACTGCGAGATCAGCGTGCCGCATGGCGAGGGTCGCTCCCCGTTCTATGCCTGCGGGGCTGTCGCAGATCACCCAATCGAATGTTTGTCGCAACTCGCCAATTACCCGTGAGACCCCTTCATCCGACAGGGATTCCTTATCGCGCGTCTGGGAGGCGGCCAGCAGAAAGAGCGTCTCGATTCGCTTGTCACGAATTAGCGCCTGCGAAAGCCGAACGGCGCCCTGGACGACATAGATCAGGTCGTAGACCACTCGTCGTTCGGCGCCCATCACGAGATCGAGATTGCGCAGACCTACGTCGAAATCGACAACGACAACCCGCTGCCCATCACGAGCTAGAGCCGCACCGAGCGCGGCGGTCGACGTCGTCTTCCCAACGCCTCCCTTTCCGGATGTCACTACTAGGACCTGGGCCATTTGGGTGCTCCTTTTTGTGTCTCAGTCCATCGTCATGATTTTCAGCGCATCGCCTTCCAGCCAGGCGTGTATGGGTCTTTTGCGGAGATGGGGCTCAACCTCGTCGGCCACATTGTAATGGCCGTTTATCGCCATGAGTTCGGCCTCCAGTCGCCTGCAGAAAATTCGAGCGCTTCGGTTGCCATAAGCGCCCGCCAAGACTCGTCCGCGCAATGTTCCGTAGATGTGGATCGATCCCGCCGCGATGATTTCTGCGCCAGAGGCCACCGAGCCAACGATGGTCACGTCACCCTCTGGGTGGACGATCGATTGTCCCGAGCGCACGGGCACATCGATCAGTAGGGATGAAGCGAGTGGCGCCGGTGTGGGTGGGTGAACCGGTTTGGCAGGTTCAGGCTTGACTGTTTGGCCGCTCGTCATCAAGAGCGGGAGACCCATGTCAAGCCAGGATGGATCGGCGCCCTCGACACCGAGGATGCTGATGCCGCGCCTTTTCAGTTCCTCTACCAGTGCGGCGAATGTGCGTTTTGTCAGCGAGAGCCCGAAAACGTCGATCACCACAGACTTGCCCGCGAAAAAGTTCGGGGAGCGAGAAAGCCAGGCATCGGCTTCGGCCAGCCAAACGCTGATTGGGACTTCGGGCTTGAGCACAAGGGCGTGGAAAGAGCGGCCGCGGAATTTGAATGAACGAGATGGGCGGGTGGCTGTCGTCATGTCACTCCTCGCCGGATCACTCCGTCGATAGGACCTGTTTATGGTTAACGGGAAGTTAATGGTGCCGAAGCAGGCAGTGGCGCCTTGCTTTCTCGACGCGGCAGAAACGGCGGACGCTATCGCACTAGCAGCCCAACTCAGGTTTGCGACCCGACGATAAAACGCTTGGCGAAGGCGTCCAGGCTGCAAACGGGGCCGCTGGGCAAAAGCTTGGGGACGCGGAGCTAGAGCTCTACCTGCGAATGTCCGCTCTGGGTCAACTGCAGAAGGCCCACTCTGAGTCTAACTGGTCCGCTCTTGCCCGAAGAGCGGACATTGCCGCAGGTTTAGTTGCCGCCAATGCTTCGGCGGTTCGGCTGGGTGGTTATATCCAGGGATCACCTGGGTGGGATAGATTTGGTGCCCAGGGGCCGGATAGAACCACCGACACGCGGATTTTCAGTCGGCTGCTCTAAACACTTTTCACAATTAATACAAAGGCTTATTTGCGTTGTATGTAGGCTGATATGTAACTGGATCGATGGTGGGCGGTTCCAGAAGGGCGCGAAAATCGAGGGCGAAGCTTTCAGCTTTCATCAGTGTGCGGCCCTTCTATGCGTCGACAATGTAACCAAAAAAGGCGACTCTAAGAGTAGGCGAAGCGATCTTTGCTAGTGAGATTCAAGCGTCTCCTCATAGGAAGCAGTCAGAGCCTCACGATTCGCTTTGTGAAGCAAGTAGCGCATGTCGTGACCCCAACCAGCATACCATATAACTAATGTGATCGCGGCGACCACCAATTCGAATAGAATGCCTGGTTTAGCGCGATGAATGACAATCATGGCGATGTCGACGATGAGCAGCGTTACAGCAAAATTGTAGACAGAGTGGTACCTTACGAGCATTTTTGCGTCGTTCAAACGAAGGGCTTCCACCGTCTTTTCAGCATCTAAAATGAAAAGAAAAAGGGATATCATCCCGATAAGAAGCCATACCCATGAAGCCTCAACATCAGGTAGCAGAAGGACTATCGCCGCTATTGCGGCGAGAATGGAGTTTAGTACAAGGTACTGCGGCGCAATTCTATCCAAGCGCTTCATTAGCAAATGTCCCCTGCAGCCTATTTTCGACCCATTGCAAGCTGCTCTCTTTATCGGCCGCTCTAACGCGAGTTCGACCCTCGCGCGATTTAAAAGACGCTCAAATGCTTTTCATCAGTGAAGGGCCCCCTTCCTTGCCGCCGACAGCCAGCGTTCTCGTCA
>Ga0116224_10002244_pt1 | contig 11434 bp, 6 predicted proteins | sample Sb_taG_9_FD_89699 | JGI IMG/M metagenome (GOLD analysis project Ga0116224, IMG submission 89699) | Peat soil microbial communities from Weissenstadt, Germany - Sb_50d_b_LC metaG | ecosystem: Environmental > Terrestrial > Soil > Wetlands > Peat | place: Germany: Weissenstadt | collected 2010-09-21
AAATCGTGTGGTCGTCCGGAGCATCTGCCCAGGTCAGCGATAAGATGATACGTCATCTACCACAGTACTTCCGAATAGTTACGTCCGGAGCATCTGCCCAGGTCAGCGATAAGATGATACGTCATCTACCACAGTACTTCCGAATAGTTACGATCATAGAGACCGGATCCCCCGTTCCCGCACTCGTTATCGACGGGCGGAAACGAATCATTTGCGGCGGATTTATGGGCATCCTGGCAATCGAGATCACCTAACACTTCATGGGCCCTGCCAACTGGCTTCCGCACGGGCCAGTGACAGAGGAATTAGCTACTCTGCAGTGCATAGGCGGATCAGCGCGCAGTCATCAACAGGTCCTTCACGCCTGGCTGCATTGCAATCCCGGTTACGGCCCGGCTGGCGAGAGGTCCAGACCGTATGCCTACGCATCACCACACTTGGGGGAACATCCGCTTCTGCCGCTCCACGCACGTGATAGCAGGTTGCAGCCGCGCTATCCCCGCTTTAGTGGCGCGCAGCACCTCCGGCGCGTAAAGATCAGGTCGGGTGCCCGGCTGGCGACGCACCGGCGCCGCTGCGCGCCAGCCTCACCATAGGTCGCCACCGGTCAGCACGTAGCGGAACGGCACGAGCGGAATAAGGCCGAACAGAGCCCAAGCCAGCTTCGAACAGCCCACCGCACCGTTGGTGAGCCCGTGCTTGGCTCGCAGCCAGGATCAGCAGACATCCTCTGTTGCCTATTAGTTTGGCTCGGCGTCTGGCACGGTGGCTCAGGACGCGGCAGAACAGGCCGGGACGGCGAAACGAAACGAGGGCCGGGGAACATGACCGGCGCGCCCGTGCTGAGGTCAGCGCGGCCGGGTGAGACCGAGCCAGATCGCCCAGACGCGTCCGGTTGTGCCGGCTAGCCAGCGGGGGCGATGGCCTGGTCCTGGCGGAGCTGCCGGCGCTGCCGCCTGCGCAGCTGCCAGACCAGGAGGCTGCCGACGGCGGCCGCGACGGTCATCGCGGTGACGTGGCCGACGGCCGCGACGTCCAGGTCACTCAGCCCGCCGAAGATGTTACCCACGAAGATAAGCAGCGCGAGGTCGAGCGCCGCCGCGGCTCGCGCCAGCCATGAGCCATACAGCAGGGCCACCACGATCGCGGACACGATCACGTAGGAGGGGCCGACGTCGATGATGTACCTGTCCGCCGCCGGAAGCAGCCCGTGGGACACCCGGTAGCCGACGATCCCCTCGCTGACCAGCGTGCCGGTCACTTGCCCGGCCGCGCACACCAGCGCCGTCCGCCAGTTGCCCAGCACCCGGTTCGCGCCGAACATGGCCAGCGCGATCAGGGCGGGCCAGGCGGTCGCGAATGTCTGGGTAACGAACGCGGAGGCCACCAGGGAGCCGGCCGGATGATGGCGCAGGTTATGCACGTTCGTGCTGGCCCAGCCCAGGACCGCCGCCTGGTCATGCGGGGACAGCGTTGCGTAGACCACCTGGGCGGCAATGAAGCCGGCCAGGTACAGCCAGGCAACCGCATACGAGGTGAAGATCCTCCACGGGACCGGCCGGCTCATAGCGGCAACACTAGACTTCATTCCAGATCCTGAACGCCGCGCTGACCTCCGGTCGCGGCCGCCCAGCTCCCGTCCGCCAGAAGTTACCCCCGGCGACGCTTAGCTGGCCCGGGTTCATCAGACCGCCATGGCCGGCGATAGCCCGCTCATTAAGGACGAGGCCACGAGCCGGGGCCAGCTAGCCAGACCGACCGGGCTGTCATGCCGCGATGACAGACGCCGGTCACCATACGTGCTCAAGCCTCCGGTACGCCTGGGTGACAGGGCGCCCGGTTGGCTACGGCCGCGCATGCGAGTACGGGTGATCTGTGTACGACCACGCGCGTGGTCGGCACGGCTGACCGACGCCCGATTCTGCGTGTTCCGCGCGTCTGTGTAGGTCAGCCGGGCTGGCGGCCGGTCCTGGTGGCTGCGGTCGGACCTGCTCGGGCGAGGGTGTCGGGCGGCCAGTCGGCCGGCCATGCGCCGGATCAGGTCCGCGGCGTCGGCTGCGGGCATCGCGGCCGCGGTGACGAGCAACGGGCGTGCCGAGGATCCCCGCTGGGTCGGCACTGCGTGGGTAGCCGTGCGGAACCGGGACTTGGCCACTCCGGTCACCGGGATGCCGGACTCGGCGTGCACATGGGCACCGAGGCCGGGCTGGCCGCTGGGGTCCAGGTCGGCGTATCCGTCGGTCACCAGCAGGCCCAGCCCGCTCAGGCCGGCCAGGACTGCGCGCAGCGGCGGGAGCTCACGCAGGTAGAACTCACCCGGCCGGCGGGGCGCTACCCAGGGTACCGCGGCGGTGCGTCCGGCCAGCACGTGTGTGAAGGCGGTGTCGGCGGCCAGCACGGCTGCCGCCCGGGCCCCGCCGGTGCTCAGGTAATGCACGTCCACGGCCACGCATAGGCTGCAGTCCGGGGCCCCGGCGGGTTCCATGTCTTGAGGATGCCCGAACCCGCGCCAGCATTGAGACGGTGTCCGGGCCGTTGCCCGCACCGGTTCACAGCAAGCCGTCCAGGAAGTTACGGAGCGTAATAGTCCGTGCCGCGCATGCGCGCGCGTACCGCCGTTCTGGACGTCGGCGGCCGCACTGGGTCGGGCGAGATGCGGTGCACAGATCTGGTCGTTCCGGGCGGCCCGCGGCCGCCCGGGTCGCACCCTGACGTGCTATGGCCATCCAGGCGCCTCCCCATGCCAGTTCACCGGCTGAATCGCTAGAGCACGACAAAATGACCTAACCGTACATTGAGGTTTCTCCCTAAAAGGAGCGGCCATACGAACCTAACGGGCATTGGCCTAGACACGCGGACATAAGCGGATATCCCCTGATGGACGCCGAGCTCCCGGTAGAAAGGTCTCGTCAAAGATCGCCCATCTACCGGGAGAGGCTCCGCGTGGTCTCCTGTCGTGCCCTGTTTGACGTCGCGCTGGAGTTCGCCCGGGCCAGGGGCGCGCCGCGCCGATCCTGGACGGCGAGGTCATCGAGGCTGGCCGGTGCCGGGTGAAAACCCTCAGCAGCGCGAGCGCGGTCCGATCTGGTCGCCGGTCGCCGTCCGGGATCTTGGTCTCTACGCTCACAGTTGCGGCCCTCGCCGTCGCCTCGACCGCGATCAGTGGCGGCGCCGCTTCGGCATCTGTCAGGGCCACGAGCCCGCAGAAGGCTGGCATGGCCGAGCTGATGAAGTCGTATAACCCGCATACCGGACTTATCGGCAACGTCTGGTGGCAAGCTGCCGTAGCGTTGTCGACCTTGGAGACCTACGAGCAAGCGACCGGAGATACCGGCTACCGCAACGCAATCTTCACTGCGTTCAAGGACCACAAGCGGGGCAACTTCGAGAATTCCTACAACGACGACACCGGCTGGTGGGGACTGGCCTGGCTGCAGGCCTACGACATCACCCGGTCCAGACGGTACCTGGCGATGGCGGAAACCGACGCGAACTACATGCACCGGTCCTGGGACGGTACATGCCGTGGCGGGGTGTATTGGACGACTGCCAAGGCCTATAAGAATGCGATCACCAACGAGGTCTTCCTTGAGCTGACCGCATGGCTGCACAACACCATCCGCGGCGACACTAGGTACCTGAGGTGGGCCAAAGCCGAATGGTCGTGGTTCAGGGGCAGCGGGATGATCAACAAGAGTGACCTGATCAACGATGGCCTCAACTCACGCTGCGCCAGTAACCGCGAAACCGCCTGGACGTACAACCAGGGCGTGATCCTGGCAGGCCTGGCCCAGCTCTACCGGGCGACCAAGGACTCCGGGCTTTTGCGTACCGCCGAACGCATCGCCAAGACGGCGATCAGCCATCTCACGATCGGCGGGGTGCTGCACGAGCGATGCCGGGGAACCGGATGCGGCAACAGCACCGGCGGCGCCCGTGAGTCGTTCAAGGGAATCTTCGTGCGGGACCTCAAGGTGCTGGCTATCACGGCCAGAACCAGTCAGTTCTCCTGGTTCTTCCGAAAGCAGGCGCGGTCGATCGAGGCCCACGACACCAGCCGGCACCACCGGTTCGGCCTGCTCTGGGCAGGTCCGGTCATTGACCCCAATCCGGACACCCAGGCCAGCGCGGAGGATGCCTTGGTGGCCGTGCTCAAGCGGAGCCACGGGAGATACTAGTCAGGCGAGGCAATCGAATTCAGATACGATTCCGGAGATGGATGACAAGGGTCCGGATGCAGTTCGAGTGCAATCTAGGTCGAGCTGGCGTGAGCAAACCATCTCACCGCGTCATGCGTAGGTGTGGGTTCGGGGCCGCGGAACTTGCGCTACACCGCTAGGCAGCGTCTGGAGGAACTGATCAAGTCCGCTGGCCCTAACGAGGTGAGCTGGTCGACGTAGGGCTGGGCAGGCGGGCCGCCGCCACGGCCGCGACCTCCTCGGCGAAGCGGGTGCCCTTATCGCACATCAAGCACGTCTGTACGTGGGCTGCCGATTACGGACGGCTAGTGATCTTGAACTGCCAGGGTGAGCCCGGCTGTCGTCCTTAGACGAAGCCCTCGCTGAGGGCGAGGCGGGTCAGGTCAGCGCGGCGGCGGCAGCCGGTCTTGTCCCGGATGCGGTCCAGGTGCGAGCTGACCGTGCGGACGCTGATGTACAGCTGGGCGGCGATCTGGGTGTTGGTGCGGCCCTGGGCGACCAGTGTGACGAGTTCCCGTTCCCGGGCGCTGAGCGATTCCGGGCTGGGCGCTGCGGACGGCCAGGGCGGACTGGGGGCGGTGAGCATCAGGGCGTATTCGATCGCGGTATCCCGGCTCATCGCCGTACCGCGTTCCTCGGCGGTACGGATACGGTCGGGTCCTATCGCCTGCCGGGCCTTGCGCAAGGATTCCATTTGTCGGCGTGCCTCCGCAGGCGGATACGTGTACCCCTCGTGCTGGAAGATCGCGGTGTACGCGGCCCAGACCGTAACGGCCTCGGCGTAACGTCCGGTCGCGGCGCACAGGTACCCGCAATAGTCCAGGCCGTTTTGCAGCTCAAACCCGTCGCCGGTCCGCGCCGCGATCTGGAGTGACTCTCGCAGGTGCGCCGCGGCGTCCTGGACGCGGGCCGCCCGCAGGTCCAGCGTCGCCATCCGAACCAGTAGTCGCGCCTGGTTCCACGGATCGCCCGCTGCACGGGACCGCGCCAGCCCCGCCGCGCAGACGCGGCCGGCGGCGGCCAGCTCGCCGGCCTCGGTCAGCACGGTTCAAGAAGTTACTGCGCCACCGGGCTTGCCAGCCGTAGATGTCTGCCGGGATCTGCTCGGCCTGCCTGGCCAGCTGTACCGCGCTGTCGGGATCGCCGGCGCGGAGGACGGCGCCGGCGAGGTGGGCCAGGGCCAGCGCCTCCCCGGCCGGGTAGCCAAGCTCCTGGGCCAGGGCCAGGGAGCGGCGGGCGTCATCGGCTGCCTCGCCGACCCGGCCCAGATTCGCCAATGCGGTTGACCGGCAGCGCAGGCAGTCAGCCAGCGCCCTGGACGGCGGCCGGTCCTCGATTGCGTCGCGCATCCCGGTGAAACAGCTCAGCGCGCCGGCCATATCGGCCGTGAACACCGATGCAAGACCGAGCCAGTATTGCGCGGCGCACCACCCATCGCTGCCCGGCGCGGCGTGCCCGGCGGCCTCGCGCAGCAGCGGGCACTGACTCGCCAGCCGGCCCCGCAGCATCCACCACGGCGCCAGCGCGACCGCCAGCCGCAGCGCCATGGCGGAATCGTGCACCGTGGCCCAGGCCAGCACCTGGCGCATGGTGGCGTCCTCGGCATCCAGCCACCGGGCTGCGGCCACCTCCCCGGTGCTGGTCTGCAGCCCCGCGGCGGCCTGCTCGGCTACCCCCAGCGCGTGCCCGGCCAGCGCGGCGGCGGCCCCGTCCTGCTCCCCGGCCCCGGCCAGCAGCCGGGCCCCGTAGGCGCGCAGTGTTTCCAGCATCACATACCGGAGCCGGTCATCCGGGCCAGCCTGCGGCGGGCTCAGCAGCGAGCAGTCCACCAGCCGCAGCACTGCCGGCCCCGCGCCAGCCCCGGCGACCGCCTCGGCAGCATCTAGCGTGAACCCCGCCGGGAACACCGACACCGCGCGGAACACCCGCTGCTCGCGGTCATCCAGCAGCCGGTAGCTCCACTCCACCGTGGCCGCCAGCGACCGTTGCCGCCCAGGTGCGACCCGGTCCCCGGCGGTCAGCAGCGCGAACCTGTCATCGATCCGGTCCAGCAGCCCTGCCACGCCCAGCGCCTCTACCCGCGCCGCCGCCAGCTCGATCGCCAGCGGCATCCCATCCAGCCTCGCCACCAGCCGCGCCACCACCGGGCCGGCCTGGTCATCCAGCGCGAACCGCGGGTCAGCCTGGTGGGCCCGCTCAGCGAACAATGCCACCGCCTCACACCCGGCCGCGTCCGCCGCCTCATCCGGTCCGGGCAGGCCCAGTGGCCCCAGCCGGTACCGGGCCTCCCCGGCCACCCGCAGCGGCTCCCGACTGGTCGCCAGCACCCGCACATCGTCACAGGCCGCCAGCAGCCCCGCACACAGCCCGGCTGCCGCGCCGATCACGTGCTCGCAGTTATCTAGCACCAGCAGCAGCTGCCGCCCGGCCAGCACTCGCACCAGGGCACCGGCCGCCGGCATTCCCGGCTGCTCCCGTACTCCCAGCGCCGCCGCCACCACGGCCGGCACCAGCGCCGGGTCACGCACCGGAGCCAGCTCCGCCAGCCACACCCCGTCCGCGAACCGGCCTGCCACCTGTCTGGCTACCTCGCCGGCCAGCCGGGTCTTGCCCGCGCCGCCCGGCCCAGTCACGGTCACCAGCCGGTCGCGGTCCAGCAGGACCGCGACCTGGCTCACAGACCTGGTCCGGCCCACGAAGCTGGTCAACGCGGGCGCGAAGCCGTACACCCCTCCGGCTGACGCGAGCGAGTCGCCCCGGGCCTGCCTCGGCTTGGCCGCCAGCACCTGCGCAGCCCGGATGCGCCCGAGGGCCGCCGCGACGAACAACGACCGCACCGGCTCGGCCAAGCCCAGCGCGCCAGCTAGCTGCACGGCGGTGTCCTTGCGGGCCGTGCGGTTGATCCCCCGCTCCAGGTCACTGACCGACCGCGGGCTCAAGCCAGCCGCCTTGGCCAGCTCCTGCTGCGTCAACTGGGCCTCTGCCCGCAACTGCCGCAGCAACCCGGCGAATCCCAAGGTGGCCTGCTCCGCCATCACCGCGGCATCCCCTCCTACCGCCCTCAGCCCGCCAGCGACAATAAGCACAGCGCCGAAAGGGCCTGTACCAAGATTATCCAGGCCGGGCGCCTGCACCATTCCCGGCACCCCGGCCAGCTCGCTCCTGCGGGCACGCAGCTGCCGCGAAGGCAGCGCCCGGATCGGCATGACGGGACGGGCAACCTATCCCGTTCCGCGATGTGTCCCGGCGCCTTTCAGCCCACAGGGCCATTCAGTCAGGGTGCGATCCTGTGGGTCTCCTGTGTGCAAGGCCATGATAATCACACCAGCCACCGCCATAACAGAACCAGCCGAAAGACGAAGCGCATCAGCCGACCTGGGCGTTCTCAGCACCAGACCGCGGCCTGCAGGGCAGTGTCCAGGCAGCCGCCGCGCCGCAAAAGAGGGGTCATCCGGCCCCTGCCCCGGGCATTCCCGGGTAGCCAACCATTCTATTGGGGCCAGAATCCCTCGAGGGAGGGTTCCCTTATCTCAATGCATTTAATTAGGTGGCAAAGTTATGCATAGATAGGGAAGGGTTAAAATGGCAGAAACCTGCACCTTAAGAAAGGGCACCCACTCGAACTGCCAGTCACCGTTGATCGTGAGCTGGTCGGTTATCAAGAGCTGCGCGCGCCAAGCAGACAGGAGCTCTTGCAAAATCCATCCTATGCCCAAATAGCTACCTAGCGCGCTAATGTGACTCAATCTGGTGCGACGGCATCACCGGAGTTTACTAATTCGAGCATCGGTCCTGATGGAAAGACGGAGAAAGCGACGTCGATCATGAGGGTGGCTTCCTGTACGGCACGGTCGAGATCAACAGCGGTCCCCCCGGCCACCGGCCTGGAGACCGGGGGAGCCGGCAACTTCTCCGGAGCGACCGGGACGATCACCGGCACGGTAATCGCCAAGAAGAAGGAGGCCGTCACCATCACCTACAGCACCTAAGGCACGACGGGCCTGATGCCGGCTATGCCGGGACCGGACCGATGAGGGGAGCGGAAAGGGCTGGACATGAACGGTGACACGACCGAGGGCGGCAGGGCCCGGCGCGCGGACCGGGCGTGACGAGGCACCCCGGCAGCCAGGGCGGAGGGAGAACCGCCCCCGTCCAACCGCCGACCACCCCTAACTCGCGCCGGTCCGGGACACCGGCCCGGTACCAGCGCGACACTTCCGCCCGCATCCTGCCGGGAACTCCGCCCCGGCCCCGGCGGCAGCAAAGTCACAATCGTCGCCGAGGACTCCAGCCAGCTAGCCGCACCGCCATGATTCACGGAGGACATCATGAAAGCGCTCTATCGCTCCCGCATCCTGCTGGCCGTGGTTCCGCTCGCAGGCATCGCGCTGGCGGCCGCGGGATGCGGCAGCGGAGCGCCTAACGCGCCGGTGCGGCTGGACGCGGGCCCGGCCACGGCCGCGTTCGTTGCCCCGGTCCACGTCAGCATCAGCGGCCTGCCAGCGGCGGGCCTGGTCACGGTGCAAGCCCAGACGGTGGACGGGAAAGGGCCGCCGCCGTGGCAGTCAGCAGCGGTGTTCCGGGCCAGTACCGCCGGGACGCTCAACCTGGCCACGGCGGTGCCGGTCTCAGGCAGCTACCACACCGCCGACGCCGCCGGGCTGCTGTGGTCGCTGCACCCGGCATCCGCCAACAGCACAGCCAACCCGCTCAGCGTATCCGCGCCCGCCTTCACCGTCCGGCTCACGGTGCTGACCGGCGGGCACGTCCGGGCGACGGCGACCCTCCAGCGCCAGCTGACGGTCACGGCCAGCACTCAGACGGTGCGCCAGGACGGCTTCGCCGGGACGCTGTACACCTCGGCCGCGGTCAGGCCCGGCGCCCCCGCCGTCGTCGCGCTCGACGGCGACGGTGAGAACCGCGCTACCGCCGAAGGGCTCGCGATGAGCGGATACCCTGCCCTGGCGCTGGGCTACTACAACCAACCCGGGCTGCCGCAGTGCGAGTGCTCCATCCCGCTGGAGTATTTCGCCCGCGCCGTCAGCTGGCTGCGCGCCCAGCCCGCGACCCGCGGACGGCCGGTGGTCCTGTACGGCGTGTCCGATAGCGCCGAAGTGGTCCTGCTGGTCGCCTCCTACCTGCCGCACCTGGCCGACGCCGTGGTGGCCAACTCACCCACCGCCATCCTTGACATCACATCCAATGGCACCGGCCCGGCCTTTACATTCGGCGGCAAGCCACTGGTGACCGGGATGAGCATTCCGGTCACCAGCATCCGCATCCCGCTGCTGATGGGCGACGGCGGCCAGGACGGACTCCAGGATTCCGCGGGAGCAGCCACCTTGATCATGGGCGAACTGCACGGCTCCGTCGACCGCGCCCCGGCCACCAACCAGTACTACCCCGGTGCCGGGCACGCCTACTTCGGCCTGCCCCCGTACTACCCGTTCTTCACCGAACCAGCCCTAGGCGGCACCCCGCAGGCCAACGCCCTGGCCACCGAGCAGTTCTGGACCCGCATGATCACCTTCCTCAACCAACTCCCAACCCACGAATCCTGATCAGGAAACGGGGTTCCCCTCAAACCGTGGAGACTTCCTCATAGCTGATTCGTGTGTGCGGCGCCGACTGGCGGCCGACCACCGAATAGATAATCTGCGCGCCTCCACCACTGGCCAGCATCGGCCGACCGTGAGCGAATAATCGGCAGCGCGGTCGTAATCCTGACGACCGCGCGATCTGTTACCGAGTGTGCAACTGATCTGCGCTGTCCTTCCTGGCGCCGGTCCCAGCCATCCGGCTAGTGCGACTCCGGTAGCCCTGCCGCCAGGCCCCAACTCGCTCCTCAGGCGAGGGGTCAACATCGACGCGATGGCGCGCGCTCCTTCCCTGTGCCGAGAGATCGTCATTTCCGGTACGGCTGCGGGAACCACTTGCGGGAACCACCGTGCAAACTATCCCAGGCACCCCGGGGCATCTCCCGGCATGGTTTCCGCAGGTAAAGTGGATGAGCCGGGATCTGTGAGCTGGGCGTCATCCTGGGCTTTTTTCGCCTTACAAGCGAGGGGGCGCTGGTTCGAACCCAGCTGCGCCCACTAAGTTTTTGCAGCTAGATGGCCTTTTTGAAACGCTAATCGGGGACCCGGTAACCACAGCCGGGAACCACCGGTGCATGCTCTCTGACGAGGGAAGCGCCCAGCGGCCATGGAAGCATCCCCTTCGACCACCAGGGCGCGCCGTACGGCGGCAGGCACTACCGGCACTGGAGCGGCACGCAGGGCTGAAGGATCCGCGGCGTCGGGTGCCTCGTCCCGGGCACCGAACACCCGCGACAGCCGGGCGTTCATCAGGCCGGCCTGTTGCCTTGTGATCAGGCGGGGCAGGGTCTCCTTAAGTCAGTGACCATGACGTACGCGGTGGTCGGTCATGCTGGGGAGATCGCGGTGGGGAGAGGGGGGTTCTCCCGGGGGTTCTCACCGTCCTTTGGCCATGGCGTCTTGCCGGCGCCGGGCCGTGTACGAGCAAAAAAAAGTTCCGGTCCTGCCGCTGCCTCCGCTGATGTCGCGGGTGCAGCGGCCGGGGTCCGAAGCAACGCTTTTATAGTACTCCTAATTCTCGCGCAAAGGGGCATTCCGCAGCCAGCAGCAGCGCTTTTCGAGCGTGCGTGCGGAGGCAGGACACGGGCTCAGCCTCACGGGGCTGAGCCCGCTCCGTGGGATTTCTCAGTGGTTTGTCGGCCGGGTTCTTCTCACCGATCTGTCATTTTCTTAAGGGTCCTGAAACTTCTTTGCCAGAGCAGCCGGTCTGGGGCGCGGGAAATTGCTTCGATGTTCGGGGACGAACAAGACCCGGCCTCCTCCGGCAAGGCTCGCCCGGGTGGGGCACTACCGGCTCCGGGGCAAGCGGGGCACGGCGAGCAGCGTGAGGGTCTGACGGATCCAGGCCAGGCCGTCCTGGATCGACGCGGTGGGCTGCCCGGTCAGCAGCCGGGCCGCCTGGGCCTGGATTTGCCGGGCCGCTGGCGAGGCACACTTGACAGTGTCCGGATACGCAGTGACCCGGCCGGATGAGGGCTTCCCGGGCTACGGCGCCCGGGCGGGCGGTCTTCTGGGTTCTCGCAGGGAGGTGCCGGGCTGTGCCTGACAACATCGTGCTGATCATGCGATTTCACCCGGTGGGCGGTGAAGACGTCACCGTGGTATCGGAGGATTTTGGCGGCGAGCGCGAGGCGCTTG
>Ga0116224_10002251_pt1 | contig 11410 bp, 12 predicted proteins | sample Sb_taG_9_FD_89699 | JGI IMG/M metagenome (GOLD analysis project Ga0116224, IMG submission 89699) | Peat soil microbial communities from Weissenstadt, Germany - Sb_50d_b_LC metaG | ecosystem: Environmental > Terrestrial > Soil > Wetlands > Peat | place: Germany: Weissenstadt | collected 2010-09-21
ACGTGCGCGCGCACGCCGGCCAGATGGGTGGGGTACGCCTCCTCGAGCAGGGCGAGCCCCTCGTCGGTCAGGACGGCCAGGAGGCCCCGCCCGTCCGACGGGCACTTGGCCCGCTCGACCAGGCCCCGGCGGACCAGTCCGTCGACCACCCGGCTGATCGCCGACAGCGACATGGCGCCGCGGGAGGCGAGCTCGCTCATCCGAAGCGCCCGGTCGGGGGCCTCCGAGAGGTTCACCAGGACGAAGTACTCGGTCGTGCTGACGCCATGGCTGACCTGGAGCTCGGCCTCGAGCACCCGGGGCACGACGATGAACGCCCTGGCCAGGGACCTCCACGCCCGCTCCTCGTCGGGCCTGAGCGGGGTCACGCCCGCCCCCGTCGTCGCCTTCGTTCGCGCCATCTCCTTCCTTTCCTCTTGCGTTCTCTCCTGCCCGGGATTATACTTGCTTCTGCAAGCATCTTTCTGAGGAGGACCCCATGACCACCGCCACCACCGACCTCGAGACCCTCACCGGCGACTACACCCTGGACCCAGCGCACAGCCGGGTGGGGTTCGTCGCCCGCCACGCCATGGTGACCAAAGTGCGGGGCGCGTTCAAGGAGTTCGAGGGCGTGCTGCACCTCGACGCCGAGGACCCCACCCGCTCGAGCGCCGACGTCACGCTGCAGGTCGCCTCGATCGACTCGGGCAACCCCGACCGCGACGCCCACCTGCGCAGCGGCGACTTCTTCGACGCCGAGGCGTTTCCGACGATCCGCTTCGTCAGCACCGCGGCCGAGGCGAAGGACGACGACCGGTACGCGCTGACCGGCGACCTCACCATCCGGGGGGTGACCCGCCCGGTCACCCTCGACATCGAGCTGACCGGGGCCACCAACGACCCCTGGGGCAACCGACGGATCGGCTTCGAGGGCTCGGTCACGGTCAACCGCCGCGACTGGGACCTCGGCTGGAACATGGCCCTCGACACCGGCGGCCTGCTCGTGTCCGAGAAGGTCACGATCGAGCTCGACGTCGCCGCCGTCCGCCCGCTGGCGGACTGAGCCACCGCTCAGAGCTCCAGGCTGGCCTCGACCGCCAGGTCGAAGAGGGACCGCCGGACCGAGGCGGTCTGCCAGGACCGGTGGTCCCAGGCCTCGCCGCTCACGTCGTCCCCCGCGTAGAGGTACTGCGCGAACCGCACCCCCCGGTGTCGGGCCACCGCCAGGAATGCCGCCGTCTCCATCTCGACGGTGATGCAACCTTCGGCCCGCCGCCGGGCGATGCGCGCCGCGGTCTCCCGGTAGGGGGCATCGGTGGTCCAGGTCTTGCCGACGGTGTGGGGGACGCCGCGGCGTTCGAGGACCGCCACCGCCGCCTGGACGTCGGCCGGGTCGGCCGCCACCTCCCGAGCCGGCGGGAGGTAGTGGTACGAGGTGCCCTCGTCGCGCACCGCCGAGTCGGGCACCACGACGTGGCCGAGGGCGAGCCCGGGGACGATCGCCCCAGCGCCGCCACACGCGACGAACGAGGAGCAGCCGAGGGCGATCAGCTCCTCCATCAAGGTGGCGGCCATCGGCGCCCCGACCGCGCAGTGCAGGACCGCGACGCGGCGCTGTTCCCCCGTGTCGTAGAGATAGAGCGGCCGCGGGTCCTCCATCCCGACCGACACCAGCACCTCGGCCCGGCCTCCCCCACAGGCGGCCTCGACCACCTCGGCGAAGAAGCACAACACGGCCGCGCGCATGTCCCCCTCGAGGGGGCCCGCGACGTGGTGGGGCTCGATGAGGGCGTCGCGCGACGGGTCGTGCTCGAGGATCGGGTACCCGCCGCCGCCGGCGTCGTCGGTCACGGGGGTCAGGGGCCCAACGAAGGCGGGGGGACCGGCTTGACCGCCTGCACGGTCACCGGGTCGGGGGCCGTGGCCTGCCAGACCTCGCGCACGATCACCTGGATCGAGCCGGCGAGCGGGATGGCGAGCAGCGTGCCCACGAACCCTCCGAAGAAGCCGCCGACGAGATCGCCGACGCTCGCGCCGACCAGGATCGCAACCAGCACCAAGAGCGGGTTGATCTTCACGGTCCTGCTCATGACGATCGGGTTCAGCACGTGGTTCTCGATCTGGGTGTAGGAGAGGAACACGATCAGGACCACGATGCCGGCGGCGACGGAGTGGGTGAACGCGAACAGGACCGTCGGGATCCCGGCGAGCGCGCCGCCGATCATCGGCAGGAAGTCGAGGAGCGCGACCCAGAGGCCCCACAGGAGCGGGAACGGCACGCCGAGCACGGTGAGCGTCACGAACACCACCACGCCGGCGATGAGCGAGGTGATGAAGTTCCCGATCATGTAGCCGGTGACCGACCGGCTGACCTCGCTCGCGATCCGGCTGGTCCGCTCGGCCCGCGCCGGCTCCATCATCCGCAGGATGCCCCGGCGCATCTTGTGGCCCTCGAGGAGGAGCAGGAGCACGAGGATGAAGATCGTGAGCAGGGCGATGACGAGCGACAGCGCCCCCTTCCCCACCGACAGGGCCGGCTTGGACAGGCTCTTCGCGAACGTGGCCAGCTTGGGGGCCAGGTTCGTCTCCACCCAGTGCTTGACGTGGTACTTCAGCACCAGGTGGCCGAGCCAGCCCTTGCCGTGCTCGGCCTGGGATACGTACTTCGGCAGGTTCCCGGCCAGGTGGGTCAGCCCGTTGACCAGCGGATAGCCGAAGGCGAAGACGAGCCCGCCGAAGGCCACGAGGAAGAGCGCGGTGACGATCGCCACTGCCACTCCGCGCCGCTTCACCCCCAGCCGTCGGAAGCCGACCACCGCGGGGTTGAGCAAGAGGGCGATGAAGCCGGCCACCACGAAGAGGAGGACGATCTCCCGCAGCTTGTAGACCAGGCGGCCGGCCAGGTAGACGACGACGACCACCGCCACGGTGGTGAGGATCGTGCCGAGCGGGATCCCCCGCGCCGCGGCGACCTCGAAGAGCCGGGTGCGCCGCGACTCGCCCTCGTGCTCGTCGCTCACCGGCCACAGTGTGGCACCGCGACCGCACGACACCGTGGCCCGCGACGCCATGTCCGCGGCCCGAAGTGCGGCACTCGGGGCCGCTGGCACCGTCACGCTGCCGCACCCAGACCGTCACGTTCGACGGAAAGTTGATTGATTCGATTGATTTTAGTAGATTCATCGAATGCCTCGACTCCCCCGCATCGTCGGCGCCCTCCTTCCGACCGCGCTCCTGGTCAGCGCCTTGGCCGCCCTCATCGGCGTCCCCACTGCCGGTGCGGCTGAGGGGACAATCAACCTCGTCGCCTATTCGACGCCGGCGGCGGCGTACACCGCGATCAACGTGGCCTTCTCCAAGTACCCGGCGGGGGCGGGGATCACCGTCGCTGGCTCCTACGGGCCTTCGGGGACCCAGGCCACCAACGTCATCAACGGCCAGGCCGCCGACGTCGTGAACTTCTCGCTCGAGCCGGACATGGAGAAGCTCGTGAAGGCGGGCCTCGTCTCCGCGAAATGGGACACCGTCGGCCCGGATCACGGCATGGTGACCGACTCGGTCGTCGTGTTCATCGTCCGCAAGGGGAACCCGAAGCACATCACCGGCTGGAAGGACCTCGTGCGCTCCGGTGTCCAGGTGGTGACGCCGAACCCGTTCAGTTCTGGTTCGGCCCGCTGGAACCTGGCCGCCGCCTACGGGGCCGAGCGCAAGCTGGGCCGGACCCCCGCCCAGGCGCAGGCCTACCTGAAGGCGCTGCTCTCCCACACGGCGGCGCAGCCCTCGAGCGCCAGCGCCGCGCTCGCGACCTTCCTCTCGGGGACCGGCGACGTCGTCTTGGACTATGAGGACGACGCCATCGCGGCCATCAACAAGGGCGATCCGATCCAGTACGTGATCCCGCCCCAGGACATCTTGATCGAGAACCCGATCGCGGTCACCACGCAGGCCGCGAACCCCACGGCAGCCCGGGCGTTCGTCAATTTCCTCCTCTCGAAGAAGGGACAGGAGCTATGGGCCATCGAGGGCTACCGCCCGGTGCTCCCGGGCGCAGCGGCGGCGGCGAGCGTCACCTTCCCGACCCCGCGGCAGCTCTTCACCATCGCCTCCCTGGGCGGCTGGACCAAGGTGGAAAAGACCTTCTTCGACCCCACCACCGGGATCGTGGCCAAGATCGAGGAGGGCCTCGGCCAGAGCACCGCGAGCGGATGAGATGACCCTGCTCGAAGCACCTCCAGTCACCGGGGCGCCGACGACGCCCCGATGGCGCGCGGCGGGACGGGTGGCCGCCCGGGTGGGCGCCCCCGGGACCGCGGTTGTCTACCTGAGCCTGCTCGTCCTCATCCCGCTCGCGGCACTCAGCGTCGCCGCCTTCCACGGTGGCTGGTCGGCCTTCTGGGCCGGGGTGCGCGATCCCGAGTCCTGGGCTGCGCTCAAGCTGACCGTGCTCAGCGCGCTGGTCGTGGTCGTGGTGAACACGATCGCCGGCACGGCGATCGCCTGGGTCCTCGTGCGCGACCAGTTCGTCGGGAAACGCGTGGTGGCCTCCCTGGTCGACCTCCCCTTCGCGCTCCCGACGATCGTCGCCGGCCTGACGCTGCTCACCCTTTACGGACCGAACAGCCCGTTCCATCTCGACGCCGCCGGGACCCGTTTCGGGGTGTGGATCGCGCTCGCCTTCGTGACGCTCCCGTTCTCGGTGCGGGCGGTGCAGCCGGTGCTGTCGGAGCTGGAGCGGGATGCCGAGGACGCCGCCTCCTCGCTCGGGGCCCGCTCCCCCACCGTGTTCCGGCGCATCGTCCTGCCCAGCCTGGCGCCGGCGATGCTCTCCGGGGCCATGCTCGCCTTCGCCCGGGCGATGGGCGAGTACGGCTCCCTCGTGTTCATCTCGGGCGACCGGCCGTTCGCTACCGAGGTCGCATCCCTGCGGATCTTCGGGCTCTACGAGAACGGCCAGAACAACCAGGCGGCGGCGGTCTCGCTGGCGCTGCTGTCGCTGTCCCTCGTCGTCCTGCTGCTCGGCGGCGTCCTGCGCCGTCGGCTGACCCGGCCCGAGTTCGGATGAGGCGCCTTCTGCGCCGCTTCGGCCTGCGTACCGCGGTCCTGGCCTATCTGGCTCTCCTCGTGATCGTGCCGGTCGGCTCCATCGTCTACCGGGCCTTCGCCCCCGGCCTCGGCACGGCGTGGCACGACCTCGCCAACCCGAGCGGCGCGACCAGTGCCGGCTTCTTCCACGCGCTGATCCTCACCCTCTTGGTCGCCGGCATCGCGGTGCCGCTCAACGCGGTGTTCGGGGTGGTCGCGGCCGTCGTCCTCGCCCGCCACCGCTTCCCGGGTGCACGACTGCTCGACGCCGCGATCGACCTGCCGGTCGCCGTCTCGCCGGTGGTGGTCGGGCTTGCGCTCGTCCTCGTCTACGGGCGGGCCGGCTGGTTCGGCGGCTGGTTGGCCGCCCGGGGCATCCAGGTCATCTTCTCGATCCCGGGGATCGTCATGGGCTCGGCGTTCGTCTCCATCCCTTATGTGGCCCGGGCCGTCCTCCCGGTCCTCCAGGAGATCGGCACCGACCAGGAGCAGGCGGCCGCCACGCTCGGAGCAAGTCCGTGGCAGATCTTCTGGCGGGTCACCCTCCCGTCCATCCGCTGGGGGCTCGCCTACGGGGTCACCCTCACCACCGCCCGGGTGCTCGGGGAGTTCGGCGCGCTGAGCGTGCTCTCGGGCAACGTCGTCGGGCACACCCAGACGCTCACCCTCTACGTCGGCTACCTGTTCGAGGGCAACCTCGACACGGTCGGGGCCGAGGTGGGGGCGGTCATCCTGGCCGTGCTGGCACTGTGCGTGCTCGGCGTGCTCAGCCTGGCCGGGAGAGAGAAAGGAAGCCGGTCGTGGCTATCGAGGTTCGCGCGGTCACCAAGAGGTTCGCGGACGTCGTCGCTCTCGACGACGTCTCCCTAGAGATCGAGTCCGGCTCGCTCACCGCGCTGCTCGGGCCGAGCGGCTGTGGAAAGTCGACCCTGCTCCGAGTCATCGCGGGGCTGGAGACGCCCGACACCGGCCAGGTCCGGATCGACGGCGAGGACGTCACCGGCCTCGCCCCGAAGGACCGGGGCGTCGGGTTCTGCTTCCAGCACTATGCGGCCTTCCGCCACATGACCGTGTGGGAGAACATCGCCTTCGGCCTGAAGGTCCGGCGCCGCCCCAAGCCCGAGATCGCGGCGAAGGTGGCCGAGCTGCTCGAGCTGGTCCGCCTCGACGGCCAGGCGAAGCGGTACCCGAGCCAGCTGTCGGGCGGGCAGCGCCAGCGCATGGCGCTCGCCCGCGCCCTCATCGTCGAGCCCCGGGTCCTGCTCCTCGACGAGCCGTTCGGCTCCCTCGACGCGCTGGTGCGCAAGGAGCTCCGGGCCTGGCTCCGCCGGCTCCACGACGAGGTGCACGTGACCACCGTGCTCGTGACCCACGACCAGGAAGAGGCGATGGAGGTCGCCGACCGCTTGGCGGTCATCAACCACGGAGCGCTCGAGCAGGTGGGGACGCCCCGCCAGCTCTACGACGAGCCGGTGAACGACTTCGTCCTCACCTTCGTCGGGCCCGCCACCTCGGTCGGCGGCGCCTACGTCCGGCCCCACGACCTGACGGTCAGCCGCAGCCCGTCGCCCGGGTCCCAGTCGGCGACCGTGCTCCGGGTGGTGCATCTGGGCTTCGAGGTGCGCGTCGAACTCCGGCTCGACTCCGACGGTGACCGGGCCGGGGCCTTCGCCTGGGCCCAGCTCGACCGGAACCGCGCCCGGTCGCTCGATCTCTCGGCCGGCGACCGGGTCCACGTGGTCGGCGACGAGCCCGGCGCCCACGCGGCGGATCCCGGTCCCGACCCGCTCGAGGAGCCGGCCGCCGTCGGCTGAGCGGGCCGGGCGATCCGGGGCCACCGCGGCGATCTGGGGTTGAATTCGGGGGTGCACATCTCGGCGAAGGTCGACTACGGGCTGCGAGCCCTGTGCACGCTCGCGTCGACCGGGAGACCCCAGACCGCCGACCAGCTCGCCGAGGCCCAGGGGATGCCGGTGCGGTTCCTGCGGGCGATCCTGAACGAGCTCCGGCGCGGGGCCGTGGTCACCAGCCAGCGGGGCAACGAGGGCGGCTACCAGCTGGCCCGGCCGGCCTCTGCGATCACCGTCGGCGAGGTGTTCCGCAAGCTGGAGGGACCGCTGGCCGAGGTCCGCGGGTTGCGTCCCGAGCACGCCAGCTACGACGCGGCGGCGACCAACCTGCAGGCCCTCTGGGTCGCGGTGCGGGCCTGCCTGCGCGACGTGCTCGACGAGGTCACTATCGCCGACGTCGTGTCGGGCGACCTCCCGCCGCACATCACCGCACTCGTCTCGAAGCCCGACGCGTGGCAGCCGCGCTAGTGCCGGGCCACGGCTGAGCCTTGCCCGCCTGGGTCTGCCCCGACTGCAGCCGCCAATTCGGGCGGCGGGGGCAGTCGCACGACTGCGAGCCGGCGATGACCCTCGAGGAGTACTTCTCGACCGGCCCCGAGCGCGAACAGCCCATCTTCGACGCCGTGATGCAGCACATGGCAACCGTCGGGCCGGTGCACGTCGAGCCGGTCTCGGTCGGCATCTTCCTCAAGCGGTCCCGCTCCTTCGCGGAGCTGCGGCCCATGCAGCGATGGGTGGCGTTGTCCTTCTCGCTCCCCCGAACCGTCTCGCACCCGAGGATCACCCGACGGGTCGTCACCTATCACGGTCGGTTCTTCCACGTGGCCAACCTCCGCGACGAAGACGACCTCGATGACGAGATCAGGGGTTGGCTGACCGAGGCCTACCTGAACAGCCCCGAGTGAGGAAGACTGGAACGATGACCCGCCACCTGCACGTGATCAGCTACTCGTCGGTGAACTGACCGACGCCGAGTCCCGAAAGGGGGCCCATCGTTGGCCTTGGTCCGGTTCATAGGCAGCGGCGACGCCTTCGGGAGCGGCGGGCGTCTGCAGACCTGCATCCTGGTCGAGGACGGGGATTGGAGGTGCCTCCTCGACTGCGGTGCGTCGAGCCTCATCGGACTGAAGGCCGCCCGGATCGACCCGGCATCGATCGACACCGTGGTCATCAGCCACCTTCACGGGGATCACTTCGGTGGGCTGCCGTTCTTCGTATTGGATGCCCAGTTCAACTCGCCCCGGGATGCTCCCCTCATGTTGGTGGGCCATCGTGACCTCAAGGACCGCCTCCGGGCGGCAATGGAGATCTTCTTCCCGGGCTCGGCGTCGATCGCGCTCCCCGGAGCGGTGGAGTTCGTGGAGGTCCGTCCCGAGAGGAGCACGACCATCGGTCCAGCGGTGATCGAGGTCTTCGAGGTTGAGCACGCGTGTGGCTCCCCACCCTTTGCCCTGCGGCTGACCACTCCGAGCGGGCAGCTCGTGGCGTACACCGGAGACACCGCCTGGACCGACGCCTTGCTCGAGGTCGGATCTGGTGCCGACCTCCTCATCGCCGAGGCCTACTTCTTCGAGAAGAAGGTTCCCTGGCATCTCGACTATGCCACGCTGGCCGCCGCCCGCACCGAGCTCGGTGCGCGACGGATCGTTGTCACCCACTTGCATGCCGACATGCTCGCCAGGCTCGACTCCGTCGAGATGGAGGTGGCCCATGACGGCCTCGTCATCGACCTCGCGAACAGTGTCTGACTCGCGACATTGAGCAGTTGGCATGACGGTCGGCTGCGCCGGAGCCAACCGACTTCAGACCTTCGTTGGTCGACCGGTCCGGGTTGTTCCTTCGCGATCGAGCCCGGTACGAGCTCGGTCGGGTGGTCGCGCGGGCAACTCCGGAAGTCCCTTACACTGCCGTGCGCCGGGAGGTAGCCATGCGCCTGATCATGTCTCTGGTCTCACTGTTGTTCCTCATCTGGTTCGCGATCGGAGCCGTCGCAGCCGATCAGCGCCACTACTACAGCGGGTCGATCACCAACTGCGCGAAAGCCGGAACGATCGCGGTCACGATCCTCGCTGGCCCCTTGAACTATGCCGGCGTCAATCCGAAGGTGGCGTGCCACATTCCACAACCGAGCTCATAGGGCGTTCCTCGGTCGTCAGTTCGGCTGCGGATGGCAAAACGACCAGATCGAGCGGTCCATCACCCTCGCGGATGTTTCCGCAACCCTTCCGTCGCCACCGCGACCGTGGCATCCGAGCTCATCGACATGGCGACGGATTGGAGCTCGCTCTAACAGCATGCGCGGGTCGGCGGGGACCACCGGCCCGAATGCTCATGCCCCTATGGCGATGACCAGCTTGCCTCGGACGTGGCCGCCTTCCAACAGGCGATGGGCCTCGGTCGCGTGCTCCAGCGGGAACACCTCCTGCACTGTCACCGACAACCGTCTCTCTGTCATGAATTGGGAAAGCCGGGTCAGACGCGCGGAGCTGGCTTCGCAGCGGATGGGCGTGACGGTGATTCCCTCGGGCACCTCGCTCGGCACACCTGCCACCGCCGCCACCTTCGCCCCGCTGGACAGGCAGCTGAGGTACGACCCGATGTTCCCGGCCCCGACGCTGTCGAGCAAGTAGGCGATACCCCGGAGCCGCCGGCGGTGATCCTCGTCCCGGTAGTCCAGCGCCTCGGCCGCACCGAGGCCCCGCACGAAGTCCAGATTGGCGGGCCCAGTGGTCGCGATCACCTCCAGGCCCAGAGCCACCGCAATCTGCACGCCCAGATGCCCGACCCCGCCCGAGCCCGACGTCACCAACACGCGCTCGCCCGCCGGGGCCCCCAGAGCCTCCAGACCCTGTAAGGCGGTGAGGCCGGCCAGCGGCAGGCCGGCCGCTTCGTGCACCGGAACCCCGAGCGGAGTGAGGGCCAGGGCCGAGGCGGCCACCACCAGACGTTCGGTGTGGCCGCCGGGACGGGCACCCCACCCGAAGAAGGCGAAGACCTCCTGGCCCGGCTCCAGCGAGTCGACGCCGGGACCGACCTCCACCACCCTCCCGGCCGCCTCCCGGCCACTGACGTAGGGGAGTTCGACCCCGCTGTGCCTACCGCCTCCGGCCCGGATCTTGGTGTCGCTGGGATTGAGACCGGCAGCCTGCACCGCCACCAGCACCTCACCGGGTCCCGGGGGATCCGGCTCGGGCCAGTCGTCCCGGACCTCGATGACCTCGGCCGGGCCGTGTCGGGGAACCACCGCAGCGCGCACGCCCCCAGCATGACGCGACTCGTCCCGGCTGGCTCAGCCCCCTGCCGAACAGGGGGCATCCGAGGAACACCGGGTCCAGAGGATGTCCTCGTCGTGCGGCGTGAGGTGTCCCAGGAAGAAGGCGATGGCCCGGCCGCCCTCGAGCCCCAGCCCAAGGACCTGTCCATCCGCCACCTCGGTCACTCCCCGGATCATCGGAAGTCGGTGGCTCGCCTCGACACCGCCGCAACCCGAGCCCACTCGATCGCCGGTCATCGTCGGCGCGCCGTCGGCCGACGACAGCGAAGCTCGTTACGGGCGGTGCACCCCCGCGAACCCGTCGCCCAAGCGGATCGGCGTGATGTGCACCACCTCACCGGTCTGGGGCGCCTCGATCATCTCGCCGGCGCCCACGTACATCGCCTCGTGCTCGTCGCCACCAGGGCCGTAGAAGAGGATGTCGCCAGGCTGCATCGCCGAGACCGGCACCGGAGCCGTGTCCTCGAACTGGGAGCCCGAGAAGTGCGGGAGGCCCACACCGGCCTGGCCCCAGGCCCACATGACGAGGCCCGAGCAGTCGAACCCTCCGGAGGGATCGCCGGGGGTGCCGCGGGGGTCCGTACCGCCCCAGACATACGGCACGCCGAGCTGGCTCTCGGCCGCCGAGACCGCGGTGCCGGCCCCACCGGCCGGGGGCGGCGGCGGGAATGTGGCACCGGCCGTCAGCACCGACTGCGTCTTGGCCGCCGCGGCCGCCGCGGCGGCGGCCTGCTCCTGCTGGACGAGCACTCCGATCTGGCCCTTCACCTGTCCGAGCGCCGCGTTCAGCTGGTTCTGCTGCGCCTGGGCAGCGGCCTTCTCCTGTGCCGCCGCGTTGGCCACCGCGGTTGCCTGCTGCTGCTGGGTCGTCAGGCTTAGCTCCGCCGCGTTGAGTTGCACCTCGGCGGTGTGGAGGCTCGCGACCGCTTCGTCGAGGTTGCCGCTCGCGATCTTCCCGTACTCCTGCTGCGCCTCGTAGGTGCGCTGGTTACCCGAGAACAGCGGGTTCGACTGCTCGATCGTCCCGTCGTGGATGTAGGAGTTGATCGCGACCGTTCGCAGACGGACCTTGTCGACCGCGACGTGTTGCTGGTCGGCGGCAATCTGGTCCTTCGTTGCCGTGATCTCGGCGTTCAGCGTGTTGATCTGGTCGAGGGCCTCGTCATAGCGCTGGCCGAGCACCCCGATCTGCTGGGTGTCCGAGCTGATCTGCGACTCGATC
>Ga0116224_10002256_pt1 | contig 11406 bp, 10 predicted proteins | sample Sb_taG_9_FD_89699 | JGI IMG/M metagenome (GOLD analysis project Ga0116224, IMG submission 89699) | Peat soil microbial communities from Weissenstadt, Germany - Sb_50d_b_LC metaG | ecosystem: Environmental > Terrestrial > Soil > Wetlands > Peat | place: Germany: Weissenstadt | collected 2010-09-21
CGCATCACGCCGCCGCGCATCGCGCGCCGGTTTCCTTCGGTGGATGGATCGATCCGCTATCTCTTCTCGATCGGGGGCGAAAATGAAAAACCCGCGCAGATCGAGGCCGTCTTCATGCCGCGCGAAGGGCGCCAGACGATTTGCATTTCGACGCAGGCGGGATGCGCCGTCGATTGCCACTTTTGTCTCACCGCGCAGTTGGGGTTGATCCGCAATCTCACGGCGGGCGAGATCGTGGGGCAAGTTCTGGTTGCGCTCGAGGAAAATCGCGAGCAGCTCGCGCCGCAGACGAATGTTGTTCTCATGGGCCAGGGCGAGCCGCTGCTCAATTATGACGCGACGATGGCCGCCGTGCGCATCCTGCTCGATCCCAAGGGAGTCGCGCTTGCGCCGCGGCACGTCACGCTCTCGACCAGCGGCATCGTTCCCGGCATCGAGCGGCTCGGCAAGGAAAAAATTCGGCCCAGCCTGGCCATTTCGCTCAACGCCTCGAGCGACGAGCAGCGCAACGCGCTCATGCCCATCAATCGCAAATATCCGCTGAAGGTGCTGCTCGAGGCCTGCCGGAAATATCCGCTGCGCCCGCGGGAATACTTCACGTTTGAATATGTGCTGCTCGGAGGCGTGAACGATACGCCCGAGGATGCGCAGCGCGTCGTGCGCCTCATCGCGCATATCCGCGCCAAAGTAAACCTGATCCCTTGGAATCCCGGAAATTTGCCGTATCGCGCGCCTACTCCGGAGAGCATTGAGGAATTTCAACGCATCCTCGTGGACAAGGGCGTGCCGACGTTTGTGCGCTATTCGCGCGGCCAGGACGTCTTCGCCGCTTGCGGCCAGCTCGCGCTCATGGAAACGCCGAGCCCGTTTGTGGCGCTGCAAGAGTAGGACAGGCTTCAGCCTGTTGCTTTTGAATTTGAGGTTCCTTGCAGGAAAGTCAAAACCAACAGGCTGAAGCCTGTTCTACTTGATCCCAATCACCGCCATCAGGCGGCCTGTCTTCGCGCCTTCGCGGCGGTAGCTGAACAAGAGATCCGTGCGGCATGCGGTGCACAGGTCGCTCACGCCGATTTGTTTTTCCGGGACGCCGGCATCGATCAATTGCCAGCGGTTCGAGGCGCGCAGATCGAGTTGCACGCGCGGCGGCGGAGGCACGTGGCCGGGCGGCATCATCGTCAGCCAGGGCAGCCAGAGCGGCTCCTCGCCGTGCGCCAATTGCTCGAACGGGCCGTCAAACCAGTTCGCGGCGGGAGGAAATTGCGCCGCGTAAGCCTGCGCGACTTCGGGGCCGACTTCGTAGCAGCAGCGCCCGATCGCCGGCCCGAGCGCGGCGACTACATCGCGCGGCTGCGTTCCGAATTCCATGCGCATCTGGCCAAGAGTTTTTACGGCGATGCGCGCGAGCGTGCCGCGCCAACCGGCGTGAATTGCCGCCACCACGCGCCGCCGCGTGTCGGCGAGAAGGATCGGCACGCAGTCGGCAGTCTGCACGCCCAGCAGCAAACCCGGAGTGCTTGTAATCAGCGCGTCCGCTTTTGGAGCTTCGGCGCTGGGCGCGGCAGCAACGTGAATCACGTCGGAGTGGAATTGGCGCAGCGTGACGAGCGGCATTTCGCGAGCGTCCAGCGCCGCCATGAATTTTTCGCGATTGGCCGCGACGCGTTCGCGCTCATCCCACTCCGTAAAGCCCAGGTTCAGCGCGAGTTTTCCGTCGAGTACGCTCGCGCCGCCGGGCCGCATGCTGAATCCGTGGACGAGCCAGCCGAGCTTTCCGAGCGCGCGCGACTCCACCACTTGCAGACCATGGGCGCTGCGAATCGAGCATGCGGTGTTGCCGCTGCGCGGCGCCGCGCGGTCTCCTCGCGCGGCGGGACTGCGTCCAGAAGATCGAGTTTTAATCGCTCGCGCCATTCGCGCCATGTGTCCTACTCACCACTTTAGCGTAACGCCTCCGCTCCTGTCTGCCTCTCGCGGACACGGTATAATTTAGTGGCACAGGCTTCAGCCTGTGGGGTTTAGTCCTCGCAAGCACCAAACCCCACAGGCTGAAGCCTGTGCCACTGGGAGTACATGGAATGATCGTTGGCTTGGGCGTGGACATCACCGAAGTCGATCGCATCGAAGCGGCCATCGCGCGCCGCGGCCGCGCGTTGCTCGAGCGGCTGTTCACGCCGTCGGAAATCGCCTATTGCGAAAGGCATCGCAACCGCGCAGAACGGTTCGCTGGCCGATTCGCCGCGAAGGAAGCCGCGATGAAAGCCCTCGGAACGGGCTGGGCGCGCGGCGTGCGCTGGATCGATATCGAAGTCGTGCGCGAGCCGAGCGGCAAGCCCACGCTGAAATTGTCAGGCGCGACGCGCGCGATCGCCGACAGCCTCGGCGTGAAAAACATCGCAGTGACGATCACGCATGACGGCAACACCGCCCTCGCGCAAGTCATCTTTGAATCGTAAAGTGGGTGTCGGGGATTTCCTTGCGGAAGTCAAATCGTTTCTAGTTCCACATATTGTTGCAGCAATTGCCGAACCTTAGGTCAGTGCGGCCATCTCCACAATCTCGGCGGCTCCTTGGGATCGGGCCTATCCAGAAATGCGTCCCAAGATCGAGCCCAGTGTCCCAAGATCATCGCCCCGAAGAAAAGTCCCACTGTGATTGCGACCGCGATTTGGTTCATAATCCCCTGGAATTTCGCCACTGCTAGGATTCCAATACACAAAAAAGAAAGGCCGAACAGCCAGGCACACAGCTTCCATCTCCGCCGATTAGCCCGGACTAGATCTGCATCCACGCCCTGTCGCAGATCAAGCTCTCTCTGCCGCCAGCGATGCAACCAATCCCACATTGTGCAACTTCCCCGATCACATTTCGCAGAGCCAATGAACATTCTGGAGCCAGATCAGGCCCTAGCGATGAAATGCTTGGCTGGCCTAGGAAGCACAACTAGCGAGGGTCCCATCTTTCACGCCGGTAATTTGAACGTCTAAAAGCTGATTCGCCGGCCACTGTCCTGGCACGCGTACATCGAGATAATTGCTCGACAGCGCGCGGGTCCATGGCCCAGAAGCGTCCTCGCCCCGGCGGTTCAGCGTGAGGACGCGCATCGAGCGTCCCGTTTGCGCTGTTTGAAACGCGGCCTTCTTCTTTTCGCCGAGCGCTCGCAATTCGCGTGCGCGGCGCGCGATCACTTTTTCTGGAACTTGATTGCGCAGCTCCGCCGCCGCTGTTCCCGGCCGCGCAGAAAACGAAAATACGTGCAGGTAAGTGAGCGGCAGCCGCTCGATGAGCGAGAGCGTCGCTAGATGATCTGTCTCGGTCTCGCCGGGGAATCCTGCGATCACGTCCGCGCCAATGGCCGCGTCGGGGAGCCACTCGCGCGCAAGCTCCGCGCGGCGCGCGTAATGTTCGGCGCGATACCAGCGATGCATCGCCGCCAGGATACGGTCAGAGCCGGATTGCAGCGGCATGTGGAAGTGCCGCGCCATCCGCTCGCTCGCCGCGAAAATTGCGATTAAGTCTTCCGTGACGTCCATCGGTTCGACGGAACTGACGCGCAGGCGCTCGACGGGCGTTTCGTCCAGGATGCGCCGCAATACTTCTCCGAGCTGCGCGCGCGGCGCGAGATCGCGCCCGTAGTTGCCGAGATCGATCCCGCTGAGCACCACTTCCCGCGCGCCGCCCTGGCACAATTTGTGGATTTCCTCGATCACGCTGCGCGGCGCGAGGCTGCGGCTGCGCCCGCGCACCTGCGGAATCACGCAGTAAGAGCAGCGCTTGTTGCATCCGTCCTGAATTTTCAGCACTGGGCGCGTGTGACCCGCCTCGCCGCCTTCGACGGGCGCGACGAGCAGTTCGCGCTGCTCCAGAATGTTTCCGGTCAAAATTTTTGCCGGCCCGCGGTCGAGCGAAAGGGCATCGCTTGCGATCATCGAAAGAGGCACAAAACCCTGGCGCGCGGCGGGAGAAGAATCGGGCGCCGTTTCCTGCCCTATCTCTTGCCCCATCTCCTGAATGATGCGCGGAATTTCCGGCTTGTGGGAATTTCCGACGACCCAGGAAACTCCTTCGAGCGCGGCAAGTTCTTCGGGAGCGCGTTGCGCGTAGCAGCCCGTCACGATGACGCGCGCCGCCGGGTTTTCCCGATGAATCGCGCGAATGGATTGGCGCGCCTGCAAGTCCGCCGCGGCCGTCACCGTGCACGTATTGACCACGACGACGTCGGCGGAATTTGCATCCGCAGTAACCGCGTAGCCGCGCTCGACGAGTTGGCGCTCGATCGCCGCCGCGTCGGCCTGCGTCGCCCGGCACCCAAATTGTTCGATGAAAAAAGTCGCCATTTTGATGTGGCGCAGGCTTCTTGCCCTGAACATTTCTGAAGGGCAGCCTGTGGATTTTGGTCCTTGCAAGGACTAAACCCCACAGGCTGAAGCCTGTGCCACTTGAACCTCCGCCCGAAGCGCAGCGCAGATTATAGCAGGTGGAGATTTCGCGAGTGGCCTCAACGCTTCGACGCGGGGGTACTTCACCAGTCACTATTCGCTAATCATCAGTCACCAGAAGTGTTGTTCACACCCCGCCCTTCAGGTATCTTCACTGGAAGCAGAGTGGACATGGTCGATATTCATTGCCACATTCTTCACGGCCTGGACGATGGCGCGGACACGCTCGAAACATCCATTCAGATGGCGGAAATGGCCATTGCGGACGGGGTCACGCATGTGGTCGGGACGCCGCACGCCAATTCTGAATACAAATTTGATCCTGAAATGATCCGCCAGCGGCGTGACGAGCTTCAGGCAGCCGTCGGCGACCGCCTGAAACTGGCGACCGGATGCGATTTTCATTTGAATTTTGAGAACCTTCAGGATCTCGAGAAAAACCATCAGAAATACACGATCAACCAAAAGAATTATCTGCTCGTGGAATTCGCGGATTTTTCCATTCCGCCGTCCATGGACGACACCATGCACCGCCTGCATCTCATCGGATTGTCGCCCATCATCACGCATCCCGAGCGCAACGCGATGTTGCGCACTAAGCCCGAGCGGATGTATCGCTGGCTGCACCAGGGCAGCTACGTGCAGCTCACCGCGCAATCCATCCTCGGGCGTTTCGGCACCGCCGCGCAGCAACGCGCCGAGCAATGGTTGGACGAGGATCGCGTCCACTTCGTCGCCAGCGACGCGCACAATCTGAAGGGCCGCCCGCTCCAGCTTCGCGCCGCGTTCGACGCTGTCGCCAAACGCCTCGGCGAAGAAGTCGCAAACGCCCTGTTCCGCGACAATCCCCTCGCCGCATTTGAAGGCCGCAGCCTGCCCTACGAGCCCGAGCAGGCCGACCCGGGCGCCAAGCCGATCCAATATCGCAAGCGCAAACGTTTCATTTTTTTCTGAGGGGTTTGGAAGCGCAGACTTCAGTCTGTGGGGGTCCGTTTGCAAACCCAGTACGAGCGCGCTCGCCAAGTTCTGACGGAAACCCACAGACTGAAGTCTGCGCTACTTAGGCCATCCTATTCGCAAGTCTTCTTCACTTGATATTGCGCACATCAGATTCCGCGCGCTGCCAGCTCCGGGTGATGCTCCAGAAGCCATTCCGCTATGGCGTGGTCCAGCTCGGGCAGATGCCCCGTGAAGAAGTGATCCCCGCCGGCGACGATCGCCACCTTCGTGTTTTCCTGAACGTGCGGAGGAAACTGCTCGACCATCGCGCGCAGCTTATTCGGCGGGCCGAACCGATCGAATTCTCCGGACACCAATAGCTTTGGCTTATCGCAGCTTTCGAGATAGGCGAAGCTTCGGCTGCCCAGATCGCCGACCGGCAAGCCGAGACCCAAGAGTTCCGTCACGCGCGGATCGCCGCAGCCGGCGCGCAAACCGACCCAGGAACCAAAACTGAAGCCCGCGAGGAGCTGCGGCACGCCGGGAAATTCCTCCGAGAGAAAATCAAGCACGGCCAGGACGTCGTCTTCCTCCCCGACTCCTTTGTCGTGCGTCCCTTCGCTGAGGCCCACGCCGCGAAAGTTGAATCGCGCGACCGGCAGCCCAAATCGATGAATCGTTTTCGCGGTCTGGTAGACCACTTTGTTGTGCATCGTCCCGCCAAACAGCGGATGCGGGTGGCAGACGACAGCGGCCAGCGGTGGCGGCGCGCCTTTCCCCTCCTTCGATGTGGACCACAGGATCGTTTCGAGGCGGCCGGCGGGACCGGACAGCAGCAACGTTCGATGAAGTTGAGTGGGCATGCTGGAACCCATGTAACCACAGAGCGGCGCCGCGGGACAAATCGCGCATGGCCGCCGTCGCCGACCAGTGGAAAACTTTTTCGGATCAATCGTGCGTTTCCCGTTGCGATTTTTATTCCGCAATGCTACGGTGTGCTGGCTGAACCTGGAATGCCCTCTTCCGGGGGACTCATGCAACAATCGACCGAACGCCGGGCATCGCGGCGATTTACGATGACGCTTCCGTTAACGGTTCGTTCCACCGAGCCGGGCGGCGGCGAACGGCAAGGACAAACGCGGGACGTCAGTTTCCGCGGCCTCTATTTTTTGATTGAGGCGGACTTCGCGCCGGGATCGTCCATCGAATTCATCCTCACCTTGCCGCGTGAAATCACCATGGCCGGCGACGTCCACATTCGATGCTTCGCGGAAATTGTGCGCGTCGAACCGCACAACGGCCGGCGCGGCGTTGCCGCGCGCATCGACCGCTACGAGTTCTTGCCCACGGCTGCTTGATTTTCCGGGATTTCCGCCAGTAAGACAGGCTTCACAGGCTGCGGAAAGAGCCCACCACTCTTTTTGTCATTCCGAGCGAAGCGAGGAATATCTCTTTCTCTGCGTGGTGTTAAATCCAAGAGAGATTCCTCGCTTCGCTCGGAATGACAAAATAAAATACCTTTTCCGCAGCCACTTCAGCCTGTCGGGTTTCAAGTTCTCCTACAAATGCAAAGGCGACAGACTTGAAGTCTGTCCTACTGCTTCGTTTGGCGCGGGTTTCGCAGTAGAATTGCCTGTGCAGAAAATGACTGGGAGGAATTATGGAACCCTATGACGTCAAATCGGCGCTCGATGAGCTCAAGGAAGACGCGGTGCTGCCTCACCCCGTGCGCCTGCGCGACATGATTCTGAGAACGCAGCACGATGCCAGCGAGGCGCTCGAATTGAACCGGGATTTTCAGAGCTACCTGACCCACTACGGCGAGACGCAAAAGGTTGCGCTCGAAATTCTGGAAAGGCTTGCGGCAAGCGAGGCCAAGAAAGCGTAGACCGCAAAATCGCGCCCTGTGCGAATTCACGCCGCGCGGAAAATCCGCACGGCTGCGAACACGGAGTTGCGCAGGCTCGCCTGAAATCATGCCTCGAGAAACCATTCTGATCGATGCCGACGACACCCTCTGGGAGAACAATGTTTACTTCGAGCAGACCATCGAGGAATTTCTCACGCTGCTCGAACCCTTCGGCTACCCGCGCCAATACGCCCGCCACATCCTGAATGAAACCGAGCGCCGCAACATCCGGCAGCACGGCTACGGCGTGCGCAGCTTCGGCCGGTCGCTCGAGGAAACGTACATGAAGCTTGCCGGGCACCAGGCCGAGCGCTCGACCGTGGAAAATATCCACCACCGCGTCCAGGAACTGGAACGCACGCCTCCCAATATCATGGACGGCGTCCTCGAAACGCTCGCCTATCTCGCCGGGCGGCACCGGCTGATCCTTTTCACGAAGGGAGAAGCGGCCGAGCAAGCGGCCAAAGTCGAGCGGTCGGGCCTGCAGATTCATTTCGACGCGATCGAAATCGTCCCCGAAAAAGATGCGGCCACCTACCGCGTGCTCGTGAACCGGCACCACGTCGTGAAATCGCACGGATGGATGGTGGGCAACAGTCCTCGCAGCGACATCAACCCCGCGCTCGAGGCGGGGCTGAACGCGGTTTTCATTCCTCATCACGCCACTTGGGCGCTCGAGCACGAAGAAGTGCGCAGCGGGGCCGGCCGCCTTCTCATCCTGACGAACTTCCGCGCCCTGCGCGAGCATTTTTAGGCGCACAAGTGGAACAGGCTTCAACCTGTGGGGGTTGGTCCTTGCAAGTACTAAACCCCACAGGCTGCCCTTCAGAAATGCTCAGGGTAAAAAGCCTGTGCCACCAAAAGCCTCAAAACGACGGGCCGCGTGAACGGAATGGGATGTGCACGACGGCTTCAAGATCGACAGGCTCGCCGTGTTTCTCCGCGGGGCTGAATTTCCACTGCGCAAGCGCTTCCATTGCGTTTGCATCCAGGTGCGGATCGACGCTGTGCACCAGCTGGATACTGTCCACACTGCCGTCCTTGCGGATGATGGCGTAGAGCACCACCTCCCCGTCCACGTGCGATGTGCGAAGCTCCGGCGGATATTTCGGGTCCACTTTTCGCAGGGGAACAGGGCCCGCCAAGTCCGCGGTCCCCGGATTCATGGTACCTCCGGGCGCGGTCTCATTCAGCTCGGCAAAATTTAAGACCCAGCTTCCGGACGCGCTCGTCAAGTTCGGCATATTGATGTGCAGCGTGTAAACGCGTTTCGAGCCCAGCACTTCCTGCGGTGACAATCCCAATTTCGGAGCAGACTGCGCGGCCCCTTCCGCATCCGCGGATAGAGATTTCGATCCCTCGGGCGCGATGCGTGCGCGCGGAACCGGCCGCGAGGGCAGCGCATTGCCTACTTCTCGCGACGCCGGCCCGATGCCCAGCCCTGAAGTCGGACCGGTGTTTGCATTGTTCCCGCCACTGATGAAGATGCCTTCGGGACCACGGCCTGCTGCGCCGCCTGCATTGCCACCGCCCGCGCTCGGGCCGGATACAGTCCCGCCGGGAGTTCCGGGCTTGGGTCCATCCGGTGAAATCGAAACGCGCGCCGAAAGGTTTCCGGCGGGAATTGCGGGAGGAGCCACAGGCGCGGGCGTAGCCGAAAGTGCGATTAGAGTTTCGCTATCGCCGGCGCGTCCGCCGATATCCGGAGCTGCTGCGTTCGTTTCCGTTTTTTGCGGGGCCGCGCGCGGCGCAGACATTGGATTCACCGGAAGCACCGGCTTTGCCGGGGCCTGCGAGGACGAAGCAATGTTGATCGCGCCCGCCTGTTTTTCCAGCGCCGCAATTTCAGGCGCGGCGGCATTCGAGGCCGCGAGCGAGGCGCGAGTCCTCGGCCGCAAGGACGTTAGCTCCGCTGCGGTGAGTTGCAGCTTCGGGCGCTCCGGCTGCGAACCGGCGAGTTGCACGATGTTGGGAAGCGCCGGCAAAATTTTGGGCGGCTCCTGCGGCGCTTTTGGCTGAATCAGGGTCTGCCGGGGATGCGTAGGACGCAATGGCTCGGAGAGAATGGTTTGCCGCGGATGGAACGCATCGGCGCCGCGTTGAGGGAGGGACTTCGACGCCTCTTTCCGAACGGCGGCTCGGCGCGCGCGCATTGGCGGCAAGATCGCCGGGAAATCCTTCGCCGGACCATACCAGGTGATCTCCGTCGGAGTCGCTGCGGAAACCGTGCGCGTCGGCTGAATATTCCAGATGGGAGGCGGAAACAGGATCAGGAGCGCCTGTAAAACAATCGCCAGCGCGAATGCGTACTTCGGGAATCTCTGGTCAATCCAACAATCCCGAAAATATGGATCGCCGAGAAATTTTCTTGGCGGTGACGGACCCCCAAGCAACGCGATCAGGCTGGAGACGAACTCTTTGAGAGTTGCTGTCTTTACTAGCGCAAGCTGCGGAGCAGGCAACTCCGGCGAAGAGACGAACGAAATAGCTAAACCCGCCCTCACATGCAAATGAGCGATCTCAAGCAAACGGAATGGCCCCCGGCGAAATTATACGCCATCCGAAGTTATTTCTCGTGGGCTCCTCCGCGCAAACCAAATTGAGTTGGAGGGTGTGAGTTTTTGGTAGGTCAGCCACTCTTGGCTGTCCTCTGTGGTGAGACTGCCAGGGACAGCCAAGAGTGGCTGTCCTACTTGCAAACGAATGCCTTGCCGTTCGACACTTGATTTGCCACGATAGGGTCCTCAACGACCTCCCGGACTCAAATGCCGCTCTTCGCATGCCGGAGAATGTGAGTTGCCATGGCTACCCCTTCTTCCCCAGAAACAAAATCCAGCGGGTTCCCTCTTTGGGCGAAAATTCTTTTGGGGCTTTTTGTTGTCCTGCTCCTTGTCGTGCTGGCCGTGCCTTATTTCCTGAATGTCGATCGCTATCGCGACACGATCGCCGACGCCCTCGCGAAACAGACCGGACGGAAAGTCACGCTCGGCCCGATTCACGCGCGGTTGTTTCCGGGGGCCGGCGTAACCGTCTCGGACCTGCACATCGGCAACCCGTCCGGCTTTCCCACCGGCGATCTATTGGGCGCCGACGAAATCGGGGTGAATGTGGCGCTCGCTCCGCTGCTGCATGGGACCATCCATGTCAACTCGGTGGACATTGTGCGCCCGAAGCTGACGCTCCTCACGGACAGCAGCGGAAAAAATAATTACACCTTCGCGGCATCGGATCCATCGGTGGCGCCGGCAAAATCCGGCGATTCATCCTCCAGCATGACGCTGGACCAAATCGACAGCATCAATCTGACCGGCGCCGAAATCGTGGTGGGCAGCGTAATAAAGGGCCTCGCCGCCCCGCTCGCCGATACCAAAGGCATCAACGTCACGCTCCATAATTTCGCCATCAGCCCGATGCGCATGCACGACTGGCAGGCGGAATCGAATCTCTCCAGCGTGACGCTCGCGCTGAGCGGCTGGAAGGACCCCATCGCGTTTCACACCGGTAAGTTCACCTTGTCAGGCGGAAAACTCGACGCGCAATTTGTTGCGGACCTCGCCACAGCCGCCGACATCAAAGGGACCCTGACCGTGCCCGATTTCGAGCATCCCCAGGTGAATTTTGAAATGAGTTCCTCGCAGCTCGACATCGATAAATTGATTGCGGTGGCGGGCAGCGGCCCAAGCGGCCCGGGTGGCTCGGCCGACCCGAGCGGGCCAAGCAGCCCCGCCCCCGCGCCGCAGAAGCCCGCGCCAAACGCGCCCACGAAGCCCACGGCGAAAACTCCCGCGAAGCCCGCAGCGAATGCGCCTGCTCCCACACCCGCGGCAAAGAGCGAACTCGTCGCGCGGGGACACATCAACATCGAGAAGATCACGACGAAGCCGTACGCCGTGGGCCCCGCGAACGTCGAGATTCGCGTGTACACCGATCGCGCGGAACTGTGGCCGATTTCCATCGGCATGTACGGCGGCACGCTGCAAATTTCCGCGCGTGTGGATCGCGTGACCGACCCGGCGCGCTTCACCGCGAACGTGCAGTTGCGCAATCTGGACGTCGCCAAGGTGCTCGAGCCCACTCCTTCTGCGCGCGGGAAAATGGGCGGCACCGGAGAACTCGACCTGC
>Ga0116224_10002260_pt1 | contig 11387 bp, 11 predicted proteins | sample Sb_taG_9_FD_89699 | JGI IMG/M metagenome (GOLD analysis project Ga0116224, IMG submission 89699) | Peat soil microbial communities from Weissenstadt, Germany - Sb_50d_b_LC metaG | ecosystem: Environmental > Terrestrial > Soil > Wetlands > Peat | place: Germany: Weissenstadt | collected 2010-09-21
CGTGGCCAGGCAAGGCCCCCTCCATCTCATACATGGAGGGGGCCTTGCTCTATTATGCCTGACAGGGATACTGCCGGGAGCAGCGAGGAGCAGCCATTGAGCATTACCGCACGGCCCGCGCCGAATGCCGCGCCCGCCCGCCTCAAGGTCCGCAAGAGTATTGATTCCCTCAGCGTGCAAGAACTTGCCGATTTCCGCCGGGCTGTCAAGCAGGCCGTGGCGCTGAACGATAAGCGTGGTTTTGATTATTTCGCGAGTTGGCATGGCGTGCCGTTCGGCTGGTGCCAGCACCACGATCCGCTTTTCCTGCCGTGGCACCGGGCTTACCTTTACTGGCTGGAACTCGCGCTCCAGTCGGAGGTTTCCGGCGTGACGCTGCCGTGGTGGGACTGGTCGAAGGATGCGACAATTCCGTCGGCGTATTCCAGCGCGCAGGCAGACGGGGAAGAGAACGTGCTCGCGAAGGCTCCGATCAAGGCATTCAATACCGCAAACAAATCTGGTTGGCCGACCGAAACCTCGCGTGCCCCGGGCGAAGTACCGCAGACGCCGCATCCGCCATACCAGCAGGAGTGGGCCTACGCGATGAAGGCGACTACCTATACCGACTTCAGCCAGCGGATCTGGGCCGTACACGACACCATCCACGTCTGGGTCGGCGGCACCTTTGCCCAGGTCGACTGGGCCGCCTACGACCCGCTTTTCTTTGCCCACCACGCCAACGTGGACCGGGCGTGGCGGATCTGGCAGGCGGCCCACCCCGGGGCCAATCCCCCGGCCAACATCCTCGACGAGTCGCTGCAGACCGATCCGGCCATGAAGGTGCAGGCGACGCTTGACGTCCACCAGCTCGGGTACGAATACGCCGGGACGCAATCGACCGTTCCCGGGAGCGCATGATGCAGCGCTGGACCTCCCAGGCCCTGGCCGTGCCCCCGCGGACCAGCTGGCAGCGGGCTGATCTGGAGTTCGAGGGCGTCGAGCACGATGGCGCGTCCTTCGTGATGCACGTCTTCCTCAACAACCCCGGCGCGGACGAGGCCACCCCGCGTACGCCCGAGCAACGCTACGCCGGGTACCTGACCGTGTTCGCCCACGGCGATTGCTGGGGCGACGTGGGCCACTGTGACATCCCCGAGCCGGTCAGCGCGTTTGACCGGCGCCCGCCCCACCCGCTGATCCCGTTCAACGCCACGCTGGAGATAACCGATTCGCTCGGCGCCCTGCCCGACGACACCGGCGAGATCACCGTGACCGTGCTCGCGTTCAACAAGCACGGCGATGACGACGGCGTGCTCCGGTTTAAGGAGCTGACCCTGCTCACGTACGCGTAACCGCCCGGACCGGGGGCTTCGTGACCAGGGCGAGAGCAAGGCGGAGCTGGTTAAGGCGCTCCGAGACCATTGACCGGCTATGCCTGTGATCTAATGACTTCCCTAATCTCCGACGATCACGGTAGGCGAATAACTGAGTTCTCACCTTCCTGGCTGCCCAGGTTTCCCGACACGGGAGGCGATGAGGTGACAGCGCAAGGAAACCCGGTTCCCATGGAAGACCGGCTGCGGGCCATCCAGTCGATCACCGATGCTGCGCTGTCGCGCCTCGATGACCACCATCTGCTGGCCGAGCTGGTGGACCGCACCCGAGAGGCGTTGCAGGCCGACACCGCCGCGGTGCTCGTGCTCGATTCCCCGTCCGGGCAGCTGATCGCCACCGCGGCTGCCGGGTTGGAGGAGGAAGTGCGCCAGGGCGTGCGCATCCCGGTGGGCCGGGGGTTCGCCGGGCGGATCGCCGCCGACCGGAGGGCGGTGATCCTGGACCACGTGGATCACACCACCGTGCTCAACCCGATCCTGTGGGCCAAGGGGATCCAGTCCATGATGGGGGTGCCGATGGTGGCCGGGGGCCAGGTGATCGGCGTGCTGCACGTCGGGTCGCTCACCGCCCGCCAGTTCACCAGCCACGACGCCGAGTTGCTGCAGCTGGCCGCCGACCGCGCCGCGGCGGCCGTACAGTCGATCAGCGCGCAGACCGACCGGGTCGCGGCGGAGGCGCTGCAGCGCAGCCTGGTTCCTTCCGCGCTCCCGGTCGTGCCCGGAGCGGAGATGGCCGCCCGGTATATCCCCGGCAGCGGCGCCGTGGGCGGCGACTGGTATGACGTGTTCACCCTGCCGTCGGGCGAGCTGTGCGTGGTGATCGGGGACGTGGCCGGTTCCGGCCTGGCCGCCGCGGTGATCATGGGCCGCATGCGCAGCGCGCTGCGTGCCTACGCACTGGAAACCCGGGATCCGGCCGAGGTCCTGGCCAGGCTGGACCGCAAGATGCTGCACTTCGAGCCCAATGCGATGGCCACGGTGCTGTACGCGGTCATAGACCCGGCGCTGGACCGGATGCACGTCGCGTCGGCCGGGCACTTCCCCCCCATCCTCGCGGCCCCCGGGCAGGCCGCCGAGCTGACCGATGTCCCGGCAGGCATGCTGATCGGCATCCTTCCCGAGGCGCAGCGGCCGGTGAGCACGGTGAAGATCCCGCCGGGGGGGCTGCTGTGCTTCTTTACCGACGGCCTGGTCGAACGCCCCGGCGAGGTGATCGACGAGGGGATGGCCCGGCTGTGCCGGGCGCTCGTGGCGAAGCCTCCCGATGTAGCCTGCTCGGCCGTGATGGGAGCGCTGGTGGGCAGTGAGCCGGCCCGGGACGACATTGCGCTGCTGATGATCCGGCGCCAGACGCAGGCGACTGATACGCGTGACTGACGCCGGATTCGCGGTCGAGGTGATCGGCGGCGTGCCGGTGGTGATGGACCCCGAGGCGGTCGACATCACGAATGCCGACGGGTTGCGGTCCGCCCTGGAGCACGCGGCCGCGCACGGGCACGGGACGTCGGTGGTCGACATGGGGCGGACGCAGTTCTGTGATACGGCCGGGCTCCACGCTCTGGTCGCCGGCGAACAAGCGGGCCCAGGCCGAGGGCGGTCAGGTACTGCTGGTCAGCGTCGTAGCGCGCCGGGGCGAACGCGGCCCTCTGAAGGCGGGCTACCGGCCCGCGTTCAGGTCCGCCGCGGTGGCCTGCGCGGCCGGGTGGCCGGCCTGGGCGGCCGCCTCGCGCTCGGTTTCGGCGTTCAGCTCGGCGCCGATCAGTATCGCCAGCCCCGTCAGGTAGAGCCAGAACATGAGGATCACCACGCCGGCCAGCGCGCCGTAGGTCTTGCCGTACGAGCCGAACTTGGCTACGTAGAACGAGAAGCCGAGCGAGGCGAGCAGGAAGATGGCCGTGCCCGCCAGGCCGCCTGGGCTGACCCACTGCCAGCGGGGCGTCTCGCGGTTCGGCCCGAAGAAGTAGTAGATCGAGAACAGCAGCGTAATCAGGATGACGGCCAGCACCCAGCGCACGACCGGCCAGATGACCTTGAACGCGGCCCCGGCGATGCCGATGTGGCCCTCGATGCCAGACCCGATCGCCGCGCCGAAGACAATGAGTGCTGACGCGACACCGCCCAGCACCAGCGTGGCCGTCATGAGCGGGAGCGCGTACAGCCGCTTGGCCGCGAACTTGCGGTCCACGGGGACCTCGTAGGCCACGTCGAGCCCGGTCTGCAGCGCGGCCATGCCGCCCGAGGCGCTCCACAGCGCCACTACCACGCCGACAATCAGGGCGGTACCCGCGCCCGAAGACCGATTGGTCGCCGCGTTGACAGCCTGGGTGAACACCGCCGAGGTGCCCTTCGGCAGCGCCTCATCCAGGCCGTTGACCAGATGGTGCACCGTGCCGGGGCTGACGTGCAGCAGGCTGGTCAGGCCGAGCAGGGCGATGAGGGAGGGGATCAGCGCGAGGAACCAGTGATAGGCCAGGCTTCCGGCGGTCATGCTGCACCGGTCGCGGACGAACTTCTTCCCGGTGCGCTTGAGCGTGTTGCGCCAGCCGGGCTCGGCTATCTCCAGCGGTGTCCGCGGACCGCCCGACACTTCATTCTGCGGTGGTATCGTTTCGCGATTCATGCCTGCCTCTTCCATTGCCAGACGGCCACGACTCCGGCCCCGGCGACCAGGACGCCGGCGGCCACCGCGACGGGCCAGCGGCGCTGGACGGCCTGGCTCCGCCTCACTCGGCCAGACATCTCGGCCGCCTTGGCCCGGGCCCTGGCCTTCATGTCTGCCTTGGCCGCCAGTTCGTCCACGGTCTCGCCGAGGCTCTGCCGGGTCTGCTCGATCTCCTGCCGTAGTTCGTCCGCGGTCACCGGTGCGTCCTCTCCCTGACCAGCTCCCCCGTGGAGTGCTCCTGGTCACGGGGAATCTCGGTCGTGCTCGAACGTTCCATGGGTCGTCCCTTCGGCTGGTTAAGTCCCCTGCGCTACCCGAGTAGCGGCGGGTCTAACACAGCGTTTGCCGGCGGCCTGGGCAGGTAGTAGTCATCCGGGAACGACGCAGCACGACCGTTCCGGAAACGTTACTTCTCAGCACGACGATGCGGGAGCACTGGCGCGGCCCGGGGAAGCGCGGCGGTCAGTGCACCGCCGCCGGCGGCGGGCGCCAGTGCTTCCAGCCGGAGTGCACGGCGACCAGCCGCGAGGGGCCGGGCGGGACACCGACCAGCTCGGCCCGGGGATGCAGCGTCAGTCCGGCGGGAACCGGCTCCCACCAGCGCTCGCGCGAGAACAGCCGGCTGAACAGCTCCGGCGGCCGGCCCCGGGGCCCGAGAACGAGTTCGGCCGGGGTCGGCTGGTCCGGCCGCTGCCAGCGGAAATCACCGGAGATCCGCAGGGACGAGCCCGTGTTGGGCAGGGCGGCGTGCGGGGTGAGGCAGTGGAAGATGATCACGTCGCCCGGCTCGTAGCTGGTGGTAGCCCAGCCGGGTTCGGCCGGGCCGAGCGGGCGCGGCGGCCGGGGCGGGCCGAGGTGGCCGCCAGGCCGGACGGCCAGGCCGCCGATCCGGACCGGGATGTCCGTCAGCGGGATCCAGCTCGTCAGCATGTCCTGGACGCCGGACACCCCGTAGTCGTAGTGGATGTAGCGGCCGCGCGGGCGGGCCTGCGGACGTTCAGGGTAGACGGCACGCAGCACCTTCACCGGGTAGGAGAACGCGGCAGGCCCGAGGATGCCGCGGACCACCGCCCGCAGCGGCGGCAGGTAAGGGAGGCGGTTGAACTCGGCGCTCGTCATCGCGGCCCGGAAGGCGGGTTCGGCCAGCGCGTCCATCGAGTTGACCGCGCGAGGCTGGATCGACGGGATGCCCCGGTCGTCGACCCATCCGCCGGCCCGGAGCCGGGCCAGGACGGCCCGCCCGGCCGCCTGGACCTCGCCGGCCGGCAGCAGGCCGCGGAAGAACAGGTACCCGTCTGCGGCCAGGCGCCGGCGCAGCCCATCCGGATCGTTCACCTGGGCCACGGAGTCGGCCAGCTCCTCCACACGTTCACGATAAGCACGGCTCCCCGGTGACCGGCACATTTCACAGGGGGCTCCCAGCGCGAAATCAGCCGGGTGCGGGCGGCTGGGGGCCGCTGGGCTGACCGGGCGGCGGGCGGCGGGCGGCCAGCGGCGCTAATCCTGCTTGCGGGCTATTGCCTCGCCGAGCTCTTGCTTGGTCATGTTCGAGCGGCCGCGGATGCCGAGCCTGGCGGCCCGGTCCATCAGTTCCCGCTTGGAGCTGCCCCGGACGTCGACGCCGCCCGCGGTCCGGCCGCGGTTCTCCTTGGCCCTCGGATTCGCCGCCCTCTCGTCGGAGGGCCCCTTGTGGCCCTTCGGCTCCCAGTGGTCGCCGACCTTCTGGAACTGGTGCTTGACCGCGTTGTAGGCGACCCGGTTGGCTCGCTCCTCGCCGCCGTAGTTCTCCGCGGCACTGTCGTGCGTCTTGGCGTAGGTCCGCTGCGCCTTTTCCGGCGAGCGCTTCAGCGTGCCCGGCAGCTCCTCTGAACGCGGCTTGCCGCTCTTCGTGGTCTTAGCCATCATGGTCTCCTTCTCGATGGTGAGCTCGTTCATGCCGCCCGGCTCGGAGCGCTGGTCAGGTACGTGGCGCTGAAGTCCTCGTCGCCGTGATCGGCGGCGCCCTGGTGCAGTCGCCGCGCGATCAGGTCCAGCAGCGGCAGGTCCAGTCCGTGCTGACTGGCCGACTCGCGGACGAGGCTGGCGTCCTTGGCGGCGAGGGTGAGGCGGAACGCGGGGGCGAAGTCGCGCCGGGCGATGGCCTGGCCCTTCATCCGCAGGTATGGCAGGTCGAGCGCCCGCCGTCGATGGCCTGGAAGAACAGCGACGGGTCGAGGCCGAGGCCCTCGGCGAGCGCGATCGTCTCGGCGCCCGCCTCCACGACGGCCAGCACCCAGCTGTTCGTGACCAGCTTCAGGCTGGTGCCGACCCCGGCCTGCCCAGCCCACATGGTCCGGTGCCCGATCGCGTCGAAGACCGGCTGGACCCTGGGCCGGGCCTCCTCCGGACCCGACTCGAGGATCACGAGCTCACCCTGCTCGGCCGGCTGCCTGGTGCCGAGGACCGGCGCGTCCACAAATCCCACGCCGTAGCGGTTGGCCAGCCCGGCGCACCGCTGGGTGGCCTCCTCGCCGAGGGTGCTCATCTGCAGCCAGATGGGGTGGTCGGGGTCGTCGCGGTGAGCCATGACCGGCAGGGCGCCGTCTTCGGAGTCCATGGCCGAGATGACCGCGTCGGCGTCGGCCAGCATGGTCAGCACGATCGTGGCGCCCTCCGCCGCCTGGGCCGGGGTATCGGCCACGACGGCACCGTCCTGGGCGAGTGGTTCGGCCTTGCCGCGAGAGCGGTTCCAGGTGCGGACCGGGAGGCCGGCCCGGGCGATGTTCCGTGCCATCGCGAAGCCCATGGTCCCGCCGGCGCCGAGTACCGCGACGGTCTCGGTGGCCCGGGCGGACCGTTCGGCGGACGTCTGGCTGTGCGTCATACCATTTTTCCTTCGCGCTCGGTTCCGGTGACCCGGACCGGTTACCCGACGCGACCGGGGCTAACCACTTCTCCGGACAGGCGTGGGAACATTCGGGCCGGGTAGTCGTCTGCCGTGATGACCTGGCATGAACTAGCGCAGAGCGCGGCGCGGGCGGACGAGTTCGCCGCGATCGAGTCGTACGGGCTGATCGGGGACGGCGAGTCGGTCGCGCTGGTCGCGCGCGATGGCTGCATTGACTGGTGGGCGGCTCCGGCGATGGACTCGCCGCCGGTGTTCGCGGCGATCCTCGACCCGGCCGGCGGCGGGCGGTTCGCCCTGGAGCCGGCCGTGCCGTACGAGGTTACGCGGCGCTACCTGCCCGGCACCAACGTGCTGGAGACGACGTTCAGTACCGGGGACGGGAAGGTCCGGGTGATCGATTCGCTCAACCAGGGCGCGAACGGGCCGCTCCCCTGGGCCGAACTGGCCCGCGACATCCGGCCCGACAGCGGCGAGGTGCCGATGCGGTGGCGGGTCACGGGCGGGACGCTGTTTCACCGCGTCCGGCCGTGGGCCAGGGTGCGCGACGTGCCGCTGCTGCACGCCGGGGATCTGATGGTGGCGCTGGTAGCCGAGCAGGCCGGCCGGCCGAAGCTGGGGCTGGGCGAGTTCAGCGGCGAGTTCACCGCCAAGGCGGGGCAGAACGCGCTGCTCACCCTCATCGCGGCCGACCACGCGCCGCTGGTAGTGCCGTCCGCCGCGGAGGTACGGACGCGGCGGGAGGCCAGCGAGCAGGCCTGGCGGAAGTGGTGCAAGACAGTTCCCTACCGCGGCGAGGACCACGACCTGGTGCTGCGCAGCGTACTGGCGCTCAAGCTTCTCACCTACGCGCCGACCGGGGCCATGGCGGCGGCGGCCACCAGCTCGCTGCCGGAGCGGATCGGCGGCGACCGCAACTACGACTACCGGTACGGATGGATCCGCGACACCTCGTTCGTGCTCGACTCGTTCATCCAGCTCGGCCTCACCCAGGAAGTCCAGGGCACGCTGGCCTGGATGCTGAGCTGCATCTCGGCCTCGGCCCCGGAGATCCATCCCTTCTACGGCCTGCGCGGGTACGCGCCGGACAGCGAGACGGAACTGCGGCTGCGCGGCTACCGCGACTCCCATCCGGCCCGCGACGGCAACCGCGCCGTGGGGCAGCCGCAGTGGGGATGCTACGGAGACCTGCTCGAATGCGTATGGCTGGCCGTGGACCGGGCCGGAGCGCACCTCGACCCGGCCAGCGCGGACCTGCTGGACGAGCTGGGCAACCGGGTCTGCGACATCTGGACCAAGCCGGACTGCGGGATCTGGGAACTCGACGAGCGGCGGCACAACACCTTCTCCAAGGCCGGCTGCTGGGTGGCGCTGGACCGGCTGATCAGGCTGGCCAAGGTGGGCCAGGTCAGCGACCGGGACGTGGACCGGTGGAAGGCCGAGCGGGCGGCGATCCGGGAGTGGATCAACCAGCATTGCTGGTCGGAGGCCAAGCAGAGCTACGTCGGGCACGCCGGCTCCGATGAGCTCGACGCATCGCTGCTGCTGCTGGCCCGGGCGGGTTTCGTTGGCGGCCGGGACCGGCGGTTCGGTCAGACGATCAGGGCCATCCGGGCCGAGCTCACCGCCGAGGGCCCCCTGCTCTACCGGTTCAACGGGGCGCGTGACTTCGAGGGGGCGTTCGTGGCCTGCTCGTTCTGGCTGATCGACGCGCTGGTGCGGAACGGGCACGCCGAGGAGGCCCGCAAGCTGTGGACCGACCTCACCGGGTACGCCAGCGACCTCGGCTTGTTCGCCGAGGAGATCGATCCCGCCACCGGCGCGTTCCTGGGCAACATGCCCCAGGGGCTGTCCCATCTGGCCCTGCTCAATGCGGCTGCCCTGCTGGCCTCGGCCTGATCAGGGCATAACCGGATGGTCAGGGCGAGCGCGCCGCCTACGCAGGCCAGGCCCAGGACGATCCAGGTCACGTAGTCATTCACCACGCCGCTCTGGAAGCGCTGGATGGGCGCGGTCAGCCCGGCGCCGGGCTCGTAACCGCGGCGCAGCAGGGGCAGGCGCCGCCAGTACAGGGCCAGGAGAGCGAGGATCACCGCCCCGATCGTGGAGCCGACGCCGGTCAGGACGGCGGATAGCGTGATGCCGGTGGGTTCGGCCGGGGCCAGGGCGGCGGGATGGGCGATGTGCGCGCCCGCGAGCACGGTGGCGTTGTATCCGGCCTGGTCCTCGAACCGGACCGCCGCCGCCTGGATGACCGGGCCGAGCCGGGTGATCAAGCCCGCCGCGATGGCCGCGACGACGAGCACCGCGGGCGGGATGATCATGGTCAGCGGGGTCCGCTGCTTGCCGGATTCCGTTTCGCTGGTTTCCTCGGCCGCCATCTTGGCCATCCGGGGATCCTCACTGGGCGCGTCGCCGAGACCGTAGAACACGCCGCCCGCGACGCGCAGCACGGCGCCGCCCACCAGGATCGTGCAGGCGATGAGCACGGGCATGACCCATTGCAGCCCGTGGGCCCAGGTGCTCTCGTCGACGTAGCCCTTGCCGAGGAAGCTGGCGAACGGCGGCAGGTCGGCCAGGCCGAGGCCGGCCAGAGTGAAAACCGCTCCGGTGACCCGTAGGTGGCGGGCCCGGCCGTGCAGCCAGGTCTCGTTGATCGAGCCGAGCCGGTGCAAGACGATGCCGGTACACAGGAACAGCGCGGCCTTTATAAAGCCATGGCCGATGACGTAGACGGCGGTGCCGGCCAGGCCCAGCGGCGTCAGCACGGCGATGCCGGTGAGGAATATGCCGGCGTGGCTGATGGTGGAGAAGGCCAGCAGCCGCTTGACGTGCCGCTCGCGGAAGCAGAACAGGGCCCCGACCACCGCGGTTAGCACGCCCAGGGTCAGCAGCACATGCGAGATCGCGGCCCGGTGCCCCAGCGCCTGGCCGAACATCGACCAGTACACCCGGGCGATCCCGTACAGGCCCAGTTCCACCATCACGCCGGAGAACAGCACGCAGACCGGGGTGGGCGCGACCGCGTGCGCGTCGGCCAGCCAGAAGTGGAACGGCACGATCGCGCTCTTGATCAGCAGGCCCGAGATGATCAGCAGGAAGGCCGCGACGACCAGCCGGTCGGGCGGGTCACGGCCGGTCGCGGCGCCGATCTGGGCCATGTTGAGCGCGCCGGTGCGGCCGTAGATCAGGCCGATGCCGGACAGCGAGAGGTAGGCACCGACGCTGTTGGTGATGGCGAAGTTGAGCGCGCCCTGGATCGGCCCGCGTTCCTCGGGCCGGTAGGCGGTCAGCGCGTAGGCCGACACCCCCATCAGCTCGAACCAGACGAACAGGTCGAAGATGTCCCCGGTCAGGCAGAAGCCCGTCATGCCCGCCAGGAAGGTCAGCATGAGCGTGTGGTAGTAGGTGGCGACCCGCTGGAAGTAGCGCCAGGAGAAGGTCATGGCCGCCGTCACTAGCACCGCGGCCAGCGCGGCCAGGCCCGCGCTGAGGGACCCCGCCTCGAAGTCGATGCCGATCGCGATGCCGTGTGCCGGCCGGAATCCGGCAAACCAGTACACCTGATCCCCGCCGGTGGTGCGCACCATGATCACCGCCAGCATGACCGTGTTCGCCGCCGCTACAACTATGGCCACGGCGTCCAGGGCCCGGCGCCTTTCCCCGAGCAGCGGCCCGGCGCCGGTGATCGCGGCGGCCGCGAGCAACGGCACCGCTACCACGAGCGCGAGCAGCTGGTCCATCGTCGGCTATCCCTTCAGCGACGCCAGCTCCTGCGGGTCCAGGGTGCCGAAACGCTTATGGGCCTGGATCGCGAAGGACAGCAGCAGGGCGGTCACGGCGGCCTCGACCACCACGTCGGTCAGGGCGAGCGCCTGGACCACGGGGTCGACCGCCGGGGTATGCGCCGGGACGTCGTAAAAGTACGGCGCCACTGCGCCGGTGACGTAGCCGACCCCGAGCAGCAAAACGTAGGTCGAGGACTGGACGACGATCAGGCACATGATCAGATGGACCAGGTGACGGCTGGTCACGATGCCGTAGAGGCCGATCCCGAGGATCCAGGCCACGACGACGAACGGGAAGTACGCCATCATCCGCCCCCGTGCCGGATGGACAGCGTCTGATCCAGCAGCTCGCCGACGATCAGGACGAATGCGGCACCGACCTCCAGGCCGACGAAGAAGCTGATCAGCGCGATGGTCCCCGAGGAGCTCACGGCACCCGGGGTCTGGCCGAGCGGCAGGTAGTTGGTCAGGAAGGCCAGGCCCATCGCCACCGCGGCCAGACCGATGGCCGCGAAGCCGCCCGCGCCCACCGCCTCGACCGCGTCGGTCAGGGCGATCGGGCTGAACCGCCTGAAGACCAGGAACTCCCCGGCGAGGTAGACCAGGACGAACGCGGTGGCCAGGATCACCCCGCCCTGGAAGCCGCCGGAGGGATTGGTCTGCGCGTGCGAGGCCAG
>Ga0116224_10002263_pt1 | contig 11383 bp, 5 predicted proteins | sample Sb_taG_9_FD_89699 | JGI IMG/M metagenome (GOLD analysis project Ga0116224, IMG submission 89699) | Peat soil microbial communities from Weissenstadt, Germany - Sb_50d_b_LC metaG | ecosystem: Environmental > Terrestrial > Soil > Wetlands > Peat | place: Germany: Weissenstadt | collected 2010-09-21
AAGCTGTCGCCTTCGCGGAGATGCTCGGGGTCGCCGCCTTCCAGCGCGATATCGAGATTGCCGCGGAGAATGTACAGGAATTCTTCGCCATCGTGGGCGTAAGAATCGCCGCTGCCAGCGCCGGGAGCTACTCGGAAGAGATGAGGCTCCATGACGGCGTCGCCCCAAGCGAGAAGTTCCATGCGCACGCCGGGGCCGGCTTCGAGAATTTTTCGATCGGAGGGGCGGACGTGGCGCGGATTGGATTCGGAAGCGTCGAAGAGCGAAAGGATGTTGATGCGATAGTAGCGCGCGATGCGGGTGAGCGTGGAAATGGAGGCGCTCATCTGGCCGCGCTCGAGGGCGCTGAGGAAACCGACGGAGACGCCGGTGGCAGCGGCGACCTGCGAGAGCGAAGCGTGCTTGCGGAGGCGCAGCTTGCGGAGACGCGAACCGACGGGACTGGGCTTGTGGCTGCTGCCGTTCTTGAGAAGCCCTTCGGAGCGGAGCAGGTGCATAATCGCCGGGGCGTTCATGCCGCGGGCGCGGCGGAGGAATTGTGCGCGCTTGAGCAGGCGAACATCGCGCGGAGTGAAAAGGCGATAGCGGCTCTCGGTGCGAGTGGGAGAAATAAGGCCGACACTCTCCCAGGAGCGCAGAGAGGACGGAGAAACGCCGACAAGTCGCGCGACATCGCCGATGCGTAAATAGCCGTGCGAGCGATTCATTTTCTTCGCGTTGTGGCGGGCGGGAGTCAAACCGAATTCCCTTGACAGGCCCCAGGCCTTGCAATAAGGTTCGCGGATTATAGTAAGGTTTTTTCCCAGGGCGCAATCGAAATTTGAAGGTTTCGGGGGAGTGTCCAGCGATCCCGCATGAGGCGTAAAGGAGCGGCGATGAAGACGAGACTTGTGCTCGGAGTGTGTCTTTTTGCGTTACTGGGAGTATTGGCGCTAGGCGAGCCGGCGTGGGGGCAGACCGGGTCAATTCGCGGGAGCGTCAAGGACCAGTCCGGGGCGATAGTCCCCGGGGCGCAAGTGACGATTACGCTGACCGGGACCGATACTTCGCGATTCGCGACGTCGGATAAGGATGGCTCGTTCGAATTCGTGGACTTGGCGGTGGGCCACTACGATGTGACGGTGGACGCGCCGGGATTCAAGAAGTTCGTGGTCACAGACGTGGTGGTGGATATCGGGCACGTCGCAACGGTGAACGCGAATCTGCAAGTGGGGGCCTCGGCGCAGACGGTGACGGTGCAAAGCGAGGCCGCTCAGGTGGAAACCACGAATACGCAGCTCGGCGGCGTGATGAATAGCCAGGCGGTCACGGAACTACCGCTCAGCACGCGCAACACTTACCAGCTTCTGCAACTTCAGCCGGGGGTGCAATCGCAGGTCGGCGCGGATCTATTTTATGGATCGGATTCGCCGGGCGTGGTTTCGGTGAACGGAGGACGCGGGCGATCGAACAACTATATGGTGAACGGAGGGGATGGCAACGACATCTTCGTGAATTTGCCTGCGATTCAGCCGTCGCCGGATGCGATCGAGGAATTTCGCGTGCTGACAAATACGTTTGACGCGGAATATGGGCGGAATTCGGGTTCGATCGTGAACGTGGTGACCAAGTCCGGGACGAATCAATTGCATGGGGATTTTTACGAATTTTTCCGGAACAACATTTTGAATACGCGCGGTTACTTCGATCCTTCGGTGCCGGATTACAAGCAGAACCAATTCGGGGCTACTTTGGGCGGCCCGATCAAGAAAGATAAGACATTCATCTTCGGGTCCTATGAGGGCGACCGGTTGCGCCAGGGCGTTTCGTCAGGCTCGGTGATATTGCCGACGGCCCAGGAAGCAATGGGAGATTTTTCGGCGGGCGGCGGCAGCAATCTAGTTCCATTCGTGGGAACTTTGACGGACGACAATTTTGCGTCGATCCTGGCGGCGCGGGCGACGGGGCCGAGCGGACAGACTTGCCAGCAGGCAGTGACGGCGGAAGGCGGAACGACAATCGCCTCCGGTACGCTTTTCTCGTCGATCTTCCCGAATAACCAGATTCCGATTCCGTGTTTCGATCCGACAGCGCTGGCCCTGTATCAGAACAACGTGGCGCCGCTGGGAACCTCGACAGTTAGCTTCGTTCCGACGCGGCCGACGCGAGACGATCAATTCACGTTGCGGCTCGATCATAAGCTCAGCGACACGCAACAGTTGACCGCCTACTACTACTTTGACGACAACGGACGCACGGAACCATTTGCGACGTTTCAGGGCGCAGGCTCGGACGTGCCTGGATTCGGCTCAGTTTTCAAGACGCGCGTGCAGCAGATCAACATCGGGCACACCTGGACGATCGGCACGACCGCGGTAAACGAATTTCACTTCAATTACTTCCGCGAGGGACAGGGCAACCTGAGCCACCCGGCTCACACCATCGACGTGCATGCTTCTTGCGTTACCATCCCGACGAACTTGTGTTTCCAGGATCCGTCGAACCCGAATCCACAGGCCGGAATCACGACGAATATTCCGAATCGGGAAGGTTTGCCGTACGTAACCGTACCGGGCGGCTTTGCGATTGGGAACAATTTCGAAGGCGAACTGCCGCAAACCGGGAACACATTTCAGTGGACGGACAATTACAGCAAGATCATCGGGAAGCACAGCCTGAAATTCGGCGGCGATGTGCGGCGACAGGTATTCGATCAATTTTTGTATTTCGACATCAACGGCGAATTTACTTACACGAGTGATTCGACGCTGTGCACGTCTCCCGCGCAGACCGGTTGCGATTCACCGTTCACGAACGATGTCGGCTTCGGAACTTCGTATCCCAACTACTTTATCGGGACTCCGAGCGGTTATGTTCAGGGAGCAGCGCAGGGTGAAAACACGAGGAATTCCGCGCTGTACTTATTCGCGCAGGACAGTTGGAAGATCAAGCCTTCGCTCACGCTGAACTATGGATTGCGCTGGGAACTGAATACGAATTACTACGACACGGGGAACCGGTTGCAGACGTATCGGCCAGGTGCGGTTTCGACGAAATATTCTTGCCTGCTGAATCCGAATAATTTCTTGAGCTCGCAGTTGATTGCCACCTACGGTAGCGCAGACTGCGGCCCGGATGGTCCGGCGAATGCGGTTTACCCGTTGGGCCTGGAGTTTCCCGGAGACCCGGGGGTGCCGCGAGGTTTAACGCAGACGTACTACAAGGCGTTTGCACCCCGCGTCGGGCTGGCGTGGAGTCCCGGATGGACGGAAGGCTGGCTTGCGAAACTGACTGGCGGTCCGGGTAAATCGAGCGTGCGCATGGGATGGGGAATGTTCTACAACCCCATCGAACAGCTTGTGCTGGAACAATTCAGCGCAGAGCCGCCGTTTGGAGGCAGTTCCTTCCTGTCCAGCACGCTGTTTAATCTTCCGTTTGAATTCCAAGCTGGCGGGTACGCTCCAAATCCTTTCACCGGCATCATCAAGCAAACTCCGAGCACTCCGTGTTTTAGTTCCTCGGGAAGCGCGGGCTGCGTGGATTTCTCGAACTTCAGGCCGATGCTGTTGTTCGGGGAATTTCAGCCGCACCTGCGGACACAATTTGCCGACCAGTACAATTTGACCTTCGAGCGGCAACTCGCACAGGACCTGATTTTGCGAGTGGGATACGTGGGGACGCAGGGCCATCGTCTGCTCGCTTCCCACGACTTGAATATCGGAAATGCCGCGACGTGTCTGGCGCTGAATCAGATAGTGGGTTCTGGGACGTGCGGGCAGTTTGGCTCTGACTCGACTTACACCATTCCAGGCGGCACGGTGTTGCCCGTGGCATTGCCGCTGCCGTACAACGCCGGGAGCGGCGGGTTGACGATACCGGCTGGAACGAAACTGGGTCCGGCCGGAGTCACGCTCGTAGGCTTGCGGCCATTTTCATCTCCGGAGTGCCAGCCGTTAACCGGCAACGGATGTCCGGCGGATGGCGTGCCCGTGTTCAGCAACATTTTCGCTGAAGACACGATGGCCAATTCGGCTTACAACGCATTGCAGGTGCAACTCGAGAAACATTTTTCCCACGGATTGTACTTCTCGTTTGCGTATACATTCAGCAAGGCGATCGACCAAGGCGCATCGTTTGAGAACGAGCTCAATCCGCTCAATTTCAAGTTGAGCCGCGGATTGTCTTTGGTGGACGCGAAGCACCGATTCGTATTCAGTCCGTATTGGGAGATTCCGATTCCCAAGCATGGAGGCTTCACCGGGAAAGTCATCAATGGCTGGGCGGTCTCGGGCATCGTGACCTACCAGAGCGGGTTTCCGATTCGCGTGAACACTCAGGACGATAATGAACTTGAGAGCAGCATTTTCTTCGAGGACGCCAATACACCGCAGCTCACCGGGCCGCTCACATTCACGGATCCGAAGAAGAATGCCGGCGTGTGGTTTACGGGGAATATTGCGGATCCGTCGCTGGGTACATTTGGAAACATGCCTCATGCGTTGTGCTGCGGGCCGGCAATCAGCAACACGGACATCGCGATTGAGAAGAAGACTGGAATCACGGAGAGGTTCTCTGCTGTGTTCCGGGCGGAATTCTTCAATGCATGGAATCACACGCAGTTTGCGAATCCGGACGGGAATTTCTCGGATGGTCTGCCCATCGTTTCCGATAATGTCAACTCGGGCGGGACGTTCGGCCAGATCCAGAAGACGCGCGAAGATCCGCGGGTGATTCAGTTTGGTCTGAAGATTCTGTTTTAGATTCGGGTCGAATGCGAGGGACAGGCGTTCGGGAGGGCCGGGGATTCCGGCCCTTCGCCCTTGTTGTTGACCGTAATGATCAGGCGTCCCGCAGTTTTTCTTTCCTGAGGATTGCGAAGGCGGGATTCCTACGGATTTAGGAGCTACATGGAATTCGTGGTGCTGGGCGCGGGGATGATGGGGAGGGCGGTGGTGTATGACCTGGCGCGGGCTGGGGATGTGCGGCGGCTGATTGTGGCGGATTTTGATTTGGGGCGGGCGCGGGAGGTGGCGCGGAAGTTTGGGCGCGGGAAGGCGCGGGCGGCTTTTGCGGATGTGCGTGAGACGGCGAAGCTGGCACGGCTTTTGCGCGGGGCTACTGCGGTGGTGAATTGCACGCAGTACAATTGGAATCTGGAGGTGATGAAGGCGGCGCTCGCGGCGCGGGTGAATTATCTGGATTTGGGTGGCCTTTATCACATGACGCGGAAGCAATTTGCGCTGGCTGCGGATTTCCGGCGGATTGGGAAGATGGCGATTGCGGGGATGGGCGGGGCGCCGGGGACGACGAATATCATGGCGCGGCATTTGTGCGACCGGATGGAGCGGGTGGATTCGATCGTGGTTTATAACGCGTCAACGGACTTGAGGCACTACGATAGCCCGATTGCTTACACTTTCTCGATTGCTACGATTCTTGACGAGCTGACTTTGGCGCCGGTGGCGTTTCGCGGCGGGCGATTTGTAGAGCGGCCGATGCTATCGGATCCTGTTGAGGGGCGATTCCCGGCGCCGATTGGGAAAGTGACTCTGCGGAATTCGATTCATTCGGAATTGGGGACCTTGCCGCTGAGTTTTCGGAAGAAGGGCGTGCGCGAGGTGTATTTCAAGATCAACTATCCGCCGGAGTTGGTCAGCCTGGTGCGAAATTTGACGGATGTGGGATTCACGAGCCGCGAGCCCGTGGGCGTAAATGGATCGCGGGTGGCGCCGCGGGATGTGCTGTTGGCGCTGTTAAACCGGAATGCACCGACGCAGGCGGCGCGGGATATTGAGACGATTCGCGTGGTGGTGAAGGGGCGCAACGCGGGGCGGAGAGTCGCGGCTGCCGCGGAATCTACCGCGAAGTACACGAACTCGCCAGCGTTTTCGGCAGTGGCGCGGGATACGGGATTTCCGGCTGCGATTGGCGCGTTGATGTTGGGGCGCGGGCAATATTCGGGAGTTGGAGTGCAGGCGCCGGAGAATGTTGTGCCGCCGGAGCCGTTCTTTCGGGAATTGGCGGCGCGGGATATGCCAGTGCGGGTGCGGAATTTGCCGCCGGCCGGAAATTAAGGGGGAACAGATGGCAGCAGCCAGCGAAGGACCGATGCACGAGGGATTGCAGAAGGAAATTCAGGTTTACGAGCGGCGGACGCCGAAATCGCGCGAGGCGCATGCGAAGGCCACAAAACGCATTCCGCTGGGCGTCGCGAGCAATTACCGGGCTTACGATCCGTATCCGCTTTTCGTGCGCGACGGCAAGGGCGGGCACTTGCACGATATCGATGGCAATGAATATATCGACTTCAACTTGTGCTTTGGGGCCTTGATGGCGGGGCATTGCCATCCGGCGGTGATCAAGGCGGTGCAGGAAAAATTGGGGACTGGGACGATGTTCGGGATGCCGCATGACGCGGAGAATGCGCTGGCGGAGGAGATTTGCGCGCGATTTCCCGTGGATATGGTGCGGTTCAGCAATAGCGGGACCGAGTGCACAATGCACGCGGTGCGATTGGCGCGCGCGGCGACGGTGCGAGACCGGATTATCAAGATGGAGGGCGGGTATCACGGTCTGCATGATTCGGCGCTGGTTTCGGTGAAGCCGAAGCTGAACGAGGTGGGGGATGCGGGCGCGCCGAATGCGGTGCCGGGCGGCGAGGGCGTGACGAAGGCGACGCTTGCGAATACCGTGATTGCGCAATTCAACGATCTGGCGGCGGTGGAGCGCTTGTTCGCGAAATATCCTGGCGAGATTGCAGCGGTGATTGTCGAGCCGATCATGATGAATGTGGGGATTCTGATGCCCGATCCCGGGTATCACCAGGGACTGCTCGAGATCGCGCACAAAAATGGCGCGTTGCTGATTTTTGACGAGGTGAAGACGGGGGCGAAACTGGCGCGGGGCGGGGCTTGCGAATTCTTCGGGATCAAGCCGGATATTGTTTGTCTGGCGAAATCCATTGGCGGCGGATTTTCGCTTGCGGCGTTTGCGGCGCGGCGCGAAATCATGAATCTGATCACCGATCACCGTGTTTTCCATGGCGGAACCTACAACACGAATCCCGTGGCGATGGCGGCGGGCTTGGCGACTTTCCGCGAAGTTTTGACACCGACGGCCTACGAGCACGTTACGCGGCTGAACAAGAAACTGGTGGACGGCTACCAGAAGCAGATCGATAAGACGGGTATGCAGGCTTATATGGCGTCGGCGGGATCGAATGGGGCGCTGATGTTTTTCCCGAAGCCGATCCGAAATTATCGCGACTGGCTGACTATTGATAGCGAAGTCTGGCGGCACTACTGGTTTGCGATGACGAATCGCGGCGTGATTCCGCAGCCGTATTGGTGGGACGAGCAATGGACGATTTCCGTGGCGCATACAGATGCGGATATTGACCGGCATCTCGAGGCGTTTGCGGAGATTGCCCCCGCGGTGGCGCAGGCGCAGCGTGAACGGGCGCTGGCGGCAGCGCGGTAGAGGCCGGAAGAAGAAAGAGGGATTCCTCGCTGCGCTCGGAATGACGGCGCGGTGGCTAGTGCGAGCAAGAGGGAAAAATATTGTCGGACAACGGGCGGCAAACTAGCGGGGCTCATCTGGTGCGAGCGTTGGGCCGCTGGGATCTTGTCGCGTTGTTCGTTGTTGCGATCTTCAATCTCAACGTCGTGCCGAGTATCGCCGCGAATGGCGGCGTAACTCTTTGGTTGTGGCTGATTGCTCTCGTGTTCTTTTTCTGGCCGCAGGGAATCGCAGTGTTGGAATTGGCGCACCGCTATCCGGGCGAAGGCGGAGTTTATCTGTGGGCCAAGGAAGTCTTCGGTGATTTTCATGGGTTCCTTTCCGGCTGGTGCTATTGGACGAACAACATGATGTACGTGCCGACGGTGATGCTTTATTTCGTCGGCGTGTCGGTTTTTGTGTTGGGACCCGGCCACGAGTCGCTGGCGGACAATAAGGCGTTCACAGTGATTGCTTCGGTTGTGTTGTTTGTGCTGCTGGTGGTGCTGAATATCCGGGGATTGGGCGTCGGGAAGTGGGTGAACAATCTCGGGGGGATCGGGACGGGGATTGCGGCGGCGGTTTTGGTTGGGCTTGGGATTGTCATGTGTATGCGATTCGGGACTTCTGTGAGCGGGTCGGATTTTCGGATTCCTGCCGATCCGCGGTTTGTGTTGAATTCGTTTGGCGTGATTTGCTTTGGGCTTGTGGGGCTGGAGCTGGCTTCGGTGATGGGCGATGAAATTCGCGAGCCGCAAAAGAATTTGCCCGGGGCGGTGGCTTGGGGCGGAGTGCTGTCTGGTGCGCTTTATATTTTGGCAACGCTGACGCTGCTGGTTGCGGTGAGCAAGAACGAGATCAGCGTGTTGCAGGGAATCGTGCAGGCGGTCAGTCACATGGCGGCGCGGGTAGGAGTGGCTTGGATCGTGCCGCCTTTCGCGTTGATGCTGAGCGTGTCGATCGCGGGGATTGGATCGGCTTGGCTGGCGGGGTCGGCGCGGATACCGTTTGTTGCGGGACTTGATTCTTATTTGCCGGAATGGTTGGGACGGATTCATCCTCGGTACGGGACGCCCTATGCGGCTCTGATTTTGCATGCAGTGGTATCGGTGATGCTGGTCGGGTTGAATTTTCTTGGTGGAAGCGTACAGGAGACGTTTCAGAAATTGCTATCCCTCGCGGTGGTGCTGCAATTGGTGCCATTTCTTTATATGTTTGCCGCTTTGCTGAAATTGGCGGTTGGAGAGGCTGACGGCCGAGGGCGCTACAGCAAAGGCGTGTTAATTGCGGCGGGGGGGAGCGGGTTGATTACCACGATTTTGGCGATCATTGTGGCATTTTTCCCGGCGCAGCAGATTACTTCGGTGTTTTTGTACGAAGTGTGGATGGTCGGTGGGACGGTATTGTTTATTGGGTTGGCGGCGTTTTTCTTTTATGTGTATGGGCGGCGCAAAGCGTTGCGGGCCGCCGCGAGCCGCGTTTAGCGTAGGGTTGCAGGAGGTCCGAATGGCCAGCGAGGCAAAAGTGGGAGTGCGGCGATACCAGAACTATATCAACGGGGAGTTCTGCGAGAGCGCTAGCCGGAAATATTTTCCGGTGATTGATCCTTCGACGGAAGAGATTATTGCGGAAGTGCCTGAGGCCGGTGAGGCGGATGTAAATCGGGCTGTGGCTGCGGCGCGGACGGCGTTTGATTCGGGGGCTTGGCCGCAGACTACCGCGCAGGAACGCGGCCGGATTTTGTTTCGGCTAGCGGAGCGGATTCGCAAGGAGTCCGCGACGCTGGCGGAACTGGAGGCGCGAAATTCCGGGAAGCCGATTGTCGAAGCGGAATACGACATGGCGGACTGCGCCACTTGCTTTGAATACTATGGCGGATTAGCGACCAAGGTTCTTGGGTTCGTCAATCCTGTGCCGGATAACGCGGTCAGCCTTTCGTTGAAGGAACCAGTCGGCGTGGCCGCGCAGATTATTCCGTGGAATTACCCCTTATTGATGGCGGCTTGGAAATTGGCGCCGGCGATTGCCGCGGGTTGCACTTGCGTGCTGAAGCCTGCGGAGCAGACGCCGCTAACGGCACTTGAATTTGCCGGTTATTTGACGGACGCGGGATTGCCGCCGGGCGTGGTGAACATCATCACGGGATTTGGCGAGACGGCCGGGGCGCCTTTGGTTCGCCATCCGGATGTGAATAAGGTGGCGTTTACCGGTAGCGCTTCAGTGGGCAAGCAGATCGTGAAGATGGCAGCGGACACGGTGAAGCGCGTGACGCTGGAGCTTGGCGGAAAATCGCCGAATATTTTCTTTGCCGACGCGGATTTTGAAGCGGCGATTGATGGAGCGCTGTTTGGTGTGTTCATCAATCAGGGAGAAGTGTGCTCGGCGGGGAGCCGGATACTCGTAGAGAAATCGATTTACCCGAAATTTGTGGACGCGATGGCTGCAAAGGCTAAGACGATCCGGCTCGGGCCGCCGCTTGAGCGCGAGACGAAGATGGGGCCTCTTGTCAGTCGCGATCAGTATGATCGCGTGAATTCTTATCTGGCTCTGGGCAAGCAGGAAGCGAAGCTTGCGGCGGGCGGAGGACGGCCTGCGAAATTTGCGAAGGGCTATTACGTTGAGCCGACCGTTTTCTACGACGTGAATAATTCGGCTCGGATCGCGCAGGAAGAGATCTTCGGGCCGGTCGCCGCGGTGATTCCATTTTCGAATGAAGCCGAGGCGATCGGCATCGCCAACGCTACGCCTTACGGGCTGGCGGCGGCGGTGTGGTCGCGGGACATTTTCAAGGCGTTTCGCGTGGTGAAAGCGCTGCGGGCGGGGATTGTGTGGGTGAATCACATGCAGCCGACGTACGTCGAGGCGCCATGGGGTGGTTACAAGCAATCTGGATTTGGGCGCGAGCTTGGGCCGTTTGGGATTGATGAGTATCTCGAGACGAAGCAGGTTCACATCAATTTGAACGAACAGCCGATTGGATGGTACTGAAATGGCCGCGATTGAACTGCGCACAGCTATTCCCGGTCCGAAATCTCAGGAGTTGATGCGGAGACGCACGGCGGCGGTGGCGCGCGGGGTTGCTCACGCAACGCCGGTGTTTGCTGCGCGGGCTGAGGGCGCAACGATCGAAGACGTGGACGGGAATCGCTTTATTGATTTTGCCGGCGGCATTGGATGCACGAATGTGGGGCACCGGTCGGATCGCGTGGTGGCGGCGATTCGCGCGCAGGTGGATCGCTTTTTGCACACTTGCTTCAGCGTCGCACCATATGGCGATTACATTGCGCTTGCCGAGAAATTGAATTCGCTTGTGCCGGGGGATTTTGCGAAGAAGACGATTTTAGTGAATAGCGGCGCCGAGGCGATTGAGAACGCGGTGAAGATTGCGCGATGCCATACGCGGCGTCCGGCGATTATTTGCTTCGAAGATGCGTTTCACGGGCGGACGATGTTGACGATGTCGATGACCAGCAAGACACATCCTTACAAAGCGGGATTCGAGCCGTTTGCGGCGGACATTTACCGGATTCCTTATGCTTACTGCTATCGCTGTTCGTATTCGCTGAAGTATCCGTCGTGCGGGATGTTTTGCGCGCATCATTTGGAGGATACGTTTAAGCGGGTTGTGGCGGCGGAAGCTGTGGCGGCGATTGTGGCGGAGCCGGTGCTTGGCGAAGGCGGATTCGTGGCGCCGCCGCCGGAGTTTTTCCCTGTGCTACAGGAAATTTGCAAGAAGCACGGAATTCTTTTTATTGCCGATGAAGTACAGACTGGATTCGGCCGTACGGGGCGGCTTTTTGCTTGCGAGAAATATGGAATTGTGCCGGATCTTTTGGTGAGCGCGAAATCGTTGGGCGGCGGGATGCCGCTGGCGGCGGTGACGGGGCGGGCGGAGATTATGGACGCG
>Ga0116224_10002277_pt1 | contig 11353 bp, 10 predicted proteins | sample Sb_taG_9_FD_89699 | JGI IMG/M metagenome (GOLD analysis project Ga0116224, IMG submission 89699) | Peat soil microbial communities from Weissenstadt, Germany - Sb_50d_b_LC metaG | ecosystem: Environmental > Terrestrial > Soil > Wetlands > Peat | place: Germany: Weissenstadt | collected 2010-09-21
GCGCTTGAGGGTGGCGGCGTGACCCCGCGCGGCTACACCGCGCCGCTGTCTCCGGACGGGCGCGCCGGGATGGTGCCGCCGCCGCCCTGGCACTACTCGTGCGACTTCCTGATCGCCGAGTACCGCACCGACCCGGACGCGGTCGCCGCGCTGCTGCCGCCCGAGCTCGAGCCCGCGGACGATCCCGGCGCGGTCGCCGCGATCTTCGCCGACTGGCAGTCGTGCTCGGCGGACCTCCACGAGCTCGAGGATCCGATCCAGTCGCAGTACCACGACTTCTTCCTGGTCGTCGGCGCCCGGTACAACGGTCTGCCGGTCAGCCGCTGCGTGTACATCTGGGCCGACAAGGACTTCGCGATGTACCGCGGCTGGATCCAGGGCTTCCCGAAGAAGCTCGGCTCGATCCACATGACGCGGCTGTTCGCGGCCGGCAAGGCGACGCCGCGGCTCGAGCCCGGCGCGCGCTTCGGAGCCACGTGCGCCCATAACGACCGGCAGATCGCGAGGCTCGTGGTCACGCTCGAGCACGTCTCGCAGAACGGCCCGACCGTCAACGACCCGCCGATGTACAACACGCGCCATTTCCCGGCCGCCGCCGGCGAGCGCCCCGACGTGTTCGAGCTGGTCCGCGCCGGCGGCTACGACCGCGAGGTGAGCGAGATCTGGGAGGGGAGCGCGGACCTCCGCCTCTACGACGACGCGCTCGAAGACCTGCAGGCGATCGCTCCGCGCGAGATGCTCCGCGGCTACCGGTTCTCGTTCGGCTACACGGTCGACGGGGTCGAGGTCATCGCCCAACACCGACAGGAGGCCTACGCATGAAGCACGTTCGGATCGAGCACGACGGCCGCGCGGTCGACGGCACGCTCGACGGAGAGGTGATCCGCGCCGACGGCCTCGGGGTGCGCTTTGGCGACGTGCAGCGGTGGCTGTCTCCGGTGACGCCGAGCAAGATCCTCGCCACCCACCTGACCTACCGCTCGCGCGCGGAGGAGTACAAGATGGCGCGCATGCCGAGCGAGCCTTCCTATTTCATGAAGCCGCCGTCGTCGCTGTCGAGCCATCTCGCTCCGGTGGCGAGGCCGCCCGGTTGCCGGTTCCTCAACTACGAGGGCGAGGTCGCGGTCGTGATCGACCGGCGCTGTCATCGGATCTCGGTTGAGGACGCTCTCGATTACGTCGGCGGCTACACGGTCGCGAACGATTGGGGCGTCCACGACTTTCGCCACGCCGATCGCGGCTCGATGCTGCGCGTCAAGGGGCAGGACGGGTTCTGCCCGCTCGGGCCGGTGATGGTCGACGCCGCCGATGTCGACCCCGACGACCTGACCCTGCGGACGTTCGTCAACGGCGAGCAGGTCCAGCACGGCCACACCGGCACCGACCTGATGTTCTCGGTCGCCTACCAGATCGCCGACCTGGCACGGCTGATCACGCTCGAGCCCGGCGACGTGCTGCTCACGGGGACGCCGGCCCACTCGCGGCCGGTCGAGCCCGGCGACGTGGTCGCGGTCGAGGTCGAGGGCATCGGCCGGCTCGAGAACACCGTCGTCCAGTCCGAGGAGCCGCTCCCGGAGGTGGGCGAACAGCCGGCGGTGACCGCGCAGACGCTGCACGTTGCGCTGACGATGCCTGAAGAAGAAGCCGAACGAAGCGTGGGGGTTACGTCATGACTGTTCCGAGTGTGTTGCATCCGTTTGCGATCCCGGCCAAGCCCGCCGAGGAGTACCTCGAGATCGTGCGCGGCGAGGGCTGCCGCGTCTGGGACGTCGACGGCCGTGCCTACCTCGACGGCACCGCGTCGCTGTGGTACTGCGCCGCCGGCCACGGCCGGCGTGAGATCGCCGACGCGGTCGCCGCGCAGATGGCCGTGCTCGAGGCCTTCCACACGTTCGCGCGATTCACCAACGGTCCCGAGGATCGGCTCGCCGAGCTGCTGCTGTCGCTCGAGCCGATTCCCGACGCGCGCGTGTTCCTCACCTGTGGCGGCTCGGAGGCGATCGACTCGGCCCTGAAGCTCGCCCGCGCCGGACACAAGGCGGCCGGCGACGGCGGCCGCACGGTCGTCCTCAGCCGCCACTACGCCTACCACGGTGTGATGCTCGGCGGCACCTCGGCGGGCGGCCTGCCCGCCAACCGCGATCCGTTCGGCACGCTGCTACCGGACTTCTTCCAGGTCGATCGCGACAGTGTGGATGCGATGCGGGCTGCGGTCAGCTACCACGGCCCCGAGCGGGTTGCGGCGATCGTCGCCGAGCCGGTGATCGGCGCCGGCGGCGTGTTCCCGCCCCCTGAGGGGTATCTGGCGGGGCTGCGCGAGGTCTGCGACGAGTCCGGCGCGCTCCTGATCTTCGACGAGGTGATCACCGGCTTCGGGCGGCTCGGCTCGTGGTTCGCCACCCACCACTATGGCGTCACGCCCGACATGATGACGTTCGCCAAGGCGATCACGAGCGGCTACCTGCCGCTCGGAGGGGTGGTCGTCGGGCCGAAGCTGCGCGGCTGGCTTGAGGCGGATCCCGGCTACCTGCTCGCCCACGGCGGAACCTACGGCGGCCATCCGACGTGCTGTGCCGCCGGCATCGCGAACCTGGAGCTGATGCGCGCCGAGGACCTTCCCGCGCGGGCCGCGGCCGCCGGGCGCCGGCTTCGGGCGGGGCTCGAGGGGCTGCTCGGACGGCCGGGCGTCGCCGAGGTCCGCGGCGAGGGGCTGATGCAGGCGATCGGGCTCGAGCCGCCGGTCGCCGCGGCGGCGATGTCCGAGGCGCTGCTCGCGCGCGGGGTGATCGGACGGGCGCTCCCGTACGCGAACTCGCTTGCGTTCTCGCCGCCGCTGATCATCTCCGACGACGAGGTCGACGAGCTGGTGGCTGCGAGCGCGGCGGTACTGGATGAGCTTGCCTGAACCCGTAGCCGCGCCCGACCGCCTGAACATCGCAAGCGTCGTCGATCAGGTCTACGAGGCGATCCGCGAGCGGATCACGAGCGGATCGCTCCCCCGGGGGGCCCGAGTCCACCAGGAGGACCTCGCCGAGGAGCTCGGCGTGTCCCGCACGCCGGTCCGCGAAGCGCTGCGCCGACTGGCCGCCGAGGGGCTCGTCGAAATGCGGACCAACCGGGGCGCGCGCGTCGCCGACATCGACCAGGGCGGGATGCGCGGCGCCTACGATGCGAGGCTCGTGGTCGAGCCGGGGGCGGCACGGCTCGCCGCCGGGCGCCGGTTGCCCGAGCCGCTGGCGCGGATGCGCGCGGCGGTGGCCGCCCAGCGGCGGTCGCTGCGGAACGTCGAGCGGAGCTTCGAGGCCAACCGCGAGTTCCACCTGGCGCTGGTGGCGGCGTCCGGCAACGACTACCTGCTCCAGCTGGTCGAGCGGCTGTGGGTGGCCCGGATCGGCGCGACGATCTACGAGCGCCAGGTCGAGACCCAGGAGCGGATGGTGCTCGACGTGCGCGAGCACGAGCAGATCCTCGAGGCGATCGAGGCCGGCGACGGGCGGCGCGCCGAGTCGCTCACGCGCCGGCACCTCGCCGACGCGATGAAGCGCTCGCTCGACATCCTCGGGCGACGCACTGTCACTTCGCGATGACGCCGCAACGAAAGTCTCGCGGCGACAGGTCTTGCGCCGCAGCGCGGTCGCGCTCGGCGGGATGGCCGGGCTGGGGCTGCTGGATCCGAGCTCGGTGTTCGCGTCGGCGACCGCAGCGCCGCGCCCGATTCCCGGCGGGCTATCACTTCAGAACGGCTTCGTGCCGAGCGCGCTCGGTCTCAGCCCAACGCCGGTCCCGCCGGTCCCATCGCATGTGAGCTTCGACGTTCGCTGGCCGGGTCACGGTGAGCGGCAGAAGATTCGCGACGAGACCTTCGGTTTCACGGGCGCTTACGTGACCAGCGCGACGACGATCAGCTTTACGGCGTTCAATGACCACAGCGACGTGATCTACAAGTCTGACCGGAAGGGTCAATACAACCCCACGGTCGAGCAAGGTGGCGCCGGCTTACCCGCGGTTGACGGCGGACACCTGGAGAGGGCGGTGGCGCCGGGTCGCCTCTCGTCGACCTGCGCAACGTGTCAGCGGAAGCGTTTGGGCTGGGCCGTGTCGTGTCGTGCGTGCCCCGCATGCGTGAGTCGACAAGGGCGGTGCCAGACGTATGTGTTGTCGTGATTTGCAGGTCCGCGCCGGCGCCGCGCCGGCAAGACCCGCCCGGGCCCGAGGCGGCTTCGACAATCCGCCCTGGGCCGCCCAGCCGGCCGCAGTGCTACCGCCCGTTCACGCCACCCGCTGAACCAATCATCAACTCGCTATCCCTCGACTTTTCCCGGCGGACCGCCGAGGGCGGCGATCAGCGCCGAGAAGCTCCTGCCCGAAGCGCTGGCGATGTTGTCCTCATCGTCGGTGGGGCTCCACTGCCCGGCGACCTTCGCGTAGGCCTTGGTGGCGATCCCGGCGCCCCACCCGATCTCGATCCCGGTCGGGTACACGGGGATGATCGTCGCGATCGGCTGGCCGGCGCTGACCGTGTCACCGACGCGGAGACCGTCCGCGGGAGTCACTCCCTCGGCGTAGTAGACGTAGCAGCCCGCGTCGGCGCCATCGAGGAGTCGGTACTCGATGAACGATCCCGGCCATCCGCTGTTGTCCATCGCCAGATGGGTGATCCGCCCGGCGCCGATCGCCACGAGCTTCCCGACGCCGGCGTAGTCCACACCCTGGTCGATCCGCTCGGGGTTCACGATCGCGTCCGCGAGCGGATTCACGTAGCCGGCGGGTGTGACCGCGAGCGGGCAGCTGCGCCATGCGGCCGGTCCGGCGTCACGGGACCGGGTTGTGGCGGGAGCTCTGGCGGTCGCGGCGCGCTGTGCGTCTGCGCGCGCCGAGGGGGGAGAGGATTCCGGCCCATTGTTGGCGAGTACGGTGGCCACAATCGCCGCGGCGAGCGCCAGGGCAGTGACGGTCTTGGCGCTAAGGATTCTGGTCCGCAGGCGCCTTGCCGTGGACCGGCGCGCGCGGTTGCGGTGGACCCCGGTTGACGACCGTGTCGACTTGCCCCGTCGCGCGAGCGAGCGCTCGAGCGATTCCCGCCAGGGATCAGCATCCTGCCAGCGGTCCATCTCCTGCCAGGGATCAACCCGGGCACGGTCACGCGTGCTGTCCACAAACCTCCCTTGTCACGAGCCTGCGGGGTTAGCTGACGGGCTCGCGCTGTGCGCTACGCCGACCTGCTCGGCGATTCGCCCCTGCGATCACTGCGGATCGCTGTGGGTCCCCCGTTCACCGTCCACGGATGGTCCGGTGATTCGGCTTGGTTATGTGGCCCGGCAACCTATCACTGCCGCCAGCGGAAACGCCCCGGCCGCGGATTGGCGCGGCCCATCGATTTATCGCTCGTTGCGGACTGGGTTCGAGAGCGTGCCGACGCCCTCGACGTAGATCTCGACCGTGTCGCCCTCGCGCAGGTAGCGCTTTGGCGAGCGCGAGTCGCCGACGCCGCTCGGCGTGCCGGTCGCGATCACGTCGCCGGGCTCGAGCGTGACGCCCGCCGAGATGTACTCGATCAGCTCGACGACCGAGAAGATCAGGTCGCGCGTGTTCGCGTCCTGCATAACCTCGCCAGACACCGTTGTGCGGAGGTCGAGGTCGGCGAGATCGACGCCGCCGGCCGATGCGATGCACGGCCCGAGCGGCGAGAACGTGTCGAAGCTCTTGCCGAGCGTGAACTGGCGAAGCGGCGTCTCGAGTTGCGCCCGCCGGCCGGACACGTCGTTGATCGCGGCGATGCCGCCGACCGCGGCCCGCGCCTCGGCCTCGTCGGCGCGGTAGATCCCTTGTCCGATCACGACCGCGACCTCGCCCTCGTAGTCGGGGCGCGTCTCCTCGCGCGGGATCACGATCTCCGCGCCGTGCCCGACCAGGGACGAGGAGAACTTCGCGAAGATCACCGGCACGGCCGGAATCTCGAGCTGCGATTCCTCCGCGTGCGAGCGGTAGTTGAGCCCGATCCCGATGAGCTTGTTTGGCACGACAGGGTGAAGGAGCTTGACATCCTCGGCCTTGTGAGTCGGGCCGTCCGCCTGTTGCAACGCGTCCCACGCCAGGGTTGTGGGGACGAAGCCCTGCGGGCCGGCGGCGCCCGCATCCGTGATCGTCCCATCCTCGCCCAGCGCCCCGATCCGGGTCTCACCCTCCGGGTTCACGAACCGCACAGCCTTCACGCCTCGGCCTCCTGTTCCTCGCGGAGCACTTTTATCGCGTTCACCGCACGCGGAATGCCAGCGTACGGGGTCGTCTGGAGAATCGTCTCCTCGATCTCGCTCCACGGGACGTCGATCGCGCGCAGCGCCCGGATGTGGGCCCGCACCTGGGGGTCGCTCGAGCCGAGCGCGGTCAGCACCGCGACGATGATCAGCTCGCGCTCGCGCGCCGGCAGGCCGGGGCGGGTGTGGACGTCGCCGAACGCCCAGTCGACGATCCAGTCCCCGAGCACTCCCATGCGGGCGAGGAACTGCTCGCCTCCGGGCTCGTCGTTCAGCTCCGCGAGGCGCTCCAGGGCGCGGGCGCGCCGCTCGTCGTCTTGACCACCACTCACGGCGCGGATACTGTATCCAAAGTGCCCGCCGCCGTGTGCGCGAGATGATCTCGCTCCGCCGTATCCATCACGTCTGCCTAAGGACCGGTGACCTCGCCGATGCCGCGCAGCGCTGGTCGATCCAGTTCGGGCTGACCGTGCGCGAGCTGACCCCGGAGCGGGCGCGGCTCGCCTGCGCGTATGAGCCGTACTCGCTCGAGCTCGTCCAGTCGAACGTCCCCGGCGCCGATCACACCGGCTACGAGCTCGCGCGCGGAGTGACGCTCGAGGATGCCGCCGGGCATCTGGCAGGGCTCGGGGTGGCTCATGAGCTTGTTGCCGGGGCGCTCCATCTACGCGATCCCGATGGACACGGCGTCGAGCTCGTGCCGTACGCGCCTCCCGACGACCCGCGGCCGGCGATCGCGCGCTCGACCACGACGCTCACGGGCTTCCATCCGCGCAAGCTCGGCCACGTGAACTCGCTGACCGGCGACCTCGCCGGCATAACCGAGTTCTACTGCGACGTGCTCGGGATGCGGTTGACCGATCGCCTCGGCGACGAGGGCTGCTGGCTGCACCTGGGTGCCGATCACCACACGGTGGCGCTCGTCGGCAAGGGCTACTACCACTTCCACCATCTCGCGTTCGAGCTGACCGACTGGGGGGAGCTGCGGGTCGCGCTCGACCACCTCGCCCAGCACGGGCGGTGGCTGGCCTGGGGCCCGGTGCGCCACGCGCTGGGACAGAATCTGGCCGCGTACGTGCGGATCCCCGAGGAGGAGTGCATGGTCGAGCTCTACAGCGACATGGAGCAGCTCGCCGCCGACCACGAGCCGCGTACGTGGCCCGACGATGCCCACTCCTCGAACACGTGGGGAATCCTGCCGCCGCGCTCGTACTTCCGGTTCGACCCAGCGGCCGTCGATTGGGAGCGCCGGGGCCTGGAGGCGCTTGGCTATGGGGTGCCGCCGCTGTCCGATCCGATCCCAGCGGGAGGTGACTGATGGCGCTGACCTCGGTTGGGCACGCGACGGGCGCTCGTACCGGGGAGCAGTTCCTCGACGGGCTCCGCCAGGGCGGTCGCGAGATCTGGCTCCGGGGCGAGCGCATCACCCATCCGCTCGACCATCCCGAGCTGCGCGACGCGGCGCTGTCGCTCGCGCGGGTGTTCGATCTCCAGCACGAGCACGCCTCCGAAATGCTGGCGCCTTCGCCGTCCGGGGGTGCGGACCGGTTGGTGAACGTCACGCATCTGATCCCGCGCGAGTACGACGACCTCGTCCGGCGCCGGCGCGCGTTCGAGCTGGTGGCGGCGCTGTCGGGCGGGGTGATGGGGCGGACCCCCGACTACCTGAACGTCACGTTCGCGTGCTTCGCCGGCCGGTCTGAGGTGTGGGCCCGGCGCTGGAACGAGGCCGGCGCGGCCAACCTCGTCGCGTATCAGGAGTTCATGCGCGACCACGACCTTTCGACGACGCACGCGCTGATGAACCCGCAGGTCGACCGCACCAAGGCGGAGGCCGAGCAGGCGATGGGTCAGGTCTCGCTCCACAAGCTCGGCGAGAGCGGCAATGGCATCGTCGTGCGGGGCGCGCGAATGCTGGCCACGCTCGCGCCGTTCGCCGATGAGCTGCTCGTGTACCCGGGGTCGGACATCCGGCCCCAGGATGGCCGCTACGCGCTGGCGTTCGCGATCCCGATCGCGACGCCGGCGCTTCGCTTTATCTGCCGTGACAGCTATTCGAAGCAACGCGACGTGTATGACTATCCGCTGTCGGCGCGATTTGACGAGATGGACGCGGTCGTGATCTTCGACGACGTCGAGATCCCGCGGGAGCGCGTTTTCTTGGACGGCGACACCGTGGGATACAGCGAGGTGATCACCGACACCGGCTGGCGCAGCCACATCATGCACCAGGCGTTCACGCGCGCGTGGGTGAAGCTGTGCTTCGCGCTGGGGCTGGGGCATGCGATCGCGACGACCACGGGCGTGGTTCGGTTTGACCACATCCAGGAGAAGCTCGGGCAGATCTGGGCGATGAGCGAGCTCGCGCGCTCGGCGATCGTCGCCGCGGAGACTGGCGCCGTCCTGGATGCCCGTGGGGTCATGACTCCCGACGAGCGGCCGTTCGTTGCTTTGCGTGGGGAGATGCCGAAGTGGCTCCCGCGCGTCAACGAGCTGCTCCAGCTGATCGGGGGCGGCGGGTTCATGGCCACGCCGTCGAGGGCCGATATCGAAGGCCCGCTGCACGACCAGATCGAGCAGTATTTCCAGGCCGCCGGCGCCGGCGCCGAGCGGCGGATCCGGCTGTTCCGCCTGGCCTGGGACTTCCTCGGCTCCGAGCTCGGCGGCCGTGGCGAGCTGTATGAGCGGTTCTACCTGTCGGACTCGTGGCGGATGACCGCGCTCGCCTACACGATCGCCGACAAGTCGTTCCCCGAGTCGCTGGTCGAGCAGTTCCTGCGCGACTGAGCTTGGCGTGACTCCGAGCGTGCTGATCATCGGGGGCGGGACCGGGATCGGCGCCGCCGTGGCTTCGCGGATGGCGGATGCCGGGTACTCGGTGTGCGTGAGCGGGCGGCGAGTTGCCCCTCTGGAGGAGGTCGCAGCCGCTTTCGGGGGCCTGGCCGTGAGTGCCGACGCCTCGTCGCCCGAGGGCGCTCAGCACGCGGTCGACGCGTGCGTGGAACGGTTCGGGCGGCTCGACGCGCTCGTCGTGAGCGCGGGCGTGGGCGCGGGGGCGATGGTCGCCGAGCAGACGATCGAGCGCTGGAACCTCGTGATCGGCACCAACCTGACAGCGCCGTTCCTCGTCTGCCGGGCCGCGCTCCCGCACCTGATCGAGGCGCGAGGAGCGATCGTGACGATCTCCTCGCTGGCGGGGCTGCGCGCCGACCCCGCCTCGGCGGCCTACTGCAGCTCTAAGGCCGGGCTGGTGATGCTGACCCAGTGCATCGCGCTCGACTACGGGCCGCTCGGCGTGCGCGCCAACACCGTCTGCCCCGGCTGGATCCGAACGGCGATGGCCGACGAGGAGATCGACGTGCTCGCGGCGCGGAGGGGAGTCGACCGCGAGGGCGCGTACGCGATCGCGGTGGGGGACATACCGGCGCGGCGCGCGGGGAGCCCCGAGGAGGTGGCCGAGGCGGTCTCGTGGCTGGCCTCGCCCGCGGCCTCGTACGTGAACGGCGCCGTGCTGACCGTCGACGGTGGCGCCGCGATCGTCGACGCCGGTACGCTCGCGTTCGCACCGCATGCCTAGACGCGGTACCCGCAAGAAGAAATACAAGGCGCGGCTGCGCGCTGGTCAACGAGAGGAGAGAGAGATGCCGGAAGACCTCGGCGATCGCGAGGCCGGCGCGCGGCCTGACGCGCGCGACCAGCGCGCCGCCGCCGCGCGGGCCAGGCTAGTGGGCAGCCTGTCCGAGCTCGCCGACGTCGGCGTTCGCGCTGTGCGCCTCCAGTACGCCGATCTGCACGGCATCTGCCGCGGCAAGCTGATCCCGATCGCGGCGTTCCCGCACGTGGCGGAGGAGGGGATGGGGTTCGTCGAGGCGATCATGACCCTCGACCTGCGACACAACGTGGTCGCCGGCTTCGAGCACGGCTTCCCCGACTTCCTCGCGCGGCCGGATCTGAACACGCTTGTGCCGCTGCCCTGGGAGGAGGACGTCGTCGCCTGCCTCGTCGACCTGGAGGATCCGGTCACGCACGAGTCCCACCCGCTCGACTGCCGCGGCGTGCTCAAGCGCGTGCTCGCCCAGTTCGCCGAGTACGGCGTGGCGCCGGTGGTCGGTCCCGAGCTCGAGTTCTACCTGTGCGAGCCCGACCCGGATTCGCCGCGCGGCTACCGGCCCTACGCCGGGCAGGACAGCGCGGTGTACACGGTCGGAGACGTGGCCGACCCAAAGGGGACGCTGGCGCGGATGCTCGACGCCGGCGTCGAGCTCGAGATCGGTGCGATCGCCGCCGCCCACGAGTACGGCCGCAGCCAGTTCGAGATCAACCTGCGCCATTCGGCCGCGCTCGACTCGGCCGACCGCGCGTTCCGGTTCCGGGCGATGGTCAAGGAGCTGGCGGCGCGGGACGGGCTGCTGGCGACGTTCATGGGCAAGCCGTTCAACGACGACGAGGGCTCGGGGTTCCACCTGCACGTGTCTTTGGTGGATTCCGACGGTGCGAATGCGGGCGAGGACGCGGACGACACGCATGGGCTGACGCCCGTGATGCGCCACTTCATCGCGGGGATGATGGCCCACGGCCGCGCGTTGATGGTGTTCTTCAACCCGACCGTGAACGCGTACCGCCGGATCAGCGCCGAGGCGCTCGTCCCCACGCGGGTGTGCTGGGGCCACGACCACCGGATGGCGCTCGTGCGGGTTCCCAAGGAACGCGGGTCCTCGACGCGGCTCGAGCTCCGGCTCGGCGACGGCACGGCCAATCCCTACCTCGCCTACGCCGGCGCGCTCGCCGCCGGCCTCGACGGCATTCGCCGCGAGCTCGAGCCCCCCGAGCCGGTGGCGGGGATGATCTACGACCTGGACGAGGAGCTGCTCGGCGAGCCGCTGCCGACCACGTTTTACGAGGCGCTCGAGGCGCTCAAGGCGGATCAGGTGATGATCGACGTGCTCGGCTCGCGGCTCGTCGAGACGTTCGAGACGATCAAGATGGCCGAGCTGGAGCGCTTCCGCGCCTGGGTCACCGACTGGGAGTTCGAGGAGTACTCGAAGCTTCTGTGATTCGCCAGTAGTACCCGCTCGGATCGAGCAGCCGGAAGTCCGCAA
>Ga0116224_10002278_pt1 | contig 11346 bp, 8 predicted proteins | sample Sb_taG_9_FD_89699 | JGI IMG/M metagenome (GOLD analysis project Ga0116224, IMG submission 89699) | Peat soil microbial communities from Weissenstadt, Germany - Sb_50d_b_LC metaG | ecosystem: Environmental > Terrestrial > Soil > Wetlands > Peat | place: Germany: Weissenstadt | collected 2010-09-21
AACCCTCGCCAAGGTCCGCGTTCAGGTCGATGGCTCGCCCTGGCGAGTCAGTCCGCGACTCCAAGTTGCTCATCACGCCTGGCCTCGAATTCCCTGAGCTCGATTGGCTGGAACTGGATCCGGTCGCCGGCCCGGATCGGGAAGAACCCCTGTTCGACATCGGCGATTCGTAGCGGAGTGCGGCCCAGCAGGTGCCAGCCACCGGGCGATTCGCGGGGGTAGATTCCGGTCTGGCGCCCCGTGATCGCCACCGAGCCGGCCGGCACCTTGAGCCTGGGTTCGTCCCGCCGCGGCAGCCCGCTCAGCTCTTCAGGCAGGTAGCCGGCATAGGGGAAACCCTGCAAGAAACCGATGGCGAACACATCGTAAACAGTGGCCGTGTGCAACGCGATCACCTCCGCGGAACCCAGTCTCAGCCTGCTGGACACCGGCTCGAGGTCCGGACCGTCGTAGAGGACCGGAATCACCACGAGCCGGCCTTCGATCGCGGCTTCCGGTCCGGCCTCCAGCGAGCCAAGCCGCGATTCCAGTACGTCCAGGTCAGTCTCATCCGGGTCGGCGAAAACCGCGGCCGAGCGATACGCCAGAACGACGTCCGTCACCCCGCGCAGCCCCGCAGCGCGGACAGCCACGACCCACCGGGCCGCCTCGCGTTCGGTGGCGAAATGCGCCAGGAATGCCCGATCACCGAGCGGCTCCAGAGCAATCATCACGACGGTCTTCGCAATGGGCGAGTCCCTTCGGCTGGCGCCGGGATCTGGAATGCCGCTTGACTCTTGAACGAGAAACCAGGTGCTTTACGGGATTCCCTCCAGCTCGCGGACCGCTAGAATCATGGTGGCACCGCTTCCAGTGTATCCCGTGACACACCCCACAGCTAAAGCTGGGGGCTTCTCGGGTGATCCGGAGGCCCTTATGGTTATCCTCCCCCGAGCTACTTGCCTGGTGTCCCCAGGACTACCTGGAACCGAGGTCCCAGGATACTTTGGTGGGCCAAGCCCACCCCAACAGCGTTGGGCACGCTTCAGCCTGCCACCCGCCGGGTGGCACCATCGCATACGGAGACGTCTGCGATGCCAAAAAGCTCTTGATCATGGTTGCTGTTTTACATGAGGACCTTCTCCTCACAACCACCAACAGCGAGTTGCCAAAAGAGCAATTATCATTATACCAAAGAGCAGAATCGGTTTCCACGGCATTGCGAAAAATCCACACAAGGACCGCCTTATATCCCCACGGCTGAAGCCGGGGACTTTACGGCGGAATTAGGTAATGGCGACGAGGGTCATCATGATCTGTGGCACGCTGATCCTGGCGGGATCGCTGATGGCGCTTCAGAAGCCCGCGAACAAGGCTGCACCCGCGACAGCCACCGAGCGCGTCACCCTCCGTGATGGGTCGGTGGTTCTGGGCCTCGTGACCGCGGTGAGCACGGGCCCGCGGGGAGCCGTTGAGCTCTTGGTGCGGCGCGACTGGGCCGAGAGCCATCTGAAGACCTGGGCAGGCAAGTGGAGTCGCGCGATCGAGGCCGGATCCAAGCTCGCGGCACGCCAGCGCCGCGAGCGGCTGGGGGCTTGGAGGGGCGAGCGGGCGGCGAGCGCGCCGGCCGATGACCGGATCGTCGCCTGGATCGATCAGGAGTTGAAACGGCTCGACGACCCGGCCTTTACTGCGCGCACTGCGCTCATGCCCGTCCATCTCTCCCGGAGTGACGTCCGGGGTCTGTTTCGGCAACCCCCATTGAACACCCGGCTACTCCAGCTCGGCTGGCTCTGCGGCTTACCCGAGGTCGAAACGATGCCGCTGGAGGACCTGAAAGACGCCCTCGAGGGTCGCGGCTTCGCCGTCGACGGGAACCAGACGCCCTCCCTGGCGGGGCTGCTACCGCTCTTTCCGGAGCCCGCTCTTTCCTGGTTGGGCCGTCGCGCGGCGACCGAGTTGGCCGTCGATTCCGATCTCCGCGTCATCCGCTACCAGAACATGGTTCTTCCCGATTTGAAAACCGGACAGGCCCTGGATCGCTTGAACGTGTCGTCAGCGCTTGCCGAGGTGGCCAAGCTGTTTGATCCTGAGCAAGGCAAGGAAGATCCACTGGTCTCGACGCTCAAGAAGGTCGGGGACCGCGGCCGGGTTGGGGCGCTCGTCACCCAGCTGGACATCCCCGCCGACATGAGCCAGGCGACCATCGAGGCGACCATGTGGGTCCGCGTCGGTGGCGATCGGTGGGTGCCGTTTGTCACGCGATCGGTCTCCGTCCGCCCTGACGAACTACCCGCCGAGGCCGGTCGCAACCTTGTCGCCGATCCCCAGGTCCAGTCGGCCTTTTCACTGGTGGAAGCACTCGGTCTGGGGACAATTCCTCCCGAGTTCAAGCAGCGTAGCCTGAAGATGGGAGCCACGACCGAGAAAGCCCTCGGTGTAGCACGCGCCGCGATCAGTCAGGATCTCAACACCCTGATGCTGCCGATCTTCGAGAACCCGAGCGGGGACCGCGGTGGGGACCGACAACCCGGTAAACCGTGAGCCCCGCGAACGCACTCATGCTGCGGATTTCGAACACGTCCGCCAAGGGCAACCTGGCGACTCCCTCCTTGGTCCCGACTGCCACGTAGACTTCGCCGCTTGGCTCGTTCCCTGGTCTGGCGGGAACCGCGTCCTCCAGGGGGACGATCCGGCAGCGCCCGGGGAGATAATAGCGGGCGGTCTGGATCTCCTTGTTTCGGACAGGGTCTGAGGATTTCACAAACACCGTGACCTCGGTACCAGGGCTCCAGGCCATCCGCGCCGCCAGCTCGGTCGAGAACGCCCTCCAATCGGCCTTCAGTCCCGATGCGTAAACCGTTGCACCCAGTTCCAGCACGATCAAAAGGGCGAGTGCGACCGCAACGCAGGCACGGCTGAGCAGCGGAAGCCGGGCGAGACCTTGGGCCACCAGGATCAAGTAGGCGGGCGCGGTGTAAAGCGTGTACCGGGACGGTCCGAAGACGGGGTTTCCGAGCCAGGAATACGCGTACAGTAGCGTCGGAGGCACGACGAGCCAGAGGACCAGGCATGCGGGTCCGGACCAGTCCGAGTATCCCGCGAAGACACCGCGGCGGAGCAAGAGCCCGAAGCCAATCAGGATAAGGAGCCCGAGCAGAACGACGGAATTGCCACCGATGAACCCGATCGGCGTTCCGATCAGAAACTTCACGGGCAACCGGCCTGAGAGGAACTCGGGATCGTGGTCAAAATAGTGCCGGATCCAGGGCGCCGCCAGCAGTAACGCCGCCAGATGAACCCCCAACCAACCCTGCCAGCGGTCAAAGAACTGGCGGACGAAGAGGAAGGATCCCAACCCCAGCGTTGCGGCCATCAGCAGGCCCAGCGGATGACAGTAAACCAGGGCGACCAGGCACAGCGCGTAAGCAATCGACTTACCATGGGAGGACGATTTCCGGAGCGAGAAGAGCAGTCCCCAGCACAAGCAGGCGATCATCACCAGCAAGGCGTACATCCGGGCCTCGCGGGAATAGTAAACAAGCGGCGGGCTGATCGCCGCCAGCCAGGCCGCCCAGAGGCCGGTCGCCCTGTCAAAGACCAGGAGCCCGATCCAGTAGACCAGGCCGACGGTGACGATCCCGCAAACCACGCTCAGAGACCGGCCTGCGGCTTCGGACGAGCCGAACAGCCCGATCCAGCGCTGAAGCAAGAGCGGATGCAACGGCGCGCGGGTGGCGTCGATCTGAAACAGCCGATCGAAAAGCGCCGCGACCGTTGGAGCCGTGGCCAGCCGCATGGTCACGACCTCGTCGTACCAGAAACTGAGCTGACCCAGCTTCCATGCGCGCAGTACCGCCGCTACGGCCAGGATGACGATAAAGATCATCATCGCGGTCATATTCTGGCGAGACCCCAGTGCCGCGGGCTTGCCCGGCGGCTGAGCGGGGGCAGCAGACAGATCCATGATCAGGTGGAGTGGAACGAGGAGGCTGAGGACCGATTGCTAAGGGCTTGCCCTCTCCTGCCGGGCACGCCACCTCTTTATACGATAAAAAATCCGGCACGTCGACCGGCCAAGCCTGCCGATCAGGGCCGTTTCATTGGTATGATTCCCCTGTCTTCGGCTGTCCCCTGACCGACGCAGGTTGAATGGACGAGCCTGCTCCTCTCGTCAGACAGAGCAGGGCACCACCTTCGCCCAGATTCTCCAGGGAGTTACCGCGATGCCAACGACTGTAAACGGGGTCGGGACGCATTATTACGGCAAGAAGAACCGGTCCGCGCGAACGGCTCCATGTCACTCGTGCCACCGTGTGGCAAACCTGGAGTCGTACGACACCCGGCTCTGGTTTGTTGTCATCTTCATTCCGATCATTCCCCTGGGGCGGAAGCGGATCATCGATGCGTGCCCCTTCTGTCGGAGGCATTTAGCGGCCAACGCCGACACGTATGAGCAATCGAAGCAGCTCCAGATCTCCGGCAGCCTGGAGGAATACCGCCGTGCGGCTTCGCCCGAATCCGCGCTCAAGGCCCACGGGCAGCTCCTGGGTTTCCGTGATTTCGAGCAGGCCGGGCAGTTCCGCCGGAACGCGCTGGAGCGATTCCCCAACCATGCCGGTTTGCGTGTCGGTCTGGCCTCCCAGCTCGAGCATTTCGCCATCTACGACGAGGCGCCGAAACTGTTCGAGAAGGGGCTGGCCCTGGAGCCCGACATGCCAGAGGCTCGCGTCGGGGTGGCACGGTGGAAGATGGCTGCCGGCGATCTGGCCGGAGCGCGGCAACTGCTCGATTTCCTGGAAGCTCCCGGAGCCGGGCAACATCACGCACTGGGCCCGATCGACGTTCTCTCAGGGTATTATCAGCGCCAGGGGCGGCACGAAGAGGCGCTGGAACTCGCCCAGCACCTGCTCCGGGAGCTTCCGGAGTCCGGTCAGCGGCACGCTTTCCGCTCATTCGTCCGGAAATCCGAAAAGGCGCTGGGCCGCAAGACCACGATCCTGCCCCCGATCGAGGGCATCCTGCGCGGCTTTTTTCGGGGCGACGATTCGCCATTTTCTCCCTGGAAACGTAGGTTACTCTGGGCTGGGCTGGGCGTGGGGCTGCTGGCGGCCGGACTGTTCATCAACAACGAATACTTCCGCCGGCATCGGACGATTCGGGTCGTCAACGCATGCGAAACGCCCGTTCAGATCAAGATCGACGATGAGCCCCCAACCTCGATCACCGGGATGGGTAGCCTGACCGTGAGCGAGGGCAGGCATCGTGTGCAAGTGAGCGGGCCCGTCGAGGAAACGCTCGAACTCGACGTGATTGCAGGATTCTTCGACCGCTGGTTCAAGAAACCCGCCTGGATTCTCAATCCGAACGCAGAAGCCGTGCTCGAAGAGGCGACCATTTACTATGCCGAGCACCCGCGACCTTCCTACCACAGGCTGATCGCCGGGCAATCGCTCGTGGTCCGCCCGCAAATTGACTATCTGTTCGAGGATCCGCCTCAGAGCGTGAACATCGGAAGCAAGAATTCCGAGGTCACCAAGACGGCCATCCGCTGGTTTCAGGCCGAGGACGACAGAGCCTTCCTCGCCACACTTGGGACAGACCGTCAGGGCGCACTCACATTCGCCGAGCGGCGCCTTCGCCACAAGCCCGATCAGAGCAGACTTCTGACGCATTACATGGGGCAAGCCCTGGACGGTTCAGCACCGCGGATTGAGGAGTTCTTGAAGTCGGGTCTCGACCGCAAGCCGGTCGTGGTTCCATGGCACCGCGCCTACCAGTCGGTCGCCGAGATGAACGGGCACGACCAAGGACTGGCGGCCCGTTACGACGGTTATCTACACTCCGACCCGAAGAGCGGCGCGCTGCTCTACCTGCGCGGGCGGATCGAGCCCGACTGGGCCTCTCGGGTTGATCTCTACCGGCAGGCTATCGCCGCCGACCCCAAACTCTCCTGGCCCTGGATGGCGCTGGGTGCACAAGCAGCAGCCGAAGCCCGCTGGGACGAGTGCCTGCGCTGCATTCGCAAGGCCAAGGAGCTGGGAATCGAGGAAGAGAACCTCGCCAACCTACCCCATCAGGCGCGCATGGCCACCGGCGAGGCCAAGACACTGGTGAACGAGTACCGAACCCGCCTGGCAACCGACCCGACGAGGTTTATCCTGCTCCTTCAGTTGTGCGATGCCCTCGCCGCGTCGGGACAGGGGGAGCGAATCATGTCGGAGGTCGCGGCATGGCAAAATCGACTGCCAGCGGAGGTGCAGAGCCAGATTGCGGGGCCTCTGCGCGCACTCACGCTCTACCAGTCCGGCAAGTTCGAGGAATGCGAGCGGCTCTGCCGCGGTATCCCGGCCTTGGCGAATAGCTCGCTGCACGTCCAGACGCTCCTGGCAATGCAAAAGGGGAAGGAGGTTGCGGCCGACCCGTCATTCGAGAAGAACTGGGAAAAACCCCTGATCTCGCTCGCACTGAGCCTGGAATTGAGCCTGGAAGGCCAGCCGGAAGAGTCCGCCCGATGGCGCGAGCGAGCCATCAAGAAATTTGAGACCGCAACGCCCCTGATCCGGCCAGTGGCGAAGTTCCTTGCCTCGTCCGAGCCGCCCGCGCTCGCGGATCTGTCGAGGCTCCAGATCGAAGTCGACGACAAGGCCCTGCTGTGCGCCGCGCTCGCCGATCGGTTCCCCGCGAAACGTGCCGAGTACCAAGCCGCGGCGTCCCGGTACAACATCCTCCGCCAACCTCCCTATCACCTGGTCAGCCGGGCGATTCAGGCTACAAGCGGCAGCAAGCCATGAAACGGCAGGACTTTGACGACCTGGTACGGCGCATCGAGACCCAGTTCGGAGGCAAGCAACCGGCCCTGGAGCGATCCACGGCCGCCTGGATTCGCTTCGGCCTGGTGGGTATCCTGCTCTGGCTCTGTGTTCTTTTCGGCCTGGGCGCGGCCGCGTTTGTCGGGGGGATCATCGTCGAACCGTCGATCGGGGTCTGGCTGCTCGGCCTGGGCGTCCTGTTGATCGTCTATGCGCTGTCGCAGGCCGGTTATGTTCTCCTGGTCGAGGGCGCCCGGTCCGAAGGGCATCTCCTCCGGCCCGGCGAGGCACCAGCGCTCAAGATGCTGCTGGATTCGCTAAGCATCGAGCTTCAATCCCGGCCGTTTGACGAGGTCTGGATCACGCTGAAGTTCAATGCCGGCGTCCGCGAGATCCCCCGCCTGGGGCTGCTGGGCTGGCCCCGCTCGGTCCTGGAGATCGGGTTGCCACTGGCCCTGGCCCTGACTCCTGAAGAACTTCGTGCCGTGTTGGCCCATGAGTTCGCCCACCTTTCCTCACGGCACGGACAGAGCGGCAACCGGATGTATCGCCTGCATCGCACGTGGTGCAACATCATCGCTCGGATGCATCGGCCACCCAAGGGAACCCTGGACAGGACGGTCCGCGGAGCGATCTCTCGGTTTCTCGACTGGTACTGGCCGCGGCTTCATGCCCGGGCTATGGTGCTCTCGCGGATGCAGGAGGTGCAGGCAGACCGCATTGCCACTGAGCTTGCGGGCGCGGACACACAGGTCCTGGCCCTCTGGCGGATCGAATGCCTAAACTCGTGGTTCGCTGAGCGGTTCTGGCCCGACCTGTACCAGTCGGCGGACCAGGAGCCAGATTCCCCGGTGGACGTCATCGACAGGATCCGGCGGGGGCTTCAGGTTGCGCCTGGCCAGGACGACTCGGCTCGATGGGTCGAACACGGGCTCTGTCGGGCCACGGACAATGACGACACCCACCCCGCCTTGCCCGACCGCATCCGAGCGCTCGGGAAGAGGACCGACGACCTCCGCCAGATGGGCATCCCCACGGCAGCCAATCCGTCGGCCGCGGAGGCCTTGCTGGATCAGGCGTTCGCCAGCATCGAGGGGGAACTGTCCGCCAAGTGGCAGATGGCCTCACGAGCCGTCTGGCGCGAAAGGCACCGTCAGGCGAACGCGCAGGCCAAGCGCCAGGGGTCCATCGACTCGACCATAGCCGCAGTCCGTCAAGAGGACATGGCCGCCCTCTGGGAGTCGGCGCGAGACACGGCCAACGTGCGCGGTCCCGCCGCCGCCGAGCCGCTGCTCCGGGCAGTCCTCGAGCGCGAGCCGTGTCATCCGGGGGCCAGCGTCTTGTTGGGACATTCCCGGCTCCGCCTGGGAGACCTCGAAGGGGAACGGTTGCTCCGGCAGGTCGTCGAGCAAGCCGACGAGACCTGGATGCACGCGGCCTGCAGTGCCCTCGAGCAGCATTACCAGGCCACGGGACAGATCGATCAGCTCAAGCACGTGCGGATGCGTCTGGACGAGTACGAAGTGGCCGTCGCGGGGGCAAGGCGCGAACGTTCCACGATCAAGGCGAGTGACTCGTTCCTGCCGCATGCCCTCACCGCCGACCACCTCGAGCCGCTGCTCCACCTTCTGGCCTCAGAGCCCGACTGCGGTGCCGCCTGGCTGGCGCGGAAAGAGCTGCGGTTCTTCCCGCGCCGCCGGCTCTTCGTGCTCTGCGTGCGAGGCGGCACTTCATGGTGGGCGCCCGGAACCAGTGATCGAGAGCGATCGCTTGCCCAGCGGCTCGTCTCCCGTGTCGAATTGCCAGGTCAGATGTTGGTGATCACGCGGCACGGCAGCTTCCGCAAACTGGCTCGCAGAATCATGTCCCAGCCCGATTTCGAGATTTATCGGGATCATTGATCTGCGTCACCTCCTCCGTGAGCCCTTGAGCGAACGAGCGGCAAACCGCCCTCGGACCTCAGGGAACCGCGCGCTTCTCGAGATCGCGGCGAACCGAGTTGTCCCGTGGGCTCGGGCGCTGTGGCGGATTGCGCTGGATTTCGAGGTAATCGAGGAGATCGTTCTTGAGGTCTCCATGCGAATCGAATGTCCGCGTCCGCTGCTGGATCGCTTTGTGCCAGAGAACCTCGGCCGCCTCGCCGTACAAGAAGCAGCCGGCCAGGGTCAACGTCACCAGCCAGCCCGAGCGGCGGCCGATGGCCGCCACGCCCTCGGACAGCAACAAGAGAAACGTGGGCACGAGAGCCAGCAGCAGCCGACCGTGAAAAGGATATTGATGAAGCCCTGAGGCCGCGAGGGCAAAAAAGAGCGGGGAGATCACCACAAAGAGACCACCCGGCCAGCGCCTGCCCAGAGACAGGCAGCCGATCAGTGCCATGATCGAGGCCAGAACCGCCGTGTAAGGCAGGGTCAGCGGCGTGAGGATGCTCGCGGGATTGATGAAGACATTGGCGATCGACTCGGCCAGCAGGGAAGCGTCAGCCAGCGAGCGGGGCGGCACGGGGAGAAACGCAAAGTTCCACCAGACCCAGAGGAAGTCGCGCCGGCTCATGATCGACCGAGAGAGCAGGAAGCAGCCGGCAAAGCTGATGAGCCAGGCCAGGCAGATGCCCGTCGTCATGGCTGTTTTTCGCCAGTCATTACGAAGCGCCTCGGTCACGAGCAGGTGCAGGCCGGCCCCGGCGAGAATGAACACGACCGTGAATGAGAACCAGGGCGCGATCAAGCCGAAGATCGCCAGGGCCTTGTAGCGCCGACCGCTCGGCTCCTCGGGCGGCTGGGGTGCGGCCAGCAAGAGCGCGGCCAGCGCCGTCATCAGGTCGCAGGAGTACTGCTTGATCTCGGCCGAATAGTAGAGCAGGTGGTCTCCCAGTGCCAGAAGTCCGACGGCGAGCGGCACGGCGCGGCGGTCGAGGTAGCGCCGCGCGGCACTTCGCATCAGGAACACCGAGGCAATCCCGCAAAAGAGCGGAAAGAACCGTCCCGTCACCCTGACGTCCAGCGGTAGCCGGACCAGTAGCCGCTCGATGGCCAGGAACCCCGGCGGGGCCATCTGGTCCCCTTCGAGATGGCGGAAATCGAAGATCGCGCGGCCGGCCACGTTCTCCAACAGAGCGCTCTCGTCCATGTAAAGCGAGCGGAATTCGAGATACTCCCAGACCCGCATAATCACCCCGAGTGCCACTGCCAGCCAGGTCAGGTTCTCGCACGTCAGCTCCAGGTTCCACGAGCCGGCGATCCTGCTGAGCCGCCGCTGAAGAGCCGACCCACTGCCGGTCTGTTCGGCTGGTCCGCCATCCATCACCGCTGTCTCTCCGTGATGCTGGGCCCAAGGGAAAATGGGGTTGAGTCGCACCCCACCCATCCAACGCGGGGAAAGTCGAGGTTGAGTGTGTCCATTCGTCCGGTTATTTTACAGCACTGAGAACCCAGGTCGATGAGCCTGAGGTCAAGGATCTTCCGAGCCGACGAGCCGAAAGGGGCCGCAGATGGGTATGTTCGCGGGGAAAAAGGGCATGGTGCTGGGCGTTGCCAACGATTTCAGCATCGCCTGGGCTATCACGCGGAAACTCCTGGACGAAGGAGCGGAGATCGGGTTCACGCATTTGCCCGGCGAGAAGATGGAGCGGCGGGTCCGCAAGCTCGTCGAACCGATCGGGGCCAAATTGCTCATCGCTTGCGACGTTCAGAAGGACGAGGATGTCGCCCGTGCTTTCGACCAGGCCGGCCAGACTTTCGGCGCGCTCGACTTTGTGCTGCACTCGATCGCTTTCGCCCCCATCGATGATATCAAATGTAATTATGTAAATTGTAGCCGCGAGGGTTTCAAGACCGCAATGGATGTCAGTGTGTACTCGCTGGTCGCCGTCGCGCGGCAGGCCGCGAAGGTCATGCCCGAGGGCGGATCGCTGCTCACGCTGACTTACTTCGGCGGCGAGCGCGTGGTCCCGGGCTACAACCTGATGGGCGTGGCCAAGGCCGCGCTCGATGCCTCGGTGAAATACCTGGCCTATGACCTTGGCCCCAAGAAGATCCGGGTCAACGGCGTTTCCGCCGGCCCGGTGAAGACCCTGGCCGCCTCTGCCGTGGGCGATCACGACAATCTGGCCGGGCTGTACACCGCCGTTTCGCCCCTGGGCCGCAATATCACTCGCGAGGAGGTCGGCGCCTCCGGAATGTTCCTGCTCTCTGACCTGGCGAGCGGCATCACCGGCGAAATCCTCCACGTCGATTGCGGCTACAACGTGATGGGCTCTCCAGGCCGTGCTATCGAGGCCGCGAAGGCGGGAGCCGTCTGACCCGGAATTCGCTTCGAGTCCCTCACCCTGGCATGCTGCATAGAGAAAAACCGGACAGGGCCGACCCCGCAAGCGGGGTTCCCCCCGCCTGTACTGACCTGTCCTGCCCCGTCCTTGGGCCGCAACTTGTCTAGAAAAGTCCGAGAAACGCGGAGTTCAAGCAGCCAGAAACGGTCCGAGCAAGCACAGGAAGTGTTGGCAGCGCGTTGAGCTGGGTATCCATGGCCCGAAAAGCTGGGGCCGCAACTTGTCTAG
>Ga0116224_10002288_pt1 | contig 11324 bp, 15 predicted proteins | sample Sb_taG_9_FD_89699 | JGI IMG/M metagenome (GOLD analysis project Ga0116224, IMG submission 89699) | Peat soil microbial communities from Weissenstadt, Germany - Sb_50d_b_LC metaG | ecosystem: Environmental > Terrestrial > Soil > Wetlands > Peat | place: Germany: Weissenstadt | collected 2010-09-21
CCGGCCTGCCACCGTGCCCGAGCCTGCGCAACGAGCCGTGCCGGCCCTACGTGGCGCTCTCGAACCGGACTAGCGCCCGGTGACGCCGGCCGAGCACGACGCCGACGCCGGCGCCGCGGTGAACAGCCTGAAATAGTCGGTCGACGGCTTGACCGCGTCGATTCTCCAGCTGAGGCGGAGGCTGTTGATCTCGGCTTGGAGCTGGGGGATGCACGCGGCGTAGGCGGCCACATCGTTGCCCAGGCCGGCGAGCTGGTTGCGCAGGCCGGCCAGCTGAGCCTCTGTTGGGACGCTCTGGAGCTGCCAGTTGACGTGCTGGATCGATTTCTGGACCGCGCTCGCCCGGGCGACGACGGTACGCGTGTGCCGCTGCTCGCCGGCGGCGGCCTGTTCGTCGGCGCCGACGCGCTGCTGAAGGCTCGCGAGATCCGCCTGCAGCGCCGCGACGCGCCGCTGCGACCGGGAGGCCCGCATGTACCCCTCGGCCCCGAACGCGGCGGTGGAGAGCGCCATCACCAGGACGATCCCGGTCGCGAACCGAAGCCTGCCCTGGATGTGAACTGTGCGCCTGCGCGTGGGTCCGACGTGCGTCGCACGGCGCGTCGCCGAGCGGGCGCCGGTGGTCTGCGTGTCACTCACCATGTCTACCGTCCCTGGTGATCATGCAACGCACACGCGCGCCCCGATCTTGCGGAGGCGGTTACCGCTCAGAACAGCTCGGTCCGCCCGCGGCCGGCAGCCTTGGCGCGGTAGGTGGCGGCGTCCGCGTTGGCGAGCAACACGTCAGGATCGGAGTCCCCCAGTGCGATTCCGATGCTCGCGGACAGCTCGTGCTCCACCTGTCCGGCGGTGAACGGCCGCCCGATCGCCTCAAGCAGACGCCGGCCGACCGCCAGCGCCGAACCCTCGTCAACGTGCTCGCACACAGCGACGAATTCGTCGCCGCCGAGCCGTGCAATCGTGTCGCCGGGGCGGATCGCGGTCTGGAGTCGTCGGCCCAGCTCGACCAGTGCGGCATCGCCCGCGGCGTGCCCGTGGGCATCGTTGACCTGCTTGAAGTTGTCGAGGTCGACGAACAGCACTGCGGTGGCGCCACGCTCGCGCTCCGAGCGCGCGAGCGCGTGCTCGAGACGGTCGCGGAGCAACGTTCGGTTCGCCAGCCCGGTCAGTGGATCGTGCACCGCCTCGTGGCGCATACGCTCCTCGTCGCGGAGCCGCGCCAGCGCGGTCGCGAGCGTGTTCGCGACCGCCCGAACGAAGCTCAATTCCTCTTCCGCGAGGGCGCGCGAGGGCGCGACGAGCAGCTCATCGCCGGTGCCGATCGCAAACCGCAGCCCAGCCTCCGGATCGGGTCCGTACGACGCGAGCGATGAGCCGTCGGCGAGCCGCACCCCCGCGGCCGCGACGGGGAGCAGCTTCGTCAGCCGTTCGATCGCCTCCCCGGCGAGGTCCGCGGGGTCGACGCCCGCCAGCGCTCGGCCGCCCATCGCCGCCACCGCGCGCAGCCGCGCCTCGGCCGCGCGCTGCTCGGAGATGTCGCGGCCGACCGCGAGCAGGAGCTGGCCGGCGCTGGTGTCGACGATCCCCCAGCTCATCTCGCCGATGAACTCCGAGCCGTCACGCCGCAGCCCCCATGCCGCCGTGGAGAACCGCATCGGATGCTCGGTGGCGAAGTACAGCTCCATGTTGCGGCTGTAGCGCTCGCGGACTCGCTCGGGCCACAGCATCGTCACCGGTTGACCGAGCAGCTCTCGCTTGGGGTAACCGAACAGCTCCTCGGCCAGCGCGTTGACGAATACGATCCGCCCGTCGCGCGCCGCCGCCACGACGGCATCCGGTAACCCCTCCAGCACTGCGGCCGGCGCGACTAGCAGAGGGTCGAGCGCCGTGTCCTCCCTGGCGCGCTCCGTCGCTCCTTCGTCTACCTCTTCGTCCATGACCCCACCTCCAGCGTACAACGCACCCCGCCTGGTTTGCGCTCCTATCGTCGGGCGTTCGAGAGACCGAAGGCGCCGAGGTCGACGTCGGGCCGATGTCCGGTCAACCACTGCGCCACCGCTTCTCCGATCGCCGGCGAGTGCTTGAACCCGTGACCCGAACACGCGGACACGATCAGGACCGAGTCGTGCTCGGGATGGCGGTCGATCACGAACCGGCTCCCGTGAGTGCTCGTGTACAGACACGAGACCGTTCTGAGCGGCTGAGAGCCGAGCCACGGGAGGTACGGCGCGATGCACTGCTCGTACATCCGATCGATCTCCGCGCGCGTCGCCGGGTGCTGGCGGCCGTCCGGCGTCGTCGTGCGCTCGTAGGACTCCGCCGCCACCTTCATGCCGCCGTCGGGACCGTCGATCGCGGGGAGTCCGTAGAAGCCGTCGAGATGAACGAACCCCTGCTGGCTTCCGCCCAGATCCCAGACGAATCCCGGCATGTCGCGGAGTTGGGCATACCCCTCGCGGATCGGGAACCAGTGCAGAAGCTGGCGGTAGACCGCGAAGATTGCGTGACCCTCCGGAAACAGTTCGCGGATCCACGCGCCGGCGCACAGGAGCAGCTGGTCTGACTGATACGTGTTCGCATCGGTGGTGACCGTGACGCCGTGGCGAGAAGCGGACCACGACGCCACGCGCTCGCCGAACCGGAGCTGGGCGCCGCGTGCGCGCGCGAGCCCGAGCTGCGCCGCGACCGCCGCCTCGGGCCGCACGTAACCGGCCCCCGGTTCGTAGTACGCCACGATCTCCTCATCGACGGTGAACATCGGGAACAAAGAGCGGACCTCCGCATTGGTCAGATCCCGATGTTCGACCTCGTATGCCCGCGCCGATGCCCGTGTCTCCTCGAGAAACTCGCTCAAAGGGTGAGCGAGGATCACGATCCCGCACCGTGTCAGCAGGCGCGCGCCGGTCTCGTGCTCGATCTCGCGCCAGAGCTGGTGCGAGCGGCGCACCAGCGGCACGTACTCCCGTCCCTCACCGATCGCCTCGCGCGTGACGCGCGTGTCGCCGTGGGTCGAACCCCAGGGGTGGGGTGGCGCGAACCGATCGATCCCGATCACCGACACCCCGCGCGCTGCCAGCTGGAAGCACGCGGCGCTGCCCATCGCTCCGAGCCCGACGACAATCACCTCGGCCTTGTCCATAACGGGACAGTGTGCGCATATCTGAGGACCGGTGCGGCGGCTCCGGCCGCTGGACGGTCGCGGGCATCGAATGACAAGATGCCTCGACCATGACCGCGACGCCCGAGGGCTCTCTGCTCGGCGAGGCGCTGCGCCGCGACGGCCATCTCGTCCGGTTCCGCCGCGGCCAGGCGCTGTTCACCCAGGGCGACCGCGCCGAGCGCGTGTTCGTCATCGAACGCGGCTGGGTGATCATCAGCTGCGTGGCGCCCGGTGCACGCGAGATCGTGCTCGGGCTCCGCGGACCGGGCGACGTCATCGGCGAGCTCTCGTCGCTCGACGGCGAGCCCCGTTCGGCGACCGCTCTAGCCGTCGGCGAGGTGGCGGCGATCGTCGCGCCCGCGTCGGTGCTCACCCGCGCGCTCCGCAATGCCGACATCGCAAACGAGCTGATCCGGGTGCTCGCGGTCCGGCTGCGCGATGCCGACCGCAAGCGTCTCGAGTTCGCGTCGCTTGACACGCTCGGCCGGGTCGCGTGGCGCTTGCTCGAGCTCGGCGAGCAGTTTGGAGAGGCGGGAGCCGACGGGATCACGGTCGAGCTTCCGCTCTCGCAGGAACAGCTCGCGAGCTGGTGCGGCGCCTCGCGTGAAGCCACAGTGAAAGCCCTCGCCGCTCTGCGCACGCTTGGTTGTGTCGCCACCGGGCGCCGTACGCTCCACATCCTCGACGTGGAGGCGCTACGCCGCCACGCCGGCGGTCTCGCCTGACCGCGGTTCTCGACCGCCGCGACTGAGTCAAACGACGCACAACGAGTGCGTCAAGAGCCGTGGGCGGGGAGCGCCGGCGGCGGGAGAGTTCCACGCATCAGCCCGCACGACCCAAACGAAGGTCAACCGGGAACCCGCCCCCAAATCGCCCCACCTGAGGAGGATCGCTATGTCACCGCATCTGAACGCCGAAGTGATCCGCGCTCGTCAGCTCGAGGTCGCAGCTTCCGCAGCCCACGCCCACCACGGTCACGAGCTGCGCACGATGGTCGACCGTCCCCGCCGGATGTCCGTCCGACTGCGCGCAGCCGGCATCGCCCTCGGCGTTTGCCTTGCCGTGGCCGGCACCGGGGTGGCCACCGCATCCGCCGGCACGTCGCAGCGCCTCACGCCTGGCCAGCTGCAGTACCACATCCGCTCGCTCGAGGCCGATGGGTACGTGCCGGCGTCATGCAGGGTCGGCAGCACTCGGTTGTTCAACGCGCGGACCCACCGCTACGCGACCGTCACCTGGTAGCTGGCTCCGCAGGGGTCACTTACCAACCCAAACGATTGGGGTCGCCGTAGTGCGGCCCACCAGAGAGGAGAACACCATGTCGGCAACTCAGAGCGTCCACGGACGTGAGGTCACACCCCGGTTCCGACCGGGGAGCTGGATCGTCCCGCTCGCGGTACCGGTCGCGATCGGGCTGATCGTGGCGATCGTCGGGCTCGTCTCAAACGGGGCCACGTCGGCCACCACCCCGCGGATCACTTCCACCGGGCAGGTCAGCTCCGCGCCAGCGACGATCGTGACGGCGCCGGTTCAGTCCCGCGGCTACGTGCGCGACCCGGTCACGCACGCGCTGCTGCCATCATCCGTCGCGACGAGCAGGTCGGCGATCCCGAACGCGTCGGCGGCCACCGCTGAACCTCGCGGCGGACTTCGCGACCCGGTGTCCCATGCCCTGCTGCGGATCCCGAAGGCCGCGAGCAACCCGGCGCCGCCGATTCGTTCGAACCGCGGGGCGTCGTAGCCGGACGCCGGGCGTGGGCTGCCCGGCGCGTGGGGGCGAGTCAAAGTGGAGGCGACTGATCGCGGGGGTCCGCACTGCGGGCCCCGCGATCCATTTGTGTGTGAACGGGCGCGGCGGTTACCGCTTCATCGTATGATGAAATAACCGTCCACATGCCCAGAGCGAACGAGCAATCGCCCCGGCGTCCGCGGGGGCCGCGTGACGAACCGGGGGTGATGGTCGAGCGGATCACGGCCGCGGCGCGGACCTCGTTCGCGCACAACGGGTGGTCCGGCACGACGATGCGCGGTATCGCGCGCGACGTCGGCGTCGACCCGGCTCTCGTGCACTACTACTTCTCCTCCAAGGAGGAGTTGCTCGACGCGAGCACGATGCCGCCCCAGGAGTGGCTCGACTCGATCGAGGAGACAAACGCCGTCCCGCTTCGCGAGCGTGGCGAGGCGATCGTGCGCAATGTGATCTGGAGTTGGGCGCAACCGGCCATCCGGGAGACGCTCAGCTCGATTCTGATGACGGCCGCGCACGAGCCGCGCACCAGGGAGAAGCTGAAGGCGTTCCTGACGACGAGCCTCCTGCCGGCGATCGCGGACCGGATCGAGGGCGAGGAGCGGCTGCTTCGCGCGTCGTTGTCCGCCTCACAGGTCCTCGGCGTCGTAATGATGCGGTGGGTGTGGCAGATCGAGCCGCTGGCGTCGCTGCCCGACGACGACCTGGTGGCCCTGGTCGGGCCCACGATCCAGCGCTACCTCACCGGTCGCCTCGGCTGACGGCCCCCGGCGGATCTCCGACTGAGAGCGTCCGTCAAAGAATCTGTTGCGGGCTCTTGATTTCATCACGTGATGAAGATAGTCTCATCGCATGATGAAATCTAACAACGACACCTCCTCTTCCGACCACGGCGTGATCACCGCCGTGGTCTGCCTGGCGCTGGCGGCCGTCGTGGCCGCGATGGCTTCGCTCAACGTCGCACTGCCCGACATCGCACGAGACACGCACGCAACCCAGACCCAGCTGCTGTGGGTGATCGATGCCTACTCGCTGGCGTTCGCGGCGCTGCTCCTGCCGGGCGGGGCGCTCGGCGATCGCTACGGTCGCCGGGTCGCGCTGATCGCCGGGCTCGTGATCTTCGGCGGCGGGTCGGCGGGCGCGATGACCGCGTCGTCCGCCAGCGAGCTGATCGCGCTGCGGGCGGTCCTCGGCCTCGGGGCCGCGCTGGTGATGCCGGCCACGCTGTCGACGATCACCGGAACGTTCCCGCCGGCAGAGCGCACGCGCGCGGTCAGCGTCTGGGCGGCGGTCGCGGGCGGGGCCGTGGTCCTCGGGCTGGTGGCGTCCGGCGCGCTGCTGGCCGGGCTCTCGTGGCGGTCGATCTTCGGCCTCAACGTCGTTCTGTCGGCGCTCGCGCTGGCCGGCACGCTGCGGTTCGTCCCCGAGTCAGCCGATCCCGACGCTCCCCGACTCGATGTCGGCGGCGCGGTGCTCGCGGTGCTCGCGCTGGTCGCGCTCGTGTTCTCGGTGATCGAAGCTCCGACCTACGGCTGGCTCTCGGCGCGGACCGTCATCGGGCTGGCGCTCGCCGTCGTGCTCGTCATCGCGTTCGTGATGTGGGAGCTCCGCCAGCGCAATCCGCTGCTCGACCCCCGCGTGTTCCGCGAGCGGACCCTGACGGCGGGGACGATGTCGATCCTGGTCCAGTTCTTCGCGTTCTACGGCTACACGTTCATCATCCTGCAGTACCTGCAGCTCGTTCGAGGGTTGACGCCGCTGCTGGCCGCTCTTGAAGTGCTGCCGTTGGCGGCGACGATGATGCCCACCTCGCGGCTGGCGCCGCGGCTCGCGGTCCGGTTCGGTCCCCGCCGGGTGTGCGCGGCCGGGCTGATCCTGATCGCCGCTGGGCTCGCGATCGTCGCCCAGCTCGAGTCGGGCAGCAGCTACTGGCTCCTTGCTGCCGGGCTCGTGGTGCTCGGGGTCGGGATGGGCGCCGCGATGACCCCGGCCACCACGGCGATCACCGAGGCGCTCCCGCCCGCCCGGCAGGGAGTCGGGTCCGCGCTCAACGACCTCTCCCGCGAGGTCGGCGGCGCGATCGGAATCGCCGTTATCGGCAGCATCCTCACCTCGACCTACAGCAGCCATGTGAACGTGACAGGGCTGTCCGGTCAGGTTGCAGCCAAGGTCAGGGGGTCGTTCGCGGTAGCCGCTCACCTGCCGGCGCCGATCCCGGACCGCGCGCACGCCGCGTTCGTCACCGCGATGAACATCGCCCTGCTCACGGCCGCGGGCGCCGCGATCATCGCCGCGGTTGGCGTCGCCCTCCTGCTGACCTCGAGGCGCCGCGCCGCCCGCGTGTCCGCGCGCCTGCAGCCGGGCTCGGCGATCAGCCAGTAGCGTCGCGGAGCACGGCGGTCAGTCGCGAGACGGCGCCGGTGAACGCGTGCTCGGGCGGTTTGGCGTACCCGACGACGAGCGCGGGCGGGTGGGTGTGCGCGTCGTGGGCGTAGTCGCCGAGGCCCTGGAGGTACAGGCCGCGCTCGGCGGCGTGCGCGACGACTTCGTCCTCGCGCACGCCGCCCGGGAGCTCGACGAGCGCGTGCAGGCCGGCGGCGATTCCGGAGATGCGAACCCGCGGCGCGTGCCGTCGCAGCGCGGCCACGAGCCTGTCTCGCCGGCGCCGGTAGATCAGGCGCGAGCGCCGGATGTGCCGGTCGTAGGCGCCGGAGACGATGAACTGCGCCAGCGCGAGCTGGTCGATCGCGCTGCTGTTACGGTCCGCGAGCGCCTTGGCGGCGACGACCCCGTCAGCCAACGCCGCCGGCTCGGTCGGTTCGGGGCGCCGGGCCACGCGCGTCCCGGAGCCCTGCACCGCGGTGAGCCAGCCTTCGGCGACGAGCTGGCTGTAGGCCTCGGCAACCGTGTTCCGCGCGATCCCCAGATCGGTGGCCAGCGCGCGGGAGGACGGCAGGCGGACGCCCGGTCGCAGCCGGCCGGTCGACACCGCGTCCCGGAGCGCGGACTCGAGCGCTGCCCTGACCCGTGTTCCCGCGAGGTCGAGATGCAGGTCGACGCCGGAAATGGCCCATGTTTCTGGCACCTCAATGGATCTTAACTGCGGGCCGCATCACGGCTATGTTCCCTGCCATGACAACCACACAGGAACACCACGAGATCCCGGTCCGGTTGGACTTCGACGCCCATGCGGCTGACTTCGCTCGCGCCATGGCCCACCTCGACCACGCCGCGACCAAGCAGCTCGACAAGGTGGAGTTCGACCCGCCGCTGCGCGAGCTGGTGCGAATCCGGGCCTCGCAGATCAACGGCTGTGCCTACTGCATCGACATGCACACCAAGGACGCCCGCGCGATCGGCGAGACCGAGCAACGCCTGTACGCGCTGAGCGCGTGGAGGGAGACGCCGTTCTTCACCGAGCGCGAGCGGGCGGCGCTGGCGTTCACCGAATCGGTGACGTGCTCGCGGCCGACCACGTCCCGACCGATGCTTACGAGGCGGTCGCGCAGCACTTCAGCGAAGCCGAGGTCGCCGCGTTGATCAGCCTGATCGTTACGATCAACGCTTGGAACGCGATCGGCGTCAGCACCCGCGCCTAGGAGCCGGGCTCGTACGAGCTGTAGACGGCGCGTGCACGCATCAAGCCGCGGCGGACCGTGACGGTTCCTTGAACGCCGGCTTCTGATCGGTCAGCCGCAGCGCTTCTTTCCAGCTGAGCCTGGCGCCGCTGTAGATCAGCGCATTCGCATATACGCGGGACGCGATGCGGATCATGGCCCAGATCGAGAGTCCCATGATCAGCACGTCGAGCGGGATCTCCCACGGAGCGATGTGGCCGAGCGCGATGCGGGCCGGCAGCAGACTGGCCATCAGCGGAGGCAGGAACGAGACGACCTTCACCCAGGTCGCGTCGGGATGGGCGATCACTGCGTACACGAGCAGGTAGCTGACGAGCAGGAGCAGCCCGAGCGGCAGCGTCACGAACTGCACCTCTTCCTGTCGCGCGACGAGCGCGCCGGCGGCGGCGAAGGCGAACGCATACAGCGTGAACCCGGCCAGGAAGCAGAGCAGGAACGCGGGGAGGAGCACCCATATGCTGCCGGGGATCTTCGTGCTGTGGACGAGGGCGTTCGCGATCACGCCGGCGCCGGCGGCGATCGCCAGCTGGCCGAGGCCGGTCAAGCCGATGCCCAACACCTTGCCGCTCAGCAGCTGGCTCGGCCTGACCGCCGCCAGCAGCACCTCGGCCGTGCGCGAGGTCTTCTCCTGCGCAACTCCGTTCGCGACCGCGGCGCCGTACAGACCGAGGCTCACGTACATGAGGAGGGCGGCGGCGAGCGCGGCGACCGAGCGCGCGGTCTGGTCCCGGGGCGGCGGTTTCAGGGCCACGGCCGCGAGCGGTACCGGGGCGAGGGCGCGCAACACCTTGCCGACCGGGATACCCGACTGCGCGAGCGCCTGGCGCAGGTGCGCGGAGTCGACGCTCGCCTGGAGCACGGCCCGGATCGTCGGATCGAGGCTCTTCTCGACGTCGACCCGCGCCGTGGACGGACTGACGCTCAGCGCGGCGTCGAGGTGCCCGCTCGTGATCTGCTCGCGGGCGGCCGCTTCGTCGGACACATCGGAGAGCGTGACCTTCGCCTTGGCGGCCGTGGCGGTTCGCTCGAGGGTCGGCGCCAGCGCCTGCGCCTCGCTGCCGACCAGGCCGACGCGGGTCGGCTTCGAGGTCCCTTTGATCAGACCGGGGATCGTGATCGCGCCGACGACGACCAAGGCCGTGACCAAGGTCATGATCCGGATCAAGCGCCCCTGCAGCCGTTCGGTGATCTCGCGGCGAGCGATCAGTTGGGTGATGCCTGTCCGGTTCATCGCGACACCATCTCGCGGTACAGGTCGACCAGTCCCGCGGTCTCGAAGCCGAAATGCTCCACCGGCCCGGCGGCCTGCGCCGCTCGCAGGATCTTTTGCGGGTCGGTGCCCGGGTCCACGACCAGCAGCACGCCATCTTCGTCGCCCGATGCGATCCGGACGCCGTCGAGCGTGCGTGCCCAGTCGGGCGGGGCGTCGACCTTGACACGCAGCTCCGCCGGCAGCCGCTCGCGGAGCTCAGAGAGCGTTCCGTCGGCGAGCACTCGGCCCGATTCGACGATCACCACCCGCCGGCAGATCCGCTCGACGAGCTCGAGCTGATGACTGGAGAACAGGACCGCGGTGCCGGCGGCGGCCTGCTCGACCAGGACCTGTGACAGCGAGTCGACCGCTTCCGGATCGAGCCCTGCGAACGGCTCATCGAGCACCAGCAGCTCAGGGCCGTGCACGAGCGCGACGGCGAGCTGCACGCGCTGCTGGTTACCGTGCGAGAGCGCCACCAGTTTGTCGGCCGTCCGCTCGCCGAGCCCCAGCCGGTCGAGCCAGTTGCGTGCCGCGCCGGCGGCCGCGGCCTGGTCGAAGCCGTGCAGCTAGGCGAAGTACGCGACCTGGTCGAGCAGGCGCATCTGCGGGTACAGGCCGCGCTCCTCGGGCATGTATCCGAACCGGAGCCGGTCGCCCTGGCCGACCGCGTGGCCGGACCACTTCACCGCGCCACGATCCGGGCGCACGATGCCCATCACCGATCGCATCGTCGTGGTCTTGCCGGCGCCGTTGCGCCCGACCAACCCGACGATCTCGCCGGCGCCGACCCCGAACGCGACGCCGTCGAGCGCGACCAGGTCGCCGAAGCGGTGATGGAGATCCAGTATCTCGAGCCCGCCCGTCACCATAATAGCGATATGATATCATATGACCGACGAGATGCCAGACAGCGAACGGTTCCTACTCCGACTCGACCCACGCCTGTTCGCCGCGCTCAAGCGCTGGGACGACGACGATCTGCGCAGTGTCAACGGCCAGATCGAATACCTGCTGACCGACGTCGCGCGCCGAGCCGGGCGGCTGTCCCGCGCGCGCGGCAAACGAAGCTCTTCCCATGGCGGCACGCCGCCGGCCGGCAGCCACCCCGACGAGCCAGAAGCGGCGCTCGCAGTGGCAGGAAGGATGTGACCGATGAACGATCGACCGACGCGCCTTCGGGACACCTACACCGGGTACGCGATCGGGTGCGCGGCCGTGTGGGCGCTGATCTGGCTGATCGCGCTGAGGACCGCCAAGAAGGAGACCCTTGACAAGCTGCGCATCACGTTCCCCGCATGGGTGATGGGGTGGACCTCGGCGACGATCGCCCGGTACGTGTATCCGCCGCCGAAGAAGAAGCGCTGACGGCCGGCGTGGGGCCGACGGCCGAACGGAGCGCACCTGAAGGGTGTGCGGCGGATTCCTTGCGGATCGACCCCCCGAGAAAACCTGCAAACACGACAATTGAGGCGATCCTGGTCGGCCTTGACGTGTCAGGCGTGCGGGGCGTGCGCGACACGTCAA
>Ga0116224_10002289_pt1 | contig 11318 bp, 15 predicted proteins | sample Sb_taG_9_FD_89699 | JGI IMG/M metagenome (GOLD analysis project Ga0116224, IMG submission 89699) | Peat soil microbial communities from Weissenstadt, Germany - Sb_50d_b_LC metaG | ecosystem: Environmental > Terrestrial > Soil > Wetlands > Peat | place: Germany: Weissenstadt | collected 2010-09-21
CGCATCGCTGGCCGAGCGTGATGATCGTCGACAAGCCCGCACGCATCCGCTATTACGAACACGGCATCCAAACATTCGAATCGCCGGCTAGTGACAGGCCGCAGCCCGGCTCGAAGGCCACCTGGATGGACGCCGAGGGACCCCACTCGGTCGAGAACCTCGACAGCTCGCCGTACCACGGGCTGCGCATCGAGCTGCGAGACGCGGTAAACGACCCCCACTAGCTTCTGCGCCGACGCGCGTCCCTCGAGCGCGTTTGCTGTCCCTGTCCGCGCAATGGGGGGGCGGCCTGAAACGCGGACCCGCGCGAGCGGAATGGCGACAACGCGACCTCGGGTCCCGTCGCCATCTCATCCCGGATCGATATCCGAGGTGACCGCAGTGGGGTCAGTCGAGCCGTTCGAAGTCCGGGAGTCGCCAGGTTCCGTCGAACGCGTTGGCGTCAGGTCCGTAGATACGGAAATAGACGAACCAGCCCCGATCCGGAAGTGTCTTGATCCAGCGACCGTCCGCGCCGTCTGGCTGCTCGGGCCCGAAATAGAGGTCGACGCTGCTCGCGTCTCCGAGCTTGTCTGCGGGCAGTTCGACCAACGAGCGCAGCGCGGCCAGGTTCTGGTCAGTGACGATCTCCGCGCGGGTCTCGGCGTCATACACGGTGACTGACCAGAACAGCTTGTCCGGCACCTGCAACGAGACACTGAGCCGATAGGAGTGACCGCCGTTCAGATATGCGCCGCCGCCATCATGCGCGCTGAGCCAGTAAAGCGAGCCCGCGCCCGGGGAGCGGGCGAACATGGCCGGCGACTCGATCTGCGCCTGGAAGAACCACTTCTCGCGCGCGTCGAGGTCGACGTAGCTCTGAGCGTCGAACGTGCCGTTCTCGGGACGCAGAACTGCCCACTCCCAGTGCGTGCCCTCCCAAACCGCCCGGTCGGACCGTCGGTCAGCGAACGACTGCACGCGCATCTGCGCGTTCGCGATCTGGGCGGCTCGGACGAGGATGTCCCTCATCCGCTCGTCGGGGTCGAACGGCCGCCCCATGGCGATCCCGAGGGCTGCGAGCTCGCCGTACTCGTTGCGATAACCGTCGTACGGGGGCTCGCTGTCGATCAGTTCGTGCAGAACCTCCCAGTAACCGAGATCGTGCTCCAACGGGAACGGCGAGAAGTCAAACTCGTGCGAGAGATCGGCCCAGCCCGTCTCCGTCCACCCCTCGGGCGGATGCAGCGGGTAGACCTTCGCCGTCTTCATCAACTTGATGCCTGCCTTTAGATCGCCGTGCGGCGGCAGCGCCCGCAGCAACCCGATCATCCGGTACGTCGTGGGAGTGCCCGTGTAGTAGCCGTCGGGCACCCCGCTGTCGTAGCCAGGCGGGAGCAGCAGATGCTTGCCGCCGTCGCCGCGGTCGGGTCCCGGCAGCCCCATGTCCATCACCCAACGCTGGTTCAGATCGTTCACCGTGCCCATCAGTGCACCGGGCGGCAACTCGATCACCATCGGACCGTCCGACACATCGAGCATCAAACCGCCATACGGCGTGTCCGAGTTCGGCGTGAAGCACCGCAAGCCGACTGCGTTCTCCACGACCGCAGAGACCCGATTCGCGACCATCCCCGCCTCGATGTTCCCCCGATAGATCATGAACGCCGACACCGACGGGAAGAAGAACCGGTACGCCGTGATCGCACGCACCAAATCGGCGTCGTCATACGCGCGCCGCACAGTCTCGGGCGTCGGGAACCCACCCTCGAACCTGTACTCATGAGCAGGCGCGAGCATCGTCATCGGCAATCCCTCCTGATCACCTCGTCCGCGATCGAGCCGGGCCCTGAACACGAAAAGCTCCCGCTGATGCTCGTTCGATGAGGTCCCCGTCTCCTCAAAGAAGCCAAGCTCGGCGATGTTCACCGCGCATCATCCGAAACGGGTGAGAGGGCTCTCATGAACGACCCGCGGCCGACCCGGCTTTCGAGCCCGAGGCGCCGACGCTCTGGGCAGCGCTTCAGGCGTGGGTGGTCGCGCCCCGTCGAGCCGCTCGCGTTGGTCCACGCGATCCGCAGCTGGGATCAGGACGTGCCGGTGTCAGCGCTCGTCGACATCGGCTGACCAGCCTCGTCCAGCGGCAGCCAGACATGGAACACGGTCCGCCCGGGCCTCGACTCGAAGTCGATCGACCCGTTGAGCCGCTCGTTCACGATCCGGCGCGCGGTGTCGAGGCCAAGACCGGTGCCCTCGCCGACATTCTTGGTGGTGAAGAACGGGTCGAAGACGTGACCGCGGATGTTGTCCGGGATCCCGGGGCCGTCGTCGGCGATGTCGACTCGCGCACAGGCGCCGTCGCGTTCGGTGACGATCTCGATCACGCCCGCGTCGCCGAGCGCCTCGATCGCGTTGGCGAGCAGGTTGGTCCAGACCTGGTTCAGCTCCGAGCCGCGCAGTGTGATCTTGGGAAGCGAGCGGTCGTACTTGCGCCGGACCTCGATCGAGGTGTGCTTGAGCTTGTGGCCGAGGACGATCAGCGTCGTCTCGAGTCCTTCGTGCACGTCGGTCTCGACGAGTTCGCCGCGGTCCATGAACGCGTACGCCTTGATCGCTTTGACGAGCTTGCTCATCCGCTCGGTCGACTCGGCGATCTCGGCGGCGAGCCCGCGGGTCGTCAGCGATGCGGCGATCCACGCGACCGCGGCGCTCGTGCCCGGCCCGGCTATGCCGGCCAGTCGATCGAGCCACGCCGCGTCGATGCCGGCGGCGACGAGCGGCTCGCTCAGCCGCCACGGCTCGCTTACGTTCAGGCGCTCGAGCGTTTCGAGCAGCTCGTCCTCCGCGTCCGCCGCGTCGAGCGCCGACAGCGAGTCTCGTGCGCTGGCCCGCTCCATCGCATCGTGCTGCATCGCGACCAGCTCCTGGGCCTGCGCCCGCTCGATGCCGGACTCGACGAACAGCCCGATCGTCGAGGCCAACACGTCGAGCGCGTCGGCCAGGTCGGCAGCCGCGCGCCGCGCCGCGGTGGCCGGATTGTTCAGTTCGTGCGCGAGCCCGGCCGCCATCGTCCCGAGCGACTCAAGGCGCTCGCGATTCTGCTCGCGCGCGGCGATCCGCGTGGCCACCGGACGGATCGCGCGCATCACCCGCCGGAACACAGGACGCTGATCAAGCACCAGCCGCGTGAAGTCCTCCGCGGCGAGCGCCGCGACCCGGACATCGGTCACCGCGCGCATTTCTCCGGCGTAGCCGGTCTCGGTGAGCACAGTGATCGCGCCCATCCAGGTGGGCGCCGTCTGCCGGGTGATCGGCTCGACCCGGCCCGCCTCGACGACCAGACCCTGCACGACCACGCGCAGCAACAGCATGAACTCGACGATCTGCCCCGCCTCGGCGACGAGCGCATCGGCCGGAAGCTCGCGAATCTCGGCCGCTTCGCGCCAGCGCGCGAGCTGCTCGTCGTCGAGCTCGTCGAACAGGTCGATCGTGCGCAGCTCCTCGAGCGTGGGCCGCTCGGGCTCGCTCATGCGCTCGCGAGGTACTCGTGGATCAGCGAGACCGCCATCGACCCCTCGCCCACGGCACTCGCCACGCGCTTGATCGAGCGCATCCGAACGTCGCCAGCGACGAACACGCCGGGCACGCTCGTCTCGAGCGCGTAGGGGTCACGGGACAACGGCCAACCGCGATCGCGGACGTCGGGACCGGCGAGGATGAATCCCCGCGCGTCGCGCGCGACCACGGCTACGAGCCAATCGGTCCGGGGGGCGGCGCCGAAGAAAACGAAGCAGGCGTCGGCGACCTCGACGGTCTCGCTGCCGTCGGGGCCGCGGATCCGCAGTGCGCGCAAATGGCTGTCCTCACCCTCCGCGGCGACGGCCTCAGATCGCGTTCGCACCTCGATGTTCGGAATCGCCGCGATCTGCTCGATCAGGTACTGCGACATCGACTTGGTAAGCGAGTCGGCACGTATCAGCATCGTGACCCGACCCGCATAGCCGCTGAAGTACACGGCGGCCTGGCCGGCCGAGTTCGCGCCGCCGATCACGAACACGTGCTGGTCGGCGCACGCCCGAGCCTCGGTGAGCGCCGCACCGTAGTAGACCCCGGCGCCGGTCAGCTCGGCGAAGCCCGGCGCGTCGAGCTGGCGATAGGAGACGCCCGAGGCGACCAGCACCGTGTTGGCGCTGAGGAGGCCCCCGCCGGTCAGCTCGACCAGACGTCCCGATCCCTCGACGTGCAGCGCGCCGGCCTCCTGCACGGTGACGAGCTCGGCGCCGAGCCGCCGCGCCTGATCGGTCGCCCGCCGCGCGAGGTCTGAGCCGCTCAAACCGGCCGGGAAGCCGAGGTAGTTCTCGATCCGGCTCGACTGACCCGCCTGCCCGCCCGGCGCCTCGCGCTCGACCATCACCGTCCGCAGACCCTCGGACGCACCGTACACCGCGGCGGCCAGCCCCGCGGGGCCTCCGCCGACGATCACCAGGTCGTAGTGGTCCTCGATCGGCTGCGCCGAGATCCCGAGCCGTCCCGCGAGCTCGAGCGTCGTCGGGCGCTCCAGGACCGATCCGTCTTCGAGAAGCGCGACGGGCAGACGATCGGCATCCACGCCGGCGACCGCGAGCAGCTCGCGCGCCTCGCTGTCGCGCTCCACGTCGAGCCACCGCGCCGGCACGCGATTGCGGGCCAGGAAGTCGCGCAAGTCGTGCGACTGCTTGGAGAAGCGATGGCCGATCACGCGCACTCCGCCTGATTCGAGCGCCGCGCCCGCCTCCCACGTCGTCAGGAGATCCTCGACGACGGGAAACAGCTGCTCCTCGGGGGGGTCCCACGGCTTGAGCAGGTAGTAGTCGAGTGACACCTCATTGATCGCCTGGATCGCTGCCTCGGTGTCCGCGTACGCCGTCAACAGCACGCGCTTGGCCTCCGGAACCAGTTCGCGAGCCCTGACGAGGTAGTCGGTACCGGACAGCCCGGGCATCCGTTGGTCGGCCACCAGCAGCGCGACCTGCTCGCCGCGCGCGCGAATCTGCTTCAGCAGGTCGAGCGCGTCGGCGCCCGAACCGGCGCGCATGATCCGGTAGCGCTCGCCGAAGCCACGCCTCAGGTCGCGGGAGACCGCGGCGAGCACCGCCGGCTCGTCGTCGACGGCCACGATCGCGGGACGGCGTTGTTGATCCTGGCCGCCCTGCTGCTCCGTCTCCATTCCCGGCGTCTCGAGCACGGAGCCGATGCTAAGCGACCGACGTCATGCGCACACGGATCGTTTCGATCACCGACGTCCCACCGTCGACCACAAGGCGACCGCGGCGACCACGCGGGGCGATGTGACGAACGGCTATCGCCGGTGAAAGCCGGCGATCAGCGCCGCGGCGGTGATGATCTGGGTGAGGACGCCGATCACGACCGGGGGCTCGATCGAGGTGTGGTTGGCGTGGTGCAGCGGCAGCGTGACCCGGAGCCCGGTGCGAAGCTCGGCCACCATCGCGAGATCGGGAAGGACGCCGCCGAACGCTCCCGACGCCGCGAGGCGGTGGCGGCGGGCCAGCACCGCGGTCACGAGGGTCGCGGCGGCGAAGTCAGCGACCAGCGCCTTGCGGTTGCCCAGCCGGTAGTCGGTGTGCGGGATGCGGTCGAGGGCCAGGTGGCTGATCACGCCGGCGGCCACCGCCCCGCGGGGGCTGCGGGCGAAGCGGGACGCGAAGGCGCCGGCGAGTGCGTGCGGGGTGGCAACCATCAGCGATCAGCGTGTTCCCCCAAGAGATCGTCGTGAACGCGACAAGGTTGAGCCGGGACTGCCTGGCTCGCACGGGCTGACCCCATGGTGACGCGTCCGGCCGTGGTGATGTCTCGCGCGGATGTACATCGAGAGCGTCGCTCTGATAGTCGATGACTACGACGAAGCCATCGGATTCTTCGTCGACATTCTCGGCTTCGAGCTGGTCGAGGACTCGCCGGCGCTGACCAGTCGCGACGGACGTCCGAAGCGCTGGGTCGTGGTGCGGCCGCCCGGCGCCACGACCGGGCTGCTGCTCGCTCGCGCCGACGGCGAGCGTCAGCGGCGAGCGGTCGGCGACCAGTTCGCCGGGCGCGTCGGGTTGTTCCTGCGCGTCGACGACTTCGAGAGGTCGTACGACCGAATGTGCGAGGCCGGCGTCGAGTTCGTGGGCGAGCCTCGGGAGGAGCCGTACGGTCGCGTCGCCGTGTTCCTCGACGTCGCCGGCAACCGCTGGGACCTCCTCGGTTCGCGCCCGCCCACGGTCTAGACCGAACCGCGGATGATGGCCGAGAGCATCGACTCGGCGCACTCGCCGGAGCCACCGCAACCTGTCTTCACGGACGCGGGTGTGGCGCTCGTCTAGGCTGGTGCGTACCCGCTTGCTCCACGCAGGTCTGGGGGGAGGGTCCGCGACCGTGGGCCAATCACCTGGTCGCGGACCCTCCCACGCGTGTCTTAGGGGCAAATACACGCGCTGTGCATCCGTGCGGGGCAACCCTAATCAGGCGAATCGCCGGTGTGCAGCACTCGCGGCGGTTTTGGCAGAACCTGTGCGGCCGTTTGTGCGGAATTTCGTCGGATTGAATTTCGAAAGTGACGGAGTTCTTAGACGCACTGATCGCGCGAGGCACGGCACGGCGCCCTCGAAACTCATCCCACGTAACGTGGAGAGTCGTGGCCGCGAGCCAAGCAACGGGCGTGCGCGTGAACCTCACGCCCCGTTCGGACCCAATGGCCCGGTGCAGGTCATCTGGAGAGTCCACCCGAACGCGGAGACAACTTCTTCGATCGGGGTCTTGGTCAGGCCGTCATACGAGAGCACGTAGCGTCCGATGCCGAAGCCGCCAATCTGCGACGCGAGGAGCCCGGCGCGAAGCTCGGGGCGGTCGGCGTCGATGTGCTCCATAAGGGGGACCAACACGCGCACGGTGATGAACTCGCGCACGAGCGCGGCGGCGGTGGGGTCCGTGAACGCGACCTGCACGAGGGAGAGGATTGGATCCCGCTGTTCGGGGTCCTCCCAGTGGTCGACGAAGTGCTGGGCCAGGCGATGGCCCACCTCGTCGACGCCGCCGGCGAGGATCGTGTCGAGGGCTTCCCCGGGATCGTAGGGGAACTGGACAACGGCTCCGAACAGCCCCGCCTTGCAGCCGAAGAAGTGGACGATCAACGACGCGTCGACGCCGGCGGCGCGCGCGATTCCGCGCATCGATGCCCCGGCGTAGCCATGCGCGACGAACGCGTCGCGCGCGGCGTCGATGATCGCCTGGCGAGAACCGCTGTCCCCGGGACGTCGTCCGGTCCGCGGCCGGCGCGGCCGAGACGCCGGACGATTCGCCGCGGGCTGTTTAGATGGGGGCATCCGATCAGTTTGACAAAAGCAATTCAACGTGTAAAGTCAACGCGATGAAATCTTTGTAGCCCATCGCTCGTCAACCGATCGGAGTGGCCTATGCTCTCCTCAGCCGAACACAGTCGCTCGAGCGCCCGCGGCGCTCTGGCGCATCTGGAGCGTCTGATCCTCCGTCACTACGGCCTCACCTTGATCGAACAGCGCGAGAGTGACCGCCCTCGACGCCGGAGCGCCGGAACCGTCCACCGTAGACACAGTGAGCTTTCGCATCGAGCGGACCCTCTCGGCAGAGCACGAGCAGCATGAGCCGGAACGTTGACTCGCTGCTCGATGCGCTTCGACGCGACCAGCCCGCCGACCTCTCGATCGAGCGATCTCCGGGCGCGACGGAGGTGAAGGTCGGCGCCGACACGATCGCACGGATCGACGAGCGAAAAGAGGAACTCATGGTGTACGCGCCCGCCGACGTCCACTCGAGGCTCCAGGCCAAGTTTCCGGAGGCGCGGCCCGATCCCGCGGGCCTGGGGTTCGATCTCAGAAACAGCGAACAGGCGGCAGCCGGACTCGCGCTGCTGCAGAACCGCGCAAGGGTCCAGCGCGTGGGGTGGCAGTACCGAGAGCGCTCGCCCTGAGCTCCGTCAGGGCCGAGGCCGGCGCCGGCCAGGCGTCAGTGGCGGTCCCCGGCGCTGTGGTGCCTCCAGCCGTCGTGATACTCGGCGTCGTGGAGCCGGTAGAGCTGGTGGGCGTAGTGATCGAGGCGATCGGCGGCCGCCTGGGCGGCCTGATAGTCCTTACCGTGATCGCGGGCCGGCGTCTTCTCCTCGTAGCGCTTGCGGACAATGTGAAGCTCCTCGCGCGCCAGCTCTACGATCTTTTCCAGAGTCTCTTCACGGTCCATTTTCATCCTCTCGCCCGCACGACGCGCCGAGCTTCTCACGCCGACGCTTGCACCGCCGAGTGAGGGAGCGATGATCGACGGGAAAGCGCGCGCTCAGAGATCGCTGTCGCGCAACACGATGCGCGTCATTCCGAGCACCACGAGCGCCACCGCTCCGACGATCGCCAGGGCGGCGACGTCCGCGTGCAGCGTCGCCGCCACGACCGCGGACGCGACCAACCCGCTCACGACTCGCGAGCAGTAGCCGACAAGCCTGTCCCGTTCGTTCCCTATGTCGAACCAACGAGGCCGGACGCCGGGAACTTGCCGCCGGCCACGCAGGCCTGGATGTGCACCCGGGTCATCCGCCTCGCCGCGCCGTGACCTCGATCTCGATTCGCATCCGCGGATCGACGAGGCCGGCGATCAACGCAGTGCTCGCCGGCCGGATCTCGCCGAAGTATTCGCGCAGGACCGGCCAGCAGTCTGGGAAGTCCTCCGGGCGCGGGAGGATGTAAACCGTGCGCACCACATCCGCCAGCGAGAATCCCGCCTCCCGCAACGCAGAGGCGATGTTCTCGAGCGCCTGACGGGCCTGCTCTCCGACATCCGGCGAGATCGTCATCGTGGCGTAGTCGAATCCGGTCGTGCCGGAGACGAACGCCCACTCACCGTCGACGACGACACGGGAGTAGCCGACCTCCTGTTCCCACTTCGAGCCGGTCGAGATCAGGCGGCGTGCCATTTGAGCATGTTCGCATCCGAGTCGCTCTGCAGATGCGGCGAAGGGCACGAGACCGATGGACCAGCGCCGTCGTTCTGCTACTTCGGTGGTGCCGCCGCGCGGGGGCTGTCCGCGATCACGATCGTGTTCTGGCCTGCGGCCAGCCAACAGTCGCCGTCGCGGTGCACGAGCACGTACAGCGCCATCTCGGAGAAGCGTGCCTCCCCTTCGAGCGATGGGATCGCTTCGCCGTGCTCATCGGTGCCGACCGTGGCCGCGATCCTCGACCGTGTCGACCCGACGGCACGCCCCGGCTGAGCTCCCGCCGAGGGCGCCCGCCGGATCGTGCTCTCAGAGTGTGCCGGTGGCGGCGCCCGGCCGGGCGCCACTGTTCTTGAGCGCCTCGGCAGCGCGCCGCAGATAGCGCATCGCGCGCCACTTGGCGGCGGGGCCGAGGAAGCGAGCGAGCTCGCGGCCGTCGCTCAGCTGGACCGACCAGCCATAGCGGATCGGCCTAAGCATCATTCGCAGGGCGCTCATGACCGCGTCCCTCTGGAGATCGTCGTTTCGTTGTTCGGGGCTTTCGTGACTGGTTTCATGTCTTCCGCCTAACTTGCTTGAGTAATCAATGGTACGCCTCGCGTGTAGCGGGCTTTCTGGGCTCCGCGGAAGCACGCCGGCCGGCCGCGATCCGGTCGGCCGGCGGCGATCACGTCGGCGAGGTCCGCCGGACGTTGAGGAGGTCGCGGACGACGTACGAGAGGCGCTCCTGGAGGCGCAGGATCAGGCGCTTGCGCTCCGCGATGTCCTCCGGTGCGGCGACCTCACCCTCGAGGCGCCGCAACTCCGCGACCTGGCCGCGCAGGTGGGCGATCAGCCGGTCAAGGGTCCGCTGGTCGGTCATGACCCCGCCTCGAAGGCCGGCTCGAGCGACGGACGCGGCTTCGGAGTCGGCTCGGCCTCGATCGCGACCCTGGGGAGCCGCCGTTCGAGCCACCGCGGCAGCGCCCAGGTGGTCCGGCCGAGGAGCTGAAGGACCGCGGGCAGCAGGAGCATCCTGACCACGAGCGCGTCGAGCAACACGGCGCTCGCCATCGCGAGCCCGAACATCTCGAGCACCCGGTCCCCGCTGATCGCAAACGCGCCGAACACCGCGACCATCACCGCGGCGGCGGCCGTGATCACCCGACCGATGCGGGCAAGACCCTCGCGAACGGCTGCGCTCGCGTCACGGCGGGCCTGCCATTCCTCGTGCACGCGGGAGACGAGGAAGACCTCGTAGTCCATCGAGAGGCCAAACACGATCGCGAACGCGAGCACCGGGATGAACGCGTCAATCGGTCCGGCCTGGACGCCGAACAGGCCGCCGAGCCAGCCCCGCTCGAACACCGCCTGGATGATCCCGAGCGACGCCCCGATCGAGAGCAGGTTCATCAACGCGGCCTGGACGGGGATAACGAGCGACCGGAACACCACCAGCAGCAGCAGCGCAGCCACCGCGACCACGACCCCGATGAACAGCGGCAGCTTGCTCGCGAGCACGTGGGAGAAGTCGACCTGCGCCGCCGTGGCGCCACCGACGTACACGCGGGCCCCGGTGCTGCGCTCGATCGGCGGGACCACGTCGTTGCGTAGCCGCGTCACCAGGCTGGAGGTCTGGGCGCTCTGCGGCGAGGTTGTCGGATAGGCGACGACCGCGGCCGTCGTCCCGGTGGCGTTGAGCCGCGGCGGTGCCACGGACACGATCCCGGGGGTGGTGTGCAACGCGTGCGTGAGCGCGCCGAGCGCGGTGGAGTCGTTCGGCTGCGGGAGCGCCACCGCCAGCTGGAGCGGGCCGTTGAAGCCTGGGCCGAACCCCTTGGCGAGGAGGTCGTAGGCCTGGCGGGTCGTCTGGTTGGCGGGGTCGTTGCCGGCGTCGCTGGAGGCGAGTCGGAGTCCGAGCGCGGGCGCGGCAAGCGCCAGCATGATCGCGGTTGCGGCGATCGCCGTAACGGCGGGACGTCGCTGCACCCGCTGCACCCACCGCAGCCAGAATCCGGGCCTCGCCCCGTCCGCCTCGCGCGCCGCCCCTCGGCTTCCGACCTCGCCGACTCGCCGGCCGATCAGGCTGAGGAATGCGGGCAGGAGGATGAGCGACGCTGCGAGCACCAGCACGACTCCCATCGCGGCTGCGACCGCGGCGCCGTTGAGCAGGCTCACGCCGAGCGCGAACATCCCAAGCAGCGCGATCACGACGGTGGCGCCGGCAAACAGAACCGCGCGGCCGGAGGTGTTGAGCGCCGCCTCGACGGCCTGCTCCACGTCGCCGCCGTTCGTGCGGTAGTTCTCGCGAAAGCGCGTAACGATGAACAGCGCGTAGTCGACGCCGACGCCGAGCCCGATCATC
>Ga0116224_10002295_pt1 | contig 11304 bp, 12 predicted proteins | sample Sb_taG_9_FD_89699 | JGI IMG/M metagenome (GOLD analysis project Ga0116224, IMG submission 89699) | Peat soil microbial communities from Weissenstadt, Germany - Sb_50d_b_LC metaG | ecosystem: Environmental > Terrestrial > Soil > Wetlands > Peat | place: Germany: Weissenstadt | collected 2010-09-21
CAACGTAGAGTCGCTCGCCGGCCGCGAGATCGCGAGCTACTTCGCGAACCTGAACGCCGGGGTCGAGGAGTTCAGCCCGACCGTTCGGCTGTTCATCGATCAGGACGCGCTCGAGCCGATCCTCCGCGCGCGCGCCGAGGAGCTCGGGGCCGAGCTCCGCTACCGGGTCGAGTGCGCGTCGCTTGTGCAGGACCCCTCCGGTGTCACAGCGACGTTGCGCGATCTCGACGCCGGCACCGAAGAGACCGTGCGGACGCGATACGTGGTCGCCGCGGACGGGAACCGGAGTCCGGTCCGCGAGCAGCTGGGAATCGCGATGCGCGGACACGGCCTGCTGTCGAACAGCATCACGATCTACTTCCGCGCCGAGGTCGATCTGGCCCCGCTGCTCGAGGGGCGCGACCAGGGCGTCAACTACGTCACGAACCCGGTCCTGCGGGGGTTCTTCCGGCTCGACCGGACCGGCAGCCGCGGCTTCCTCGTCGTCAACCTGGTTGGCGACACCGCGCGGCCCGAGGTCGTCGCGGCCTACCCGGACGCGCCGTGGGCGAACATCGCGGAGACGATCGACGAGCGCCGCGCCCTCGAGCTGCTCCGCGCCGCGATCGGGGTCCCCGACATCCCCGTGGTGATCGAGGACGTGGCCACCTGGCGAGCGGTGGCCGACAGCGCCGAGCGCTACCAGGACGGCCGCGTGTTCCTCGCGGGCGACGCCGCCCACACGATGCCGCCCAACGGCGGGTTCGGCGGCAACACCGGCGTGCAGGACGCGTTCAACCTCGCGTGGAAGTTGGGCCTCGTTGTCAAGGGTGTCGCCGGCCCCGAGCTCCTCGACACCTACGACGGCGAGCGCCGCCCGATCGGCGCGCTGATGGTCGAGCAGGCATATACGCGCTACGTGACCCGGGTCGCCCCGTACCTGGGCACCGACGGCATGCAGCCGCTCGTCGACGACTTCTCGCTGGAGATCGGCTGTCGCTGCAACTCGCCGGCGGTGCTGCTCGAGCCGGGCCCGTCGGGCGAGGCGGGCGGGGGGGCCCAACTTACCGAGCACCCGCGCGAGTCGAAGGGCCGGCCCGGCTCGCGCGCGCCGCACGTGCCGCTCTCTCGCGGCGGCACGGACGCCTCGACGCTCGACCTGTTCGGCCTGCGCTACGTCCTGCTCGCAGCACCTGGGGGCGAGGCCTGGAGCCGCGCGGCGCTGGCGGCAGCCGCGGGGCTCGGGTTGCCGCTCGACGCGTATGTCGTCGGCGGGGACGAACTGGTCGACCCCGAGGGCGGGTTCGCCGACGCGTACGGGGTCTCCGGGAGCGGCGCCGTGCTCGTCCGACCCGACGGCATCGTCGCCTGGCGCGCCCTCGACGGCGGCGGCGCCTCCGAGGCGACCGCGAATGAAGTGCTCACAACGTTGCTGTGCCGCTAACGAACAATCAGGAGGGTGAGGAGAGATGACGACCGTCTATCGCGCCGACATCGTCGGCTCGCTGCTGCGCCCGGACTACTTGGTTCGGGCCCGCGCTCAGTTCGAGTCCGGCGAGCTGGCGCCGGCGATCTACAAGGAGATCGAAGACCGCGCGGTCGACCAGGTGATCGCGATGCAGGAGGGCGCAGGCATGGATGTCGTCACCGACGGTGAGCTCCGCCGGCACACGTTCATCGACCAGCTGCTCGAGGCGGTCGTGGGCCTGACCCCGGATCCCGAGGGCAGCCAGAGCGACCACATCCCGGTCCCGTTCCACGACGAGGGCGGCTCCGAGCAGAGCGTGTTCACGATCCCGATCTCGGTCACCGACAAGCTCCGGCGCGGGCGGATGATGACCGTCGAGGAATACGCGTACGCGCGCGCGAGGGCCCGCCGTCCGATCAAGGTGACGCTGCCGAGCCCGCTGATGCTGTTCCTGGCCTGGTCGCCGGGCCGCTCGCGCGACGCCTACGCGGATCCGTTCGAGCTGTTCGCCGACGGCCTCGAGCTGATGCGCGAGGAGGCCCAGGAGCTCGCGCGGATGGGCTGTCCGTACATCCAGATCGACGCCCCCGACTTCGGGCAGCTGATCGACCCGGCGCAGCAGACGGTCTGGGCGGCGGCGGGGATCCCGTTCGAGCGGGTGATGACCGAGGGCGCCGACATGCTCAACGAGCTCGCGAGCATCCCCGGGGTCACGTTCGGGCTGCACATCTGCAAGGGCAACTACGACAGTCACTGGATCAGCGCCGGCGGGTACGAGTCGATCGCCTCGGCGCTGTTCCCACGTCTGAAGAACTACGACCGGATCCTGCTCGAGTACGAGAACGAGCGGTCCGGCTCGTTCGAGCCGCTCAAGGAGCTGCTCGACGACAAGGTCGTCGTCCTCGGCCTGGTCTCCTCCAAGTTCGACGAGCTCGAGTCGCCCGACCAGCTGATCGCGCGGATCGACGAGGCGGCCCGCTTCTACCCGCGCGACCAGCTCGCGCTCTCGACCCAGTGCGGGTTCGCCTCCGCCGGTCCCGGCAACGCGATCAGCGAGGACGCCCAGGAGAAGAAGCTCCGCCTGATCGCGGAGGTGGCGCACCGCGTCTGGTCATAGCGGACTTTGGCGATGCGGGTGACATATACGTAGCCTGATCGCCAAAGTCCTCGGCGCCAGCAACTGTTCGACGCGCGAGTCCTAGCTGGGCGCCGCGACGGTCCAGCCGATCGTCCGCGCGGCATCGGCCATCCGGCCGTCGTAGGTGACGAGCTGCTTCAACGCTGGAACGAACAGCTGCGCGCTGGCGAGGTGGATCGCATCCAATGATCGGATTGCGGCCGGTTCGAGACTTGCCGCGATCCGCAGCACACGGTCGCTGATCCTCAGTAGCTGAATGCGCCGTAGCACCTCTTCTCCCCGAGCGACGGCCTCTGGCCCGAGCGGAAGGAGTGCCCGCCCGGCCTCGGTCCGAGCCAACGCACTGCTCACCAGCGTGCGCCGGCGAGCCAGGTAGCGTCGAAGGGCCACGGACTCGGGTTCGGCGACCGCCAGCTTGACTATCGCCGACGAGTCGACATATGTTGGCCGTGACTCAGCGCTCATCGTGCCGGAGCCTGGCGAGCACGGTTGACGGCGGCTCGGTGCCCGGCGCAAGCGCCAGCGGCGCGGGAAGCTCAGCGAGCGTGCCCTCGGCGTCCGCGAGATCGCCGGTGGCACGAAGGCGCTCGAGCGGGTCTTCGGGAACCGGACCCAGGACAGCAACGGGCCGGCCGCGGTCGGTGATCTCGATGCTCTCGCCTTGCTCGACCCGGCGGAGCAGCTCGCTTGCTCGCTGCCTCAGCTCCCTGACTCCGACGCTCGCCATGTGCTATTTGTAGCACAACAACGGAGATCCGCGAAGGCATCCCTGGCTAGGTCAGAACAGCCTGCTCGTAGCTGGAACGCTCACCCGCCGGGGAGTTGAACAGCTGCCAGCGTTCCATCCAGCGGTGGGTGCGGTCGAACATCTCGCGCGTGTAAGGCTCGAACACGATCCGCTCGCCCGGCCCGAACCGCCGGACGTCGGCGGCCGCGGCCAGGTCCTCGGGCATCTCGTTCAGCCAGTGGCGCTTGTACGGCTCGGGCTCGAGGTCGAGCTCGGCCTGGGCCCGGCGGAGCGCGCGGAAGTAGCGCTCGAGGTCGTCGGGCTCGGCGTCCGCGCTGACGAGGAAGCCCATCATGAACGTGGTGTCGACGAGCTTGCGAAAGCCCCATTGCTCGAGCAGGTAGAGCTGGGCTCCCCACACGTTCGCCGCTGGGATCCCGCGGTCGCGCATCAGCCGGACGCGGTCGAACGGGAAGCCGACGAACGACAGCTGGATCTCGTCCGGCTCGAGAAACGGCTCGAGGCCCTGGATCGCGGAGTAGTGGCTGCCCGAGTGGTAGCCGACGCCGACCTCCACGCCGGCGAGGTCCTCCGGCCGCTGGTAGCCGGATTCTGGGGCCACGTAGATCCCGGAGGTGCAGATCGAGTACGCCTTGCCCCACATCCGGCCGTGGCTCGTGGATGCGGCCGCATTGACCGCCCAGTGGCAGGCTCCCGACACGTCGCACGAACGGCCCTTCTCCATGTCCTCGAACGCGCCGCTCCGCGCCTGCACGGGCGCGGTGTCGGCGGGCTTCACCGACGAGGTCGTGATTGACGCCGCCGCGAACCCGTGGGCGTCGAACTCGTAGTCGAGCCCCTCGTCGCGGAAGAACCCCTTCTCTTCCGCCACCCACTCGTGGAGGCGGACATGAGGCTGGATCAGGAACTTGGCCATCCCGCTGCTCCTCTACTCGCCGCGTGCTCTCGCGTGTAAGAAGTAGCACCTTCGAGCAGCTAACGGGTATGGGCAGCCCCGCTGCTAGCGTGATCGTGATGGAGGAGGCCCCTCCCGTCAGGTCCGTGGACCGCGAGGCCGAGGGTCGTCGCTGGATCGCCGCGCTGCGCGGGACGGGCGCCGAGCGAGAGGTGGCCGCCGCGACATTGCACGCGATGCTGCTGCGCGCGGCGCGGTTCGAGCTGAGCCGGCGTCGCGCGATGCTCGCCGGCACTGCCCGCGAGACGATCGACGATCTCGCCATGCAGAGCGCGGACGACGCCCTCAGCGCGATCCTGAGCAAGCTCGACAGCTACAGGTTCGAGAGCCGCTTCACCACCTGGGCGTACAAGTTCGCGATCCTCGAGGCCGCCGTGCGAACGCGGCGGCGGGCGTGGGAGAAGCGCGAGCTGCCGATCGACCCGCAGGACTGGTCGACGCTCCCGGCGCGAGCGCTGGACCCAGTCGAGGACGTCGAGATGCGCGAGCGCATCCGCGCGGTGGTCCGCGCGATCCAGACCGAGCTGTCGCCCCACCAGCGCGACGTTCTGAGCGCGCTCGTGCTGGCCGACGTGCCGATCGACGTGCTCGCCGAGCGGCTCGGCACGACGCGCGGCGCTCTGTACAAGACCCTTCACGATGCGCGGCGCAAGCTGCGGACCTCGATCGGAGCTGACGATGACGCCCGCACGTGATTCACGTCGCGCTTCCAAGCACCTGCTGGCCGGACTGCTGGGGCCGCCCGGTCCCGAGGTGACCTGCGAGGAATGCTTCGCCAACCTCGACGTATACGTCGAGCACGAGCTCGAGGGGGATGACGCCGAGGCTTTCGTGCCCGGGATGCGTGCGCACCTGGACGGCTGTCCGGCGTGCGCCGAGGAGCACGACAGCCTGCGGGATTTGATCGCCAGCTAGACAGGAGGCCGAGATGAGCAAGCAGACATTCGTGATCGCCGGCGCGAGCCTCGCCGGCGCCAAGGCGGCGCAGGAGCTGCGCGAGCGCGGCTTCGACGGGCGCGTCGTGTTGATCGGCACCGAGTCCGAACGGCCGTACGAGCGCCCGCCGCTGACCAAGGACTATCTGCGCGGCGAGTCCGAGCGCGAGAAGGCGTACGTGCATGGCGCCGACTTCTACGCGCAGCACGACATCGAGCTGATGACCGGCACCACCGTCACCGCGATCGATCTGGGTGGTTCCAGCGTGACGCTCGACGGGGACCGCGAGCTCTCCTACGAAAGGCTGCTGCTGACCACGGGCTCAGAACCGCGCCGGATCACGGCTCCGGGGGCCGACCTCGACGGCATCTACTACATGCGGTCGCTCGCCGACTGCGACGTGCTGCGCCGGCGGCTGGACGACAGCGGTCGCGTCGCGGTCGTCGGCGCGGGATGGATCGGCAGCGAGTTCGCGGCATCGGCGCGCCAGCTCGGGCTCGAGGTGACCGTGATCGACCCGCTGGCGCTGCCGAACGAGCGTATCTTCGGCGCGGAGGTCGGCGGCTTCTATCGCGACGTGCATGTGCAACACGGCGTCGAGATGCTCCTCGGCCAGGGGGTCGAGGCGTTCGAGGGCGACGGCTCGATGGCGCGCGTGCGGACGAGCGCCGGCAAGGTGGTCGAGTGCGACTTCGCGGTGGTCGGGATCGGGATCACGCCGCGGACCGGTCTCGCCGCCGACGCGGGCGTCGCCGTCGACAACGGCGTGGTCACAAACGAGCGCCTGGAGACATCGGCGCCGGGGGTCTTCGCGGCCGGCGACGTCGCTAGCGGGTGGCATCCGTTCTACGAGCAGCACATCCGCGTCGAGCACTGGGCAAACGCGCTCAACCAGGGTCCCGCCGCGGCCCGCGCGATGCTCGGCGAGGACGTGAGCTTCGACCGGATTCCGTACTTTTTCTCCGATCAGTACGACGTCGGCATGGAGTACTCCGGGTACGCGACGAGCTGGGATGAGGTGGTATTCCGGGGCGACCGCGACGCCGGCGAGTTCATCGCCTTCTGGCTGAGCGACGGCCGCGTCGTCGGCGGCATGAACGTGAACGTGTGGGACGTCAATCAGCACGTCCAGGAGCTGATCCGCTCGCGGCGCCCGGTCGACGTCGCCGCGCTCACCGACCCGGATATTCCGCTCGACTCGCTGGTGGCGGAACCGACCGCGTAGCCCCCTGGCATAACAGCGGCATAACGCCGTCACGCCCCCGTTAGCCCCGGGCGCATACAACGGACGCGTGCCGAACCGCCGCCACCGTCACCGCCGTTGCTAGGCGGGCTGCGCGTTCGTCACCGTCGGCTGCGGGCTCGCGCTCGCCGGGTGCGGGTTCACCGGCAACTCGAGCGAGGCGGCGTCGAGCGGAGGGCCGGAGTCGCCTGCGGTGGCGTCCTCGTTCCTCAAGTTCGCAAGCTGGATGCGCTCACACGGTGTGTCGAACTTCCCGGATCCGTCAACCACCGCCAACGCGGGTCTCGTGTTCCGCGGCGTCGTGTTCCCAGTCGGACCGTCGTTCAACCTGCAGTCGCCCGCCTTCGAGCAGGCGCAGGCCGCGTGCGGCCGCGGGCCACTGGCGGGTGGCGGCTGAGCGCGGAGATCGGTCAGAGGTCGGACACTCGGTCGGGACCTCGACATCGGGTTCAGGGGCGCGGTTAGGCTTGCGCGCCAATGAGCATGATCTTCGACCCAAAGGAGGAGCTCGATCACATCGCCGAGTTCGCCGACTCGGGCGTCCGGGTCTTCCAGCGCCAGGGCTCGCTGGTCGGAATCCCGGGCACGTACGGGCTCAAGAAGTGGCTGTACCACAAGTGGCGCAACCGCGGAAACGCGGTGTACACGTTCGTGGGGTCGCTGGTGGCGATCGGGCTGAGCGGCGTGTGGGCGTACATCGTCAAGCAGCCGCTCGTGTTCCCGAGCCTCGGCGCCACCGCGTTCCTGATCTTCGAGACGCCGATGGCCGAGGTCGGGACGCCGCGCAACACGATCATCGGACACTCCGTCGGGGTGGCCGCCGGCGTCGCATCGCTCGCAATCTTCGGGCTGCTCGACGCGCCGAGCGTGTACGTCTCCGGGGTTACGCTGGGGCGGGTCGGCGCGATCGCGCTCGCGGTCGCGTTGACGGGCGGGATCCTGCGCGTCGTGCGGTCGGCTCATCCTCCCGCGGGCGCGACCACGATCATCGTCGCGTCGGGGCTGCTGGCCAAGCCCCGGCAGATACTCGACATCCTGATCGGCGTGCTGCTGTTGACGATCGCCGGCTGGTGCCTCAATCGCCTGATGGGCGTACCCGCGCCGATGTGGGCAGCTCCGCGGTAGGCCCGTTTGACAGAGCGCTCCGGCTGACGTAGAAACCGCACATGGGCCGGAATCTGGAAAGGGGAGCGGGACCGGGTTGGCGGCGCTGACCGACCTAGATCAGACCCGCTGGACGCGCGCCGAGGCGGCGCCGGCTTCGGTGCTCGTGCTCGAGGCGGACCCCGACCTGGGTAGCGTGGTCGACAAGGTCCAGTGGCAGCTCGCCGTGGCCGCGTCGCTCGCGCCGGCGTTCGAGCTCGACCGCGGCCCCTGGCGCTTCTCGCCCCGTCCCGATCCGGGCGCATTGGGGGCCCTGCTGCTCGAGGGTCTGATCGTGATTCGAATCAACGCTGAGACCCGCGCCCACATCGAGCTCCTCGGCCCGGGTGACGTGATCGGGCCATGGGTCGGCTCGGGTCAGGAGCTCACGCTCCCGTCCGTCCCGACGACGTCGGTGGTATCGAAGGCGCGGATCGCGCTGCTCGACCGCCGGTTCGCGATCAGAACGGCTCGCTGGCCGGAGATTCACGCGGCGCTCATGCACCGGCTGATCGTCCGCGCCCGGCGGCTGGGCCTGCAGTCGGCAATCAACGCGCTGTCACGGATCGAGGAGCGCCTCGAGGTCACGCTGTGGGAGCTTTCGTACCGGTTCGGCCGGGTCACGCCGGACGGGATCATGCTCGACCTGCCGCTCACCCACTCGCAGATGGCGGAGATGGTGGCGGCGCAGCGGCCGTCGGTGAGCACCGCGTTTACGCGCCTTCAGGATCACGGGCGGATCGTTCACGCCGCCCGGCACCGCTGGCTGTTGCTCGGCGAACCCCCCTCGACGCTGTCGTCGCTGGCGCAGCAGACCGGGCTCGCGCCTTAAGCGCGTGACGCCTCAGCCGGCTGCTCACCGGCCCGGCGCGCGCTCAGGCGGCGTTGCACGTCCGGATCGAGTTCGACGTGCACGTACATCGCACCGATCCCGTGCACATCGAGATCGCGGCCGCGCCGCGCAACCTGTCCGGCCAGGGCGGCGAGGTCTCCGGACGCCACCTCCGCGATCTGCTGCTCGACCTTCGGCGCGTGGACGTGGCTCTCCACGAAGAAGCCGTCCCTCGAGGTCGCGAGCACCTCGTCCCCGTCGCCGGCGAGCTCGAGCGTCAGGTCGAGGCGGAGGATCAGCGCGTCGCCCCGCCGATAGTCCGCGAGCCACTGCTCCCACGACTCATCGCCAGACTCGGCCCGGGCTCTCGCATGCGAGAGCGCCACCGGGGACTCGTCCAGTCGCGCGCGCGCCGACAGTCGCTGCACCGCGATCATTGCTGCACGATTACCCCTCTCGTGGGGAGCCGATGCGCGGCCGGGCCTCCGTCCGTCCGCGTGCTGACACCTGATACGCGCGGCCGTCAGCGTGAGAACGGCGGGCGCCGTCAGAAGGACGGCGCCCGACCGCAGTAGTAGACCGCGAACCGGGGGGCGCCCGGTGCGGCGGCCGCGCCGGAGCTGAACGGGAAGCAGCGCTGCGCCACCGCCAGCAGCCGGGGATCGGTGACCGTCGGCGACTGGATCACGATGTGGAAGTCTCCCTTCCGGATCATCGACAAGAGCGCGGCCCCGGATGGCTCGGGGATCGTGCCGGTGAACCCGCCGATCGGCACGACCTCCCTGCCGCTGTCGTAGATGAACGGCGCGGCGACGGCCGAGGCGCGAGCCCCCTCGAACGGGGTGTCGAACGGTCCGAACCGCCTGGCGACGACCGACACCGATGCCGCGGCGGGGACCGCCACCAACGCGATCGCCGCCAGCGCGATCGCGCCCGCGCGAGTAACCACGCGCACCGGGATGAGCAGCAGCGCGACGGCCGCGAGGCCGAGCACGCCCACGATCTCAGGCAGCCCGGAGATCACGCCGACCCCCTGGGAAGGAAGCAGCCAGATCGCGTACAGCCAGTGATCGGCGCCGGGCACCGCCATACGATCATCGGTGTCGATGTAGCCGTGGGCGTTCGCGTCCACGCCGACCCGCTCCAGCCCGAGCTCGGCGTTCGTCCCGCGGCGACGACGATCTCGTCGACCGCGACGCGCCCGGGGACCTCGCGGAGATTGGTCACGTCGCGCGACGTCCACGGACTGGCCTCGCGCAGCCCCTCGATCGGCGGAATCGAGGCGGTCGAGCCGGTCGCGAGAACGACCGCGTGGCGGGCGTGGAGCGTGCGGGTGGCGCCGCCGAGCGCGGTCACCTCCACCAGCTTCTCCCCGGCCAGACGAGCCCTGCCGCGAACGACCTCGATGCCGGCTTCGCTTGCCCACCCGACCTGCCCGGAGTCGAGCACCTCGATCGGCCGGAGCAGCGCCTTGCTCGGCATGCATGCCCAGTACGAGCACTCTCCCCCGATCAGCTCGGCCTCGACGATCACGGCGGTGCGATCGCTTCCCTGGATCGCGTACTGGGCGGCGTTCTCTCCGGCGGCGCCACCGCCGATGACGATCACATCCCAGGTATCGGTGACCTCACTCGTGGGCGTGGACACGGTCCCACCCTAGCCGAGGGCGAGCTCAGGACCGCGCGCCACCTCGGGGGCGATGGTGGGGTGCCGCGACGCTCTCCATCACCGGCCGGCGGTGCGGCGGGTGTTGCTCGTACCAGCGGGCGTACCGTCTCGCCAGCGGGGCCGCGGTGATTCCGTGCGCGGCCACCGACAGTCCGACGGTCAGATACGTCGCGAGCAGGATCGTGTTGGATCCGGCCAGGTGAGCCTCCTGGATCGTGATCACCGCGAACACGATCGACGCCAGGCCGCGCGGACCGAACCAGCCGAGGAAGCCGACCGTCTGCCATTTGGCCCGGCTGCCGAGCATCGCGATCCCGACGGGAACCATGCGAACGACAGTCAGGCTGAGCACCGCGTACAGCGCCGCCTGCCAGCTGACGTGCTTGAGCGCGGTGCCCAAGAGCACCGCGCCGAAGATCAGGAAGGTGAGCCCACCGAGCAGATCCCCTAGCTCCTCGTTCAGCCGCGAGGCCTCCTCGGACTCACGCGACACGAGCGCTCCGAACACCGCTCCGGCGAGGAACGCCGCGATGAACCCCGAGCCGCCGAGCGCGACCGCGATCTCGTACGCGAGCGCGGCGCCGGCGATCGGGATGACTTGGAGCCAGGGCGCCGTGATCAGGTCCCGGCGATACCCGATCGCGACGACCGCGGCGGTGAGCAATCCCGCGGCCGCGCCACCGACGATCCCGTAGCCGATCTCCTCGACCACGATCGTGACCGCGTGGTGACCGGTGGTCACGTTTCCCTCGATGTCGGCGGCCGCGAGCGCGATCAGCAGCAGCGGCACGCAGATGCCGTCGTTGAGGCCGCTCTCGACGTTGAGTCCCTGTCGGATTCGGGACGGGAGCCGCGGCTCGGTGACGACCGCCTGTCCGAGGGCGGCGTCGGTGGGCGCGAGCAGCACGGCCAGGACGACCGCCTCGGCGGTGTTGAGATGGGGGAAGATCGCGATCGCGAGCAACGCGCCGGCCACGATCGTCAGCGGCAGCCCGATGCCGAGCAGACGCAACGGCACCGAGTACTCCCTCCTCAGCAGGCGCAACTTGATGCGGGAAGCGTCGGCGAACAGGACCACGGCAAGCGTCGCCTCGGCAAGCGTACGGACTGTCCCGGTCGGGGGCGCGACGGTCACGTCCCCGATCACGAGCGGGCCGAGCAGGAGTCCGATCAGGACGAACGCCATCGCCGGCG
>Ga0116224_10002298_pt1 | contig 11295 bp, 6 predicted proteins | sample Sb_taG_9_FD_89699 | JGI IMG/M metagenome (GOLD analysis project Ga0116224, IMG submission 89699) | Peat soil microbial communities from Weissenstadt, Germany - Sb_50d_b_LC metaG | ecosystem: Environmental > Terrestrial > Soil > Wetlands > Peat | place: Germany: Weissenstadt | collected 2010-09-21
CAGGTCGATCTCCTCGTGGCGACAACGCGTGCGCCCGTCGTTGAGCCGCCAGGCGTCATGTTCGGCGGGTCCAGGGGACGGGGACTGGATTTCGCCGATATTGTCGTGTCGATTCCGCCAGCAAGCGCGCGCCAGCCAGGAGACGTGACGCTGCCGTCCTCGCCGCCGGGCAATCCGGAGCATGATTTCGTTATCCTGCGCGCCGATCGCATGGACCTGGCTCAGGCCAAGGCAAACTTCGACGCGCGCATCAAGCGCACGCCCGGGCGCAGGGTTCTCATCTTCGTCCATGGCTTCAACACCCGGTTTGAGGAAGCGGTCTATCGCTTCGCGCAGATTGTTCACGACGCGCGCGTCAATGTCGCCCCGGTGCTGTTCACCTGGCCCTCCGGCGGCAATGTGACCGACTACGTCTATGATCGCGACAGCGCGGTCTATTCGCGCGACGCGCTCGAGGCGGTGCTGCAGGCTTTGGTCAAAGACCCAAACGTCGACTCGATTTCCATCCTCGCCCATTCGATGGGCAATTACCTCGCCGTCGAGTCGCTGAGGCAGATGGCGATCCGCGATCGCGGTCTGTCGCCCAAGATCCGCGACGTGATGTTGGCTTCGCCCGACATCGACATCGACGTTTTCCGCCGCCAGATCGCCGAAATCGACGCCGGGCCGCGGCCGGCGCAGTTCACCCTGTTCATCTCGCGAGACGATCGCGCCCTTGGGCTGTCCAGCTTTCTAGCCAGGGATTCGACTCGGCTCGGCGCGCTCGATCCGACCAAGGAGCCGTACCGGTCGATCCTGGAGCAAGGCAGGGTGCACGTCATCGACTTGACCAGTCTGGCCTCCAACGACATCACCAACCACGGCAAGTTCGCCAGCGGCGAAGTCGTCGGCGCGATTGGCGAGCGGCTGGCCGAGGGCCAGTCTCTGACTGACACCAAGGGAGGCCTGGTCGAGTCGCTTAGCACGTTCACGAGCGGCGCGATCAATGTCGCCGCCGGCGTCGCCACTGGCGCGGTCGCCGCGCCGACCGAGATCCTGGATCCGACAAGGAGCGAGAAGTCCGTCGACACCGCGGCGCAAGCCACGACTTTGAGCCAGTGACGGGCGCCGGCCGGAGCAAGCGATCCCGATCGAGCTCATGGATGCAACCAGCGCGCGAAGTCCGTGCAAGCAAATGCAAATAAAACTCCGGTAAACGCGCGTAACCGCTAGTAAAACAGCTGGCGTTTACTAGCGTTTATTTTTCGGAATCGAGGCTTTTCAATCGGTTACGGCCGAAAAAATAAGGAAAAGCTGCCCTCTTTCCTGACTCGCGGCAGGGTTGTGGGTGATGACATTTTCAGACAGGCTTCTCGCCTCCCTCCAGGCCAGGCCGAGCGGGAAAGAGATTCCGTCAATGGGAATATGTATAGCGCTGGTTTCTGGTTTTGTCAAGAGAAGAGTCGGGCTCTTGTGGCGCTACCTGTTGGTCGGCTGCTTCGGGCTCGCCTCGGAGCCGCCACCGTCATGCCCACGGACTATGATCCGGGGGTTGACCGGGCCATCCACGCCACGCCGCCTCAAAGACGAGTCCTGGCAGCGCCACGGATGGTCGCAAGGGCTTTAGGGACAAAGCTTTTGACCTTGCCGCCTCCTTGCGGTCGTTCTCTGCGCCGAAACACGTGGATGGCCGCGCCAAGCGACGCCAAGCGCGGCCATGACGCTGGGCGCTCCCGAAGCGTCGAGCGCCCTTTTTCTTGCTTTTCGCGCCGTTCACGCCGTTTCGACGCGCAACTTCAAGAAACCGCCGCGCGCCAAGCCCATCGAGGTCAGCTTCAAGCCGGGCGGCGCCGAAAGCCCCGACGCGGCGGGCGACGTCAGATAGGTCGCAACCACGGCGCCCGGCCAGGGCGCAAAGCGCCAGTTGCCGTCCGACTTCGGCGCGATTTCCCTTGCGCTTGCGATGTACTTGAGGACGACGTCACGGTTGGCGTCCGGGGCCTCGATCGCGACGCTCGTTCCGCCGCAGCCGGGGAAGCCGCCGCCGCCGCTGGCGCGATAGTTGTTGGTGACGACGAGAAACGACTGCTTGGGATCGACCGGCGCGCCGTTGAACGTAAGGTCGCGAATGCGGCGCGCCTCTGGCGCGACCAGCGCCCCCGAGTCGTCGTAGCGCGCGGGCTCAGTGACGTCGATGCGGTACCCGACGCCATCGATCACATCGAAATTGTAAGCCGCGTAGGCAGGACCGAGGAGCGGCTGCTCATCGCCCAGGGTCAGATCGATGCGGCGGAAAATGGACGCCGAGCGTTCGAGCCATTCCCTGAGCGTCGCGCCGTCGACCCTAACCACCCTCAGACTGTTGGGGTACGGGTAGATGTCCGCCACGTCCTTGATCGCGAGCGGCCCCGCGGCGATGTCCGTATAAGCATAAGGTCCGCTGCGCCCGCCGCATTTGAACGGCGCCGCCGCTGAAAGAATCGGCAGCGAGGCGAGGTCTGCGCGCGCAGCCGCGAGGGACGCGGCGTAGGCGCGCTGGGCCTCGTTGACGAGCTGCACGGTCGGATCGTCGGCGATCAGCGCCAGATAGGTGTGCAGCGGCGTCGCGAGCCTGCCGACGGGCGTGCGGACATAATGCAGCGTCGCGTCGTGCGCGGTCTTGGCTGCTTCGAGCACGGACGGGTCCGACTCGGTGAGCGCGATCGCGCGGCCGTTCGCGTCGCGTCTGGCGATCGGCCGGGCCTCAACGCCGGCTTCCACGACTCGCCAGCCCGCGTCCTTCTCGAGCGTAAGATCGATGATTCCGAGATGGCTGCCCCAGAAGCCGGCCATGACCGCCGGCTTGCCATGGATCGTTCCGCGGTCCGCGTTGACGCCCGGAATCCCAACAAAATCCTCGCCGGGCAACAGCAAGTGCTGATGGCCAAGGAATAGCGCATCGACGCCGTCGAGCTTGGCGAGATCCTGACCCGCATTCTCCTCTCCTGGAGTGGAAGCGAGCCGGGAAATCCCGGAGTGACAGAGCACGACAATGAGATCGACGCGGCTCCTAAGTTCGCGGAGCTCCGCGCGCGCCGCTTCGACGATGTCGACCGTGATCAAGCGCCCGCGAACATGAGCCTCGTCCCATTGGGCGATCTGCGGCGGCGCAACGCCGAACACGCCCACTTTGAGCGACTGCGGCGCTCCGGACTCATCGACGAACGCGCGCTCGATCACGATCGAGGGCGGAAACCAGGGCGAGCCGTCGCTTTTGCGGACATTGCATGAGACGACGGGAAAGCGGGATTGGGCATAAGCGCGCTCGAGGACCTCGAGGCCGTAGTTGAAATCGTGGTTGCCGAGCGTCGCGACCGCATAGTCGAGCGTGTTCATGGCGGCGATGACGGGGTGGATCGCCTTCGGATCCGTTGCTGTCGTTTCGGCCGCCAAGTCGCCGAGCGGCGTGCCCTGAAGAATGTCGCCGTTGTCGAACAATAGGCAGTTGGGAGCCTCACTGCGCGCCTTAGCGATCAAAGACGCGGCGCGCGCGAGGCCGACGGAATCGTCCGGACAATCACGATAATAGTCGTAAGGGTAGAGATTGGCGTGCAGGTCGGTGAGGCCGAGAAGGCGCAAGCGAAGCCGGGGCCGGCTCTGGCGAGCGGGGGATTCAGGTCGTCCTTGCGGCAAGGCTTGAGCTTTGTCAGGGGAAGTCGGAACGGCGATGAACGGATCATCGCGCCGCCGCACGTCCCGGTCAAAGAGGCGCTTTCGGGTGAGCCGCGTCGGCTGGCGATTGATTGAGCGAGTCCGACTTGGCGTCCCATCCGCCGGGCGGCGCGGCGACATCGTTCGCCGCCGGATCGGGCTTGACGGTCCTGAATTTCATCAGCGCCTCGACTGCGGAGGCGAGCGAGGCCGGGTCCATCTGGCCGGCAATCTCGTCGCGTTTCTTGGCGGCGTCCGTATCCCCCTGCTGAGCGGCAAGCGAAAACCATAGAAACGACTGGCCAAGGTTCTTTTCGACGCCAAGGCCGCGCGCATAGAGGATCGCCAGATTGTACTGGCTGTCGCGGACGCCGAATTCGGCCGCCTTTCGGAGCCATTTCGTCGCTTCCGGATAATCCGGCTCGCCCATGCCGGAGTCCGTGTCCATGACCGCGAGATTGTGCGCGGCCCGCGCGTTGCCCGCCTCGGCCGCCTTGAGGTACCAGCGCTTCGCGGCGGCCGGGTCGGGCGTGACGCCAATTCCCTTCTCGTACATCGAGCCGAGCCGATATTGCGCAGGCGCAAGGCCACGCGAGGCGGCGCGTTCGAACCAGCGGGCCGCCGCCGGCTGATCCTTCGGCAGTCCCCGGCCTTCGAACAGGCGGGTCGCGAGTTCATATTGCGCAGCGGGTTGGTTCGCGGAGACCGCGTCGCGCAAGGGCGGGGAAATCCCAGGCGGGATCGTCGCAATGAGTTCGCTGGCCGAAGGCCCGCTCACCGGCGCGAGATTCGCCGCATCCGGCTTGGCCGGAGGTTGGGCGATCGAGGCGGTCGGGGCGACGTCGATCGCTTGGCCGCCCGATTTGGCCGCGCCGGCCGCATCCGTCGGCTTGCCCTTCGGCGCCTCGACCTTGGCGGTATCGACCGCTTGTCCACCCAATTCGGAGCGTTGCAGAAACGGGGCCCGCACGCCAGCCATTCGCACGGCCAGCGTCGCCGCGATCGCGACCGCGACGCCGAGCAGCACCGTGCGCTTGTGACTGGCGTAGAACGCCCTTGCGGTTTGGACCCCCCGCGCGGCGAACGGCGCCCGCTCGGAGCCAGTCAGGATCTTGACGACGCCGCTGTTGGGCGCGGCGCTGTTTTCCGCCAACGCCGCCTGCGCGGCGCGGCGCGCAGCGGCGATGTGGACGCTGACCGAGGGATTGGTCTTGGGCCCAATCATCTGCGCCAGCTCACGCGCCTCTCGCGCGTGCTGAGGCGCGCCCGCGCCGGGCTCGATCAGGAAATCCTCGCCGCTGGCGGACTGAGACGTCGGATCGTCGGCGCTTGCTGCGGCCTTGGATTGGCTTGCGCGTTGCGGCGCGACTTTGGGGTCTAGCGCCTCGACGCCCGGCAGCACGGAGCCGACGGCCGTTGCCGGGCTCGCCGGTCTGGTTGGCGGCCGCAGCTCCTCGTCGACGTCGTCGGCCGCAAGTTCGCTCTCGATGCTCGCCAGACGCACAGTCAGGGTCTCCAGAACGCCGTGCAGGTCCGCCAGACGCGATTGCGTGCGCCGGTCCGCGCTCGCCTGCTCGGCTTTCAGCTCGGACAAATGCGCGTCGAGCGCGGCGTGGACTGCGGCCGAGGTCTCCAACGCGGATGAGCCTTCCGCCTTGTCGGCCTCGCGCAATTTTTCGAGCAATTCCCGCACCACCGGTCCTGGATCGTTGGCCGTCGCCTTTGCCGCCAGCGCGTCAATGCGATCGTAAATCGTGTCGATCTGCTGGGCGACAGCTTCGAGGTCGGTTTGGCGGGAGTTGATATCGTGAAGTCGGCGCGCAACTTCGTCAGCGACTTGTTCAACGACCACCCGATCGACAGGCGCAGCGGCGCTTGCGTCAAACTTGGCCTCAAGCGAGCGCAGCAGCGTCTCGATCGGATTGAGATCAATCGGAGACGCCATCGCGCCCAGTCGCACGCCAAGCTCGCGCAGAGCGGGCTCCAGCTGGCGCGCGCCGACATCGCCGTCGGCCAGGCGGTCGAGCTTGTCCCTGATTTCGATGAAGATCGATTGGAGGGCCTCCGCGCCGGCGTCGGCGTGTGCGGCGGCGTCGAGCTTGGCGTCGAACTCGCGCAAAAGCTTTTCGATCGGGCCGGCGTCGATCGTTGCGGCCGGGCGCGCCTCCAGGGATTGGCGGACGCTGTCAATGCGGCGCGCCAAGTCGTCGAACGGGCCCGGATCGATCGCTGCGGAAGCGCTCGGGCGAGCGATCTCCTGATCGAGACGCGTCGCGATCTGCTCCAGACGCTGCTCGATCGAGACGAGCGCCGCCGGTGGCGTGGAGCGTTCGATCTGTCGGCAGGCTTCCGCAAGAAGCGCGGCCATCTGAGCGGACTCGAAGTGAGGAGCCGGACTCGCGCCGAGCCGCTCGACGCGATCAGCCAGTTCGCCGATCTGCCGCTCCAACCGTTCGAGCGGCGCGGTGCGCAAGGCGGCCGAGGCGAGGAGATTGCGCACTTCTTCCGTCTGCTGTCGGATGCGTTCATACGTCTCAGGCTTGATTGCCGTCGCCGCGAGGCTGTCGATCTTGCCGCCGATCGCGCGGATCTCGCGCTCGAGCCCGGCGGCCGCGGCTTGAGGGTCATGCGCCTTCACCACCGCGTGGAATTCCGCGGCCATCGCCTCGAGCGGCGCGAGCATCGATTCGCCGTGGCCGCTTTGACGCAGCATCTCAACCCGCTGCACGAGATCGCGAATCGCGCCCTCGAGCGCGACCACCGCGTTGCGCGGCGCAAGATCGGCGAGGCTCTGGCGCATGGCGTCGATCTCGGCGCGCATGGCGCTGAGGTCGATGGCGGCGGCGCTCGGTTCGGCTCGCTCGCGCCGCATGTCGTCGAGCTTGTGGCCAAGGGCTCGAACGTCGTCGAGCAACAATTGCGCGAGCGGAGCGCCGCCTGGGCCGGGATCGCCAAGGGCTCCATGCGAGCCGACTTCGGCAGCTACGCGACAGGCGTCCATTTGGCTCGGATTGTGATCGGCCTGGGACGGCGCGAACGACTCGGCGTCGTAGTCCATCCGCGCGTCCGGCGGCGCGCGGCCGGGCTCGCCGCGGCCGGCGCGGGCCTCGAGCTCGTGGCGACGCATGGCGATTTGCGACACCGCGGCCTTGAGATCGAATGGCGCCTTCGGGTCCGGCGCGGGCGGCTGAGCGAAGCGGTCGCCCCGCGTCTCGCCGGTCTGAGCGGAGCCGGTCAAGTTCGCCCGGATCGATTCGAGCCGTCGCACCACGTCGATCAACGCGCGGCGGTCGCTGTCCCGCGCCGCGTTGTCGCGCTCCAGGATTTGAGCAACAGATTCAAAGGCGCGCGCGGCCTGTGCTTCGGCGCGCGCAAGCCTCATCTCAAAGCGCTCGATCACAGAACCAAAAGAGTCCGGGATTCCGGGCGCGCGCGGCTCTTTTGCCGGCGCATTTCGCCGCGCGATGCGCTCGAGGCGTCCGGCAGCCGCGTCGAGCCGATCGTCCAGAGCTTCGTTGTTGTCCGGCCCCGCATGCGGGTCCAGTCCCGCGTGGTCGGCGATCGCTTCGTCAAGCCAATCGTCAAGGCCCAGGCCGGCGCGGCGGGCGGCCTCCACGGCGGCGTCGCGGCTCCGCCGGCTCACGCCCGCGATATTCCACGCCATGGCTCTATTCATGTCCTCGACCATCGCTCGGGGGCCGCGAATCGCCCTGGGATCCGAGGCGACGTCGCGCTGCAATTCTGTCGGGGGTCATGGTGAAGAAACGGTTAAGGGCGCTTCTTGCGGCGAGCGCCCGAGCCTCCCCAAAGTTGCACTCATAGTTGTAGCAACTATCAGTTGCAATTTTGCCCAGTTAGGCGATAGTGATTCGAATCGCGCAAGGGCGCGCGAGTCATCGGGCGCGAACGCAACGGCGCCGACGAAAGGAGAGGCTATGAACACGATATCATCTTTATCTCAGCCTTCCGCTGGGGTTTCGGGCGCGTTGCTCGAACAAGCAGGCCGCACTGCGCTCGATTCGGCGCAGCCGGAGATGACCATTAGCCAGATGTCGCGCCTATTCGGCGTCAGCCTGCGCACGTTGCGGTTCTACGAGGACCGCGGGCTCATCAAGCCCCGCCGCGAAGGCAACGCCCGTTACTATCGCGCGAGCGACCGCGTGCGGATGGAGATGATCCTCAAGGGCAAGAAGCTTGGCTTCACCCTGACCGAAATCCAGGACCTGATCGGCGGCAAAGGGGCGACCGAGACAACGGATCTCGAAGATCAGCTGAATCCGCAGCAGATCGTGACCCAGATCGGCCATCTGGAGCGGCAACGCAGCGAGATTGAAGGGGCCATCCAGAGGCTGCGGGCGACGCAAAGCCGTCTCGCCCAAGGCGCGGCCGCCTGATCGGGGGCGACCGTTGCGAGGGCGGCGGCGCCGGTCCGGCTAAACCCTGATCCGCGCCGCCTCGACGATCCGCATCGCTTCGGCGGAGGCGGCGTCAATTCCGAGATTGGTTGTGTCCAACATCACGGCGTCGTCAGCCGGGCGCAGCGGCGCCGCTGCGCGGCTCGAATCGCGGGCGTCGCGACGGATGATATCCGCCAGGATCGCCTGGTAGTCAGCCTTCTCGCCGCGCCGGATCAGTTCGAGCGCTCGCCGCTGGGCTCGCGCCGAGGCGCTGGCGGTGACGAAGATCTTGACCTCGGCGTCGGGGCAAATGACGGTGCCGATATCCCGCCCGTCGAGCACGGCGCCGCCCGGCCTGCCTGCGAAAGCGCGTTGCGCCTCGATCAGCGCCGCCCGGACTCCGGGCATCGCAGCGACTACGGAGGCCGCCTCGCCCATTGGGCGGGTGCGCAAGGTCGCGTCGTCGAAGTCGGTTAGGCCCAGTCCCCGTGCGGCCGCGACCGCCGCGGCTTCGTCGTAAAGATCGCGGTCTTCGGCCACGAGGGCGGCGGCGACGGCGCGGTAGAGCAGCCCGGTGTCGAGATGCGGCAGCCGGTAGCGCGCCGCGATTCGGCGCGCAATGGTGCCCTTGCCCGAGGCCGCGGGCCCGTCGATGGCGATAATCATGCCTAAGCCGGCCGCTCCCCCCAGGCCCTCCGCCCTGACAGCGCTCTTAGAGCGCGGCGGAGCGCCTGTCGAGGCTCACGTGATCGGCGCGGACCCGCGGGAAGGCTGTCGGAATCGGACGCGGCCGAGCCAGCGTGATCTTTTGAAAGGGAATCGCCCGAGTGGGCGCGCAATCGCGAGCCATACATTTGGCTGCGAGAAACAAAGCCTTTTTGTTTTCATTTATTTGCTTTTGTTTGCGGCGAGTTCGCGCGCTGATGGAATCCGTGGCCTCACGGTCGCCGTTTCCGCGGTTTCGGCGAATCGACGGACGATTTAAGATGACAGGAACGCGACGGCGCTCAGGGAGCTGAGACGGGAGAACGGCATGGACCTTACAGGCGAGCAGAAGAAGACGATCCTCGCCGCATTTCTCGGCTGGATGCTCGACGCCTTCGACTTCTTCCTGCTGACCTTCCTGCTCAAGGACATCGCCAAGGAGTTCGGCGTCGAGGTGCCGGCGGTGGCCTACGCTTTGTTCCTGACGCTGGCGATGCGGTTCGTCGGCGCGTTCATCTTCGGCCGGCTTGGCGACCGGTGGGGGCGCAAGCCGGCGCTGATGCTGGATATTCTCTGCTATTCGATCCTCGGCGCGCTCGCCGCTTTCTCGCCGAACCTCACGGTCTTTCTGATCTTTCGCGCGCTGTTCGGAATCGCGATGGGGGGCGAGTGGGGCCTCGGCAGCTCGCTCGCGATGGAATCCATTCCGCCGCGGGCCCGGGGCATCGTGTCCGGGATTCTGCAGTGCGGTTATCCAAGCGGCTTCCTGCTTGCCGCGATCGCCTACGGTCTGCTCTTCGGCCGGACGTTCGGCGATTATACGATCGGCTGGCGGGCGATGTTCCTGCTCAGCGTTCTGCCCGCGTTCGTCGTGCTGTTCATCCGCAGCGGGGTTCCCGAATCGCCGGCGTTCGAAGCGTCGAAGGCGCAGGAGAAGCCGCATCTGTGGGCGACGATTTCGGACCACAAGGGGCTCGTCGTCTACATGGTCGTGCTGATGATGTGCTTCAACCTGTTCAGCCACGGCACCCAGGACCTCTATCCGACCTTCCTGCAAAAACAGCACAATTTCGCTCCGGCGACAGTGAGCTGGATCGTCATTGTCGCCAATCTCGGCGCCATCGCCGGCGGCCTCCTGTTCGGCCATCTGTCGGAGAAGATCGGCCGGGTCAATGCGATCACCGTGGCGGCCTTTATCGCGCTGCCGGCGCTTCCGTTATGGGCCTACGCCTCGACGCCGATTCTGCTCGCGCTCGGCGCATTCGTCATGCAGGTCGCGGTGCAGGGCGCGTGGGGCGTCATTCCAGCCCATCTCAACGAGCTCGCGCCGGGCGCGGCGCGGGCAACCATTCCCGCCTTCGTCTATCAGGCCGGCAATTTCCTCGCTTCCTACAACGGTCCTTTCCAGGCTCAGATCGCCGAAGGGAACGGCAACAATTACGCCTTCGCGCTGGCGCTGGTGGCCGGCGTGATCGCGGTTGCGATCATCGTCGTGATCCGCTTCAGCCCCGAGCGACGCGGCGAACTCTTGAAGGCGCATTGAGTCGCGGCGAGCAAAGGGAATAGGCGAACCCGAAAACCTTCGTAGCGCAGAGGGCGGCTCCGGAAAAGCCGAAACCATAAAAAGCATAAGGTCCCTCGACCGATAGTAAATATCGCTCCGCGGTAGCGGGGAACCTTCAGGCGCTTGGGCCGTTATTGAGGTACAGGCGGACTAGGTGACGTTCGCTCAATCGGAGGATGCTTCCATGTCTCGACTTTTGCTCGGCCTTGGCGCTGCGACCTTGATTTCCATTTCGTGTGGGCCGGCTCTCGCGAACGAAACCGGTGCGATAGGCGGAGGGGTCGCGGGCGCGGTTGGCGGGGCTGTGGTCGGCGGTCCAGTCGGGGCGATCGTGGGCGGGGTCGGCGGCGCCGCCATCGGCAACTCGATGACCAATCACCGATATTACCACCACCGCTATGCGTATTATCATCACCACCACCCGTACTATCGATACTAGACGTCGTGGTAAGGCGTCCTGACGGACGCCCTACCTCAAGGTTCTGCCCCCGATCTGGCAGGCGCGATTCGCGACGGCGGACTGAGATCTCCGGCGACCAACGCCGGAGGCTCTGTCCCCCCGATCCGCCAGCGCGGTTTATTCCGCGGCGGCGGCCCGCTTCGGCAGCACCCAATTGGAGCGCGGGAAGTGGCAGGTGTAGCCGTTCGGATAACGCTCGAGATAATCCTGATGTTCAGGCTCGGCCTCCCAGAACGGGCCCGCAGGCGCCACTTCGGTCACCACCTTGCCTGGCCATAGCCCCGACGCCTCGACGTCGGCGATGGTGTCGAGCGCCACGCGCTTTTGCTCGTCAGTGGTGAAAAAGATCGCCGAACGATAGCTCGCGCCGACGTCGTTGCCCTGACGGTTTCGGGTCGTGGGGTCGTGGATTTGAAAGAAGAACTCGAGCAGCTTCCGGTAGCCGATTCTCGCCGGATCGAAAATGATCTCAATCGCCTCGGCGTGATTGCCGTGGTTAC
>Ga0116224_10002299_pt1 | contig 11293 bp, 10 predicted proteins | sample Sb_taG_9_FD_89699 | JGI IMG/M metagenome (GOLD analysis project Ga0116224, IMG submission 89699) | Peat soil microbial communities from Weissenstadt, Germany - Sb_50d_b_LC metaG | ecosystem: Environmental > Terrestrial > Soil > Wetlands > Peat | place: Germany: Weissenstadt | collected 2010-09-21
CGAGGTAGCGGCCGTGCTGCGCCAGGTTGGCGAAGCCATCGCTGCGGGCGATCACCAGCGTCGGGCACGTGATGGCGGGCAGGCAATCACGCACGTCGGCCGAGAAGGTGACGATGTTGAAGGCGGCCGCCGTGGCGGGGCTCGCCCCGCGCCGGGCCGCCCGCTCCCACCACTCCTTGAAGCCGACGCGGTGGGCCAGGCTCGGGGCGAAGATGGCGATGTCCTGGGGGACGTCGCCCTCGGTGAGCGGGACGTCGATGTCGGCGGCGCGGGCCGTGAGGTCATCGGGCACGCCGAAGCCGTAGTCCTCGGCTTGGCCGACGCGTGCCGTGCCGTTGACGAGGATCAGCGAGGTCACCCGCTCGGGATGGGTGGCGGCCAGCCAGATGGCCGCCATGGCGCCCCCGGTGGCTGCGAGCACCACGGCACGCCGGCAGCCGGCGGCGTCCATCACGGCCAGCGCATCGCCGCCCCAGCGCTCAATGGAGAAACCGGTGCCCGTGGGCAGCGGGTCGGAGAGGCCCAGGCCGCCCGCGTCGAAGCGGATCAGGCGGCAGAAGTCACCCAGGCGCTCGGTGTAGCGGAGCCAGTTCGGCTCGTCCGCCGTCTCGTCGATGGAGATCATCAGCCCGCTGCCGAACTCGAGGACGTCCACCGCGTCGGGCGAACCCGCCCCCCACACCTGGAAGCCAACGTGGACGTCGTCGTGCAGGGCGTACTCGGTCCGCGGTGCTTGCATACGGATTGCAGTCTGCCGTGCCGTACGGGCCCGCCGTGCGGACCGCCGTGCGGAGCGCCGTCAGGTCAGCGTGCGCCTCGGACCAGGCGCCCGGGCACCTCGCCGGTCGCCTCGCCCTGCTCGAACGTGACCGCCCCCGCCTTGATCGTGGCGACGTAGCCCGAGGCCCTCTGGAGCAGCCGGCACCCGCCCGCGGGCAGGTCGGCCCGGACGAAGGGCGCACCGAGCGAGAGACCGTCGTAGTCGATGAGGTTGAAGTCGCCCAGCGCGCCGGGCTCCACGGTGCCCCGGTCCGACATGCCGTAGAGGCGCGCCGTGTCGTGCGTCTGCTTCTTCACCACGTACTCGAGGGGCAAGGTCGCACCCCGGCTGCGGTCGCGCGTCCAGTGCGTGAGCATGAAGGTGGGCATGGACGCGTCGCAGATGGTCCCGGTGTGGGCGCCGCCGTCGGCCAGGCCGATCACGCCCTGGGGATGCAACATCATGTCGCGCACGTGGTCGAGGTCGCCCGTCGCATAGTTGAGGATGGGGATATAGAGCAGCCCCTGCCCGCCGTCGCGGGCGAGCTCGTCGTAGGCCACCTCCAGCGGCGAGACCCCCCGGGCGGCCGCCAGCCCCGCCAGCGACTGTTCCGGCCCGGGCTCGTACTCCGGCGGGTCCCCCAGCACAAAGGTGCGCCGGTAGGCCTTCTCCATCGCGTCCGCCTGGCCCGGCGACGACGGCGTCCACGACACGATCGACCGCCGCACCTCGGGGTCGGCCAGCGCGGCGGCCAGCTCGTCGGCCGACGAGCACTTCGCCCGCAGCGCCTGGTAGGCGGGGAAGTCGCGGAAGAAACACAGCGTCGTGTGGTGGCCCGAGAGGATCCCGGTCGGGCGCCCGGCGATCTGGGGGTGCAGCCGGGCGCCCTCGGCGCAGGCGTCGAGCGACGCTGCGAGCTGCTTGCGCCACAGCTCGGGATCGTCGTCGTGTTGGAGCAGCACGTAGGACACGGGCCGGTCGATGGCGGCCGAGAGCCGGCGCATCCAGTCCACCTCCGTCCAGGCGTCCTGCAGCATCTCGCCGGCGGAGCCCAGGGGAGCGAGCTCGAACACGCCGGTGCCCGCCTCGCCCAGTGCGGACCCGATGCCGAACAGCTCGTCCTCGGCCGCGTAGGTGCCCGGCACGAGCTCGCCGTCGATGGCGCGGTGCCCCGTGGTCCGCGAAGTCGAGAATCCGAGGGCGCCGGCCCGCAGTGCCTCAAGGACGATGGCCCGCATCGCCGCGATCTCGTCCGCACTCGCGGCCTCGTTGCGGGCGCCCCGCTCGCCCATGACGTACGCCCGCAGCGCGCCGTGGGGGACCTGGGTGCCGACGTCGACCGTCCAGCGCCGGCGCTCCAACGCGTCGAGATACTCGGGGAAGGACTCCCACTCCCACTGGATCCCCTCGGCCAGCGCCGTGCCGGGGATGTCCTCGACTCCCTCCATGAGACCGATGAGCCAGTCGTGGCGGTCGGGGGCGGCCGGCGCGAAACCGACGCCGCAGTTCCCCATCACGAGCGTCGTCACCCCGTGCCACGACGAGGGGGCGAGCTCGGAGTCCCACGTGACCTGCCCGTCGTAGTGCGTGTGCACGTCGACCCAACCCGGAGTGACCAGCAGGCCGTCGGCATCGATGATGCGGGTGGCGCCGCCCTCCACCAAGCCCACATCGGCGATGCGGCCGGAATCCACCGCGACATCCGCGGTACGCCCCGGGGCGCCGGTCCCGTCGACCAGCGTCCCGCCCTTGATGATCAGGTCGTGCATGACGTGCATCGTCTCATGCCGGCCCGCGGCACGCTCGCCGGGCCGGCCGGCGGTTAGACCTTGGCCTTGCCCAAGATGCGGTTCATCTTGGTGCCGCAGACGGGGCAGGTGCCCTGTGCGGCCCGGCGGCCGTTGGCCAGCTCGACTTCTTGCCCGTCGAACTCACGCTTTTCCCGGCACTTCACGCAGTACCCCTCGTAGTTAGCCATGGCAACTCCTCTGGTCGGTGATGGCCCTGGACGGGTGACGAACGTAGCGGGACAGTTACAAGAATTGGGGGATGGTCACGGAGCCACAGGCACGACCCCGCGAAACCGCAGGCACGATCCGGGGATAGGGTCGGTCCCGTGCAGGACAACGGTGCAGGTCAGGGTGGTGATTGGCAGCAACGGGGGCTGAAGGCCACCGCGGCCCTGGCCGAGACGTGGGGCAGCCTGTCCGACGTCACCTACGAGCTGTCGGCGACCGAATGGAGCCTGCCCACCGAGTGCCCCGGATGGGACGTCAAGGACCAGCTCTCCCACCTCATCGGGATCGAGCGCTCCATCATGGGCGAGCCCGAGCCCGCGTGGGACGGCCCGCTCGGCGACCATGTCAAGAACGACTTCGCGGCCCGCAACGAGCGGTGGATCGCGGCGCGCCGGCCGTTCCCCGGCCCGGCCGTCCGCGACGAGTTCGTGGAGGTGACGCGGGCCCGCCTGGCCCGGCTGGAGGCCCTGGGCGAGGACGAATGGGCGGCGGTCGGCTGGAGCCCCGTCGGCGACGTGCCCCAGGCGACGTTCATGGAGGTGCGGGTCTTCGACAGCTGGGTGCACGAGCAGGACGCCCGCCGCGCCCTGGACCGACCCGGCGGGGACGGGAACGGTGCCTCGGCCCTGTCGCTGGACCGGGTCCAGGGCGCGATGCCGTTCGTCGTCGGCAAGCAGGCGGGCTGCGCCGAGGGGACCGCGGTCCGCTTCGACGTCGCGGGTCCCGGCGGTGATGCGCGCTCGTTCACCGTGGCCGTCGACGGTGGACGGGCCCGTCCGGTCGGCGACGAGGTGGACCCGACGGTCGTGCTGTCGCTGTCGAGCATCGACTTCGTGCGCCTCGGTTGTGGCCGGGCCGCGGCGGAACAAGTGGAGGCTGCCGGTCGCGTCGGCCTGCGCGGCGACGCAGCAGTCGGCCGTGCCGTCCTCGACGCGATGAATTTCATGTTCTGAAGCGTCGTGCGTCCGTCCCCAGGGCGGCCGGTAGCATGGCGGGTTCGTGATGCGTGCCACTGCTGAGCCACTGGAGGGGAACCTCGTCCGCCTGAGCGTGGAGATCGACGAGCCCGAGTTCGATCGCGCGCTCGGTGACGTCGTGCGCACGCTGGCCCACCAGGTGCGTGTGCCGGGCTTCCGGCCGGGCAAGGTGCCGCGCAAGGTCCTCGAGGCGCGCCTCGGTGGTGCCGGCGCCCTGCGCGCCGAGGCACTGCGCGAGTCGCTGCCGGACTTCTACGCCCGCGCCGTCGTCGACACCGAGCTCGATCCGATTGCGCAACCCGAGATCGACATCACCGGTGGAGAGGACCGCGGTGCCGTCTCCTTCGACGCCGTGGTCCAGGTCCGTCCCCTCGTCGCCATCCCCGGCTACGACGGCTTGCAGGTCACCTTGCCCGGCCTGCGCGTCACCGAGGAAGAGGTCCAGAACCAGCTCGACCGGCTGCGCGAGAACGACGCGGAGCTCGAGGTCGTGGACCGCCCCGCCATCGACGGCGATCTGGTGACGATCGACCTGCACGGCAACGACGCCTCGGGCGCCGAAGTCGTCGGCATCGACGACTATCTCTACGAGGTCGGCAGCGGTTCCGTCGTGGCCGAGCTCGACGCCGAGCTGCACGGTGCCAAGGCCGGCGCCATCGTCGCCTTCGACGCGCCGAATCCCAACGACTCCGAGCAGACGATCGGCTTCCGGGTGCTCGTCAAGGAAGTCAAGCTCAAGAAGCTCCCCGAGGCGACCGACGAGTGGGCGGCCGAGAGCTCCGAGTTCGACACCGTGGCCGAGCTACGGGCCGACATCGAGGACCGGATCGGGCGCGTGAAGCTGATGCAGAGTCAGATGGCGCTGCGCCAGAAGACCATCGAGGCGGTGGCCGGGCTGGTCGACGACGAGGTGGTTCCCGAGGTCCTGGTCGACGCCGAGGTGAACGAGCGGCTCCATGACCTCCAGCACCGCTTGGAGGCCCAGAAGCTGGGTCTGGCCGAGTACTTCCAGGCCACGGGCACGTCGCCCAACGAGCTGCTGGCCGCCGTCCGGGTGGACGCGCAGGCGGCGGTCAAGGCGGACCTGGCCCTTCGCGCCCTGGTGGAGGCCGAAGAGTTGACACTCAGTGACGACGACCTCAATGCCGAGATAACCACCATGGCCGAGCGGATGGGAACCTCACCGGCCGACCTGCGCCGGCAACTCGACACGGCCGGTCGGACGGGCGCGGTACGCTCGGAGCTGCGCAAGGGCAAGGCGCTGGATTGGCTGCTGGACCACGTGGATCTCTTCGACGAAGAGGGCAACCCGATGTCCCGGGACGACCTCAAGGTTGATGCGTCGAAGGACAGCGAAGTCGAGCAGAGCGAGGAGAGCGAGTGAAGATGCAGAGACCGGGGGACCGATTGAAGGCGTACAACTATTTGGTCCCCACGGTGATCGAGTCGTCCAACCGCGGCGAGCGCGCCTACGACCTGTACTCGCGGCTGCTCCGTGAGCGCATCATCTTCCTCGGCACCCCCGTCGACGACGCCGTGGCGAACCTCACCTGCGCCCAGATGCTGTTCCTCGAGTCCGAGGAGCCCGACAAGGACATCCATCTCTACATCAACTCGCCGGGCGGAGAGATCACGGCGCTCTTCGCCATCTACGACACGCTCAAGTTCATCAAGGCCGACGTGTCGACCTTCTGCTTCGGCCAGGCCGCGTCGGCCGCCGCCGTCCTGCTGGCGGCCGGTGCCAAGGGCAAGCGCTTCGCCCTGCCCCACGCCCGCGTGCTGCTGCACCAGCCCTGGGGTGGCGTCGAGGGACAGGCGAGCGACATCGAGCTCCAGGCAAAGGAGATCCTCCGCATGCGCGATCTGCTGTCGGGGATGCTGGCCGAGGACACCGGGCAGACCCAGGAGAAGGTGGCCCAGGACACCGAGCGGGACTTCATCATGACGGCGGAGGAGGCGGTGACCTACGGCGTGATCGACGAGGTCATCACGGCCCGGAACGTCGCCCCGCTCGAGGCCATCGGCGCCGCATAGGACCATCGGGACCGGGACGGGAGAAGCGATCGGGTGGCAAAGTTCGGTGAGGGCGGGGATCTCGTCAAGTGCAGCTTCTGTGGCAAGACGCAGAAGCAGGTCAAGAAGCTCATCGCAGGGCCCGGCGTCTACATCTGCGACGAGTGCATCGACCTGTGCAACGACATCATCGCCGAGGAGCGTGACGAGTCCACCGAGCTGAACTTCGAGGACCTGCCCAAGCCGCGCGAGATCTTCGACTTTCTCAACGACTACGTCGTGGGCCAGGAGTACGCCAAGAAGATCCTCTCGGTCGCCGTCTACAACCACTACAAGCGGGTGCAGGCCGGACCGCCCACCCAAGAGGACGGTCTCGAGCTGGCCAAGTCGAACATCTTGTTGCTCGGGCCCACCGGGTGCGGCAAGACGCTGCTGGCCCAGACGCTGGCCCGGATGCTCAACGTCCCCTTCGCCATCGCGGACGCCACCGCGCTGACCGAGGCGGGCTACGTGGGCGAGGACGTGGAGAACATCCTCTTGAAGCTCATCCAGGCGGCCGACTACGACGTGAAGCGGGCCGAGACCGGCATCATCTACATCGACGAGATCGACAAGATCGCCCGCAAGAGCGAGAACCCCTCAATCACCCGCGACGTCTCGGGCGAAGGCGTGCAGCAGGCACTGCTCAAGATCCTCGAGGGCACCACCGCCTCCGTGCCGCCCCAGGGCGGGCGCAAGCACCCGCACCAGGAGTTCATCCAGATCGACACGACGAACATCCTCTTCATCTGCGGTGGGGCCTTCGCCGGGCTGGACAAGTTGATCGAGGGACGCATCGGCAAGCGCGGCATCGGCTTCCGGGCCGAGGTGCACCGCAAGGACCGCGACGACGGCGAGATCCTGCGCCACGTCCTGCCCGAGGACCTCATCAAGTTCGGGCTCATCCCCGAGTTCATCGGGCGCCTGCCGGTGGTGAGCGCGGTGTCGCCGCTCTTCAAGGATGCGCTGGTGCAGATCCTCGTCGAGCCCAAGAACGCGCTGACGCGGCAGTACGAGCGGGTCTTCGCGCTCGACAACGTGGAGCTCGAGTTCACGCCCGACGCGCTGGAGGCCGTGGCCGAGCAGGCGCTGTTGCGCGGAACGGGCGCACGGGGCCTGCGGGCCATCCTCGAAGAGGTCCTGCTCGACGTGATGTACGACCTGCCCAGTCGGACCGACGTGGGCAAGTGCGTGGTGGACCGCTCCGTGGTGCTCGACCGGGTCGCCCCGACGCTGGTGCCGCTCGGGGGCACGCCGGCCAAGGCGTCCCGCTCCCGCCGCGCCGCGTCCTGACCCGTTCGGAGCCCGTCGCGGTGGACGAGCCGGTGTCCCTGCCCTTCGCCGGCCTCGAGGACGCGCTGGGCTGGCTCGACTCCCACATCAATTTTGAGGCGCAGATGCCCTCCCGCCGGGCCCTGCCGACGCTCGACCGCATGCGCGCGCTGACCGCGCTGCTCGGTGAGCCCCAGGACTCCATCCCCTCGATTCACGTCACCGGTACCAACGGCAAGGGATCGACCTCGGCCCTGGCGACCACCATGCTCATGGCCAAGGGTTTGACCGTCGGGACCTTCACGAGCCCGAACCTGAACGCCGTCGCCGAGCGCCTGGCCCGCGACACCCAACCGATCGACGACGCGTCGCTCACCGACGTCCTCACCGAGCTGGCCTTGCTCGAAGCGCTGCTCCCCGAACGCCCGACCCGTTTCGAGGTTCTCACCGCGGCTGCCCTGTCGTGGTTCGCCTCCGAGGCGGTTGACGCCATGGTCGTCGAGGTGGGCCTGGGCGGCACGTGGGACTCCACCAACGTCGTGCACGGCGACGTCGCCGTCCTCACCAACGTGAGCTTCGACCACACCGACGTGCTGGGCCCGACGCTCGAGGGGATCGCAGCGGACAAGGCGGGGATCATCGAGCCCGGGAGCCGGGTCGTGGTGGGGGAGATGGCCCCTGACCTGCTCGACATCGTGGTCGGCCGCGCCGAGGCGGCCGGGGCGGCGTCGATCTGGGTGGCCGGGCGTGATTTCGGCTGTACGTCCAACCGGGTGGCGGTCGGCGGGCGTCTCATCACCCTGTGGACCCCGGGTGGGCACTACGACGACCTCCTGCTCCCGCTGCACGGCGCCCACCAGGGCGCCAACGCCGCCGTGGCGTTGGCTGCGGTGGAGGCGTTCTTCGGTGACCCCCTCGCGCCCGACCTGGTGGAGGAGGCACTGGCCGCCATGCGCGTGCCCGGCCGGCTCGAGGTGATGGGACGGCGGCCCCTGCTGCTGCTCGACGGCGCACACAACGCGGCAGGCATGGCGGCGCTCGGCGACGCGCTGAACGAGGAGTTCGCCGTCGACGGTGTCGCGGTTGCCGTCGTGGGCATGCTGTCCGGTCGCGACCCGTCGGCCATGTTGGCGCCGTTGGCCTCCGCCGGCGTGACTGCGATCGTCGCCTGCGAGCCCGACTCGCCGCGCGCCATGCCGGTCGCCGCCGTCACCGAGGCGGCCCGCGCGCTCGGGCTGGCCGTCCACGAGGAGACCGACGTGCGCGACGCACTGCGGTTGGCGCGCGGGATGGTCGATGCCGACGGTCTCGTCGTCGTGGCGGGGTCGCTGTACGTGGTGGGCGCGGCGCGCGCCGACGCCCTCGCCTCGGCCGTCCCCTGGGAGGAGGCGGGTCGCTGAGGGCGGGCGGACATGCCACGCGCTCGGGTTGGTAGTGTCGGCTCCTCGTGGACCGCACCCTTGTCATCGTGAAGCCCGACGGCGTCGAGCGGGGCCTGGCCGGTGCGATCGTCAGCCGGCTCGAGCGCAAGCAGCTGCGGCTGGTCGCGGCCGAGCTCCGGACCATCACGACGGAGGTGGCCGAAACGCACTATGCCGAGCACCGCGAGCGCCCGTTCTTCAGCGACCTGGTGGCCTTCATCACGCGCTCGCCCTCGCTCATCATGGTCGTCGAAGGCCCGAAGGACACCTACGCCACCGTCCGTCTGATGATCGGCGCCACGAATCCGGCCGAGGCGGCGCCGGGCACCATCCGCGGCGAGTTCGGGATCGAGACGACGGAGAACCTCGTGCACGGGTCCGACTCCCACGAGTCCGCGGCGCGGGAGATCGGACTCTTCTTCCCCGCCCTCCCCTCGAGCTGACCGATGCGCGGGATTGCGGCGTCGGGTGCGCTCAATCCCAGTTCAGATGGGTGTGGCAGGCCCTCCGCCTTGTGAACCCTGCCCGAGTCCCATAGCCTGTGGGCGCACCATCAGGGGTGCCGGTCCCCGGTGCCCCCCACGCCGCCTTCCCTCGGGAGAGTTCCAGCTATGGCCGAAAATCGCCTTTCCCTGCTTGGTCGTGATATGGCCGTCGACCTCGGCACCGCCAACACGCTGGTGTACGTCCGCGGCCGCGGGATCGTACTGAACGAGCCGTCCGTGGTCGCGGTCGACATCAAGGACGGACGCCCGCTGGCTGTGGGGGCAGAGGCCAAGCGGATGATCGGGCGCACACCGTCGAACATCCAGGCCATCCGGCCCCTCAAGGACGGCGTCATCGCGGACTTCGAGATCTGCGAGAAGATGTTGCGCTACTTCATCCACCGGGTGCACCAGCGCCGCTTCGCCAAACCACGGATGGTCATCTGCGTGCCCTCGGGCATCACCGGCGTGGAGCGCCGCGCCGTCATGGAGGCAGCCGAGTACGCCGGGGCGCGCCGGGCCTACATCATCGAAGAGCCGATGGCGGCGGCCATCGGTGCCGGCCTGCCGGTGCACGAGCCGACGGGGAACATGGTGGTCGACATCGGTGGTGGCACGACCGAGGTCGCGGTCATCTCCCTCGGCGGCATCGTCACGAGCCAGTCCGTGCGCATCGGCGGCGACGAGCTCGACGAGGCGATCGTGTCGTTCGTCAAGAAGGAGTTCAGCCTCGCGCTCGGGGAGCGCACGGCAGAGGAGATCAAGATCACGCTCGGGTCGGCCTACCCGTTGGAGCAGGAGCTGCACGCCGAGATTCGCGGCCGCGACCTCGTGAGCGGGCTGCCCAAGACGATCGTCGTCTCCACCGATGAGATCCGGCGGGCCATTGAGGAGCCGGTGTCCGCCATCATCGACGCCGTCAAGGTCACGCTGGACCGGACGCCCCCCGAGTTGGCGGCCGACATCATGGAACAGGGGATCGTGCTCACCGGCGGGGGAGCGCTGCTGCACGGGCTCGAGTCGCGCCTGCAGCACGAGACGGGCATGCCGATCGTGGTGGCCCGGGACCCGCTCAACTGCGTGGCCGTGGGCAGCGGCCAGTGCCTGGAGGAATTCGACGCGTTGAAGCGGGTGCTCATCACCACGTCCACGCGCTGACCGATCGACCGGTTCCTGGGTGGCCCGGTCCCGGCGGTCGCGCCGCACCCTCACGGTCATCATCCTGGTCGTCGTGTCGCTGTCCCTCATCTCGTTGGACCTCAACGGGCGCACGCACAGCCTGACGTCGGGGATCAAGTCGGCAGCCAACGACGTCTATGCGCCGCTGCGCCAGGGCGTCGTCGACATCATCAGCCCGATCGGCAACTTCTTCGCCGGTGCCTTCAACTACGGCTCGTTGCAGGCGCAGAACGAGCAGTTGCAGCGCACGATCGGTCAGCTCCGGGCCGCGCGGAGCGAGCGAGGTTTTGAGGAGAACCAGCTGCGCGAGATCACGGCGCTGCAGAACCTCCCGTTCCTGCAGTCGCTGCCGATCGTCACCGCGCAGACGCAGAACGAGTACTCGTCGAACTTCACGGCGACCATCACGCTGGACAAGGGACGCGACGAGGGCGTCGACGTCGGCTTCCCGGTCGTCGGGTCGGGCGGACTGGTGGGCCACGTGATCCAGGCGTTCCACCACACCTCGGTCGTCCGCCTCGTCACGGACGGACAGTCCACGGTGGGCGTGGTGTTCGGTCCGGGTAGCCCGTACACCGGCATCGTCGACGGCCAGGGCCCTTCCAACTCCATGACGGCGGACCTGGTGCCGCCGCACACGCCGCTGCACAAGGGCGAGGAGCTGTACACGAGCGGGCTCGACGCCGCGTCGTACCCGCCGGGGATACCGGTCGCGACCGTCAGGTCCTTCCACACCCCCGCGGGGGCGAGCCAGGAGAGCATCACGGTGGATCCGGCGGCCGACCTCAGCCAACTGGCCTACGTCGACGTCGTGCAGTGGGTACCGCCGGCATGACCGGCCGCTCCATGGCGCGCGTCGCCCTGGTGATCTTCGTCGTGCTGATGGTGCAGCAGACCGTGATCATTGCCTTGCGCGTCCACGGCGCCCACCCCGACCTGCTCTGGCTGCTCCCCATCAGTGCCGCTCTGCTCGACGGGCCCGAGACGGGCGCCATCGTGGGGTTCTGGGCCGGGCTGGCCTTCGATCTGGTGCTCCCCACGCCCTTCGGGCTGTCGGCCCTGGTCGGGTGCCTGCTCGGCTACGTCACCGGGTCGCTGGCGGCGCCGGTCGACCCCCGGGCGACCTGGC
>Ga0116224_10002301_pt1 | contig 11285 bp, 12 predicted proteins | sample Sb_taG_9_FD_89699 | JGI IMG/M metagenome (GOLD analysis project Ga0116224, IMG submission 89699) | Peat soil microbial communities from Weissenstadt, Germany - Sb_50d_b_LC metaG | ecosystem: Environmental > Terrestrial > Soil > Wetlands > Peat | place: Germany: Weissenstadt | collected 2010-09-21
CACCAGGGTGAGGTGGACGTAGCACACGTTGTCCCGGCCGATGTCCCGGCGGAACTGCCGGATGGCCTCGATGAAGGGCACGATCTCGATGTCGCCGACGGTGCCCCCGATCTCGACGATGACGATGTCGACGTCCTCGTCGGCCAGCCGCCGGATGCGGTCCTTGATCTCGTCGGTGACGTGCGGGATGACCTGCACCGTGCGGCCGAGGAAGTCACCGCGGCGCTCCTTCTCGATGACGGAGCGGTAGATGCCGCCGGTGGTGGTGTTGGAGCGCTTGGAGAGGCTCTCGTCGATGAAGCGCTCGTAGTGCCCGAGGTCGAGATCGGTCTCACCGCCGTCCTCGGTGACGAACACCTCGCCGTGCTCCCCGGGGTTCATCGTCCCCGGGTCGACGTTGATGTAGGGGTCGAGCTTGCACATCGTCACCCGCAGCCCGCGGCACTTGAGGAGGCGGCCGAGCGAGGAGGCGGTGAGACCCTTCCCGAGCGAGCTCGAGACGCCGCCGGTGACGAAGATGAACTTGCTCACGCCACCTTCGGCACGCCGAGCATCACTTCACGTGATCGGTGCACCCGACCACGATAATCGAAGGTGGCGCGACCCGTGGCGGATCGTCAGCCATGGGACGCGCCCAGCAGCTCGCGGGCGTGCGCGCGGGCGGCGTCGCTGCCCGGGTGCCCCGAGAGCATCCGTGACAGCTCCGTGACGCGATCCTCGCCAAGCACCGAGGTCGCCGTGGTGACGGTGCGGCCCTGCGACTCCCGCTTGACCACGCTGATGTGGGCGTCGGCCCGCGACGCCACCTGCGCCAGGTGGGTGACGACCAGGACCTGCCGGTCGCCGGCCACCTCGCGCAGCGCCTCCCCCAGCGCCAGGGCGGCCGCACCACCGACCCCGGCGTCCACCTCGTCGAAGACCATCGTCTGGGGCCCGCCCAGCCCGACCAGCCGGATCGCCAGCATGGCCCGGGCCAGCTCGCCCCCCGACGCGGCACGGGCGAGCGGCTGCACCCGCTCGCCGACGTTGGCCCCGAGCGCCAGCTCCACCGGCTCACCGGTCCCGTCCGGCGCCACCCGCACCTCCATCCGGGCGCCCGCCATGGCGAGGGCCCCCAGGCGCTCGCCCACCAGGTCCCCGAACGCCCCGGCGGCCCGGGCCCGCGTGGCGCGCACGGCGTCCTCGGCCTCTGCCAGCTCGCTGCGGCGCCGGTCGTGCTCGGCCTGCAGGCGGGATGCCTCGCCGTCGGCGTCCTCGAGCGCGGCCAGGCGGGCCGAGCCCTCGCGGCCGTAGGCCAGCACGGCGCGCAGGTCCTCCCCGTACTTGCGACGCAGCTCGCCGAGCAGCCGGCGGCGCTCCTGGACCTCGGCGAGGCGCCGCGGATCGTCGACCCATCCCTCCACCTCGTCGCGCAGCGAGCGCGCCACGTCCGACAGCTCGACCGCGGCGGCGGCCAGCTGCTCGCGGTACCCGTGGAAGGCGTCGCGGCCCGACAATGCGGCGGCGGCGCGTCCCAACAGCTCCAGGGCGCCCCCCTCGTCTCCGGCGGGGTCGACGAGCGCCACGGCGCCCAACGCCGCCTCGCGGTATGCCCCGGCGTCGGCGAGGCGGTCCTCCTCGTTGCGCAGCACCTGCTCCTCGTCCGGGTCCTCGAGGCGCGCGGCAACGATCTCTTCGACCTGGTAGCGCAGGACGTCGGCCTCCCGGGCCCGCTGCTGCTCGTCGCCCCCGAGGGCGGCCAGGGCGTCGTCGAGGGCACGCAATTGGCTCCGCAGGGCGCGCACGCGGCTCAGATCGGTACCGGCGAAGGCGTCGAGCACGTCGCGCTGCGCGGTGGCGGTGACGAGGGCGCGGTGCTCGTGCTGCCCGTGGATCTCGACCAGCTCCGCCGCGGTCTCGCCGAGGGCTCCGAGCGCCGCCATGCGACCGTCGACCCAGGCCCGGGACCGCCCCTCGGCGGGAACGGAGCGGGCGAGGATCACCTCGCGCTCGGCGTCACCCTCCCCCACGACGAAGCGTGCCTCGACCAAGGCTTCCGGCGCGCCGCTGCGCACCATGCCCGGGTCGGCCCGCCCGCCGAGGACCAGTTGCAGCGCCTCGACGACCAGCGTCTTGCCCGCCCCCGTCTCCCCCGTGAGCGCGGTCATGCCGGGACCGAACTCGAGCGAGAGGTCCTCGATCACCCCGAGATCGCGGACGTGCAGGTCGGTCAACACGGCCCGCTCACCGGTCCGGGTGGGCGAGGAGGCGAAAGCGCAGGATGCTGCCGAAGGTCTGGGGCTCGTTGCGCACGACGCGGACCGCGCGTGCGGCGACCCTGCAGGTGACGGTCGCGCCGGGCTGCAACCGCCCGACCTCCTCGCCGTCGACGACGAGCACGCCGGCCCGGTCCGGCACGACCTCGACCCTGACCACCTGCTCGTCGGTCAGCACGAGGCTGCGGTCGAGGGAGAAGTGCGGCGCGACGGGCGTGACCACCAGGGCGCGCAGCGTCGGCGCCAGAATGGGCCCGCCGGCGGAGAGGTTGTAGGCGGTCGACCCCGTCGGCGTGGCGACGATGAGCCCGTCGGCCGAGTAGGTGAGCGCCTCCTCGTCGTCGATCGTGGTGGCCAGCCGGACCGTGTGGCCGAATTCGATCTTCTGGATCACCACCTCGTTCAGGGCGAGGAGGGAGGACACGTCATCACCGAGCGAACGGTCCGCGATCGCCACGTCGAGCGCGCAGCGGGGCTCGATCACGGCGTCGCCCTCGAAGACCTTGGTCAGCGCTTCGCGCAGCTGGTGCGGCAGGAGGTCCGGCAGGTAACCCAGGCGGCCGAAGTTGACACCGAGCACGGGCACGTCGACGACCGCGGCCAGCCGCACCACGCGCAGGAACGTCCCGTCCCCACCCATGCTGACGGCCACCGTCGTGCCGGCGAGGTCGACGGCGGCGAGGTCGATCTCGGCGCCGGCCTCGCTCACGCGGTCGGGCCCGCTGAAGCGCAGGATGCGGACGACGTGCCCCCGCTCGGTCAGCCACGTCGCGGTGTCGGTGGCCAGCGCCAGCGCGTCGTCGCGGTCGGGGTGGACCAAGAAGGTGACGGTCCCCATCGGCGAGCGCCGGCTCAGCCGGCCGGGGTGGCCGGCGGCACGTGGTCCTCCGCCTCCGACACGGCGGCCGAGAACAGGGCGGTGGCGTCATCCGCACTGCGACCCCCCACGGCCTTGCGGGCGTGCAGCAGGAACTCGACGTTGCCGGCGGCACCGGTCAGGGGGGAGGCCATCGCCCCCATGATGCCGGTTCCGGCATCGTCGAGCGCGGACGCCACGCCCTCGAGCGCGCCCAGCCAGACGGCCGGCTCGCGCACGACGCCCTTGCCCCGGGACACGGCGGCGCGCCCGGCCTCGAATTGCGGCTTCACCAGGAGGACGAGGTCCGCTCCGGGCGCCGCGACGGGTCCGGCCAAGGCGGGGACGACGCTGCGCAGCGAGATGAAGGACAGGTCCGCCACGACGAGCGGGCAGGGTTCGAAGGCGGGGTCGGCGGCGCGCAGGTCCGCCACGGTGAGCGTCCGGGCATTGGTGCGCTCCAGGACCGTGACGCGCCGGTCGGCGCGCAGCTCCGGACGGAGCTGGCCGTGGCCGACGTCAACCGCATAGACGTGGGCGGCGCCGCGCTGGAGCAGGCAATCGGTGAAACCGCCCGTGGACGCACCCGCATCGAGGGCACGCCGGCCGGTGACGGGGACGTCGAAGCGGGTGAGCGCCGCATCGAGCTTCTGGCCGCCGCGGCCGACGAAGGGCGACGGAGGGCCCAGCAGGACGACCGGCTCGTCGGGGGCGACGAGGCGGGCCGCCTTCTCGGCCAAGACTCCCGAGACGAGGACGCTGCCGGCGGCGATGGCCGCCTGGGCCTCCTGCCGGGTCGGCACCACCCCCCGCCGCACGAGCTCGTTGTCGAGCCGGCGGCGTGTCCCGCTGCTCAGCTGGCGGCCTTCTTGTCCGCCTTCTTGTCCGCCTTCTTCGCCTCGGGCTCCTTCTTCGACGTCGCCTTGTGCTCGTCCGCCTTCTTGGCCGTCGCCTCCTTGGCGGCGCCCTTCTTGCGGGCGTGGCGCCGCTCCGGGGTCACCTTCGTGGCGGCGGCGCGGGCTCGCGTCGCCGTCTTCCCGGCCTGCGTGGTGGCGCCCTTGGCCGTCTTGGTCGCCTGCTTGGTGACGCCCTTGGCCGTCCTGCTGGCCTGCGTGCTGACGCCCTTGGCCGTCCTGCTGGCCTGCGTGCTGACGCCCTTGGCCGTCTTGGTGGCCCGCGCGGTGACGTCCTTGGTCGCGCTGCGCCCGGCCTCCGCGGACTTCTTCAAGATGTCGGCCACCTGGTTGGCGATCGCCTCGAGGGACTTCCCGTCGATCCGGTTGAGCTGGGTGGCCACCTCGTGGCGCACGAGCTCGAGCACCTGGTCGCTCGTCTTGCGGCTCCGCTCCACCAAGTTGTCCACCCACTCCTGTGCCTGGCCTCGCTGGATGTCTCCGGCGTTCACCAATTCTCGCACGATCTCTTCGGCCCGGCCACGGCTGACCTGCCCGAGGACGGTCCCCGCGTCGAGGTACTTGCGGATGCGCTCATTGCTAGCCATGCAACAAGAGTATCTCAAGTGCTAGCTGAGAGCAAGCACTTCTTTCAGGTTCCGTCGACCGTCGTTCGCACCAGTGTCACCAGGTCGGCAGCCACGACGGCCGGGTCGGCGCCCGCCGGGACGTGCCCGTCGGCGGTCACCCCCGACAGCACCAGCGCGAACGGGATGCCCAGCTGGGCGGCGAGGGCGCCGTCGGTGGCAGGGCGGTCCCCCACCATCACCCGCAGCTCCCCGGGGGTGACCCGGGCGACGATGGCGTCGGCCGTCGGGCGGTGGGGCTTCCCGGCCACCTCGGGCGTGGCCTCGGCTGCGGTGGCCACCGCCGCCAGGATGGCCCCCCCACCCGGCAGCAGGCCGTCGGGGGTCGGGTAGGTCGGGTCCTCGTTGGTCCCCACGAGCCGCGCCCCGGCCCGCACCGCGGCCGAGGCGCGCGCCACGGAGTCGAAGCTGAACGACCGCGTCCAGCCCACCACGACCGCGTCCGCCGGCCCAGCCGGCACGATCTCGACCCCCCGGCCGCTCAGCGCCTCGACCACGCCGTCGTCACCGAGCACGACGGCGGACGAGCCCGGGGCGAGCATGCCTGCGGCGACGTCGGCCGAGCTGAGGAGGTCGCGGTCGTCGGCGGTGATGCCGCACCGGGCGAGCCGCCGGTGCAGCTCGGCGCGTGTCGGCGCGGAGTTGTTGGTGGCGAACAGCACCCGGACGCCCGCGCCGCGCAGCCGGGCCACCGCCTCGTCCACGCCGGGGATGGGACGCCCGGTCAGCCACACGACACCATCGAGGTCGATGACCCAGGTCCCCGCGGGCGGTGGCGGCCACATCAGGCCGAGGCTAACCGCCGTCCCTAGAATCAAACGCCGTGGCCGAGCTGCGCCCCGAAGGCAAGGAGCTGGTCCTCCACCTGCACCCGCTCGAGAAGGCGGAGGGGTTCCACAGCGACATCCGCGTGCCGCTGTCGGCGGTGACCGGGGTCCGCGTGGTCGACGACCCCTGGCCCGAACTGCGCGGCCTGCGGGCCCCGGGGACCGGTGTCCCCAACGTGATCGCGGTGGGGACGCGCCGGGGCGGCTTCGGGAAGGACTTCGCCGCCGTCCACAGCACGGGCCCCGCAGTCGTGGTCGAGTTGGCCGGCGCCGAATTCGGGCGCCTGGTCGTCACGTGCGACGACGCGGCGGCGGCGGCCGCGGCCATCGGGGAGGCCGCGGCCACCCACTGAGGCCTGCCACGCGGACCGCCGGGTCCGCCCGGCATCGCTGCGGGCGCGCCCCGCGGTACGGCAGACTGTGGCCGTGGCCCAGCCCCGCGACGTCGAGGTCGTGCCGCGTTCGGTTGCCTCCCTGGCGCGCTTCATCGGCGCGCGCCGTCTCGCCGCGCTGGAGGCCGTGGCCACGAACGCCGTGCGATCGGCGGGCTCCGCCACGATCTGGAACCTCAACTCCACCGCGGACGGCGGGGGTGTCGCCGAGATGCTGCGCCTTCTCGTCGGCTACGCGGCGGGTCTCGGCGTCGACGCGCGCTGGGTCGTCATCGATGGCGACCCGGAGTTCTTCGCCATCACCAAGCGCCTCCACAACCGGCTGCACGGAGCCGGCGGCGACGGCGGTGCGCTGGGGCCCCGGGAACAGGCGCACTACAGCGACGTGCTCCAAGCCAACGTCGACGCACTGGACGGGCGGATCCGCAAGAACGACGTGGTGTTCCTGCACGACCCCCAGACGGCGGGGCTGGCGACCCACCTGCTCACGCACGGCGTTCGGGTCGCCTGGCGATGCCACATCGGGGCGGACCATGCCAACGGCTTCACCGAGGAGGCCTGGGCCTTCCTGCGGCCGCACCTGGACAAGTGCCACACGTTCGTGTTCTCGCACCCGGCGTTCGTGCCGCCCCAGCTGGCCGGCAGGGACGTCTGGATCATTGCGCCCTCTATCGACCCCACCTCGCCCAAGAACGCGCCGCTCCCCCCGGCCCGCGTCCGAGAGCTGGTGGCCCGGACGGGCCTCCTCGCGGGCGCGCCGGCCGGTTCCACCTCCGCCGTCCTCGGTGGTGCCGGCCCGTTCACGTCGGAGGGCCCACTCGTCGTGCAGGTCTCCCGGTGGGACCACCTGAAGGACATGCGGGGGGTCATGGAGGGCTTCGCGGAGCGGGTGGCCGGCGCATCGCCCGCCCGCCTCGCGCTGGTCGGCCCCGCGGTCGACGCAGTGGTGGACGACCCCGAGGGGGCCCAGGTGCTCGACGAGTGCCTCGCCACGTGGGAGTCGCTCCCGCCGGTGGCGCGCGAGGCCATCCGGCTCGTCGGGCTCCCCATGGACGACGTTTCGGCCAACGCGCGGCTGGTCAACGCCATGCAACGCCACGCGAGCGTCGTGGTGCAGAAGAGCCTGCAGGAGGGGTTCGGGCTCACCGTCACCGAGGCCATGTGGAAGTCGCGCCCGGTCGTGGCATCGGCCGTGGGAGGCATCACCGGACAGGTGCCGCCGGGGACGGGCGTGCTGATCGACGATCCCACAGACCTCGACGCTTTCGGCGGGGCCGTGTTGACGCTCCTGGCCCGGCCGGCGGAGATGACGGCGATGGGACGCCGGGCCCGCCGGCATGTGCGCGCGCACTACCTGAGCGACCGCCACCTCATCGACTACGCGCGCCTCATGGAGCACGTGTTGACGGACTAGGGCCCCCGCTCAGGCCGGGGTGGTCTGGGTGATGACGCGGCCGGTCATCTCGTCGGGATGGATCCGGACGAGCGCGTGGCGCGGGCCGCCGGCCCACGGCTCGAGCGCGAGACCCGCCAGCGCGACGACCTCCTCGGGGTCGTCCACGCGCCGCGCCGCGCCGGTGACCAGGACGCTCCAACCCTCGCTCATCGACTCGTCCACGCGGTCGATCTCGAAGCTCACGAGCTCTTGCTCCTCGAGGTGCTCGGCCTGGGCCACGGTGGTGCTCACGATCACGTCGCCGTCACTCACCGCGAAGTTGACGGGATGCGCAACCGGACCCCGCCCGGACAGGAACACCACCCTCCCGACCCCGCCGGCCCGCACGTGCGCTTCGCACTGCGCCGCCGTGAGCTCCCGCAGCTCGGGATGGCGGCCGGCGCGGCCGTGGCCCGGGGGCCGGTCCACCCGGCCGCCGTAGAGGTCCTCGGGCGTGGACTCGAGCGCGATGGCCAGGAGCAGGGCCGTGCCTGCGCTCAGGTGCCCCGCCGCGCTCTCCTCGAAGTAACGGAGATAGCCCGGATCGACCCCGGCCTTCTCCGCCACCTCTTCGATGCTCTTCCCGAGCTCGGTGCGGCGCCGGGTGATCCGCTTGGCCAGGTCCCCGGGGTGGGGCGAAGGGACGTCGCCGGACTGCTCGTCGGGTGGGCTCACCACCGCATTCTCATCCGTGCGGTGGCTCCGGTTCCAGCGCTCCTCAGCCGTCGTCCCACGGGGGCCGCCAGGCGGCCGAGCACGCCGCGTCACGCTGCGTGACGAAACCCACCACGTGATCGCCCTCGGTCACGGGCAACCGGTCGCGCTGTTGCCGGCACATGATGGACGCCGCCTCCTCGACCGAAAGGTCGACATCGAGCGCCACGACGCCGGCGGGCTCGGCGAATTCGGCCAGGCTGACCTCGCGCGGATCACGCCCCTTGGCGACCACCCGGGTCACGATGTCGCGGCTGCTCACCGTCCCGGCCAGGCTGCCGTCACCCAGGCACAGCGGGACGGAGTCCTCGCGGTGGGCGGCCAGGTAGGCGGCTGCATCGGCCACCGTCTCGGTGGTCCGCAGGACTTCGATGTCCCCATGCATGACGTCCCGGACGGTCCTCATGGCGACCTCCAACTGCGGGCCCGCTCGAGCGCGCGAGCCGCGCTATACCCTCGCGCCCCGTTGGCCAACCGGCAATCCCCGCCGCACTTGCCGGCGATCGCCCACGAACGTATGTTCGTACCGCCATGATGGAGCGCCAGTACGAGCTGGAGTCGCTGCGGCGGTCGCTCGCCATGCTCCGCCCCGGCGCCCCCGCCCTGGACCGTGAGGAGGCGATGCGGCTCGTCCGGGAGCTCCAGGAGCTCGAACGCCAGCTGCGCGTCCTGCGCGAGGGCCTCCAGCGGCTCCTGGCCGACGCGGGGTGAGCGCCGGTTCAGTCAGCCGAAGGCGATGAGGTTCGTCGGGTCGGACAGGATCTCGCCCACGGCGGCGAGGAAGCACGACGCTGCCTGCCCGTCGACGAGGCGGTGATCGAAGGACAGGCTCAGGGTCATCACGTCGCGCGGCGCGATCTCGTTCGCGAAGACCCACGGTCGCCGCGCGATGGCCCCCACGGCGAGGATGGCGGCCTCCCCCGGGTTCAGGATCGGCACACCGGCGTCGACCCCGAAGACGCCGACGTTGGTCACCGTGATGGTGCCGCCGCGCAGGTCGGCCGGCGTACAGCGGGCGGCGCGGGCGCAGTCGGCCAGGTCCGCCAGCGCCCGGACCAGATCACGCAGCGTCAAGTCCTGCGCGTCCTTGATGTTCGGCACGACAAGGCCCGAGGGGCCCGCGACCGCGATCCCCAGGTTGACGTAGTGCTTGGTGACGACCTCTGCGGTGGCGTCGTCCCACGACGAGTTGAGCGCGGCATGGTCGCGCAGGGCGAGGAGCACCGCGCGGGCGACAACGGCCAGTGGCGTCACGCGCAGCCCCTCGAAGCGGCGGTTCTCGCGCAGCCGCCCGACGAGGTGCACCGTCGGGGTGACGTCGAGCGTGAGGAACACGCAGGCCTGCGGCGCGCTCGCCACGCTGCGCACCATCGCCTCCGCCATGTGCTTGTGGACCCCACGGACGGGCGTCCTCGTCTCGCGGCGTTCCCCGGCGGGAGCGGACGGTCGTGCGCCGGCGAGGTGGGCGGCCAGGTCCTCGCGGGTGATGACGCCGCCGGGGCCGTGGCCGGCGACGCGGGCCAGGTCGACCCCTCGCTGCCGGGCCATGAACCGCACGGGCGGCGCGGCCAGCGGACGCCCAGCGGCCGGGAGCGGCGTGCCCGGTGGCCCGCCGTGGGAGCGCCGTACCCTCCGGCGCCTGCTGGGCGGTGCGTCCGACGGGCCGTAGCCGACCAGCGTCGGCACCCTCTCCTCCGGCTCTTCGCGCGCCTCCCCGTGCTCCATGGTCGTGCCGACGGCAACGATCGGCGCACCGACGGCGACGGACTCGCCCGCCTCGGCCAGCAACGCGAGAACGGTGCCGGCGTAGGGGCTCGGCAGCTCCACGACCGCCTTCTCGGTCTCCACCTCCACGAGGACCTGGTTGACGGACACCTCGTCGCCCACGGCGACGTGCCAGGCCACGATCTCGGCTGCGGTCAGCCCCTCCCCCAGGTCGGGCAGGACGAAGTGCCGGACCGCGGTCACCCGTGGAGGCACCGGTCGACCTCGGCGAGGATCCGGTCGGCGTCGGGCAGGTAGTGGCGTTCCAGGCGTGACGGCGGGTAGGGGGTGGCGAAGCCGCCGACCCGGCGCACCGGGGACTCGAGGTGGTAGAAACACCGCTCCGACACCCGCGCCGCGATCTCGGCGCCCAGCCCGCAGAACACGGGGGCCTCGTGGGCCACCACCAGCCGACCGGTCTTGCGAACCGACTCCTCGACGGTCTCGAAGTCGAGCGGGGAGAGCGACCGCAGGTCGATCACCTCGATGGAGGTCCCCTCCTCCTCTCCGATCCGGGCCGCATCGAGCGCCGTGGCCACCAGGGGGCCGTAGGCGACGACCGTCACGTCCGACCCTTCGACGACCACCTCGGCCCGGTGCAGGGGGACCCCGCTGACCGGCGCGCCGTCGTCGACCTCGCCCTTCTCCCAGTACCGGCGCTTCGGTTCGAAGAACACCACCGGGTCATCGGATGTGATGGCCTGCTGAATCATGCGGTGCCCATCGGCCGCGTTGCTCGGCGTCACGACGCGCAGACCCGCCGTGTGGGCGAAGTAGGCCTCGGGCGACTCCGAGTGGTGCTCGACGGCGCCGATGCCGCCCCCGTAGGGCACCCGGATGGTCACGGGCATGGCCACGCGGCCCTCGTTGCGGAAGCGGAACTTGGCGACCTGCGACACGATCTGGTCGAAGGCCGGGTAGACGAACCCGTCGAATTGGATCTCGCACACCGGCCGGAAGCCCCGCATGGCCAGGCCGACGGCGGTGCCGACGACACCGGACTCGGCCAGCGGCGTGTCGATCACACGGTGGTCGCCGAAGTCGCGCAGCAAGCCGTCGGTGACCCGGAACACGCCACCGAGCCTCCCGATGTCCTCGCCCATCAAGACGACCTTCGGGTCGCGCTCCATGGCCTGGCGCAAGCCGGCGTTGAGCGCCTTGCCGAGCGACATGGTCGCCATCACGATTCCTCGTCGAAGCCGGCCAGGTAGTCCGCGTAGGCCGCGCGCTCGTCTTCGAGCAGGGGGTGCGGGTCCGCGTAGACATGGTCGAACAGCGCATCCGGCTCGGGATCGTCCATGGCCAGGCAGCCGCGGCGCAGCGCCGCCGCCGCGGCCTCGGCGGCATCGTCGACGCAGGCTTCGAACCCGTCGTCGGCCAGCCCCTCGCTGCGCAGGAGCGTCCCGAGCCGCCTCAGGGGGTCCTTGGCCCGCCACTCCTCCTCCTCGGCCCGGGTCCGGTAGCGCGTCGGGTCGTCCGACGTGGTGTGCGGTCCCATGCGA
>Ga0116224_10002302_pt1 | contig 11285 bp, 9 predicted proteins | sample Sb_taG_9_FD_89699 | JGI IMG/M metagenome (GOLD analysis project Ga0116224, IMG submission 89699) | Peat soil microbial communities from Weissenstadt, Germany - Sb_50d_b_LC metaG | ecosystem: Environmental > Terrestrial > Soil > Wetlands > Peat | place: Germany: Weissenstadt | collected 2010-09-21
GTCGTCCTCTGCGATCTGGAAGGCAAGACCCGCAAGGAAGCGGCTCGGCAACTTGGCTGTCCTGAAGGTACGGTTGCGGGGCGGCTGGCGAGGGCGAGGGTGCTGTTGGCCAAGCGGCTAGCCCGGCACGGCTTGGTTTTGTCCAGTGCGGCCTTGGGCGCGGTCTTGTCGCAAAAGGCGGCTTCGGCATCCGTGCCAACCTCGGTGGTGTCTTTCACGATCAGGGCAGCAAGCCTCATGGCGGCGGGACGAGCTGCGGGGGTAATTTCGGACGAAGTCGCCGCTTTGCTGGAAGGAGTTCTGAAAACCATGTTATTGACCAAACTCAAAATCGCCATGACCGTGCTTTTGGCAGGGTTCTTTCTCGCCCTGGGGACTGCTACTGTCATGCCCCGAACCTCGGCGGAAGAGCCACCAAAAGCCTCGGCTGAGGGTAACCAAAACGTCAAGGCGAGGTGGGAATACAGAGCACTCGCACGTAGCGCCGTCGAGAGTAGGGCCTCCAAGAATCTGACGAATGATCCGCTTAATGAGGATTTCCGTCTGGCAAGTGGCTTGAATGCTTGGGCTAAGGACGGGTGGGAACTCGCGGCAATTGACTCACGACAAATGGGCATGGGGCTGACTAATTCCACCTACGTCTTCAAACGAGAAAAGAAGTGAATCGTCGCCCACCGGTTGGGGGGACGCGGACTGTTGCATCTTCAAAGACAGCGGCGAACCCGATCAAGGCCCAGTTTTGGCTTGCAGCCGCCGGAGCGATGCTTTCGCCTCTCGAGTCAATCTGGCTCCCTGGTCGCCTTCACCAAGCGCACGCAAGACTTGCCGGGCTTCGCTTGTACCAGCCTGTTCCAGCGTTTCCACAGCACGTAGAGTTCGCAGCGGTTCGCCCTGCATCACGACGGGATCCCATTTCGCTAGAAATCCCTCGGCCCGGCGGCGGAGCTCCAGCGAGGGGGAGGCGGCCAACGCTTTGCGCAGAGCCGGAACCGCGCTTTCCCGCTGTCGGTCGAGTTCTTCCATCGCTCTCTGCCGCGTTCGAAAGTCGTCGTCATCGAGGTCGCGCACGAGCCCAACGAGGCGCGGTTCATCCGCTCGTGGCGTCGGTCGCAGCAGCCGTCTGAGAAAGGGCACACTTTGGTCCGGGGTGGCAGACAGCTTGCCGATTGCCGCGTACGCTTTGGCCGCGTCCTCCGAGACAAGGTCCACCCATAGCGACAGGAGAAGTTCTTGCGAAGGCGTTGGCAGGCTACTCCCGCCACGTAGATCCCAGATGAGGGCAGTGGTGTCGGAACTGCCGGTGACGACAAAACGGCCATCCCCTGAGAAAGCTGGGACGCCGACCAAACCCTGATGGCCCTTCAGCACGCGACGAGGTTTCCCCGTAGAGGTCTCCCACAACCGGATTTGGCCATCCTCGCAGCCCACGGCCAGCATGCGACCGTCTGGTGAAAATCGAACATGATGGAGCATGGCGACGTTGTCGTTTGGCACCCGGAGTAGTTCGAGTAGTTCCTTGCCGCCGATCGCGTCAAATATCTTCAATCCTCCTCTGCTATCGCTCACGGCCAGCAATCGGGCGTCTGGGGAGAACGCGACCGGAGAGTCTTTGCCGTCAAATCGGCGCAGCTCCTTGCCGGTAGTCACGTCCCAAATGCAGATTTCTTTTTCTCGCACGCTCGCCGAGGCCAGCTTCGTGCCATCCGAGGAAAAAGTGAGCGAGTCCCAACCGTGAGGACCTGCCAGCCGACCCCGTTCCTTGCCGGTGCCTATGTCCAGAAGGCGGATGACGTGATCCTTGTCCTGCAGTGCCAGCGTCCGGCGGTCCGTCGTCACATCGATGGCATAAGCATGGTCGCCTTTCGGTAGGCCACGATGCCAGCGTTCCTTACCAGTTGGGACATCCCAGCAGTGGAGGGTGAGTCCCGCCATCTTGACCACCGTAAGCAGGGTCTTACCATCACTGGAAAGCCAGCCGCGCAAACCGCCAAACCGGCGTTGTTCTTGACCGGTCGACGTGTCCCACACCCGTACGGTGTCGTCCAGCGCGGCCGTGGCAGTTGTTCGTCCGTCGGCGCTGATCGTGACACTCGCAATCTGGTGCTGATGGCCGCCAACCGGGGTCATCTCCCGGCCTGTAATCACATCCCAGAGGTGCAGTGTGCTATCGTGTCCACCCACCCCTGCCAGCGTTTTGCCATCGGGCGAAAACGCAAGCGACTCATAGGGGTGTCCCTGGCTGCCAAGCTGGCGCTGCACTTTGCCGCTGCTCATGTCGAAGAGGAGGATGTTTCCTTGGAATTCTTCGGAACGCTCGGCATAGTCCCCTTGAGCAACGGCAAGCGCTTGTCCATCGGGTGTAAAAGCTACGTCGCGGACATATCTGCATTGCACTGCAAACCGGCGGACCTCCTTACCCTGAGCCAGATCCCAAAGGCGAACCCCATGGTCCCGGCAGCCAAGGGCCAGGAGTTGGCTGTCAGGGGAAAAGGCCAGAGCTAGCACGACCTCGCCTGGAGCTTCGATGCTGCGCAGATTCTGACCGGTCGAAGGATTCCATAGATGAACTACTTTGTCGAGGCCTGCGGAGGCCAACATCTTGCCGTTCGGAGAAAAGGCCAGTCGATACACCTCCTTCTCGTGTCCGCCGAGGCGGTGGAGTTCCCTCCCGCTGGCAGCTTCCCACAGGCAAACCGTGTGATCCCAGCCTCCCGAGGCTAAGACCTTACCATCGGGGGAAAACGCCAGGGTCTGCACAACCTCGTCGTGGGCCTTGAAACTGATTGGTTCTCGGCCAGACTGCCAATCCCAAAGCCATATGCGCGAGCAATTATCGCCCGCGGCCACAACCTTGCCGTCGGGAGAGAACGCGTTGCAACAGATTTGGGCGCGATGGGGAACCTGGAACCTTGCTCGTTGCTTGCCCGTGTCTCGATCCCAGACCCGCACACTGGAATCATAACTTCCCGTTGCCAGGAATTTTCCATTGGGCGCGAACGATACGCAGCTAATGTTTAACCCGTGCCGAAAACGTACCGTACCCAGTCGAGCGATGGCCCCTTCCGGCAATGGATCGCCGTATAGATCAGTTCTTGTCAATGCGGCATCCGGCCCTGGCTTCGCTTGTGCAGATGAATCCGCGCGCCGCTGTTCCTCTGCATCGGGTTCTTCTACCTTCAATACTCCATAGGCGAACACCCCCATGCTCGTGGTGAGGACGCCAACCGCGAGAATGAGCGTGGCCGCCAACGCCAATTTGGTCGCGAACATCGTTCGCAAGACTCCCCTCGCCAGGGCCATGACCGCTGGGGAGCCCGACGCCGCGCTGCCAGCCGTGCAGCGCAGTGAGGCTCCGATAACAGCTGCGACCAGTGCGGCGGGGGCGGCGGCGGGCGCCTCGGCAACAAGAGCGCTGGCGCAGAGCACGGCCGAAAGTGCCACTCCACGGCGCGCCAGGCGTTTCCGCAGAATCTCCCGGGCCTGCGCCAGCCGGCCCGCGACAGTCCCTTCTTTCCAACCGAGTTCCTGGCCCGCCTCCGCGCGGCTCTTGCCCTGGAGACAACACAACACAAAGGGAGTTCGATACTTCTCCGGCAGGCGCTGGAGTTCCTCATCGAGCAGCTCTTGTAGTTCGCGCAGCGCCGCCAGGGCACCAGGCTGCTCCGTCTCCGTAGTCAGTGTTCGCAGCGGGGATTGCCGGCGCCGCGCGGCCGATTGCTTGGCTCTCAGCGCCGTGCGGTAGGCGACGCCATAGAGCCAGCTCGCCAGCGCGCCGCGCTTGCGGACCGATGCAGCCTTACGGATCAGGATAAGAAAGGTCGCCTGGAAAGCGTCCTCGGCATCCTCGGTCCGGCGCAGCACACGCCGGCACACCGACCAGACCAGTCCTCCATGCCGCTCAACGAGCGCAGCAAACGCCCCGTCGTCGGCAGACGACGTGAACCGTTGGAGCAAGTCGGCGTCGCTCACTTCCTTGGCGGCGAGGGCGCCGGCAAGTTGGCGGATGTGGCGGGCGACGATGTCAAGCTGTCGCTGCGGCATGGGTTGTGCCCTGGGTGATATGGACTTCCTTCCTTATTAGTGCACCCAGGGACTGAAGTGGTATGAATTTCCGTAAAAAAACGACAATCGCTTCGAAAGACCTTTATTGTGGGACGAAGCGCGAAAAGGGGACGCGGACCGTTGCAGCTAACGGCTACCCAGCAAACGGCAATGGGGTGCTCAATGCACCCCAGCGCCGTAGCGTTGCTCATCCCTTGTGTTCCTGGCAGCAATCCGTCGCCTGGTCCGGGCTAATCCTTGGCCTGCTGGTTGGTTACTTGCCTTGCAACAGGGCGAGAACCAACTGGGCCTGTTGGTTCGACGTTGACAGAACCGTGGTGCCGGCCTGCACCAGAACCTGGTCCTGCGCGAGGTTCGATGTCGCCGCCGCGTAATCCGTATTGGCAATGACCGATTCGGCGGACGTCGTGTTCGTCAGCGTCGACTGCAGGTTGGCGGCGGTGGCTTGCAGCGTCTGGGATTGGAACGCGCCCAGCGTGCCACGGATGGTGCTGATCTCGCTGTTGGCAGCATCGACGATTGCGATCGTGGATTGAGCGCCGGCCTCAGTCTGAATGTTGACCTGGCTGAGGTTGGCGAATTGATTGTTCGGCACGTTCAACCCGAGTGCAACCGTGCCCACGTTATTGATGGCAATCGACGCCGTCTGGTTGGCGTTCGCCCCGATCTGGAAGACCAGCGAATTGTTCTGAATCGTCACGTCGCCCGTGGCGTTGGGAATCGTGTCGTTGACGGTCTGGATGCTGTTCGTGGGCAGGCTGCCTATCGCGACGGTGATGCCCGCGGCCTGACCGGTGCCGGTGAGAACGTTGCCGGTGCCGTTGGCCGCGAAGCCGCCGATGGTGCCTGCCACGTCCTGGCCGTTGGCGGTTGTCTGGGTGTTGCTGAAACCGCTCGAGTTTGCCGAGGGGGCACTGATGTTGGATTGCACGGTAATCTGTTGACTAGATCCGAACCGGTTCGAGGAGAGCCGGGTGTAGGCATTGGTAGCCGTCAGCGGATCGGCGATGAACGTAGAACCGGTATAGGTCGTTCCCTTGGACAACGACAGGCTCACGCTGGCGGTGCCGTTGGCGCCGCCGGCGTCCACCTGAAGCTGGCCGCCCACCACGCTCACCGTGCCGCCTGTGCCGAAGGAGGTGTTGATGGCCGCCGCCAGGTCACCCAGCGTCTGACCACCCGCAGCGCCGGTGTACGTGAACGTTCCGGTGATCGTGTTGCCATTCTTGTCTGTGCCGGCGTAGTTGATCTGGTCGCCGACGTTAATGCCTGAGAATTGGTCGGTGGTCGTCAGGTCGGTCGCGGACGTGGCGTTGGCAGCGCCGCCGCCGGTGGTGTAGTTGGCCGAGCTTTGCACCTGAGTGACCAGGCTGTCGGCCGTGACCCCCGTCGAACTCGATACCTGGTTGATGGCTTGTTCCACGCCGGCTTGCGTCAAGCCGGCGGCCAGATTCACGGTCACGCCATTGATCGTCAACGACTCGGCCGCAGTCAGGGTATTGCCATTCTGGGCAAATCCAGACACGACGAGCGCCTTCTTAGCAGCTTGGGTGACATCCACCGCATAAGTCCCCGCATTGGATGTCGTGTTCGCATTGAGGAACGAAATGTAGGGGCTCGTCGAGGTACCTGACAGGCCTGCCCCCCCGTTCAAAATCGCCTTGGTGCCGAATTGCGTGTTTGCCGCGATACGATCGATCGTGCTCAGTGCATTGGCGACCTGGGCCTGATCGGCTGCCAGGGAAGTGGGATCCTGGACAGCGGAGTTCGCCGAATCCAGCGCCAGGCCACGGATCTGAATGAGGAGGTTGTTGATTTCGCTGAGGGCCCCTTCCGCCGTCGACACCAGCGAAGTGGCTTCGGAGGTGTTATTGAGTGCCGTTTGCAGGCCGGTGATCTGGGCCTGTTGCTCCTCCATCTTGACCAGACCGGCGGGGTCGTCCGCGCCAGAGTTGATCCTCAGACCTGTCGAGAGCTGTTGCAAGGTCTTGTTCAACATGTTCGTGGACTGCGACAGGCTATTTTGCGCTGTCAAAGATGAGACGTTGCTCAGTAGCGTAAGTGCCATCCTGCGGTTCCCCTTCTAACTGTTCCTTGAGATTGTGAAAACAGGCTCGGTCGGCCACACCTGCTAACTACCGTGGTTTATCGAAAGCAGGCTGGACAGACTTTGCCGAAAAAGTGAAAGCTGGACGCCAGCCGGAATGCTGAGATTCCGAAGCTAAGATATGTGCGAAGGATGACGGCAGTTTCCAGACTCTGGCGCGAGGGCTAACGGGGGCCGGCTCGGCAGTATGCGGTGGGCGCTACCTTCCAGCAAGCGCGGTTCCCAACATAGCCTGGACTGTCTGCTCGACGGCCTTGGCAGTCGAGAATTCCCCGTTGGCCAGGCGGTTTACCACGTTCTGGACGACCTCCGGACGGAGGTCTGGGGTGTCGCGCATGGCCCGCAGCCAATCCGTTAATTCCGGGGACTGCAGTTGCAACGAAGAATCAGGGGGTGCCGTCCCGTCCATCCGCTCGGCGCCGCCATGGAGTGGTCCGGGTTGTGAGATCTGCTGCTTGGCCAGAGGATTATTGATACGCATGGCAGGACTACTCCGGTTCTGAAATTCTCCCTTATGACTGAGTTATCGGATTTTTGCGGAAAACTTGCTCAATTATTTGGTCCTCAAGCACAAATTAACGGTGCACGACAATTCCATCGGGAATGGACGACTGGGCCGGGTGCCTGGCGGCCATGCCCGGGGCCTTGAACGGGCAACCGCAAGGATTTTCAGCAGCTCATGACAGAGGTGGAGGCAAAAGCCAAGAAGGCGAAACCCGACGGCAAGTGACGCACTATTTAGATTGCCAAGCTGGCATTGGGTCTTGACCAATCGTTGCTGCCGAGCGCGCCAATCCTGCCTGGGACGATCTGAAAAACGTTGAACAGGAGGTAACGGAGAGAACTGAGAGGAATACCTCCGTTGCCTCTGTTACCTCCTGTTAAGTAACAGCCGCATCCCACAGGCGGAGAGGGCAAAATCGGCAGCCAGGCATCCTGCCGTCGCGGTCAGGGCAATAAAGGTCGGCTTGGTTCCTTCTCCAAGCGCTTTTTCTCGTCCTTCCGCTGCAGTTCTTTGGTCACCCTGTCCAACTCGTCCTGCAAGCGTTTCAACAACTCCCTGCGTTGTCCCTCGTCAGTTGCCTTCTGTAACTGGTCATCCAAGCGCTTGAGCAGTTCTTGCTGTTCCCTGGCCCTCTCCTTGAGTTGATCTTGCAATTGCTTGCTCTGTGCAGCCCGTAGAAAATCCACAGCCGTCTGGTCCATTTTTCCCTTCGCTATCTTCAGCCGTTCGCTTTCTTGTGTTTTCTCCGCCATCTGATCCAAAATGTCCTTCAGTATCTTCGCCTGATCATTTCTTTGCGCGTCCGATAATGCCTGGAGATATTTTGCGTACTGCCGCTCGTCTTCCTTCGCCTTCGGTAGCGCCAGCCGCCGCTTCAATTCCTGGAGTTCCTTCCGCGAGGCCAGTAGATCCGCTCGGAGCCGCAGTATCTCCGCTTCGAGCCGAAGCTCCCTTTCCGTCTTGTCCTGATCTTGAATGGGCGCAGCGGCCGTGGCGTCCTGCCCTGGTTTCTGATTCGCTCCATTCCCCTCCATCGCGTAGTAGCGAACACCGGACACCGGGATGCCGAGGATACCGACCAGGAGCAACCCAGCCATTGTTGCCTTGAGTTTGGTCAGAAACATGGTTTTTAGCACTCCTTCAGTAAGGGCGGCGACCTTGAACGAGATAACGCTGCTCGCCGCCGTTGGTCCCGCCGCCGTCAGACATGCAGCTTTGATCGTCGCGGACATCACCGAGGCCGGCACGCAGGCTGAAGCGTTTGGGGACAACATCGTTGCCAAGGCCCCGGCTGACACTGCCAGACCATAGCGAGCCAATCGTTTCGCTAACATCGTTCGCGCTGTCGCCAGCCGGCTTGCCACGGTGCCTTCGGGCACGCCGAGCTGCCGGGCCGCTTCTCGTCGGGACTTGCCCTCCAATTCGCAGAGGACGACAACAGCTCGATATTTGTCCGGCAGGCGAGTCAATTCCTCATCCAGGTGCGGCAGCACATCGTTCCAGAACATTTGTTCCACGGCTGGTTCCGGCATCTGGGACACCTGCCTCTCCCGCGCCCGTCGCTTGCTGGCTGTCGCCCTTAGTTTCCGCGCCGTCTGGAACGAGACTCCATACAGCCAGTTAGCAAGCAGCTCTTTGGACGCAATCGACGCCGCCTTGCGGACGAAGACCAGAAACGTAGCCTGGAAGGCGTCTTCGGCATCGTGGTAGTTCGCCAGCAGCCGCCGGCACACTCCCCAGACCATCGGGCCGTGACGCTTCACCAGGACCGCCAAAGCCGCATCATCTCTGCGGCTAATAAAGTCCCGGAGCAACTGTTCATCGGGCAACCAGGCACCATCCCGCAGAAGATGCACCCTGCGATGATGCTGGAGGACCCCACCTACCTGACCGGTCGCCATGTCATTTCCTTCACGGTTAGCAATTGCCCTCTACCTTAGTACTACCGGCTGCGGGGGAATTGATCGATGATTTTTCTGGATGGGGCATGCTGCAGGGAAGGGCAGAGCGCCGGGTGCCATGCCCGTGCGTTCGCACGGGCATGAGCGCGACCGCAATGCATCAGGGCAAGGAATTGCTTAGTGACGGCAGGTTGTTGTGCGACAATATCGGTGGCATCACAATGGATGGCCTGTCCTAATCATCGGACTGGATGGAGACGCTGATCGCTTGATTGATTACAGGAGGGGCCGCAGGCACCTGGGCAGGGGCCTTACCATCCGATGAATCGTGGTGTGGTTTTTCGAGGAATGCCGTCAACCTGGCCCTCGAACCAGCATCGCGGTAAATCATCGCCTGGCTGAACGAATGCCACAACTCCCGCTGTTTGTCCCAGGTCGGCGGCAACGCGAGCCCAAGCTTTTTGCACAGTTCCGGCAGAAAAACGTCGAACGACGCTTTCACCCATTCCCCCCACCTCTCGGCACTACTGCGAGCCCGCCAGTACGCGAACATCGCAACCAGAGGACAGACAACCACCAACCAGGGAACCTTGGATTCCCATTGCCAGAGCGCTATTGCTGCATATTCCGCCAGCAGTAGCAAGCTGGCGAACCAGAGATTGACCCAGAAGTCCGTTGTTGCCCGCGCGGAATTTACTAACTCACGGTAATCCTTCGACACCACGGCCAGCAGACGGAACCAGCCTTGAATCGATTCGAAGCCGTAGACTTCGCGGGGATAATCCTCAAACGCGCGAACGGTGTTGCCAAAAGAACTAGGCAGAATCAGGCCTTCCTCTGACGGAAAGCGATAGGCAGCCTCGCGCTTCAGCTCTATCAGTTTCTCAACGTGAGGGAAGCTCGCTGCGTCACCCGGCCACTGCTGGTATTGCGCTTGGAGATTGCTCACCTTGCCATGAAGCCTTCGGAATCGCCAGCGTTCCAAATGCGTGAGTGGGATATACGAGCGCAGATACCAGTACCCCTCCATGAGGCGAAAAATCTCCCGGTTGAGAGCCATGAGTGTAACCCCGCCGATCCATGAGAACAGCGCGATGAAAGTGGTCTCCTTTAGCGCGTCAGTTTGGCTGAAGCTAAGCCAGGTCGGTAGCATTCCATAGAGAGCTAATATCCCAATCGTAGCCGCCAGGAAGGCCAAGGCCGGCATGAAGTACCCAATCACGAAGTCACGGTCGAAAATCTTGTTCAGCTCGCCGATCACGCCTGCATCTCCTTCTACTCAACGGATCCGTTCAGGCACTTCTGGCTACTTAAACCGTGTTGCCCCCTCTAGGTGGAAGGGTGTGGTCATCTCCATCAAGCCCGCTCGCTCTGGGTGGAAGGGTGTGGTCATCTCCATCAAGCCCGCTCGCTCTGGCCACGTTGACCGTAAGGCTGCGTCCCTTGAACTCTATCCCGTTCAAGGCAACGATGGCTGCCTGAGCCTCTCCCTCGCTCGCCATTTCGATGAAACCAAATCCCCTGGAGCGACCCGTATCGCGGTCTATGACTATCTCGACCGATTTTACGATGCCGTGTGGTTCGAAGAGCGTTTCCAGATCGGTGTTATGCACGTCAAACTTCAGGTTGCCTACGTAAAGTTTCCTGCCCATGTGGGGCCTCCTGAAAAGGAACATGAGGCATGCCGTAGATCCGCGCCGACTGACGTTCCCGCCTGGGGTAACTTTGTCCGGAGCTGTCCCGGACGGAACATCGTTTTGGATTTAATAGAGCTTCTATGGTCACATGGTACTCCGAGCATTGCAGGGGAGCAAGGATTATCCTGTATCCATCATTCGCGCCAGTGGCCATTGTCGCGCTTGGCTGAATTCAATCAAATCCTGCACGAGTGCAGGATCGTTCAGAGGGCGACCAGGGGACTCAGACCGTTGCAGCTTCAGTGGGCCAGCCATAATCGAATACATCCACGTCGATCCAGTGCGTCGGGGCTTAGCAGCCAGGGAAGGAAAGTGGAATTCGTCCAGCGTCGCTTGCGAGAAAGGCAAGAACTCGCTGAAGGCTGATCCTGTAGATTTGGGCGAAGGCAGCCCGAAGCCGGGGACAAGGGTAGCAAGCGGGTTCACCAGGGCTTCCAAAGACTCCAGCCGCGGGCACACAAACTGCCTTGGCCACCCGGCCGTTTTCTTGCTTGCAAATATCTGGTTCCCGGTTAACCTCTTGCTAACATCCGGTCAAACTGACTGGCCGCTCAGCACCTCTGGAGAACCAATCGCATGCGCCCTTTCGACGAACGAAAACATTTCACGTCGCGCTCCATCGTCTCCTTGCCAAGGTTGCCGATCCTCATCCTGGGCGCATTCGCCTCGGCCCTGTGCATGGCTTGGCTGCTCCACTTGACTTTCCTTTGCAATTTCTACATGTCCGTTCTCGGCCCGGCTCTGGCGGCGCTGGGCCTCGGATTTGCGCTGCGCGGTCTCGTCGGTGGGGCGCATTGCCGGAACCACTGGGTTGCCGGCGCTGTGGGCCTGATTTCCGGACTGATTCTCTATCTTGGCTGTTATCAGCTTTGCTTCGCGGCAGCCGCTCCGCCCTTCGCCTGGCGGATGGAGCTCTTACCAAACTACATCCAATTTCGTCTGCAGACGGACGTCGTCCGAAAGGTCGGTCACGGCTTCGTCGGAAAGGCTGGTCAGAATCCGCCGAACAACAA
>Ga0116224_10002303_pt1 | contig 11281 bp, 7 predicted proteins | sample Sb_taG_9_FD_89699 | JGI IMG/M metagenome (GOLD analysis project Ga0116224, IMG submission 89699) | Peat soil microbial communities from Weissenstadt, Germany - Sb_50d_b_LC metaG | ecosystem: Environmental > Terrestrial > Soil > Wetlands > Peat | place: Germany: Weissenstadt | collected 2010-09-21
CCGGGTTGGCGACCCCCGAGGCGGGCTCGATGGTCAGCCGGGCCGACGACGACGTTCCCGCGGGGTTCAGCGTCCAGTTGCCGACGTAGTGCCCGGTCTTGCCCGGCGTGGCCAACGCCACCGAGTCATCGGCTTTGGCCAAGGAGAGTGCCTGGGCCAACGTGCACTGCTGAGAGGCGGTGGTGGACAGGGGGCAGGTCGTCGGTGAGGTGGCGCTGCCCTCGACGTAGGCGTACCAAGTGGTGCCCGCTGCCCCTGCCGGGTGCGTCCCGACCTGAGGGCCCAGCACGAGAAGGCCGGTCAGGGTGAACGTCGCCGTAAGGAGGGACCCCCAGCGGAGAGCAGCGCTGTAGCCGGTCCCCTTCGATGCTCCACTGGGTGCGTGCATGGCGTCTCCAGCAGGTCGGAGGGTTGCTGCAATCCTGGTTTGGTTCGCATCCTTCACCGCGAGGTCTGTCGTACACAGAGGAGAAGGTCCCAAGATGATTGATTGATTGATTGAGTGGGTGGTCAGTCCATGCCTCCACAGAACAGCCGATCGGACCTCGTTGGACTAGCCCAGTAGTGCGTATGGGGCGTATCCGAATCGCCCTACGGTGACCCTTCTGGCGCTGGAGCGGCTGCGACTTCCGGGACCTATCCCAAGCTCCCGACCAGAGCCTCTCGGGCTTCTTCTACGGAACGGAATTTCCCGCGCCGCCGGGGATGTACCCGGGCGGGATCGCCGAGCCCTCTGGCCGATGTGACCGCCCCTGGAGTCCGACGGCCGAGAGGTATCAGGTGCGAAATCTGCACACCCTGTGGGACTCCCCGCTTCGTCGTCTGCAAATCGGTCGCTGTCTCACCCACTCCGCGTGTTTGAAACGCACCGAAAAAGGACTATTGCATAGAGAGACACACACTTACCGCGTGCGAAGCCGCCCCGCCGAACCGTCGGAACGCTCCCGGGTCCATTGTGTCCAACGGTTTAGTTCTCGAGCTGTCAAGGTACGGCGCCGGACATGTCAGGCGCCTCGGCAGAGCCGACCTTGACAGCTCTGGTCGGATCGTTTCGGGATAATCAAAAGACGCCGCTGACCAGGAGTGTGGACATTCGTGTGGACGTCCGCCAACGCCACAGCGAGTCAGCCAGTCGCCGGCCTCCACGCCCCGGCGGGAACGCGCTCCCGTCTGCCCTTCACGATCCTGTGCCGCCGTCCGAGCTCTGCGTTCCAGAGATGCTTCCACCGACGACCTCGGCCGCCCTGCGATCGGTGGCGTCCATGACGTGCGCGTACGTCTGCAGGGTCAGAGTCGGACGAGAGTGTCCGAGCCTGCCGGCCACAGTGCGGACGTCGACGCCGCCGGCCAACATCACCGTGGCGGCGAAATGGCGGAGATGATGGAGACGGATGTGTGTCAGCCCCAGATCGTTGCGCAGAGCGATGAACCGGGAGGTGACGCCACCCGGACGGAGTGGTGACAAACCGTCCGGCGACGAGGACCAGAGGTACGCGTCCGGATCGAGCGAAACGCCCAGGGCGGCGGAGCGAGCGCCCGCCCGTTCCCGTAGGAGCTCGAGCACGGAGAGCGTCGCCGAGTCGAGGGCCATCTTTCGGATGTGGCCCGTCTTGGTCGACCGGATCTCGACACGACCCGGAAGGTCGGAGACGGATCGCCGCACGAGCAGCACACCCTTCTCGAAGTCAACGTCCGACCACCGAAGACCGCAGACCTCGCCGCGCCGGCACCCGGTCGTGGCCGCGACGAAGAGCAAGGTGGCTAATTCGGGATCCTTCTCCTCGGCCCGCTCGATCAGGAGCTTGATCTCCTCCGGCGTCGGTGCGTCCGGTTCGTTGTGCTCCATGCTCGGCGGCGATGCCTGTGCCGCCGGGGAACGCTCCAGGAGGCCCCACCGGATTCCCTGATTCAGAGCGGCTGAGCACACCGCGTGGTACCGACGGACGCTCGTCCCCGACAGGCCCCGCCGGCTCAGCCGGTCGTAAAGGGCGTCGAGGTCCGACCCCTTCAGCTTCTGCAAGTCCTTCGACCCCAATTGCTCGGCGATGGCAGCGGCCATACGGCGGTTCTCGACCAAGGTCTTGGGTGCCCGCCCCCGGGCCTCGATGTGGTCGAGCCAGCGAGTGAGAAGGCCTCCAAAGGTCTCCTTGGTCAACGGGATCCGTCCGTGATCGACCTCGCTCACCAGACCCGCCGCGGCCCGCTGGGCGTCGCGCTTGGTTCCTCGCACCGTCGCCGCTGCATACCGGTAGCGGTGCGTCGCCGGGTCACGCCCGAGTGACACCCTGACCTGCCAAACGCCCGGCGAGCGTTCACGTAGGCTGCCCTTCACGGACTTCAGCGTAGCGACTATGGACAGGTTATGGACAAGCCGGTCCGTCAAAATGCAAAAGTCCTACTGGAGAGGTGCGAGAGCGGCCGAATCGGACTCACTGCTAATGAGTTGACCTGGGTAACCGGGTCCGAGGGTTCAAATCCCTCCCTCTCCGCTCGGGCGTCCGGCTGCTGGTGCCGGACGATCCGGAAAGTCGGCTCGCTTCGGCGGGCCTGCCGTGCACCGTCACCCCGGCGGGAACCGGCCTGGTGCGAGGAGTGTGTGCGACGTCGTGGGTCTCTACTGGATGCAGACCCTTGGGTGTCCCAAGAACCAGGTGGACTCCGACAAGCTCGAAGGTCACCTCGAAGCGCAGGGGTACGACCGCGCTCCGGATCCCGCTGCGGCCGATCTCGTCGTCGTCAACACGTGCGCCTTCATTGAGGCGGCCCGTCAGGAGTCGATCGACACCGTCCTGAGCCTGGCCGAGCGACGCGCCGCCGGGGCGCGCCTGGTCGTCACCGGCTGCATGGCGGAGCGTTACGGCGACGAGCTGCGCGACGCCCTGCCCGAGGTCGACCTCGTGGCCGGGTTCGGCCGGGAGCTCATCGATGTCGCCCCGACTACGCCCGCCAACGCGGTGCCTGTCTCGCTCAGCGCGGCCCGGACCTCAGCGCCGGGGCCGGCCGGTTCCCCGGTCCTCGCCTTCGACCTCCTGGAGTTGCCCCGCCCCGCCGCACGCGCCCCCTGGGCCTACGTCAAAGTCGCCGAGGGGTGTGACCGCATTTGCGGGTTCTGCGCCATCCCCTCCTTCCGCGGCAAGCAGCGATCCCGCTCTGCCGAGGAGGTGCTCGCCGAAGTCGACGCGCTGCTCGCGTCGGCGAACGACTTCCCCCCGCTGCGTGAGATCGTCCTCGTCGCCCAGGACCTCGCCTCCTATGGTCGGGACCGTTCGGGCCCGGGCCGGCGCACGCGCATCGCCGACGGCTTCGCACCGATCGCCGCCCTCACGCGCGCCGTCTCGGCCCGGGTCGAGCGCACCCGGCTGCTCTACCTCTACCCGTCCGGCCTGACGGACGAACTGATCGAGGCCGTCCTGGCGACCGGCGTGCCGTATTTCGACCTCTCGCTGCAACACGTGTCACGGCCGCTGCTCGCCGGTATGCGGCGCTGGGGTGACGGTGAGCGCTTCCTGCGCCGCATCGCGGACATCAGGGCCGCCGAAGACGACGCCACGTTCCGGTCGTCGTTCATCCTCGGGTACCCCGGCGAGACCGAGCGCGACCACGACCTGCTGCTGGAGTTCCTCGAGGAAGCGCAGCTCGACTGGGCCGGCTTCTTCCCGTTCTCCAACGAGGACGGCACTCATGCCGCCGGGCTCGGCGACCAGGTCCCGCCCGAGCTGGCCCTCGAACGCCTGCGCGAGTGCACCGAGCTGCAGGACGCCATCACGGCAGCCAAGCGCGACCGCCTCATCGGCGAGGTGCGGCGGGTCCTCGTCGACGCGCCGGGACGGGGCCGCACGGTGCACGAGGCGCCCGAGATCGACGGCATCGTGCATCTCCCGGCCGACCTGCAGGTGGGCGGCCTCGTCGACGTTGTGATCACCGGAGCGGAGGGCCCCGACCTCCGCGGCATCCCCGCCGCCGACCGGGAACCGGCCGCTGCAGGCGCAGGAGCGCCGCCGCGATGAGCGACGCCACCCACGAGCACCCGGGACACCCTGGATTCACCTTCGGGCCGAGCGCGCTGGTCACGCCGGCCAACGCGGTCACGGTCGCCCGGCTCCTCGCTGCGCCGGTCTACGTGGTGATGCTCGTCGTGTGGGGGGCGTCATGGCTCAACGTGGTGGTCGGAATCGTCCTCGCCGGCAGCGACGGGCTCGATGGCTACATGGCCCGCCGCCACGGCACCACCCGCTCGGGCGCCTTCCTCGACCCCCTGGCGGACAAGGCGTGCGTCCTCGGTGCCATGTTCACCCTGGCCGCCCAGGGCCACCTGCCGTGGCTTCCCGTCATCCTCATCGCCATCCGCGAGGTCGGCATGCAGCTCTATCGCTCCTGGGTCGGTCGCCGGGGCGTGTCGATCCCGGCCCGCAAGTCGGCCAAGATCAAGACGCTGGTGCAGGACATCGCGATCGGCACCGTGATCATCCCGCCCCTTGCACACCAACACGGCCTCCAAGTCGCAGCAATCTGGTTCGCCTGCGCCCTCACCCTCTACACCGGTGCCGAATACCTGCTCGACGGCCGGCGGGCGCTGCACCGGCCGGCCACCCCATAAGGTCACGCCCGTGAGGATCGAGATCGTCGCGGTGGGCACCGAGCTGCTGCTTGGCCAGATCGCGGACACCAATTCAGCCTGGCTGGGCGATCGCCTCGCCGCCAACGGCGTAGCCTCCCACTTCCACCAGGCCGTGGGCGATAACCACAGCCGCATCACTCTGGCGTTGCGCACCGCGTTGGCGCGCAGCGACGGCGTGATCATGTGCGGCGGTCTCGGGCCCACCCAGGACGACATCACCCGCGAAGCCATCGCCGAGGTCATGGGCGTCAACCTCGTCCGGGACCAGGCCATCGTCGACCTGATCGCCGGTTTCTTCGAGGCGAGGGGCCGCACCATGTCGGACAACAACGCGCGACAGGCCGACGTCCCGCAGGGCGCCACCGTGATTCCGCAGGTGGGCGGCACGGCGCCCGGCCTCCTCTGCCCGGTGGGGAACAAGGTGGTCTACGCGGTCCCCGGCGTCCCCCACGAAATGGCCGAGATGTTCGACCGCGCCATCCTGCCGGACCTGCGCGCCCGGATGGCAGCCGCCGGCGAGGAGGGTGTGATCGCCAGCCGCGTGGTGCGGACATGGGGCGCGAGCGAGTCCGGCCTCGCCGAGTCCCTCCAGGACCGCATCGACGTGCTCGATGCGGGTAGCGACGTGACACTTGCCTTCCTCGCCTCGGGCATCGAGGGGATCAAGGTGCGCATCACGGCCCGAGCGCGCACGGTCGACGACGTCACCGCGCTGCTCGACAAGGAGGAGGTCGAGCTGCGCCGCGCCATCGACGAGCGCCTCGGCGACATCGTCTTCGGTGTCGACGACGAGTCCATGGAGGTGGCCGTCGCGGCGCGCCTGATCGCGCACGGGCTGACCTTCGGCGTGGCGGAGTCGCTCACGGGCGGCCTCATCGCCTCCCGGCTGGTCAACGTGCCCGGAGCCTCGACCTGGTTCCGCGGCGGCGTCGTGGCGTACGACTCGAAGGTCAAGTTCGACGTCCTGGGAGTGCCCGCAGGGCCGGTGGTCACCGAGCCGGCCGCGGCGGCCATGGCCGAGGGCGCCGCCCGGGTCACCGGGGCCGACGTGGGCCTCGGCATCACCGGGGTGGCCGGGCCCGACGAGCAGGAGGGCGTGGCGCCCGGGACGATCTTCGTGGGCCTGTCGCTCCCCGGCGCGCCCACCCAGACTCGCCAGCTGCGGGTCCCCGGGGACCGGGAGCGCGTGCGCCAGTACGGGGCCATATCAGCCCTTGACCTGCTGCGACGCGCACTCGACGCCCACATCGCCTGAGCGCCCGCGTTCACAGGAACCCCACAGCGGGGTCACACTGGACGGGGAGTCGGTAGCGCGACCCTGTGATGGCAGGGAGGTATGACAAGTGAAGATCGACAACGGACCGCGCGTCCTGGTGGTGGATGACGAGCCCTCGATCGTCGACGCGGTGGCGACGTCGCTGCGTTACGAGGGGTTCACCGTCGACGAGGCGATGACCGGCCGCAAGGCCCTCGCCCAGGCCCAGGAGGACCCGCCCGATCTCGTGATCCTCGACGTGATGCTGCCCGACCTCGACGGCCTCGAGGTGACCCGGCGCCTGCGTGCCGACGGGCTGCGGGTGCCCGTCCTCTTCCTCACGGCCCGGGACACGCTGCAGGACAAGCTGGCCGGGCTCACCGTCGGCGGTGACGACTATGTCACCAAGCCCTTCGCTCTCGCTGAGGTGATCGCCCGGGTGCATGCCATCCTGCGTCGTACGGGCTACGAGCCCGAGGACGACGGCATCCTTCGCTTCTCCGACGTCGAACTCGACGAAAGCGCGCACGAGGTGCGCCGCGCCGGGAACCCGATCAACCTCACGGCGACGGAGTTCAACCTGCTGCGCTACTTCATGCTCAACCCGCGCCACGTGCTCTCGAAGGCGCAAATCCTCGACCACGTCTGGCACTACGACTTCGGCGGCGACGGGAACGTGGTCGAGACCTACGTCAGCTACCTGCGCAAGAAGCTCGAGAGGTTCGGGCCGCCGCTCATCCACACCATCCGTCTGGTCGGCTACACGCTGAGGGAGTCCGAGTCCGCCAACGGAGCAGCCTGAGTGTCCCTGCGGCTCCGGCTTCTGCTAGCTGTCGGAGCCATCGCGATCATCGCGTTGGTCGTCGCCGATTTCGCCACGTACTCGGCGCTGCGCTCCTCCCTCTACAACCAAGTCGATCAGGAGCTGGCGCAACACCTCGCCCGCGTTGTAGTCGATCCCACGACTGGCAACGTCGTATGCCCGTCGCCGCAGAGTGGCGCAGGCGGGGGTCCCGTGGACAATGGAGGCGCACCGGGAGGTGGAGGCGGTGGCGCCAACGGAGGCGGCGGGTTCCCCAACATCTTCGGCATCAGCTACATCTCCGTCGTCAAGCAGAGCGGCGCCGTCGTCGAAGGTCTCGAGTGCCCCGCCTACGTCGGCGATCATCCGTACCGTCCGCAGCTGCCGGCACAGATCAGCGGGTTCTCGACGCAGCCGGACGGCACGCAGGTGGCCTACTTTACGACGGGATCGATAGCCCCGGACGGGCCCTCCTTCCGGGTACGGGCTCAGAAGGTCCAAGGGGGAACCTTCAACGGGGACGTGCTCGTGCAGGCACAGGCGCTCGTCGACCAGACCAGCACCCTGCACACCCTCTTCCTGATTGAGCTGGCGGTCACCGCCGGCGCGCTGGTGTTCGCCCTTGCAGCAGGGTGGTGGCTGGTTCGGCTCGGACTGCGGCCCTTGGAGGACGTCGAGCGGACGGCGGAATCCATCGCCGCGGGAAACCTCGACCAGCGGGTCCCCGGCGCGGAGCAGTCAACCGAGGTCGGCCGCCTGGCCCGGGCACTCAACGTCATGCTCGAGCGGATCCAGGTGGCGTTCTCGGCACGGCTCGCCTCCGAGGCGCGCCTGAAGGAGTCCGAGCATTACCTCCGCCAGTTCGTGGCTGATGCTTCGCATGAGCTGCGGACGCCCATCGCCGCGGTGTCGGCGTACGCCGAGCTGTTCGAGCGGGGGGCTGCCGTGCACTCCGACGACCTGCCCCGAGTGGTGTCGGGCATCCGGACGGAGACCGCACGGATGGACCGTCTCGTCACCGACCTGCTCACCCTCGCCCGGCTGGACGAGGGTGTGCCCATGGAGAAGGCCCCTGTCGAGCTGGTGTCGCTGGCGTCGGAGGCCGTACGCACCGCCACCGCCGTCGGGCCCGAGTGGCCGGTGCGGTTCTGGGCCTCTCGGCCGGTCGAGGTGATCGGGGACAAGGACCGCCTGCGCCAGGTGGTCGACAACCTGCTCGCCAACGTCAGGGCGCACACGCCTCCGGGGACGACGACGACCGTGCGAGTGGACCAGGTCGGGGACCAGGCGGAGGTGGAGGTGCGTGACAGCGGGCCCGGCATTCCCGCGGAGGAGGCCCGTCGCGTCTTCGAGCGCTTCTACCGGGTCGACCCGGCGCGAGCGCGCACGACCGGTGGCAGCGGCCTGGGTCTCTCCATCGTGACGGCCATCGTGGCGGCGCACCGGGGCACCGTCTCGGCGGCATCATCACCGGGGCAAGGCATGACGGTGACCGTGCGCATCCCGATGAGCACGTTGACGCTGGACCAGGACCAGGACCAGGACGAGGACGAGGCCCAGGTCGCGGCCGGCGAGTCACCCGGATCCGCGGCCTGAGTCCGGTCCGATGCGGCGCCCGCGATTCACACCGGGCCCACAGCCGACCTTCATGGAGCCCGGAGCCGGGACGGCCATCATGCGTGACATGACAGCGCTGGCGCCCTTCGAGGCCGACGTGGACCCCCGCTCGGTCCCCGTGGACGTCGAGATCATCGTGCCCGTGTACAACGAGGCGGCGCAACTGGCGAAGAGGATCACGGCGCTGCGCACTTTCCTCGACGAGTCGTTTCCCTTCCGGGCGCTCGTCACGATCGTGGACAACGCGAGCACCGACGACACCTACCGCGTGGCGAGCCAGCTCGCATCCAGCGTGGCCGGTGTGGCAGCCATCCACCTGGCGCGCAAGGGACGCGGGTACGCCCTGCGCTCGGCGTGGTCAACCAGCGAGGCCCCCGTAGTGGCCTACATGGACGTCGACCTCTCTACCTCGCTCCCGGCGCTCCTCCCACTGGTGGCTCCGTTGCTCTCGGGTCACCGGGACGTGGCGATCGGGTCGCGCCTCGCACGCGGGGCGCACGTGGTACGCGGGCCGAAGCGCGAACTGATATCGAGGGCTTACAACCTGCTCCTCAAGCTCACCCTGCGGGGCCGGTTCAGCGACGCCCAGTGCGGCTTCAAGGCGCTGCGGCGCGACGCGGCGGAACGGCTGCTTCCGCTCGTCGAGGACAACGAGTGGTTCTTCGACACCGAGTTGCTGGTCACCGCCGAGCGGTTGGGCCTGCGGATCGGTGAAGTCCCGGTGGACTGGGTCGACGATCCCGACTCGCGGGTGGACATCGTGTCGACCGCCGCCGACGATCTGCGCGGCGTGTGGCGAATGCTGGTCCGGCGTCCCAAAGGCTTGCGACGGGTCCGCTCCAACGAGGTGACGGCCGATCAGCTCCTGCGCTTCGCCGGCGTGGGCGTCGTGTCCACGATCGGATACATTTTCCTCTTCATCGCCTGGCGCCCGCTCATCGGCGCTTACGGCGCCAACGCCGTCGCCATGGCGATCGCCACCCTGTTCAACACGGCGGTGCACCGCGAGCTGTCCAGCACCACCTACGGCCAGACCCGGCGCGGTCGACTCTTCGCCGTCGCCGGCGGGGCGTACGCCGTGAGCCTGGCCTTCACGACACTGGGCCTCCTCGCCGCCCAATGGATGGCTCCGGGCGCCCTGCTCCCCGAGCTCGTCGCGATCACCGTGGCCAACGTGGTCGCTGCTGTCTTCCGGTTCGCCGTGCTGCGGGCCTGGATCTTCCGCCCGAGCGGACGCCCGGGCGCCGACCCGACGGAGGTGTCACGATGACGGACCTCACGCCCGCCCCCGACGCCCCCGTCGGGTTGCTCGACCCGCCGGCGCAACTCGACGCCGTCCGCACGGACGCCCTCGAAACCGGCGCGCCCGCCGGATCCGAGTGGCCCCCCGGCCCGCGGCGCGGGCACGTCGCGCGCTTCGTGCGCGGCAAGGAGAGCGATGCGCCCTGGGTGCGGCCCACACTGATCGCGCTGCTCGCAGCCACCGCCGTCCTCTACCTGTGGGACCTGGGGGCGAGCGGGTGGGCGAACTCCTTCTACTCGGCGGCGGTGCAGGCCGGCACCAAGAGCTGGAAGGCCTTCTTCTTCGGGTCCTCGGACTCGTCGAACTTCATCACCGTCGACAAGCCGCCCGCCTTCCTGTGGCCGATGGAGGTCTCCGCCCGGATCTTCGGGCTCAACTCGTGGAGCGTCCTCGCGCCGCAGGCCTTGGAGGGCGTGGCCACCGTCGGCCTGGTCTACCTGTCCGTGCGGCGCTGGTTCAGCGCGCAAGCGGCGCTCCTCGGCGCTGCCGTGGTGGCGCTCACGCCGGTGGCGGCCATGATGTTCCGCTACAACAACCCCGACGCCATGCTGGCGCTGCTGCTGACCGGCGCCCTCTACGCCACCATCCGCGGCCTGGAGCGGGCGCAGACCAAGTGGCTCGTCCTCGCGGGGACGCTCGTGGGCTTCGGCTTCATCACCAAGATGATGCAGGCGTTCCTCATCATCCCCGTCATGGCGGTCGTCTACCTGCTCGCCGCGCCCACCGGATGGTGGCGACGGGTGTGGCAGGTCGCCGTCATGGGCGTCTCCGTGCTCGTCGCGGCGGGCTGGTGGGTGGCCGCCGTCGCGCTGACGCCCGCCGCCGACCGTCCCTACGTGGGCGGTTCGCAGAACAACAGCATCCTGAACCTGATCTTCGGCTACAACGGCTTCGGCCGGCTCACCGGAAACGAGAGCGGCAGCGTGGGCGGGGGTCGGGTCGCCGGGAGCATGTGGGGGCCCTCCGGGTTGACCCGGCTCTTCAACAGCGAGTTCGGGAACATGATGTCGTGGCTACTGCCCGGCGCGCTGCTCATGGGCGCGGTCCTGATCGGCATCACCATCCGGGCCCGCCGGACCGACCGCGAGCGTGCCGCGCTGCTCCTGTGGGGCGGCTCACTCGTGTGTACCGGCCTCGTCATCAGCCTGGCGCAGGGCATCATCCACCCCTACTACACGGTCGCCCTGGCGGCGCCGCTCGGTGGTCTCGTCGGGATCGCCACCATGGGCCTGTGGCAGCGCCGCGAGAGCTGGGCCGGAAGGATCGGTCTCGCCGCCGGTCTCGCCGCCACGGTGGTCTGGAGCTACTTGCTCCTGGGACGCACGGCGGACTGGTTCCCGGCCCTGCGGCCCTTCGTCGCGGTGGTCGGATCGCTCGGTGTCGTCGCCATCCTCGCCCTCCCCCTGCTCCGATCCGTGCCGAAGCTGGCGATCGGCCTCGTCGCGGCGCTCGGCCTCGGGGCCGCCCTCGCCGCACCTCTCTTTTCGACGGTCGCCACGGCGGCCACCCCGCACAACGGGGCCATCCCGTCGGTCACCCCGACCTCGGCCGGCGGCCAGGGTGGTCCCGGGGGCGGGTTCCCCGGCGGCGGTCCGGGTGGTGGGTTCCGGCGGGCCTTCGGTGGCGGTTTCCCTGGTGGCGGTTTCCCCGGCGGCGGTTTCCCCGGCGGCGGCTTCCCGGGCGCCG
>Ga0116224_10002306_pt1 | contig 11272 bp, 7 predicted proteins | sample Sb_taG_9_FD_89699 | JGI IMG/M metagenome (GOLD analysis project Ga0116224, IMG submission 89699) | Peat soil microbial communities from Weissenstadt, Germany - Sb_50d_b_LC metaG | ecosystem: Environmental > Terrestrial > Soil > Wetlands > Peat | place: Germany: Weissenstadt | collected 2010-09-21
GCGCCGGGCTTGGCGGCGAAGTCGTCGAGCTCGTCGTTGAGCAGCACGCCGGTCCCCTCCGCGACCAGGCCCGACCCATAGGGCAGGTTGAGCGTATAGGTGTTGGCGACCGCATCGCCGTCGACGTCGACGATCGAAAAATGCGTCGTCTGATCGCTCTCGTAGCGTTGGGGTTCGCCAGGGCGGATGTCGGCGGCGGGGCGGGCTCGGTCGGGCGCAATGAGCGCGCGCAAATGCTCGGCATAAGCCTTGGAGATGAGGCCGGCGAGTGGGATTTTGATAAAATCGGGATCGCCGAGCCAAGCCGCGCGATCGGCGTAGGCAAGCTTTTCCGCTTCCGCGATCTCGTGCAGCGAGGCGGCGGAATTGAGGCCCTGTGCGGCGAGCGGAAAGCCTTCGAGAATGTTGAGGATCTCAATGATATGCGCCCCTCCGGACGAGGGCGGCGGCATCGAGACGACAGTATAGCCGCGATAGGTCCCGCAGACCGGCTTCCGCTCGACGGCGCGATAATTGGCGAGGTCCTCGATCGTCATGCGCCCGCCCGACGCGTCGACCGCTTGGACAATCTTTTGCGCCACCGGCCCAGCGTAGAAGCCCGCAGCGCCGTTGGCGGCGATCGTCTCGAGCGTTGCCGCGAGATCGTCGAGCGCGATGCGGTCGCCGGCCTGTGGGACGCCGCCATCGGGGCGCAGATAGATGCGCGCCGATGAAGGATACCTGGCGAGCGCCTTTGCTGCCAGCGGCAGCGAATCGGCGACGTCGTCGTTGACGACGAGGCCTTGACGGGCGAGCGCGATCGCCGGCGCGATCAGGTCGGCGAAGGAGAATTTGCCCGAACCGTATTTGCGCCAAGCGAGCTCGAGGCCGGCGACGGTTCCGGGAACCCCGATCGCCAAGCCGGAATAGCGCGACTTGAACGGATCGGCCTCGCCGTTCGCGTCGAGGAACACATCCTTGGTCGTCGCTGCTGGCGCGGCTTCGCGGTAGTCGATGGCGATCGTTCGGTTGAGGTCGGCCCGATGAATGAGCATGAAGCCGCCGCCGCCCAGATTGCCGGCGCGCGGAAGAGTGACCGCGAGCGCGAAGCCGACCGCGACTGCCGCATCGACGGCGTTGCCTCCACGCTTCAATATGTCCAATCCGACGCGCGACGCCGCCGCTTCCTGGGCTACGACCATGCCGTGCCTGGCGAGCACCGGACGTGCGGTGGCGAATGGGGAAATGACTGGATCGGCGCTCGCCTCGGCCGGAGCGAGGCAGAGAAAAGCGAACGCGGCGAATTGAAATGGCCTCAAAGCGTGGTCCTCGAAACGTGGCTCACGCGATCATATGAAAGCGAGCCGCCCGGCGTCGATTCCTTCATTGCCGGCCGACCGCAGCTCCGAGCGCCTACCCGATCGCCATGACCGCGCCGCGCCCAAGGAGCGGAGCGAGCTTCCGCATATCGGCGGCGGAGATCGCGACGCAGCCGGCGGTCGGCGTGAGCCCCGGGCGCGCGAGGTGGAAGAAGATCGCGCTGCCGCGCCCCTTGGCGCGCCGCGTGAAGTTCTGGTCGAGCACGAAGGTCAGGTCATAGAGATGATCGGCGCGCCACATCCGGTCCGTGCAGTCAGGCGCGGGCAAGCGCACAGGCCGATTGTAGCGCGGGCTCGATGGATCCTCGCACCAGCCCAGGTCGCGACGCAGGGGCCTCAGCGGCGCTCCCGCCGCTCTCAACCGCACACGGTCAGGCCGGTAATAGCCCCACAAGAGCCGGAACCGTCCCGCGGGCGTGCCCTTGTCGCCCTCGCGCTTGACGCGGATGATTCCCGCGGGGCCGAGCGCGCAAGGAATGCGGAATGGTCCCGCCGTCAGCCAGCCGCGGGCCTTGTTTCCGGCAAGAGGCCGGACGCGCAGATGGGAAAGGCGCGGGGAGGAGCTCATTGGTGAGTACGATCGCAGAAGAAGGATGGGAGCGCGAGACGTCAAGTTAGGGCGCGATCAATCACCCCACCGGAGACCGCGCTGTTCCTCGCTCGCCGCCGGTCTCGCGCGATATGCACGTTGGAAGCGTTCGCCTCTCGCCAATTTGATCTCCGCCCGCCCCAACCGTCCTCAATCGTGCTTTCTCAGATGCTAAGCTCGACTCCAATGGAGGCTGCAGGACGATGATCAATCTTGTTGTCAATGGGCGAAACATCGCCCTCGACGTCGAGCCGGAAATGCCCCTGCTCTGGGCGCTGCGCGACGAATTGGGAATGGTCGGAACGAAATTCGGCTGCGGCGCGGGATTGTGCGGCGCCTGCACCGTGATCATCGACGGCGAGGCGACCCGATCGTGCATCACGCCGGTCAACGCCGCCGCCAACAAGAGGATCCTGACCATCGAGGGCCTCGGCGAGAAGGAACTGCACGCGGTGCAGAAGGCCTGGATCGAGGCCGACGCGCCGCAATGCGGCTATTGCCAATCGGGGCAGATCATGGCCGCGGTCGCGCTCCTCTCGCACAACCCGCATCCGAGCGACGCGGACATTGACGCGGAGATGTCCAATATCTGCCGCTGCGGGACCTACCCGCGCATGCGCGCCGCGGTGCATCGCGCCGCCGAATTGACCAAGATCTAAGGGAGGACTCAATGACGATCGCTCTCTCCCGACGCGCCTTCATTCGAGCCAGCCTCTCCGCCGCCGGAGGTCTCGCCATTGCAGCGTTCGCCCCCGAGTTCGCCGGCGCGACTACCGTCGGCGGCGAACCGTGGAGCCCGGAGACCGGCAAGGCGCCCGACGAAATCAACGCCTTCGTCGTCATCGACCCCGACAATTCCGTCAGGCTGCGCGTCGCCAAGTCCGATATGGGGCAGGGCGTGCTGACCTCGATGGCGATGATCTTGGCCGAGGAGCTCGAATGCGACTTCGCCAAGGTGAAGGTCGAATACGCTTCCGCCCACCGCAACCTCGTCGACAACAACGTGTATCAATCGATGGGCACCGGGGGCTCGCGGTCGGTGCGCAGTTCGCGCGTGTTCCTGCAGCAGGCGGGCGCCTCCGCCCGCGCGCGGCTCATCGCGGCGGCGGCGGCGCGATGGGGCGTGGAGCCCGCCGCGTGCGTCGCCAGCGGCGGTGTGGTGCGCAATGACGCTTCCGGGCGCTCGGCGACCTTCGGCGAGCTCGCGGCGGACGCCGCCAAAGTCACGCTCGCCGCGGAGCCCGCGATCAAGACGCCCGATCAGTTCAAGCTGATCGGCCAAGAGGTCAAGCGCATCGATACGACGCTCAAGGCTACTGGCGCGGCGCGGTTCGGAATCGACACCCGTCTGCCAGGCATGGCCTATGCGGCGGTCGCCAATTGCCCGGTGTTCGGCGGCAAGCTCAAAGCTTATGACTTCTCCGCCATCTCCAAGCGGCGCGGAATCATTGCCGCTATCCCGGTGACCAATGGCGTGGCGGTCGTCGCGGACAATTTCTGGCGCGCCAAGGAAGCGCTTCATGCGATGCCGGTCGAATGGGACTTCGGCCCGGCCCGCTCCACCGATAGCGCCCAGTTCGCCGCCGAATATCGCGCCGCGCTCGATGGGCCGCTCGCTGACGGCGGCGGCCATGGCGATAGCAACGCGGCCTTCTCTCAGCCGGCCAAAGTGGTCGAAGCGCTGTACGAGGTTCCCTATCTGGCGCACGCGCCGATGGAGCCGCTCAACGCGACCGCGCATTGGCGGGAAGACCGGATCGATGTCTGGATGGGCACGCAAGCTCCCGAATCGGCGCTCGCCTACGCCGCGAAAGCTGGCGGGGTCGATCCGAAGGCGGTCTTCGTTCACAATTGCTTCCTCGGCGGCGGGTTTGGCCGGCGCGCGGTCAACGACGAACTGACCCAAGCGGTCGAGGTCTCCAAGGCCATGAAGCGGCCGATCAAGCTGATCTGGACGCGCGAAGAGGACATTCGCGCCGATCGCTATCGCCCGCAGGCGGCGCTGCGCATGCGCGCCGCCCTGCGCGAAGACGGCGCGCCGGCGGGCTTCGACTTCACGACCGCGGTCGGCTCGATCACGCGCTCGCTCGGCTGGGGCAAGGTCGAGAACGGGGTCGAGCGCCAGGCGGTCGAAGGCCTTTCCAACTGTCCCTATCGGGCGGACGCGCTCAAGGTCGGCGTCAACCTCAAGAACACCCATGTCCCGGTCATGTTTTGGCGCTCGGTCGGGTCGTCGCAGAACGCGTTCGCGGTCGAGAGCTTCATCGACGAATGCGCCCATGCGGTGAAGCGCGATCCGGTCGAATACCGCCGCGCGCTGCTCGAGGGCCGGCCTGATTTCCTCGCCGTGCTCGACACGCTCGCCTTGAAGGGCGACTGGGGAAAGCCGTTGCCGAAGGGCGTGGGGAGAGGCGTCGCGATCCATGAAGCATTCGGCACCATCGTCGGCGAGATCGCCGAGGTCGCGGTCAGCACCAGCGGCGAGGTCAAGGTTCAGCGCGTCGTCGCCTGCGTCGATTGCGGCCACCTGGTCAATCCGCTCACCGCCGCGATGCAGATCGAGAGCGCGGTGCTCTACGGCCTCACGGCTGCCCTGTTCGGCGAGATCACCATCAAGCAGGGCCGCGTCGAACAGGGGAATTTCGACGCCTACCCGATCGCGCGCATGTCGGACGCTCCGGTCATCGAGACCCACTTCGTATTGTCCGGCGGCGACAAATGGGGCGGGCTCGGCGAGCCGGGAACGCCGCCGATTGCGCCGGCGATCGCCAACGCCGTGTTCGCCGTCACGGGAAAGCGCATCCGCTCGCTGCCGCTCAAGAACGCCTCGCTCGGGGTGTGAACGCCCTCGCGCCCGCGCCGCGCGACACAACGCGAAGCAAACGCAAATAAGGGCAAGCAAAACGACGGTAAACGCGCATAAACGCTAGTAAAATAGCTTGCGTTTGTTAGCGTTTATTTTTGCGAATCGAGACTTTTCAATGGGTTACAGCCGATTCAAATAAGGAAAACGGATCCCGTCTCAAGCCCTGTGCAGATTGTCTCAAGCGCCATCGCTCTCCTTTCTCACTTCGCCCGTCCGCCTTCCGGTTGCGGGCTCCCTTGGATAGAGATATAGCGTGCTTTCTGGTTTTTGTAAAGAAAATGTTTAAGACCTGTTTTTCAGACTCCGCCGCCCGAGACGATGGGAGCAGGGGTTCGAGACCGTCGCCTGTCATGCCCGCGAATGCGGGCATCCAGTAAGCCATTGACTATTCTCTAGATTCCCGCTTGCGCGGGAATGACAACATTGCCGACTGCGATTCCATCTGAAAGCGCGTCGCTCAGCCCAGATATTTGTTGATGATCGAAAGACCGTCGTTGCGGACGTCGTCGGGGGTCATTTCGTCGACGATTGCGCCATGGGTCATCACGTAAAGGCGGTCGCAAACGCGCACCGCGACATCGACGCGCTGCTCGACGAGCAGGAGCGACGCGCCGCGCTTGCGCAATTCAAGCAGCGCGTCGACCATCGCGCCTACGGCGACCGGCGACAGCGCCACCGAGGGCTCGTCGAGCAGCATCACCTTTGGATCGCTCATCAACATGCGCCCGATCGCCACCATCTGCTGCTCGCCGCCGCTGAGGGCGGACGAGAGCCGTCGACGGTATTCGTAAAGGGCCGGAAACAGGTCGTAGACGGACTTCAAGAGCGCCTGGAGGCGTGCGCGGTCCCGGCGCAGATGCAGCCCGCCAAGCAAAAGGTTGTCCTCGACCGTCTGGTCGAGAAAAAGGCGCCGCCCTTCCGGCGCGATCGCCGCAAAGCCGCGCGCCACGCGATGGGCAGGAAGCTTGGAAACGTCTTCGCCGGCCACCCGGATTGAACCGCGGCGTTGCTTGACCAGGCCCATGATCGCCTTGAGCACAGTCGTCTTGCCGGCGCCGTTGGGGCCAAGCAGCGCGACGGCTTCGCCCTTGGCGACCTTGAGTCCAATGTCGCTGACGACGTCGAAGCGGCCGTAACCCGCAAAGAGCGCGGTGACGTCGAGCGCCGGGCTTTCCTCGTTCATAGCCCGTCCAGCCTCATTCGCCCAGATAGACCTGCCGCACGACCGGATGCGCGCGCACCTCATCCGCCGTCCCGGTGAGGATCACTTCGCCGGCGTTGAGCACGGTCACCCGGTCGCAGATGGGAAACAGGAACCGCGTCTGGTGCTCGATGATGATCATCGTGACGCCCTGCGCCTTGAGGTGGGTCAGGATCTCGGCGAGGTGGTCGACCTCGCGCGCCGACAAGCCGGTCGCCGGCTCATCGAGGATGATGATGTCGGGGCCCGCGACGCAGACGGAGGCAAGCTGGGTCAATTGCTCGACGCCGTGCGGCACGTCCCCGACCGCCCGTCCGACCCAGGCCCCAGCGCCAACCATCTCAAGGGCCTCGCGCGATCGGCCCTCCATCCAGGCGAGGTCGCGCCGACCGGACGGCAGAAACGGCCAGAACGCCGCCCGCTGAATGATGCGCGGCATGAGGTCGAACAGGCCGACCATCACGTTCTGGATCGGCGTCAATTCGCGCACGAGTTCGGCCGCCTGAAAGGTCCTGCGCATGCCAAGCTTGGCGCGCTTGCTGGGCGAAGCGCCGTCGACGCGCACCCCCTTGATGAGGGTGGCGCCGGCGAGCGGCTGCAGACGCCCGGCGATCACATTGGCAAGCGTGCTCTTGCCCGATCCGTTCGGGCCGATGAGTCCATGGATGTGTCCGCGCTTCACCGCGAGGTCGACGTCGCGCAGAACCTTAAGGCCGGTCCCATAGCTGAATTGGATGCCCCGGCACTCGACGGCGTATTCCGGCTCGGGAACGCCTGCTCGCGCCGCGCCTGCGCTTCCAGCCGCGAACTTGCGGAAGAGGCCCGCCTCCACCGGCGCATCTGTGCCTCCGAAGGCCGAGACGGCCGGCTCCGCTTCGGACGCCGCGCCTCCGCCGAGCGCCGCGACGCGCTTGAGGAGGCTCATCACGCCGCCCGGCAGCAGGGTCACCGCCAATATCGAGAGTGCGCCGTACACCATCTCCTGCACCCAGGGGTTGATGTTGACGAGCGCGGGGAACATCGAGACGAAGGCCGCGCCAATCACCGGCCCCGGGGTCGTGTTGATGCCGCCGATCAGCACCATGACGAGAATGTTCAGCGACACCGCCCAATCGAATTGCCCGGGCGAAACGACGCCGAGGAACGAGAACAGCCATCCGGCGCCGCCAGCCATCGCAGCGGAGACGCCGAACACGCCGATCTTGATGAGCGAGGTGCGCGCGCCCGCCGCCTCAGCGAAGCGCTCGGCGTCACGGATCGACAACAGCACCGGATAGAGCGGCGACTGGCGGATGCTCCAGACGAAGCCGATGCACAGGAGCAGAGCGAGCATGACGCACCAGGCCACGGGCGTTCCGAGCGCCTCCAAGCCCCCGGGAAAGTCGGGAAATGCGGGACCGAGCAATCCCTGCAATCCACCGGTGATCTTGAGATCGGTCGCCAGCACCGTCAGCACGAGCGTGAAAATGAATGTGGTGATCGCAAAATAGAGCCCGCTGACCCTGAGAGACATCGCGCCGACCGCAAGGCCGGTGACGCCCGCGACCGCGAGCACGATCAGAAGGACGAGGAAGACGTTCCAGCCGAGACTGTTGACGACGATCGTCGTGAAATATGCGCCAATAGCGAAGAAGCCTCCCTGGCCCAGCGAGTAGAGCCCGAGCATGCCGGCGACCAGATCGAGGCTGATGGCGAGGATGCCGAACACCGCCGCGACCAGCACGAGACTTTGGACGCCGAGGTCCGAGCGCGCGACCAGCGCGGTCGCCGCAAGGTAGGCGGCGACGAACAAGGCGACGCCGATCGTCCGAAGCCGGGGCTTAAATCCCGCGCCAGCTAGCGCGGAGGGGGCGCGCGGGGCCTCTATGCGCTCCGTCTCCACGGGCTTCCTTTAGGCCTCCGCCGCCGCGGCGGCGCGCCCGCGCGAGCGGAAGAGGTTTCCTGCGCTGAACAGGCCGCGCGGCGAGGCGATCAGGACTACGACGAGGACGATGAAGGGAAACCAGTCGGAGGCCTGCGAATTGATCATCGCGTTCGCGCCCTCCGCGCAGACGCCGAGCAGAAGGCCGCCGAACATCGCCGCGATCGGCTTTTCGGTTCCCCCGCCGATCATCATGGCGATGAAGCCGAACGTGCCGAATGTGTCCCCAAGATAGGGGTTGGCGAAGGTCGTCGGCCCGATCAGCAGGCCGGCCACTCCTGCGTAAAGGGCCGAGGCGGCGAAGGCGACGATCGCGACCACGGTCGTGTTGACGCCAACGGCGGTCGCCATCTCCGGATCGGCCGCCGTCGCCATGCCGATCTTGCCGAACAGCGTGCCGCGCCGCACCAGCTCGAAGCCGGCGGTCAGGACCGCGGCGGTTGAGATCGCGAGCAGCTGCTGCCCGGTCAGCACTGCGCCGAACAAGTGAAAGCTTGTTTCCTCGAACATCGACGGAAAGGCCTGCGAGGTCGGCCCCCAGATATAGGCGGCGGCATTCTCGAGGATGACCGCAAAGCCCAAGGTGCTGACGAGCCAGCCAAAACTGAAGCGGTTGAACGCCAGGATAGGGCGAACGGCTATAAGGTACGAAAGAACTCCGAGAACGGCGGCGCAGCCGAGGCCAAGGATCGCCGCCGCCCATGTCGGATAGCCCGCGGCGTAAAGTTCCGCGGTCACCATCACCGTCGCCATCATCATCTGCCCCTGGGCGAAGTTGATGATGCGGGTGACATAGAACGTGATGGCCAGCGCCATCCCGATGAGCCCGTACACGGCCCCAATGGCGAGGCCGCTCACCACGAACTGAAGCACTGACCTGTTCCCTGGCGTCCCACGAAACGATAAGCGCCGGCACGCGCTTCTCACGGCGCTTCGCCGGACGCGGTCGGGACAGCCACAAGCTTCGGCTGCCGCCCCGAAGGCGTGGCTCAAAGCCTATCAGGTTTCCCCGGGCAAGCGAGTCGCGCGGCTTGGGCAAAGTAGCTAGTCGCTACATTGCAGGCGCAGCAATGAATAGCGCCGACATAACAGGTATGTGCGCGCCGCTGGAAACGCGCCCGCTGGACCCTGCGGCTTTCAAGGAACGGAGTTTCATTCGCGGGTGGCGGAGGGCGAGCGGCGACGGCGCCGCCTCATCCCTGACCAAAATAGCCCAGTGATTATCGACCCTTATGGGACCGTCGGGCAGACCTCGGGGTTCAGCGCGTCTCGACGCTCGTGCGCGAGCAATCGGTCGATCACGGGTTATTCGGAAGCGCTCGTTTTCCGATTGTCGCTGCTTTGACAACACCGCCGATCTGCGCAAGGAAAATGCCAGGCTGACGGACGGTTGCATTAGGCGTGTCGACTTTCGCGCCCGACCTAAACCGCTGCATTGAGGGAGGAACAAGGCTCATGAAAGCCACCACTTGGGCGACGCTCGCCGCCGCGACCGCGTTATGCGCTGCGCAAAGCCCAGCCCTTGCCGCTGGAGAACCGTACCTCATCGGCCTCATCGCCGGAACGACGGGCGCTTACGGGTCGACCGGCGTTGCAACCGTCAATGGGGCGCAGATGGCGGTCGACAAGGTCAACGCCTCGGGCGGCGTGCTTGGCCGCCAGCTCAAGCTCGACCCGCACAACGACGACGCGTCGGCGACGGTCTCGGGACAATTGTACGAGAAGCTGATCGCCGCTGGGGCGATCGCGATCGCCGGTTCGCCCGACACCGGTCCGGTCACTGCGCAGCTTGCGATCCGGCACAAGTTCCCGACCATCGGCGTCGTCGATGACGGCGGCCTCACCGTCAACACCGAAGGGCCGAATGGTCCGCCGAACCCGTGGGTGTTCGATTTCGGCCTCAACACCTTCGCCTGGGGCGAGAAGATCGGCGAATATGCGCTCAAGCACTGCCCGGACGGAATTGCGGTCCTGCATGACCCGGCGACCTACGGGCAGGGCGGCCTCTACGGCATTAAGCTCGCTTACGACAAGGCCGGCAAGAAGATCGGGATCGACCACACGATCACCGAGAACTGGTCGACTGGGGCGACCACGGGCCTCATGCCCGAGGTCAACGCCGCTAAGGCGGCAGGCATCAAATGCATCGATGCGTGGCTGACGCCGCAGGACCAGGCGGCGTTCGTGCAGGACCTACATTCGGCCGGCTACAAGGCCATGGTCTTCGGCAATGACGAGACCAACGCCGACGACACCTTTTCGAAGCTCGCCGGCGACATCGCCGACGGCACGATCAGCGCCGTGCTCACCTCCGATCTCCATCCGAGCCCCGAGCTCACGGCGTTCCGCGACGAATACAAGAAGCGCTTCAATCTCGACGCAACCCCCTTCGCCGAAACGAGCTACGACAGCATCATGATGCTGGCGCAGGTGGTCAACGACACGAAGTCGGTGAAGCCGGCGGACCTGCAGAAGGGGTTCAACTCGGTCAAGAACTTCAAGGGCATCACCGGCGATCTCGGCTTCTCGGAGAAGAACCACATCACGATCAACGCCGACCAGCTGACGCTCGTCAAATATGACGCCGCCAGCAAACAGTGGGTCGAGGTGAAGGATTGAATTCAGAGTGCGGGTGGAAACATTGCCGGCCCGCGCTCTCCCCGCGGGACCACGGTCCTGTCCCAAAGAGGACAGGCTTTGTGACAGGGGCCGACCACTTGGCCCCTGTCACCCCTTTCGAAGGTTCGGCCGTTAGCGCATAATTCGCGCCTGACTAGATCACAACCTTCCAGGCTTCCGGCACCAGCTGGAACCCGCGTCCGCTCGGAACGAGATGGGCGAAGCCGGGCAGGTGCAGGTGCCCGCCGGTCACCAGCAGGCGCTCCTTCGCGACATAGTCGAAGATCTTGAAGCGGTTTTCCGCGGCGAGCGGCTCGCTGATGTCGTACTCGCTCGTGACCTCGGGCCGGGGAATCTGGATCTCCGGCACGTGCACGGTGTCTCCCCACATCACCAGGGTCTCGCCGGCAGAATCGAGACGGTAGCCGCAATGTCCCGGGGTATGGCCGGGAAGCGGCAACTGCGTCACGCCGGGGAGAACCGTTCCGCCTCGGCTCGGACGGAACCTTTCGCGATAGGCGTCGAGGACCCGCTCGGCGGAATCGAGATAGGGCGTCGCCGCGGCCGAACGTCCGTCGCGAAGGCTCTTGTCCGACCAGAATGTGATCTCGTCCTCGTGCACGACCACTTCCGCGCGGGGGAAAGCCGGCTTTCCCTCCGTATCCAGAAGGCCGCTCGTGTGGTCCGGGTGGATGTGGGTCACGAGCACGGTGTCGAA
>Ga0116224_10002308_pt1 | contig 11269 bp, 9 predicted proteins | sample Sb_taG_9_FD_89699 | JGI IMG/M metagenome (GOLD analysis project Ga0116224, IMG submission 89699) | Peat soil microbial communities from Weissenstadt, Germany - Sb_50d_b_LC metaG | ecosystem: Environmental > Terrestrial > Soil > Wetlands > Peat | place: Germany: Weissenstadt | collected 2010-09-21
AGGGGTGAAATCGTGGCGCGCAAGCTCCCCCACAAGGACGTCGTGATCATCGGCCTCGGCTGGACGGGTTCGATCCTCGCACATGAACTGACTGATGAGGGTCTCGACGTCGTTGCGATCGAACGCGGGCCATGGCGCGACGCGCCGACCGATTTTCCCACCACCTACGTCCAGGACGAACTGCGCTATCGCATCCGCCATGAGCTTTTCCTGCGTCCCGAGCAGATGACGTTCACTTTTCGCAACAAGATGAGCCAGCAAGCTCTGCCGATCCGCTCCTGGGGCGCGTTCATGCCGATGACCGGCGTCGGCGGCGGGGGCGTCCACTGGAACGCGGAGACATTCCGCTTTCTGCCGTCCGATTTCGTCCTCAAGACGCATCTGACGCAAAGATACGGCGCGAAATTTCTGCCCGAAGACATGACGATCCAGGACTATGGCGTCGCCTACGACGACCTCGAGCCACACTACGACCGGTTTGAGTATCTTTGCGGGACATCGGGCGCAGCGGGCAATCTGAAAGGGCAGATTCTCGAGGGCGGCAACCCCTTCGAGGGCCCGCGCTCACGGCCCTATCCCACTCCGCCGCAAGCGCAGCCGTTCAGCCACACGCTATTCGGCAAGGCGGCGCGCGAGCTTGGCTATAAGCCCTTTCCGCAGCCGTCCGGCAATCTGTCGCAGGCTTACACGAACCCGCTCGGCGTCCGGCTCGGACCCTGCACCTATTGCGGCTTCTGCGAATGGTTCGGCTGCGGCAACTATTCCAAAGCCTCCCCGCAGACGACCCTTCTTCCGGTGCTGGTGAGAAAATCGAACTTCAGTTACCGCACCGAATGCGAGGTGACGCGCATCAACGTCGACGCCTCCGGCAAGCGCGCGACCGGGGTCACCTTTGTCGACTCAAGCGGCGAAGAGTGGGAGCAGCCGGCCGACCTCGTCATCCTCGCCGCCTTCACCATCTTCAATGTTCACCTCCTCATGATGTCGGGCATTGGCAAACCTTACGATCCGGTCGCCAATCAGGGGGTGATCGGCCGCAATTTCACCCACCAGACGATCTCCGACGTCCTCGGATTCTTCGACAAGGACAAATTCAACTTCAATCCGTTCATCGCCTCCGGGTCGATTGGCATGTGCATCGATGAATTCAACGGCGACAATTTCGACCACGGTCCCCTCGGCTTCGTCGGCGGCGGATATATGGGACAGGTGCAGACGAACGGGCGTCCGATTCAAACGAACAACGTTCCGCCTGGCACGCCGGGCTGGGGCGCGAAATGGAAAAGCGCGGTGCGCGACAATTACCTGAGCACGGTCACGCCGGGCACCGGCGTGCACGGGAGCTTCTATTCTTATCGCGACGTCTATCTCGACCTCGACTCGCTCTATAAGGACCGGTTCGGCCGCCCGCTGGTGCGGATCACGATCGACTTTCACGACAACGAGGTGAAGCAGAACGCCTATCTCACCGACAAATTCGCCGAAATCATCAAGGCGATGGGCGCAAGGGAGATCGTGAAGCAGTATCGCAAGGCGCCCTACGACGTCACGGAGTACCAGACCACGCACCTGTGCGGCGGCGCAATCATGGGAACCGACCCTTCGACCAGCGCGCTCAATCGCTATCTGCAAAGCTGGGACGTCCCCAACCTGTTCGTCATGGGCGCGAGCGCCTTTCCGCAAAACGCCGGCTACAATCCGACCGGAACGGTCGCGGCGCTCGCGTACTGGTCGGCCGAGGCGATCAGGACCCAATACCTCAAGAACCCGGGGCCTCTCGTCCATGCGTGAGCGGCTCGCGCGCCGGATCGCGGGCGCCGCGATCGCCTCTTTGATCCTCGCATCGAGCGTGGTCTCGGCGGCTCGCGCGCAGGAGAAGGTCGGAACGAGCCTGGACCCGCAGAATTTCGGCCAGATCGAGCGGGGGCGGTATCTCGCCATCGCCGGCGACTGCGCGAGCTGTCACACCGCGCCCGGCTCGGCCCAACCCTATGCGGGCGGCCGGCCGATCGAGACTCCGTTCGGCGTCGTGGTCGGGGCCAATATCACGCCCGATGCCGACACCGGGATCGGCGCCTGGAGCGACGAAACCTTCGTCCGCGCGCTGCGCGAGGGCAAGGGGTATCACGGCCAGCTGCTCTACCCGGCGATGCCCTATCCCTATTACACCAAGCTGACCGAGAGCGACGCGCTCGCCATTCGCGCTTACCTCAACACGGTGAAGCCGGTTCGCAACGCCGTCGTCTCCAACAAGCTGCCTTTCCCGTTCGACGTTCGCGAGGGCATGGCGGCCTGGAATGCGCTCTATTTCAGAAGCGGCGAATTCAAGCCGGACCCGGCGAAATCCGCCGAATGGAATGGCGGCGCCTATCTCGTCGAAGGTCTAGGCCATTGCGGCGCCTGCCACACGCCCAAGACCACGCTTGGCGGCGACGATCAGGCGCACGCTTTTCAGGGCTACGCGCTGCAGGGATGGTTTGCCCCCAACATCACCAATGACAGCGAGCGGGGCCTCGGCGGATGGAACGTCGCCGATATCGTGGCCTATCTCAAGAATGGCCATAACGCGACCACGGCCTCGACCGGAATCATGGGCGAGGAGATCACGCTGTCGAGTTCGCAGATGACCGACGCCGACCTCACCGCCATCGCCACTTATCTCAAGGACCTGCCGGGCCAGACATCTTCGCCGCCGCCGGCGGTTTCCGCCTCCGATCCGACGATGATCGCCGGAGGCGCGATCTATGTCGACGAATGTTCGGCCTGCCATGGCATGGACGGCAAAGGCGTCCCCTCTCTTTTCCCGTCGCTGGCCGGATCGCCCAACGTCCGTTCCGCCGATCCGGCGAGCCTCATCCGCGTCCTGATCGAAGGCGCGCGCAGCGTGGCGACCGCCGGCGAGCCGACCGGTCCGGGCATGCCGTCATTCGCATGGAAGCTGAGGGACGATCAGGCCGCCGCCGTCTTGACCTATGTTCGTAATTCTTGGGGCTCCGCCGCGCCGGCGGTCGACCCGCGGCAGGTCGAACAAGCTCGCGCCCGCGCCGCGATGGCGGCCATGGGACGTTAGTCGCCTCTCACATCCCGTAGCCGCGCGCCATCGCCGCCGCGCAGAGCGGGATCAAGGCGAACAGCCCCGCCTCGACATACAGGGCTCGGCGCAATTGCGCGATCTCGTCCTTGGGCGGGCGGAACGACGGATCAGCGCGAACCTGCCTTCGCCAGACGATGTACATGTAGGTCGGCGCGACCGAGATGAGGCCGATCCCGACAAACAGCGCCATCTTTGCCCAGAAGAATATGTTGACGAGATAGTATTCGTAGCCCTTGGCGCCGAAGAACACCCGCAAGACCCCGGCCGCGAGCGCGATCGCCGCCATGATGCCGAACCAGGCGTCGACGCGCGCGAGCCTCAGCGCCGTCCGGTCGTCGATCGTGCCGCCGGTGAGAAAAACCTCGGCCGACAGGATCGCGGCGAGCGAAAAGACCGCCAAGTGATGGAAGCTTGCGAGCAGCCAGTCAACGAACATCTCGCCCTCCGACAGAATCGAACGTCACCGTAGCCGCGCCCGGCGAGCGCCGCCAGCAAAGCAGTCGCAAAGGAGCTTGCGGCGGGCGCGGACTCGACCCATGGTGAGCCGTGAGGTGATCCGATGACGCAAGATTCGACGGGCGTAGGCGGGGCCGCCGCGACCAGCGCGGACGCGCATCGGGCCCACTCGCTCAAAGCCAAAGCGGTCGACGAGTTTCGCAGATTCCTCGTGCTGTTCTTCTATCTTTGGATTCTATTCGGCGTCTTCGTCCTCAACCAGGGCGTCGTCCTGCGTGAGCACGGGTTCGATTTCGCCATGCAGGGCTTTGCCTTCATCAACGCCCTGGTCTTCGCCAAGGTCATGATGCTGTTCGAGATCTTCGATCCCGGGCGCTGGCTACGCAAGAGGCCGCTCATCTATCCGATCCTCTACGAGACTCTGCTTCTGACGGTCCTCTTTCTCGTCGCCCACGTGCTCGAAAAGACAGTCGAAGGACTGCTACGAGGAAAGACGATCGCCGACAGCCTGCCGGCGATCGGGGGCGGCGGCCTCACCGGATTACTCAGCATCACCGCCATTCTTTTTATCGCGCTGATCCCATTTTTCGGTCTAAGGAATTTGAGTTTGGCCATGGGCGAGGGGCGGCTTTGGGCGGTGATTTTCGAGCAGCCCTCATCGGAAGAGGGTGAGCGCCGACGAGGCGCCTCGCCCCAATCTGTCTAGTTTTATCGAGCGCGCCAGGACGAGCGGAGACTTTATCTCTCAGGACGGCTCGGCTAGCTTGCGCGGAGGCGGAATGGGCCGCCGCAACCGGGGTCCCCCTTGCCAGGACGATAGCCCATGTGGAATGAATTCAAGGAATTCGCGCTCAAAGGCAATGCGCTCAGCCTCGCCATCGGCGTCATCATCGGCGCGGCGTTCGGCAAGATCGTCGACGCTTTGGTCAATGACATCATCATGCCGATCATCGGCATCGCCGGCAAAGCCGACTTCACCAACTATTACATCCCCCTATCGAGCGCGGTCACCGCGACCAATCTTGCCGACGCGAGAAAGCAGGGCGGCGTGCTGGCCTACGGCGACTTCATCAGCGTGGTGATCAATTTCCTCATCGTGGCTGTAGCGCTGTTCATTGTCATCAGGGGCATCAACACTCTGGTGAAGCAGGCGGCCAAGGAGCCGCCGCCTCCGGCGCCGCCGACCCAGGAAGTCGTCCTCCTGACCCAGATCCGCGACCAGCTGGCCGAGCGCGGCGCTTAAAGCTCACTCGGCCGCTGCTGTGTTAGCCGCTTCTGACGCGGCTTCGCTCTCCGGCTCGACAAGGGCGGCGCTCTGATTTCGCGCCACCCAGAAAGACGCCTGCGCCACGACGCCAGCGGCAAGGAGCACGGCGGCGGAGGCGAGCGCGGGGTTTGCGCCCAAGCCAGCGAGCGCGACCAGCGCCGCTCCGACAGCCATCTGGATCGAGCCATAAAGTCCGGAAGCCGTTCCAGTGACGCGCGGGTTCACGCTGATGGCCTGGACGAGGGCGGCGGGCGCCGCAGCGCCCACCCCGACGCTGAATGCAAACATCGTCCCGATAATTCCAACCAGAGTCGCCCGGTCGGCAATCACGAGGGCGAGAAACAAAGCCGCCGCCACAACGCTAAGCGCATTGGCGACGACCAGAAATCGCGCCAGCGAAAAGCGCCCAATCAACCGGCTCGCGAGAAGGCTGCCGAGCCAGAGCCCGGAGACGAGGAGAGCAAGATACAGTCCAACGCTGGCGCTCGGGACGTGCAGCCGATCGACAAAAATGAAGGGCGCGCAGGCGATGAACGCATAGAGGGAGGTCGTCGCGCAAGCGCCGCCGACGGCGTAGCCCAGAAACTGCCCGGAGCCTAGCAGGCCGAAATAGTCGCGTGCGTATCTCGAGGCGCTGACGACAAGCGCCCCCGGCCGCGTCTCCGGCAGAATGCGCCACGCCAGCAGGAAGTTGGCCACGCCCAACGCGGCGAGCCCCATCAGGATCGTTCGCCACCCCCAGAAGCTGCTGAGCGCGGCGCCGATAAGCGGGGCGACCGCGGGGCCCGCGGTCACAAGCAAATTCGTGAGCGCCAGTCGCCGCGCGGCCTCGTGCGCCTGCGATGTGTCGCGGATGATGGCGCGGGCCAGCACCAAGCCCGAACATCCGCCTACTGCCTGAAAAAAGCGCGCGAGGACAAGCGTGTGGGTGTCCGGGGAGAACAGCGCGGCGACGCTCGCAATCGTGAATATGGAGAGGCCGACGAGCAGCGCTGGCCGACGGCCAAAGCGATCGGACGCTGGCCCATAGATCAATTGACCGACAGCCAGACCCAGGATGTAGAGACTGATCGTCAGTTCCAGAGCAGCCGGCGTCGCGTGAAGATCCTTGGCCGCCGCGGGCAGCGCGGGCACGAATATGTGCATGCCGACCGGCCCGCTGAAGGTGAACAAGCCCAAGAGCCAGAGCGGAACGGCGCGTCGGCGACTGAGTTTCATGGCGCCGCCGACCGCTTGCGTTCGCTTATCTGCGGTCGCGCATCCGCGAGGCTCAGGAGCCGGTCCCTGACCGTTTGGAGCAGGCGAAGCGTGCGCGCCAAGTCCTGGTCCGAGACCTCGTCGAGGACGACGTCGCGAACTTCGAGGGATACGCGCTCGACCTGATCGACTGTCCGACGTCCGCGCGCCGTCAGGACAAGGCTCTTCGCGCGGCGATCGGCGCGGTCCTCGCAGCGCTCGATGAGGCCCGAATCTTCGAGCGCGTCGAGCAGACGGACGAGCGAGGATCCATCGAGAGACAGGGAAGCGGCCAGCTCATTCTGCCGCATCGGCGTTTCGGCCCGCGCGATCCGAAGCAAGGGCAGCCACGTCGCCTCTGTCAGCCCATAGACCTGCAAACGGCCGTCGACCGCGCGGCGCCATTCCCGCGCCACATGGGCGATGAGAGGCGCCAATCGAGCGCGTGCGTCTTTTGGAGCGGGCGGCATGAGCGCGGGATAGATGACATATCAATTAATGGGGTGTCAATTATTCAGGGCGCGAGCCGCCCGAGGCGCCGGGTCAATCAATCGCTTAACGGGTGGCCGGCGCGTCGGTCCCCGCGTCGCGGCCCCATCGATCAGAGTGCGAGCGCCCTTAGCCTGAGCGCGTTGGCGATCACGCTAACCGAGGACAATGACATGGCGGCGGCGGCGATGGTCGGCGAAAGCAGGAGTCCAGTCACTGGATACAGGACGCCGGCGGCGATCGGCACGCCGAGCGCATTGTAGATGAAGGCAAAAAACAGGTTCTGACGGATGTTCCGCATCGTCGCTTGCGACAGCCGCCGCGCGGCGACAATGGCGAGGAGATCGCCCCTGAGTAAGGTGACGCCCGCGGATTCGATGGCGACGTCGGTTCCCGTGCCCATTGCGATCCCGACATCGGCGGCGGCGAGCGCCGGGGCGTCGTTGACGCCATCGCCGGCCATGGCGACGATCCGCCCTTCCTTCCGCAGACGTTCGACTATCTTGCCTTTGTCGTGCGGCAGAACTTCCGCCTCGATTTCGGCTATGCCGAGCTTGCGCCCGACGGCTTGGGCGGTCGCGCGATTGTCGCCAGTGAGCATGACGACGTGGACCCCCTCCTTCGTGAGCGCCCGAACCGCGTCAGCCGTTGTCGCCTTGATCGGATCGGCGATGGCGATCACGCCGCTCGCCTTGCCGTCGAGCGCGGCGAAGATCGTGGTCGCGCCGTCGTTGCGCGATTCGTCCGCCAGCCCTGCGAGCGCGCCGACGTCGATTCCGGCGGCCTGCATCATGAGCCGGTTGCCGAGCGCGACTTTGCGTCCGTCCATGATTCCCGTCACCCCTTTGCCCGGGACGCTCTCGAAGCCCTCGACCTTGGCGAGCGCGAGATTGCGGTCCGCCGCCGCGCGCACGATCGCAGCCGCCAGAGGATGCTCGCTGCCGCGCTCAAGACTGGCCGCGAGCTTGAGCAGTTCATCTTCGCTGACCCCGGGCGCGGGCCTGAGCGCCACAACCTTTGGCTTGCCTTCAGTGAGCGTGCCGGTCTTGTCGGCGACCAGCGTGTCGACCTTTTCGAGCCGCTCGAGCGCTTCCGCATTCTTGATCAGCACGCCCGCCTGAGCGCCCCGACCCACGCCGACCATGATCGACATCGGCGTCGCCAAGCCCAACGCGCACGGGCAGGCGATGATCAGCACCGAGACCGCCGCGACCAGGCCGTAAGCCATGCGCGGCTCGGGCCCCCAGATCGCCCAGGCGACGAAGGCGAGCGCGGCTGCTGCAATGACGAGCGGCACGAACCAGCCGGAAACCTGATCAGCGAGGCGCTGGATAGGGGCGCGGCTGCGCTGCGCTTGCGCCACCATCTGGACGATCTGCGCCAGCACGGTGTCGCGGCCGATTTTGTCGGCGCGCATGACGAAAGCGCCGCTTTCGTTCATCGTTCCGCCGATGACCCGGTCGCCGACCGCCTTGCTGACGGGCATTGATTCCCCAGTCAGCATGGACTCATCGACCGCGCTTCGCCCCTCGATGACTTCGCCGTCCAGCGGGACCTTCTCGCCCGGGCGCACACGCAGCCGATCGCCGATTTCGACCGCGTCGAGCGCGACCTGCTCGTCCGCACCATCGCCACGGACGAGCCGCGCGGTCTTTGGCGCAAGGTCGAGCAGCGCGCGGATCGCGCCGCCGGTCTGCTCGCGCGCCCTGAGCTCGAGCACCTGCCCCAGCAGGACAAGGGTCGTGATGACCGCCGCCGCTTCAAAATAGACAGCGACCGCGCCGTGCGCGCTGGCGAACGCCGGCGGGAACAGGTGCGGCGCGACGGTGGCAACGACGCTATACGCCCAAGCCACGCCGACCCCCATGGAGATCAGCGTGAACATGTTGAGATTGCGGTTCTTGAGCGACGCCCAGGCGCGTTCAAAGAACGGTGAGCCCGCCCAAAGCGCGACCGGCGTGGCGAGCCCCAGCTGAATCCAATCGGAAAGCCATTCCGGCAAGAACTGATGCAGATCGGCGAGATGCCCGCCCATTGCAAGCGCGAACACAGGAATGGAGAGCGCGAGCGCGACCCAGAAGCGCCGGGTCATGTCGACAAGCTCAGTGCTGGGGCCAGTCGCTTCCGTGGCGACCACCGGCTCCAGAGTCATGCCGCAGATCGGGCAGTTCCCGGGATGATCCTGACGAATCTGCGGATGCATCGGGCAGGTGTAGATCGCGCCCGAGGCCGCTGGCTTCGCAGCCGGCGTGGCCTGCGTCGGGGCCGCCAGGTATCGCGCGGGATCAGCGATGAACTTTTCGCGGCAGCCGGCGGAGCAGAAGTCATAGGCCGCGCCCGCGTGTTCGGCCTTGTGCTTGGCCGTCGCCGGGTCGACCGACATGCCGCAGACGGGGTCCTTGGCGAGCGAGCTCTTGGCCTCGGCCGAACTCGTCGGCAAATGGTGCTTGTGTTCCATGAAGGGCAGGCGTAGACCTTCCCATGATGGGAAGGTCAAGCGGATTCTTCACATGAACATCGGCGCAGCCGCGGCGGCAAGCGGAGTGACCGCCAAGATGATCCGCCATTATGAGGCGATCGGCCTGTTGCGTCCTGCAGAGCGCCGCTCGAACGCTTATCGCGACTACGGCGAACGCGAGATCCACGAGCTCAGGTTCATCCGGCGGGCGCGCCGGCTCGGCTTTTCGATTGCGGAAATCGGCGAATTGCTGGCGCTATGGCGCGATCGCGGCCGCCCAAGCCGCGAAGTCAAGCGCATCGCCGAGGCGCATATCGGCGATCTCCAGTCGCGGATCGCTGAAATGCAGGGAATGGCGAACACGCTTCGAGAGCTGGTCGCCGCCTGCCATGGCGACGATCGGCCGGACTGTCCGATCCTCGATGATCTCGCGCGCGAAGAGACCGATGGCTGACTCCTTGCCGGCCCTTGCGCGCGCCCGAGCGCTGGTCCATGAGGCCAAAATGAACGTCGTCTCGCCCCGCGCGCCCAACTGGCCCGATCTGATCCGCCCCGTAATGCGCGACGTCGCGACGAGCGGCATCGTCGAAGTGTTCAATTACGGCCGCGGCCGGCAGGGGCTCATTCCCTTGTGGGTCGGCGAGGGCGACCTGCCGACCCCGCCGTTCATCAGCGAGGCGGCCAAGGCGTCGCTCGACCGCGGCGAGACCTTCTACACCGCCCAGCGCGGCGTCCCTGAATTGCGCGAGGCGATCACGGCTTACATGACGCAGGTCTATGGCGCGGCGCCGGGCGGTGGCGCGTTCTCGCCTGAGAATTTCTTCGTCACCATTGGAGGAATGCACGCAATCGAGATCGCGACCCGGCTCATCGTCGGCCCGGGCGACGAGGCGATCATCCCCACGCCCGCCTGGCCCAATTTCGTCGGCGCGCTGGAAATTTCCGGCGCGCGCGCCGTGCCGGTCCGCCTCGACAAAGGGAGCCGGTGGAGCCTCGATCCGGGCAAGCTCGAGAAGGCGGTGACGCCCTTAACCCGCCTCATCTTTCTCAACACCCCCGCCAACCCGACCGGGTTCGTCGCGACACGTGAGGAGATCGCCGAGACGCTCGCCATCGCGCGCCGGCATGGGCTTTGGATCATCGCCGACGAGATCTACGGACGGATCACTTACGACGGCGTGCGCGCGCCCTCGTTCCACGACGTGATGGCGCCCGACGATAAGATCCTGTTTGTTCAGACGATGTCCAAGAACTGGGCGATGACCGGCTTCCGTGTCGGCTGGCTCGAGGCCCCGCGGGAGCTCGGCGAGGTGATCGAGAACCTTGTGCAATACACGACCTCGGGAGTCCCGGTCTTCAATCAGCGCGCCGCGACCGCGGCGCTCGAGCAGGGCGAAGCCTTTCTTGCCTCACAGATCGAACGCTGCCGGCGCGCGCGTGACACGCTGTGCGAAGGACTGGCCAAGACCGGGCGCGTTGGCTTCTTGAAGCCGGAGGCGGCGTTCTATCTGTTCTTCTCGGTCGATGGCTTTTCCGATTCTCGCGCATTGGCGCTCAGCCTCATCGACGAAGCAGGGGTCGGCGCGGCGCCTGGAGGCGCTTTCGGCCCCGGCGGTGAGGGCCATCTGCGTATTTGCTTCGCTCGCGACCCCGAGCAGATCGCCGAAGCGACGCGGCGCATGGCGCGCTGGCTCGCGGCTTGACCCGCAGCGCGCTTCTTAAGCGCCGCGCGCGGGCAAAGGCGCGGCCCCCTCTTGCAAGACGGCGTCGAGATCGGCGGCGGTGATCGGCTGATCGACGATGAAGAAGTACGACGCCGCTGAAGCGAGGCCAATCACCGCGCCGACGACCAGAGCGGGAACGAACGAGCCGGTGTGCTGCACGATGAGCCCAGTGACCGTGGGCGCGAGCGCGCCGCCAAGATAGCCGCCGAAGTTTTGCATGGCGCCGATCGAAGCCGTGCAGTTCGTCGGGGCCGCGACCGAGCTTAGCGCCCAGGCGCAGGTGCTGGTGACATAGAGGAGAAAGAGCGACGCCGAAATGAACGCGATCGCAAGCGCATTGCTAGTGACGAAGGCCGCGGCGACGGTGCAGAACGCGGTGCCGCACAAGGCAATCGTCGCCGGATACCTTCGGCTGTTCACCGGCGACAGGCCGCGGCGCACGAGAATATCCGCGAGATAGCCGCCTAGGAGCCCGCCTACCACTCCCCAGACGAAGGGGATGGCGGCGGCGAAGCCCGTGAACTTGACGCTCATGTGCCGCTCGA
>Ga0116224_10002314_pt1 | contig 11252 bp, 8 predicted proteins | sample Sb_taG_9_FD_89699 | JGI IMG/M metagenome (GOLD analysis project Ga0116224, IMG submission 89699) | Peat soil microbial communities from Weissenstadt, Germany - Sb_50d_b_LC metaG | ecosystem: Environmental > Terrestrial > Soil > Wetlands > Peat | place: Germany: Weissenstadt | collected 2010-09-21
ACTCCCGCCGACGAACGCCAGGCTCAGCGCGGTCAGGATGCCGGCGTCGACCGCGAGCCGGTCGGCGGCGCTTGCCGCCGGCGGCGGGGTCACGGCGCGAGCCCGCTGCGGCTGCCGGCGGGGCGGCGAGTGGTGCGCGACACGGCGTGCCGGCGCGGGCTTGACCGCGGGCCGCGCGGTCGTGTGGGGGGTCTGGTGGGGAGCGGGGGTGGGCTCGCTTCGCCGTGCCGGGGCCGCCACCGGGAGCGGCTTGCCCTCGAGCGCCATCAGCGCCTCGCCCGTGACCCAGGTCGGCGTCTCGTCGTTCCCCCGCGAGTAGCGGACGTGCCCGTCGGTGGCGATCAGCGAACGCAGGTAGTCGAGCGGGGACGGCCCCTCGCCGCGCTGGATCGAGCTCGGGTTGACGCCCATCGCCAGCAGCCCCTGGACGGCGAACGCCGTCGACTGTGCGTTCGAGCCGGCGCCCGGCTCGCCCGGGAAGCCGCCGTCGCGGTCCTGCTGCCTCCGGAGGTACCGGATCGCGCGAGCCCGATCGAGCGCGGCCGCGCTGCCGCTCACGCCGGCGAGTGACTCGAGCGCGGAGCCGGTGTCGTCGACATCGCTAAGCCCGCCCCGCGTCGCGAAGTTGAAGCCGCCGTCGGCGTCCTGCTGGCGCACGAGCCACGCCAACGTTGCCGGCGGGGGTGCCACACCAGCCGCCCGCAGCGCGAGCACCGCGAACGAGGTCCAGTTCGTCTGGTTGTTCACCGAACCGTTCCGGCCGATGTCGGCCCGAAGCTCGGCGACGAGATCCCGTCCGCCGAAGCTCGTGGCCGGCAGCCCGGCGGCGCCGGCGACGAGGAGGTCTCGCTCGACGTCGCCCGGATCGGAGGCCGAGGCGACGCCGCGCTCGATGTAGCCGATCAGGCTGTGGCCGCCGCGCACGACGTCCTGCGGGTTTTCGCCGGCGGCGGCCAGCCCGAGTGCGGCCCACCCGGAGTACAGCGCCGAGGAGGCGGAGCCGGGTACCGGCCCGATGCCGCCGTCGGCGTTCTGCGCGGCGAGCAGATAGCCGGCCGGTGTGCTTGCCGCCGCGGCCCGCCCGACTCCCACCAGGCCTGGCCGGGCGGCGAGGGAGGCGGCGACGAGGGCGATCACGAGCAGCGGCGTGGCCGTTCCCCACCTCACGTTCAGCCGCGTCCGGAAGCGGGTCAGCGAGTGGATCAGCGCCGGACCGAACGCGAGCGCGAACACCACGCACCCGGCGGCATGGACGAAGTCGAACCCGATCCCCTTGCCCACGTACACGCCGAGTTGGGCGAGGCTGTGGTCGCTGTAGGTGACCCAGTCGCCGACGTCCTGGAGGGCCGTGAAACCGAACCCCACCACCGCACAGACGATCGCCAGCGGCCACCGTCCGATCCGCCGGTGGGTCACGACCGCGAGCCCGGCCCCGAGCACGCCGGCAGCCCCCCAGCCGGCCATCTGCCACGGGGTCCACGGTCCCTGGCCGAAGAAGAAGTTCGAGGCCAGCCCCGCGAGCGCGCCGACCGCGAATCCGGGCCCACCACCGAGCGCGTAGCCGGAGATCAGCACGATGTCGGTCGTCGGCTTGACGTTCGGGAACGCCGCGAACGCGATCCGGCCGAGCGCAGCGAACGCCGCCAGCGTGCCGACGAGCGCGACGATCCGGGCGTCCGGATGGACCCGCTCATACCAGGCGAACCCGCCCGCGAGCGCCACCGTGAGGATCGCGAACGCACCGAGCTGCCAGCTCACGCCCTCACCTCCGCCCTCGGCGCGGCCGACCCTGCCGATCCTGCTGATCCTGCTGATCCCGTCGGTCCGGTCACCAGCGCGATGCCCTGCTCGGATACGAGTGCGCCACCCGCTCCCCCGAGGATCCGCGCGGTTTCGGTCGCGAAGTAGGTGCCGCCGGCGAGGATCTCGGCCGGCGACCCGTCGGCGATCACCGTGCCCTCTCCCAGCAGCACGACCCGCCCGGCGAACGCCGCCACGAACTCGGGGTCGTGTGTGGCGACCACCACGGCCGCGTCGAGCTCGCGCAGCAGGGCCGCGAGGTCGTCCTTGCGGCGGCGGTCCATTCCCCGGGTGGGCTCGTCGAGGCACACGACCGCGGTCTGGTAATTGAGATCCCCACCCGCCCCCCCACCCGCCGCCCCACCCGTCCCCCCACCCGCTCCGTCGAGCACGATCGCGAGCGCGAGGCGCTGCTTCTCCCCTCCTGAGAGGTCGCGGGGATGGCGGTCGGCGAGCGCGGGGTCGCCGAGCCCGACGGTCGCGAGCGCGCCCGGCGACGCCTCCTGCGCCACTCGCTCGTGAACGAGGTAGTCGGTCGGGTTCTGGAGGAGCAGCGCCACCCGCCCCGACCTCTTGACCTTCCCGCGCGTCGGTCGCATCAGGCCAGCGGCGTGCCGCAGCAGCGTCGACTTGCCGGCGCCGTTCCGGCCCATCAGCGCGACGCGCTCGCCGGGGACGACCGCAAGAGAGACGCCACGGAGAATGGCCGGCCCGCGGTCGATCTCGTGCCAGACCCGGTCGAGCTCGAGCGCTGGTTCTTCGGCGCGCCGGCGCGGCTTGCGATCCCGCTGCACCGAGGCGCCGGCCGCGAACGGATCGGGGTCCGGGAGCAGCCCCCGCGCCCGCAGGGCCGAGCGGGCCGCCTTCACGCCCGCCACCGGCGCCAGTCCCAGGCCGGACAGGAGCCTCGCGCCCGGCGTCGCCAGTTCCGGCGCCGCATCGCAGGCCCAGGCGAGGAACTCGGCCGAGCCGGCGTCGCAGACCACGCGCCCGCCGCGCATCGCGATCGCTCGGTCGGCGAAGCCCAGGCAGCGCTCGAGCCGGTGCTCGGCGATCACGATCGCGGCGTCGAAGTCCTCGTTGAGGCGCCTGAGCAGCGCGATCAGCTCGTCGCCGGCGACGGGGTCGAGCTGCGAGGTCGGCTCGTCGAGCAGGATCAGCTTCGGCCTGCCCGCGAGCGCCGCGCCGAGCGCAACGCGCTGGAGCTCGCCGCCGGACAGCTCGGCGGTCGGGCGGTCGAGCAGGTGCGCGATCCCGAGCGCGAGCGCCGCCTCCTCGACGGCGCGAGCCACCGCGGCGGGCGCCTCCCCCTGGTTCTCGAGCGGGAGCGCCAGTTCGGCGCGGACGGTGCCCATCACGACCTGCGTCTCGGGATCCTGGAACAGGGTGCCGACGGCGGCGGCCAGCGCGCCCGGACCGTGGTCGCGCGTGTCCATCCCCGCGACGGTCGCGCGGCCGGCGAACACCCCGCCGTGAAAGTGGGGTACGAGCCCATTTGCCGCGCGGAGGAGCGTCGACTTCCCCGAGCCCGACCCGCCGGCCAGCACGACCAGCTCGCCCGGGCCGATGTCGAGCGTGACGTCCTCGATTGCCGGCGCACCGGCTCCCGGGTAGGAGTAAGTGACGCGCTCGAGCGACAGGACGCTCATCGCTCGATCCCCCTGTGGTCGGCGAACGGGAGCAGCGCGCAGATCAGCAGCGCCGCGGCCACCGCGGCCCCTTCGGCGCCGACCGGCGCATGCAAGGACGGGTCGGACTGGAACGGGAGCAGGTTCGCCACCCGCGCTCCAACCGAGAGCCCCACGATCGCCACCGCCGCCGCGGCGAACGCGAGGTCGTGGCGCGACCACGGCCGGCGGACGCGCCACCCACGTGGAGGGCGCCGCGCCGCGCCGTAGCCGCGCACCTCGAGCGCCGCCGCGACGTCGAGCGCCCGGTCGAGCACGCCGGACGTGGTGGCGCGCATCAGCCGGGCCCGGGAAGGCGGCGGGCCGGGCCGGCATCGCTGCGCCTCGGCCAGCCGCCGGGCGTCGCGCGCGAGCACCGGGACCATCCGCGTCGCCAGCGTCGCGCTCAGCGCGGAGTGAAACGAGAAGCGGCGGAACAGCGCGAGCACCTCGTCGGGATCGACCGCGGTCGTGTAGAGCGCGCCGCACAGGATCAGCGCGATCGCCCGCAGCCCGAGCACGGCCCCGTACACGGTCGCCTCGAGCGTGACGTCGGTCTGCCCGAACACCGGCAGATCACCGAGCCGGGCGATCACGGTCAGCCCACTCTGAGCCACGAGCATGTTCACCGCCATCACGAGCAGGCCGAGCGGGAGCGCCAGCAGCGCGGCGCGGCGCATCTCGCGGACGACGCCGGCGCCGACCGCGGCGCCGGCGATCGACACCACGACCGCGCCCAGCGCGACCGGCGCGGACAGCAGCAGCGTCGCCAGCGCGAGCGCCGCGCAGTAGGCGCAGCCGACGCTCGCGCGGGCGGCGTGCAACGGGCTCGCGCGCCGGCGGTAGCTCAACTCGCCGCCTCGAGCGGCACCGGGAAGTCGGTCTGGCCCTGAACCGCGAGCGCGAAATGGTCGCGCAGCCGCGCCGGCGTGAGCGCCGCGGCGGCGGCCGACACGCCGGCGACGTCGGTGCCCGTGATCAGCCATGCCGGTCCGGTCGAGGTCTGGGCGCTGGCGGCGATCAGCCCGGCGCCGGCGCCGAGCGTCCTGACTACGTGTCCGGCCGGGTTGAGCAGCTGGAGCGAGGACCCGCTCGAACCCGCGAACCGCGCGTACACGCCGCTCGAGGCGGGGCCGTGCTCGATCAGCGCGGCGAGCAGCTCGGAGCGGACGTCGTGCCAGGTGCCGACGATCACCCCGAGCGAGTCAGAGCCCGAGCCGGTGCCGATCGCCTGGCTGGCGACCTTCACCCCGATCGAATCGAGCTCGGTGGTTACCCGCTTGCAGGCGGTGGCGGCGTCCGATGCGCACTCGAGCGTGACCGGGAACCGCCGTCCGTTGATGCCGTGGATGAACGGCTCGGGGAACGAGCCGACGACCGCCGGGATCGAATCGGTTGCGGTCCAGTCGTGGAGGTCCCACCAGATCCGGTCGCCCTTGTTGACCGAGGTGCCGGCGGCGCCCAGGGTCGCCTCGATCCCGTTGACGTAGTAGAACCAGTCGAGCCGGGAAGAGCTGCCGGCGTGGCCGTCGATCGACTGGACGAACCCGCCGCCGTAGCGCGTCGTGACCTTGAACGACCGCTCGAGCATCCGCATCACGGTCTGCGAGCCGGGGATGCTCTTCTCGGCCGCCGAGCCGACCGGGGCGGTGCCGAAATCGCGGGTCACCGCGAGCGTGACGACGCCCGGGGCCGACTTGCCGGCGCCCAGCCCGCAGCCGGCGATCGCGATCGCCGAGACGATCGCGACCGCCGTCACCGCAGCCTTGTGCACGATCGCGAACCGGTCGGGCTTACTTGACGACCTTGAACAGCAGCTTCTCGCCCGAGTGCAGCTTGATCGCGCAAATCCCGACGCTTGCGGACTTGCCGTTGACGAGCACGCTCCAGTAATCCGAGCCCGTCGGCTTCACCCCGAGGATCGAGGTGACGAAGATGCCGGGCACGCTCGAGTAGTACTTGCCCGCCCACTTGCCGTGGGTGGCCGCGTTGAGCGCGCCGGCGGCGCTGGCGCCCGGGCACTTGCCTTTGGGCGTACTGCCCTTGGTGATCCACCCCGTCTGGCCGTGCTCGGTGGTCGGCTTGAGCAGCGTCTTGTTCAGGCTCTTGATCTGCACGGTCACGGCCGGGCCGGAGCCGGCGGCGAGCGCGACGCCGGACGCCTCGACGGCCATGACGATCGCTCCCAGAAGAGCGACAAGGGTCTTGTGATGCATGAGGGCCACCCCTTTCCACGAGGGCATATCGGCTTGGCGGTCGGGGTCTGGTCTCCTGGCTGACGGGCCTACCAGTCGCGCCTTCCCGGCGACTCGACGTCGCCAGTGGCGGTTCATGCGACTGGCGTCCCCGATCACAGTGGCGGGTCCGCGCCGGATTCTCACCGGCTTCCCATCGCCACCGACCTTGAACGGGTGGATCGTACCGCGGCAACCAGCCACATCGCGGATTGCCATCTGCTCCGGCCTCTACCGTCCGTTGTTCGTGCCCGCAGCCTTTGTCGCGACACTCGTCAATGGAGAGGTGGCTTTACGGTTTCCGTACGACGATCGCCTGCGGCTACTCCTGCGTTCGATTCCAGGGCGGCGCTGGGATCCGGAGGCACGGGTCTGGTGGGTGCCGCTCGACCCCGATCGGGCGCATTCGCTGACGGCGTTGCTCGAGAGCGTGCCGTATTCGGTGGACATCTCCGATGCGCTCGGTCGCGCACTCGCGCGTCGATGCGCCAAGCGCTCGCCGGCTGAGCTCCTAGTCGATCTCGCCCGGCCCGACAGCAACTGGTGGTTCAGCTTCGCGACCGATGGCCCGACGGACCTTGTCGAGCTCCTGCTCGAGCATCCGGGCGCATACCGCGTCCCCGCGATCGAGCGAGGGTTGTTGCCGGTCGACCAGCAGGCCGCACAGATCCTGCGCGCGTGCTCGGAGCACGATTCAAGGCTGCGCCTCACCGACGATGCCCGGCACGCCCTGACCGAGGTCGTGCGCGCACCCGTCACCCGCTCTGAGCCATCGGTCCAGTCGCCGGTCTACGACGTCGAGATCCGGCGCGACCGCCGGGGCCGCGAATGGATCCTGATCGCCTCCGAACACGCGCCGCTCGTACGCGCGCTGGCCCGGGCGGGCGTGCTCCAGGTGCTCGACGGCCCCGACGATTCGGTGGCGGTCGCAGCGGTCCAGGCCAACGGTGTCCCGATCGCGGAACTGATCGCGCAACTAGACGTTCGATCGCTCGATCCCCAAGTCGAGCGCTGGATCGAACGTACGACGACCTGGCGGGGGACAATCGAGGTCGACGGTCCCGGCGAGGCGCCGGTGTTCCTGCTGCTCGGCGACAACCAGTGTCTGCCGAGCGCCTTGCGCGAGCGCGCGATGCCGTGCCGAGGCGGCGCATGCCTGCCGCTCACGCTGGAGTCCTGGCGGGCGATCGACTCCGGACCGCTGCAAGGCTGGATCAGCCATGCCGCGAAACGGTGCGTCGCGGCGCTCGAGGCGGGGCGACCGGCGCCGCCGGCGGTGCTCGAGCTGTCCGAGATCCACGACCAGCCCACGCTGGTGCTGGCACCCGGTCACGACCTCGGTATGGTGGCGGAGTTCGCGCGGCTGGCAGGCGTTGCGGCCGGAGGCGAGCGGGCGGGCCACCAGCATGACCGTCTGCCGGCGATCGCTGCCGATCCCTTCTGGGTGCCGGATCTCGACCGGTTCGTCTCCGAGCACGACCCGTGGGTGGCGCCCGATGCGCTGGATCGCCTACAGCAGATCCGAGAGGAACACGCGCGCGCCGCCGGGCTGGTTGCGCTGTCTGCCGCGACCGACGCCGCCCTGGAAGTCCCCGGACTCGGCGGCGAGCTGAAGCCGTTCCAGCGTGCCGGGGTCGAGTACCTGCTGAAGCAGCGCCGCTCGTTCCTGGCCGACGAGCAGGGCCTGGGCAAGACGGTGGAAGCGCTGGCGACGATCGAGGCCGATGACTCCTACCCGGCGATCGTTGTGTGCCCGGCCAGCCTGAAGCTCAACTGGATGCGGGAGATCGAGCGCTGGCTCCCTGAGCGGTCGGCGCAGATGGTTGACGGCAACCGCGGAGCCGTACCGGCCGCGGACCTGACCGTCGTCAACTACGACATCGTCGCCGGCCGGCTCGAGGCCCTGACTGCGCTGGCTCCGCGTGCGGTCGCGCTCGACGAGTCGCACTACTGCAAGAACCCCGGCGCCAAGCGCACCCAGGCCGTTCAGCAGCTGTGCGCCTCGGTGCCGCGCGATGGTCTTGTGCTGGCCCTTACCGGGACGCCGCTGATGAACCGACCGCCGGAGCTCATCTCCCAGCTGCGGATCCTGGGGCGCCTTGGTGACTTCGGGTCGGGGGCCCAGTTCGGACAGCGGTTCCGCGGCGCGGACGCGTACCAGCGCCTGCACTGGCACCTGCGGGCACGGTGCTTCGCGCGGCGGCTGAAGGCCGACGTGCTGCCGCAGCTGCCGGCCAAGACGCGCGCCGTCGTCCCGGTCGCGCTCAACAACGAAGCTGAGTACCGCCTCGCCGAGCGTGACGTGATCGCGTGGCTGCGCAGCCAGCCACTCGACCTGCGCGCGCTCGACGCCAAGGTCGCCGCGGCGCTGCGAGCCGAGCGGCTCGTGCGGCTGAACGCGCTGAAGCTGCTGGCCGCGCGCGGCAAGCTCCCCGCCGCGCTCCATTGGATCCACGACTTCCTGTCCTCCGGCGAACGGCTGGTCGTGTTCGCCCGCCACCGCGAGATCCAGCACTCGGTGCTCGAGCGGTTCCCGGGCGCGCTGCACGTGCTGGGCGATGATTCACAGCGGGCCCGGGACGTGGCGGTGCGGGCCTTCCAGGAGCCGGACTCCGATAGTCAGCTGATCGTGTGCTCGATCGAGGTCGCCGGCCAGGGGATCACGCTCACGCGCTCGTCGAACGTCGCGTTTCTCGAGCTCGACTGGACGCCGGCCAAACACGACCAGGCCGAGGACCGCTGCCACCGGATAGGACAGCAGGACGCCGTCAACGCCACCTACCTGCTGGCGGCGGACACGATCGACGAGACGATCGCGACCCTGCTCGAGCGCAAGCGAGCCGTGATCGGCGCCGTCACCGACGGGCGCGACGAAGATGGGCGCGGGATCGTCGACGCGCTCGTCGGGGAGCTGCGGGGAGAGCCGTACCGACACCTTCGAGCCGTCGCGTGAGCGCCTAGACTGAGACTCGAGGCTCCCTCCTGATGACCGTCAACCTCACGCGCATCTATACGCGCCTCGGCGACTCGGGCGAGACCCACCTGGGCGACATGAGCCGCGTGCCGAAGACCCACCCTCGGATCGAGGCGTACGGCACCGTCGACGAGCTGAACTCGCACATCGGAGTGGCGCTGACGATCGCTGACATGCCCGGCACATACGCCGAATGGCTCGCGCGGATCCAGAACGACCTGTTCGACGTGGGCGCGGACATCGCCGCCCCGCACGACCCCGAGCACGAGCGGCTGAGGGTTATCCCCGAGCAGACCACCTGGCTCGAGGAACGCTGCGACGAGGTCAACGCCACGCTCACGCCGCTCAAGTCGTTTGTCCTCCCCGGCGGTAGCCCGCCCGCCGCATACCTGCACGTGTGCCGGACCGTGTGCCGGCGTGCCGAGCGGCTTGCGATCGCGTGCGGCGAGGAGCTGAATCCCGAGGTCGTCCGATACCTGAACCGGCTCTCGGACCTGCTGTTCATCCTCAGCCGGGGCGCCAACGGCGGTGACGAGCCGCTGTGGGAGCCGGGCCGGTACCGCTAGCCCTCTAGCTGCGCCAGTCCCGCGAGCCTTACCGGCGCACAGTCAGCACGATCGCCGTCGACAGCGCGACGCCGCACGCGGCGATCGCGGCCGCGCCGACGACGAACGCTTCGTGCGCGTGGGCGTACGACACGACCTGGTGCGGCCGGGTCAGCAACACGAGCGCGGCCAGTAGGACCGCACCGGCGAGCGTGGCGCCGAGCGGGCCGAGCGTCTCTGCGATCGACCCCCCGCTCATGCCGGGCACCGCCCAAGGCCTCCGGCTCTCGGCCGCCCGCAATCCGGCGATCGCCAGCAGCGCCCACGTCGTGGCGACCAGGAATCCGCCGATCACGTCGCTCGGGTAGTGCCAGCCGAGGGTCAAGAACGAATAGCTCACGGCCACCGCGAACAGGGAGCCGAGCGCGCCGACGACGGGGCGGAGGCGAGCGGGTGCCGCGATCACGCACGCCAGCGCGAGCGACATCGCGGCAGTCGCGTGACCGCTCGGCCACGAGGCCGACTCGACCGGAGTGAAGCCGAGCAGCGAGGCGGCCCTGTGCTCCGCGAGGAGGGGCTTCAGCACCTGCGTGGTGACGTTCGCGCCGAGCAGGATCACGGCCACCGCCAAGGCCACGCGCGGCCGCCCGCTGGCCAGCGCGACGACGATCGGGATCGCGACGAGGATCAGGTACGGGCTCGGATCGCACAGCTCCGTGAGATGCCAGGCGAGCCAGTCAATCGGGCCATGTACGTTCAGGTCGTAGAAGCCGCTGAAGATCGACTGGTCGGCGTTACGAAAGATGCCGACGTGAAACGCGGCGAACCACGTCGTCGCGAGCAGCACCACGCACACGGCCGCTCCGACGAGTGCCCACCTGGCCCGAATCGCCATCGATTCAGGCTAGCGGAGGTCGGCGAGCGCGCTCCTGACCCTCCGGCTAGGTCGGGAGCACGGTACCGCGAGCGTCAGAGCCCGGGTTCGCGCCTGAGGCTCAGCATCACGCCGGTTGAAAGGCTGACGCCCAGCGTCGCGATCGCGGCCGCGACCGCCATGAGCTGCTTGTGGGCCTCCGCGTACGTGAGGACGTCGTGCGGACGGGTCAGCGCGACGAGCCCCACGAGCCCTATCGCGGCAATCACCACGGCTGCTTGCGGGGCGAGCGCCGCTCGCAACGACACCCGATCCGCGGTCGCGCCGCTTGGCCAGCGGCGCTCGGCCGCCGACAGCACCGCCACGACCACCAGCGCCCAGGTCGTCGCCACCAGGTACCCCGCGAAGACGTCGCTCGGGAAGTGCCTGGCGGTCGCCACCAGCGAGTAGCCGACCGCGACCGCGAACGCTGCACCGAGCGCGGCAACGAGCGGCCGCAGGCGACCGGGCGATGCCAGCATCAGGCACAGGACCACCGCCATCGCCGCCGTCGAGTGCCCGCTCGGCCAGGCCGTGGCCGGCACCGGAAACCACCCGTCGACCAGCCCGGCCGGCTGCGGCTCGGTCACCACTCTCTTGAGCAGCTCGGTGGTGACGTTCGCGCCGAGCAAGATCGCCCCGACCCCGACGGCGGCCCGCGGCCGCCCTCGCAGCAACGCGACGACCACCGCCACCGGCGCCCAAAGCACGTACGTCCGCGGATTGCACAGCCACACGAACAGGCCCGTGACCGCCTGGACCGCGCCGTGGCGATGCAGGTCGATGAAACCCAAGAAAGTCGACAGATTCGCGTCGCGGAAGATGCCGACGTGGAACGCGGCGAACCACGTCGCCACGAGCAGCACGACACACGCGGTGGCGCCGGCGAGGGCCCATTTCGCCCGAATCTCCATCGACTCAGGCTAGCGGGGCTCGGCGAGCCCGGCCTGGGCGTGCGGCTAGGTCGTGTGCTCGAGCTCGGGTCGCGTTCCCCGGGTGACGCGCAGCTCGGGCGAGGACCCGGTGCGGCGGACATGCGCGTAGTGCTCGATGTCCTCCGGCGCGGCCACGTCAACGTTCAGACCCGCGGCCAGCTCGAACCGGCCGGCCTCATACAGC
>Ga0116224_10002319_pt1 | contig 11243 bp, 12 predicted proteins | sample Sb_taG_9_FD_89699 | JGI IMG/M metagenome (GOLD analysis project Ga0116224, IMG submission 89699) | Peat soil microbial communities from Weissenstadt, Germany - Sb_50d_b_LC metaG | ecosystem: Environmental > Terrestrial > Soil > Wetlands > Peat | place: Germany: Weissenstadt | collected 2010-09-21
GGCCCCCGCCTACGTGAACTCCGAGCTACTCCGGGCGCCCGGCGCGACGTTCTGGACGGCCTCGCCGGGCTTCGCTCAGGGCGTAGGTATGAAACTCGCGCTCGTGCCAGCTAGGACCACCCCATCGCCGTCATCGTACCGATCGCGTCGTCGGATCTTTGTTGGAGGTACGTTTTGTTCAGACTTCTGCAAGCGGGATTTCATTCCCGCGGCCGTGCGGGGATGCACGCACGTAGGTCTAGCGGGTGACAGCGCCCAGAGACGCGCTCGAGACGAGCCGGGCGTATTTCGCGAGCGCTGTTGGCGGCGCCGGCCGCTCGGGCGGCCGGTAGGCGTTCGTGCGCTCCGCGATCTCCTCATCGGAGAGATTGACGTCGAGACGCCGCGCGTCGACGTCGAGCGTGATCTCGTCGCCGTCGCGGACGATCCCGATCGGGCCGCCTCGGACCGACTCGGGCGCGACGTGACCGGCCATCAGCCCGTGCGTGGCGCCCGAGAAGCGCCCGTCGGTGAGCAGCGCGACGTCCTCGCCGAGCCCCTCGCCGACGAGCGCCGCGGTGACCGCGAGCATCTCGCGCATCCCGGGGCCGCCGGCGGGCCCTTCGTTGCGGATCACGATCACGTCCCCGGCCTTGATGCCCTGGGTGCGGACCGCCGCCATTGCGTCCTCTTCTGACTCGAACACTCGCGCCGGCCCGGTTTGCTTGCGCCGCTCGTAGCCGGCGACCTTGACCACGCATCCCTCGGGAGCGAGGTTGCCTTTGAGGATCACGAGACCACCGGTGTCCTTCAGCGGGTTGCTCAGCGGGCGGACGACCTCCTGGCCTTCGGTCTCCTCCGCTTCATCCGCGCACTGGCCGACGGTCTCGCCGGTGACCGTCTGCGCATTCTCGTGGAGGATGCCGGCTTCCTTGAGCCGCTTGAGCACCACCGGGATCCCGCCGGCGGCGTACAGATCAGGGGCGACGTACTGGCCACTCGGCTTGAGGTCGCACAGCAGCGGCGTGCGCTCGCTGATCCGGTCGAAGTCGTCGATGTCCAGGTCGACCCCGATCTCCTTTGCGACCGCGAGCAGGTGGAGCACGCCGTTGGTCGAGCCGCCGCTGCACGCGATCGCGGCGATCGCGTTCTCGAGCGCCTCGCGGGTGATGATGTCGCTGGGCCGCTGGCCGCGCCTCAGCACGTCCATGACAAGCTGGCCGGCCTCCTTGGCCACGTCGACCTTGTGTGGGTCGGTAGCCGGGACTCCCGAGGAGGTTGGGGAGATCCCAAGCACCTGGAACGCCATCGCCATTGTGTTGGCGGTGAACTGTCCGCCGCAGGCGCCGGCGCCGGGCGACGCGGCATCCTCGATCGCGGTCAGCTCCTCGTCCGTGATCCGGCCCGCGGCGTGCGCGCCGATGGCCTCGAAGACCTCCTGGATCGTGATCCGCTGGCCCTTGTAGTGACCCGGGTAGATCGAGCCGCCGTACAGCATCAGGCTCGGCACGTTCAGCCGGCACAGTGCCATCACGGTGGCGGGGATCGTCTTGTCGCAGCCGCTGATCGCGATCACCGCGTCGAACGCTTGAGCGAAGGCCACAAGCTCGATCGAGTCGGCGATCACCTCGCGGCTTGCCAGCGACGCCTTCATCCCCTCGGTGCCCATCGTGATCCCGTCCGAGATCGCGATCGTGTTGAACTCCATCGGCGTCCCCCCGGCCTCGCGAATTCCCTCCTTGACCTTCGCCCCGAGGGCGCGCAGGTGGAAGTTGCACGGCATCGTCTCGATCCAGGTGTTGGCGACGCCGACGAGCGGCTTGCTCAGCGCCTCGTCGTCGTAGCCGATGCCCTTCAACTGGGCGCGGGCGGCGGCGCGCTCGGGGCCTTCTGTCAGCGCGCGGCTGCGGTGCTTGAGGTCGAAGTCAGGTGGCATGGGGCGGGAACTGTAGTCTTTCCCGCCGCGGGGGCCGGTTGCCGCTACGCAGCGGATTGCCGGTCGGCGGGCGCGGGCCCGTCGCCGCCGGCGAGCTGGCGCATGCGGGCGCGCTCCCACTGCGAGAGCCGCCAAAGGTCGCGCCGCACCTGCGAGGGATCGAGCTGACGGCCCGGCAGGTGCATGTTGGCGGTCGTGATGAGCCGGCGCTCATCGCCGGTCAGCGCCATCCACTTGGCGAGCACGTCGTCGGAGTCGGGCAGCCGCGAGCTGCCGTACGGGCGGGTCTCGTCAGGGAACGTCACGCAGTATTCGTTCAGCAGGCGGTGGGTCTGTGCCAGGTAGGCGAGGATCGGCCGGTGCGGGTAGATCAGGTACGCGTACGGGGCGCCGCCGGTCCCTCCGGCGTCGTCCGGTCCGTCCGCGAGCGTTCCCCACACGCGTAGGAAGCCAAGGTCGCGGTACATCGCCCACTCCTCCTCGTTGACGCACGAGCGCAACAGCGCCCTTGCCCGCGCCTCCGCGCGGCGCTCGCGTCCGGGGTCATATGACCACGTGGGGGCGCGCTGACGGCGCGCCTTGTAGCGGCTCCACAGCTCGTCGATGCGGGGGATGATCAGGTCGGAGAGCAGCGCAAGAGCGACGAGCGCGGTCGCTGCGAGCGCCAGCAGCATGGCGGCCGCGGACCTACCTGCCGCCCGCTGCCCGCGGGAAGAAGATCACGCGGTCGGCGTCCCACGGAATGTCCTCGAACGAGCGGACCATGATCGATTCGCGCTTTCCCTCCCGGCCCGAGACCGGCACCGCCGCCCACAGCCCGGCGTCCAGTTGCCGGCGGAACTCCTCGATCAGGCGCTGCTCGTCCTCAGCGCGCTCGACGTCCCCCTCGGCGATCAGAACCTCTCCATGGCCCGGCTTCATCCTCAGGAATCGCACGGAGGGATTATGCCAAAAGCGTGTCGACTCCCGGGGTGTCTGAACGGGCCAAACCTGCCCAAACGTCTGGTTTGCAGGCAATCCCCAAGATGTCGACGGGGCCGGGCCCGGCCCCGATCTCGCGCAATCCCTGCGCCACCGCGCGAGAGGCGAGCTCGCGGGCCGCGCGCGCGGCCTCGAGCGGCTCGTCGCCGTGGGCGAGACGCGCGGCGAGTACCGAGGAGTGGGTGCAGCCCGAGCCGTGGGCGGCACCGTCCTGGTGGCGCGCGCCGTGGAGCTCGACCAGCCGGCGGCCGTCGAAGTACACGTCGGTAAGGGGTTCGCGATGGCCGCCGGTCACGACGACGGCCCGCGGTCCGAGCGCGTGGACGCGTCGCGCCAGGGTCTCGATGTCGAGGTCGCCTTCCGCATCGCCAACCAGCGTCCTCGCCTCCGGGACGTTCGGGGTGAGCACGGCGGCGCGCGGGAGCAGGTTTTCGATGAGCGCCTGGCGGGCCTCCGGCGCGAGGAGGACCGCCCCTGACTCCGCCACCATCACTGGGTCGAGGACGATCGGCGTGCTCTCCGGGAGGTACGTCAGGGCTTCGGCCACCGCCTCGATCGTCGGCCGGTCGCCGAGCATCCCGATCTTGACCGCATCGACGCCGATGTCGTCCGCCACGGCGCGCACCTGGGCGACGATCACGTCGGGGGGAACGGGGTGCACGGCGATAACGTCGACCGTGTTCTGCGCGGTGATCGCGGTGATCGCGGTCATCCCGTGGACGCCACAGGCGGCGAACGCCTTCAGGTCGGCCTGGATGCCGGCGCCGGCGCCCGAGTCCGACCCGGCAATCGAGAGGACTCTTGGGATCACGACTCCGAGCGTACCCCGAACGGATGCGACTGAGTTTTCCGATGACTATGGACGGTTTTCTCAGTCGCCTCATGGGGCGACTCGGAAGCGGCCCCCCGCACCGCGGCGGACGAAACCCCCGAGCTCCAGCTCCGCAAGCGCTGCCAACCCCTTGTCGGGTTCGAAGCCCGCCCGGGCGAGGGCCGCGGTCGTCTCGTGGCCCTCGGCGATCGCCGCCAGCAGGGGGGCGAGCTCGGCGGGCGGTTGCCGGCGCGGGGCGGCAGCGGTGCGCTCGCCGGCGCCGAACACGTGGTCGAGCGCGTCCTGCGGCCCGCGCACGATGCACGCGCCGGCGGCGAGCAGTCCGTTCGGTCCCGCCGCCTGCGGGGTGGTGACGCGACCCGGCACGGCTCCCACCGGGCGGCCGAGGCCGCGCGCGAGCCGGGCCGTGACGAGCGCGCCGGACCGCTCGCCGGCCTCGACCACCACGGTCATCGCCGCGAGCGCCGCGATGATGCGGTTCCGCGCCGGGAACATCCACCGCCACACGCCGGCCCCCGGCCCCACCTCGGACACCGCCGCGCCGCCGGCGACGATGCGGCCGTGCAGGGCGCGCTTGCCGGGCGGATAGGGACGATTCGCCGAAGCCGGGAGCACGGCGACCGTCGGGCCGCCCGCCTCGAGCGCGCCCGCGTGGGCGGCGGAGTCGATCCCGATCGCCATGCCGCTCACCACGGTGACCCCCGCGACGGCGAGGCCCCGCCCGAGCGAGCGGGCGACGTCGAGCCCATACGGCGACGCCCGCCGCGAGCCGACGATCGCGACCGGCTCTTCGAACAGCAGGTCGACCATCTGGTCGAGCCCGCCGGCGACGTAGAGAACCGCCGGCGGACCGGCCAGCGCTCTGAGCCGCGATGGGTAAGCCGGATCGCAGCCGCAAACGGTCTCCAGGCCGGCGGCACGCGCCCGCGAGCGCACTTCGTCGACGTCGAGCGTCTCGAGCTCCCGCCGCAGGCGCGCCTGTTCCCGACCTCCGACCGCAGCGATCAGATCGTCGTCGCAGAGCGCGAGCGCCTGCTCGATCCGGCCGCGCGCCTTGTCGAGGTTTCCGGCCAGCCTGCCGAGCAGCCACGAGCGGGCGGTGCAGTGATCGCACGCGCGCTCGCTCATGCCGCCGCGAGCGTCGGGTCGGCGTCGCCGCGCTGCCGAAGGCTGAGTGCGGTCAGCAGGTCGGCGTGGGTGACGCGGTCGTGGCCTCCCAGGTCGGCGATCGTCTGCGCCACGCGCACGACCCGGTGGCGACCGCGGGCGCTCAGCGCGCCGACCGCGTAGGCCTGGGCCAGCGCGTGCTCGGCGGCTTCCTCGAGCCGGACGTGCCGGCGGACGAGCCGCGCGTCCATCTCCCCGTTGCAGCGCGCGGCGCAGCCTGCCAGCCGGAACCGCTGGCGCTCGCGGGCATGCGCCACACGCTCGCGCGCGAGCGCCGAGGAGGTCTGGGGTGGCGCCCGCAGCTCGGGCTCGGCGGGCCGCTCGACGTTGATCAGCAGGTCCATGCGATCCAACAGGGGCCCGCTCAACCGGCGGCTGTGGCGCCGCAGGTCCGCCTCGCCGCACCGGCACCGGTCGCCGACTCCCGCGAACCCGCACGGGCAGGGGTTCGTGGCGGCGACGAGCATGAACCGCGTCGGGAACACGAGCGCGCGCTGGGCGCGCACGATCGTCACACACCCGTCCTCGAGCGGCTGGCGGAGCGCGTCGAGGCTCGACCGCTGGAACTCGGCGAGCTCGTCGAGGAATAGAACGCCGTGATGGGCCAGCGTCGCCTCGCCGGGCCGCGGTGGCGCCCCTCCACCCACGAGCCCGGACGGCGAAACGGTGTGGTGCGGAGCCCGGAACGGCCGCGCCTGCACGAGGCCGCTGGCGTGCAGCCCCGCGATGCTGTGGATCCTAGTCACCTCGATCGCCTCGGCCCGGCTCATCGCGGGCAGGATCGACGGGATCCGGCGGGCGAGCATCGTCTTACCGGTTCCGGGCGCGCCCTCGAACAACAGGTTGTGGCCGCCTGCGGCCGCGATCTCGAGCGCCAGCAACGGGGCGGAGTGGCCTCTGATATCGGCCAGGTCGGGCTCGGCCGGCGCGGCGGTGTGACCGGCGGACACCGGCGCCGGCAGCGGCGGGGGCGCTCCGCCCGTGACCACCTCCGCCGCGGCCCGCAGGCTCGACACTCCCGCGATCTCGAGCCCTTCGACGAGCGCCGCCTCGCGGGCGCGCTCGCGAGGGACGATCAGACGCGCCAGGCCGGCGCGGCGCGCACCCTCGGCGACCGCCAGCGCTCCCGGCGAGTCACGCAGGTCGCCGCTCAGCGACAGCTCGCCGAACACCGCGTAGGCGTTCAGCGAGTCCGCGGGAACCTGCCCGCTCGCGGCGAGCACGCCGAGGGCCAGGGCCGTGTCGAACCCCGGTCCGACCTTGCGCAGGAACGCCGGCGCGAGGTTCGCGGTGATCCGCGTCTGCGGGAACTCGAAGCCGGAATTGGCGATCGCGGAGCGGACCCGGTCGCGAGACTCGCGCACTGCCGCGTCCCCGAGGCCGACGATCGTGAACGCGGGCAGACCGCTCCGGATGTCGACCTCGACCCAGACGTGACGGGGATCGATCCCGTCGATCGCGAACGTGGCGACGCGAGCAAGCATCGCGTCCAACGTACGCGCCGGCGCGTCAGCGGTGGGTGACGCCGCGTTCCAATCCTGCGCAGGCCGACCGTGGCCGCCTGCGCAGGATTGGAACAGCGCGTGGACCACGTGTCACGCGCGCCGGCGTAGCGTCGCCGGCATGACCAGCGACCGCCGTCCGCGGCTCGGAGCCCTCGGCGAGCAACTCGCTGCCGAGCACCTCGTCAGGCGGGGCTTTCAGATCGTCGAGCGCAACTACCGCACCCGCTGGGGCGAGCTCGACATCATCGCGTTCGACGGGCGGACGCTCGCGTTCTGCGAGGTCAAGACCCGAAGGGCGAGTGCCGCCGGCGGGAGCCCGCTCGACGCCGTCCGGACGCTCAAGCGCGCCCAGGTGCGCAAGATGGCCGGACGCTGGCTGATCGACCGGACCGACCGGCCGCGCGCCGACACGCTGCGATTCGACGCAATCGGCGTGACGGTCGACGGCGCCGGCCGGCTGCTGAGCCTCGAGCACCTCGAGGGCGCGTTCTAGGGGGCGGTGGTCGCCTAGATGATTGATGCCTGGACCGCCGGTGGCCCGGAGCCTCTCGGTCGCCGGCGGATGAAGGCAGGCACCTGAGGGTGGGGCGCGGTGGTCCCGGGGCGGTTTCGCCGCATCCCCGACATGCATAACACGCCAATTGGCGCCCGCCGGCGAAGCCTTGGTGTGCCGCGCATGCCCCACATGCATGAAACGCCAAGACCGATCGGGATCACGTCAATTGGCGCGTTATGCAGGTTCTCTTGGGTAGGTCGATGCGCGCTGAACCCGCCACACCCCGTTCAGGTGCGCGCCGTTCGGCCATCGGCCCCCACGCCCGCCCTGGAATCAAGTGAGAGAGACAGGCTCCGCCAGGATCAGCTGCTGATAGGCCATCGACTGAAACGAGAGCCGGTGCAGCGGGGAGACGCCCAGGCGCTCGATCGCCTCGCGATGCTCCGGAGTGGAGTAGCCCACGTGCTGGGCGAACTCCCACCCGGGGTGAGCGGCGTCGGCCCGGCGCATGTAGCGGTCGCGGGTCTCCTTGGCGATCACCGACGCAGCCGCGATCGCGGCGCTCTTGGCGTCTCCGTCGATCACGCCGCGCTGATCGTGGCCGAGCGCGGCCACCGGGAACCCGTCGCTCAGGCAGATGCAGCCCTCGCACGCGACCTTCGAAAGCGCGTCGCGGAGCGCGGCGAGGTTCGTGACGTGCAGCCCGCGCGCATCGATCCCAGGGGCGCAGCGCGACACGATCGCGACCTTCGCGGCCATGCGGAGGATCACGGGGAACAGCTCCGCCCGCGCCTCGTGGGTCTGCTGCTTGGAGTCGTTGAGCGCTCCGAGCGCACGGACCTCCCCGGGGCCAATCGCATCCAGGTCGAATAGGACGGCGGCGGCCACGAGCGGACCGGCGAGACACCCGCGGCCTGCCTCGTCGGCGCCGGCGACGAACCGCACGCCGAGCGAGCGGTCGAATTTGAACAGCCGGCGAGCCGCGCGATGCGTGCTCTTCCGCCGCGGCGCGCTCGCCCGGCTAGAGGAATCCGATCCGGTCAGGGGGCCAGTACGTGAAGAACGCGGTGCCGATGAGCCAATTGCTCGGGACCGGCCCCCAGAAACGACTGTCGTCCGACGCGCCACGGTTGTCGCCCATCATGAAGTAGTAGCCGGGCGGAATCTTGATCGGTTTGCCGAAATTGCACGAAGGAGTGTCGCCGCACTGGATCTGGAAGGGCTCCTTCTCCAGGACGCCGTTGCGGTAGACCATGCCGTTGACGATCTTGATCGTATCGCCGGGGACTCCGACCACGCGCTTGATGAACGTCTGGCTCGATTCCTGTGGCGTCGGCTTGTCGCACGCCTGCTGGTCTGGCCCGCCCTGCCCTCCCTGATTGGGGTCGCCGCACACCGGATTGTCGAAGTCGGCACCGTGGGGCGGGTGGAACACCTCCACGTCGCCCACGCTGGGGTTGCCGGCGAGGCGGTTCGTGAGCACCCGCTGGCCGACGTCGAGGGTCGGGACCATCGAGGGGCTCGGGATTCGGTACGGCTTGACGATGAAGGCCTGGATCAGCAGGGCGAGCGCCACCGCGATCGCCACCGTCACCACCAACTCGATCAGCCCCTTCATCGGAGCGTTCCAGCCATCAGCCGTGCTCTCTCACGCGATCGCCACTACAGGAACCCGATCCGGTCGGGCGGCCAGTAGGTCAGGAAGGCCTTGCCGATGATCCACGCTCTCGGCACCGGTCCCCAGAAACGGCTGTCCTCCGAATCAGGCCGGTTGTCTCCCATCATGTAGTAGTAGCCACGGGGGATCGTGATCGTCTGCGGGAAGTTGCACGCCGAGTCGCCATCGCACTGGACGATGTAGCCATCGGACTCCCGCTTGCCATCGCGAATCACGTGGCCGTTGACGATCGAGATGTGGTCGCCGGGAAGCCCGACGACGCGCTTGATGAACGTCTGCGAGGACGGCTGCTTCCATGGCACCGCGCAGGCCGCCGGGGCGTCCTGGCCGCCGCCGTTCTGTCCCTGGTTCGGGTCCGCGCAACCGTCGTCGTAGTTCTTGGGAGGGTGGAAGACGACGATGTCGCCGACGTGGGGCGAGAAGAAGTCCATGCCGATCCGGTCCACGAGCACGCGTTGGTTGACGCGCACGGTGGGAAGCATCGACCCGCTCGGAATCCGGTACGGCTTCACCAGGAACGCCTGGATCCCGAGCGCCAGCGCGAGCGCGGCAACGACAATCACCGCAAGCTCGAACAGCGTGCTCGCCGGCGACTTCTTGGCCTTCGTCACTCCTGCTGTTCGCCGGCGGGTGCCTCCGAGGCCGCCGGACTGGCGTCCTGCGGCGCCGTCGGGGGGACGGAATCCTCGGACTCCTCAGCGCTGGAATCCTCCGCGCCCGACTCAGTCTGTACCTCAGCGCCCGCCTCCGCCTCCGCCTCAGCGCCGGACTCAGCCCCTGACTCGGATTGCACGTCGGCCTCCGCCGCGCCGGCGTCCGGCTCCGCGTCCACCGCCTCGGCGGCCTCGATGTCCGCCTGTCCGTCCAGGTCCTGCGGCTCCTCGTCCGGCACCGGCGCATGTAGCAGCTCGCGCTCGACCGCCACCTCCGGCGCCGCGCTCCGGCGCTCGCGCACACGCGCGCGCTTGCCGACACGGCCCCGCAGGTAGTAGAGCTTGGCGCGCCGGACGTCGCCGCGGGCGGCTACCTCGATCCGCTCGATCTTGGGGGAGTGGAGCGGGAACGTGCGCTCGACGCCGACGCCGAACGACTGCTTGCGCACCGTGAACGTCTCGCGCGCGCCGTGACCCTGGCGCTTTATGACAACGCCCTCGAACACCTGCGTCCTGCGCCTCGTGCCCTCGATCACCTGGAAGTGGACGCGCAGACGATCGCCGGCGTCGAAACTCGGTACACGGCGGAGCTGGGCGCGCTCCAGGCTGTCGATGACGGTGCTCATGACGGTGTAGATCCCTGCCACACCCGGTGGTGTTCGCTGGTGGGGCCTAATTCACAGTGCACGTGTGCGCCTGCGCGGGCCGCTTATGGTAGCGGACCGCCTGTGGGGCCGGCTCCCCTCGCCGCGCTCTGCTCAAGGCGCCACTCCCTGATCCGCGCGTGATGCCCCGACAGGAGCACCTCGGGAACACGCCAGCCGCGGTACTCGGCCGGGCGGGTGTAGTGCGGATACTCGCGCGCGCCGGCGAGCGCCTCGCTGAAGGACTCCTCGAGCGCCGAGTCGGGATGACCGAGCGCGCCCGGGAGCTTTCGCAGGACCGCATCGCACAGCACCATCGCCGCGAGCTCGCCGCCGGCGAGCACGTAGCGGCCGATCGACACCTCGTCCGTGGCGAAGTGATCGACAACGCGCTGATCGATCCCTTCGTACCGCCCGGACAGCAGCGTCAGCGCCTCCTCGCGCGCGAGCTCGGAGACCACGCCGTCGTCGAGCACCGTCCCGCCGGCCGCGAGCACGACCACTCGCCGCTCCTCGCGCAGCTCCACCGGATCGCGGCCGTAGCGAGCTCGCAGGGCCGCCTCGACGACGTCTACTCGGAGCACCATTCCGGCGCCGCCGCCGAACGGCGTGTCGTCGACCTGCCCGGCGTTCAGCGGCGTGTGATCGCGGTAGTTGACGTAATCGAGGCGGTGGCCCCCCGCCAGCGCGTTGGCGACGTGGCGCTGGCGCTCGAACCACGCGAACGCCTCCGGGAACAGCGTGAAGATGTCGATCTGCACGGCAGGCTAGGACTCGCCCAGGAACCGCAAGTCGATGTCGATCGTGCGCCGGTCGAGATCAACCTCGCGCACGGCGTCGGTGACCAGCGGCACGAGCAGATCGCCGCCGCCTGACCGCTCGACCTCGAGCACCTCGCACGAGGGGAGCTCCATCAGCCGCCTCACCGTCCCGACGGCGCGGTCGCCGTCGTGCACGGCACAGCCGGCGAGGTCTTCGGCCCACCACTCGTCGGGGCCGAGCTCGGGGGCCACGCCGCGCGGCACCAGCAGGTCCTTGCCGCGCAGCGATTCGGCGGCCTCGCGGTCGTCGTGACCCTGGAGACGGAGGATCACCCTCCGGTCGGTCCCGGCGCGGCGGGTGATGTCGAGCTCGCGGTCGTCGACGACCACGGTCGCTGTTGCCTCGAGCAGCTGCGCGTTCGGACGCGTGACGTGAAAGCTGCCGTCGAGTCCGTGCGGCCGCCCCACACGGCCGGCGAGAAGCCACTCAGCCTGAGCGCTCACCCGGGTAGCGCTTCACGCGTCCACGATGTCGACGAACACGCGGCGCTTGCTCCTGACCGCGGCCGCCTTGACGACCGTGCGCAGGGCGGCGGCGGTCCGGCCGCCCC
>Ga0116224_10002322_pt1 | contig 11238 bp, 11 predicted proteins | sample Sb_taG_9_FD_89699 | JGI IMG/M metagenome (GOLD analysis project Ga0116224, IMG submission 89699) | Peat soil microbial communities from Weissenstadt, Germany - Sb_50d_b_LC metaG | ecosystem: Environmental > Terrestrial > Soil > Wetlands > Peat | place: Germany: Weissenstadt | collected 2010-09-21
CTCCGAGATAGGGAGTGTTCATGCTCATGTCCTCGTCCCTCCTCGAAATCCTCTTTCGAATGCCCTCTTGAACCTAGGCGAACAGGAGCGCGGAAAGCTTGCGCCGGGCGGCGACGGTTGCCGGATCCATGCTGCCCCAAGCTTCGAAGAATTGCAGCAGCTGCTTGCGGGCGGAACCGTCGCCCCAGCTGCGGTCGCGTTTGATGATTTCGAGCAGCGCGTCGGCCGCCTCATTGCGGCGCCCGCGCGCGTTGAGCGCGATGGCGAGGTCGTAACGGGCCTGATGATCGTTTTGTTCCGAGGCGACGCGGCGCGCCAATTCGGCGACATCGCCGACGGAGGCGGCTTGAACCGCGTTTTCAAGCGCCGCCCGCGCCGCCGCGATGGCCGGATCGCGTTCGGAACCCGGCGGGGCTTGCTCAAGCAGGCTCTCGGCGGTTGCAAGCTCGCCCATCGCGACGGAGCTTTTGACGAGGCCGCCCAGGGCGGCAAGATCAGTCGGATCGTCACTGAGCAGAGAAGCAAAGATTTCCGCCGCCGCGGCGACGTCGCCGCGGCCGAGCGCTGCCTCCGCCTCGGCGCGCATGTCCTGACTGGCGCCGAGCGGGCCGACCAGCCGTTCAATGAAGCCGCGGATCTGACTCTCAGGCAGCGCGCCGACGAAGCCGTCAACCGGTTGCGATTTCTGAAAGGCGATGACGGCGGGGATCGAGCGGACGCCGAGCCGGCTAGCGATCTGCGGATGCTCGTCGATGTTCATCGTCACGAGCTTGATCTTGCCGCTAGCCGCCTTGACGACCTTCTCGAGAACCGGCGTCAGTTGCTTGCAGGGCTCGCACCAGGGCGCCCAGAAATCGACGAGTACGGGCTGGCGGGCGGACTCCGAGAGAACGTCGGCGGCGAATGTCGCCGTCGTCGTCACCTTGATCGGCGCCGCCGCTTCGGCCACTATCTCCCGCCCCATATATTGCGCCATTCCGCGCCTCTCCTTATGCATGTGCACGAATGATCAGGCCAAGCGGTTCGCGGCCGAATGCTCCCAACAAAATCCCGCGTTCGGACGGAGTCCACAATTCATGAATGGGCCCGAACTTCCACGCCGGCCATATCTTAGCCGAAAATGGACGTGCGGCCGTCAAATCGCAACTGCAGCGGCGCCATTTTTCCGTCAAGCCGCCTGAGAATTGCGCGCCGCAGGCTTGATTTGCAATGCGATGGGGTTTGCGGCATAAAGCCGGGGCGCGGCAAGTCCGCGCGGATGCGGGTGTAGCTCAGGGGTAGAGCACAACCTTGCCAAGGTTGGGGTCGAGGGTTCGAATCCCTTCGCCCGCTCCAAATCACATCAATGCGTTGGAGTGCCCGCGAGCATCTTATCGACTGCGGCACGGCCACTGTCGAAACGGCTTTTCACGCCATACGCCGAGAAGTCCATGCTGCCGGTCATTGGCGCGTGGTCTGCTTGAATTATCCTGAGATTTCTGAGTGCCCTCAGCCTCTGCAACCGGTGATAGGGTTCCTTGGCCCGCACTGGGCTATCGGATGGCAAGTCGCGGTCGATCTCGGCAAGCATGCTCGTAAATGCGGCGAGGCCGCCCTTAGGATCCGCGTACTGAGCCCAGAAGCGGTTCTCATAGGCGATTTCCATCATGCGCTCAAAAACCTGCGCCAGGTTTTGCGGTAGGGCGGCACGCGTGGCGAACAGATCGACGACAAAAATCGGCAGCGAATCGATTTCAGCATCGCTCAACAGATCGAGCAGTGCCTCGATCGGCGTATTGTCGAACAGCCCGCCATCCCAATATGAGCTGCGGTCAATGACAGTCATGGGAAATCCGGGTGGGAGACTGCGTCGCCAGGATATGATCGGGCGTGAGTTTGATGCGCGACACGATCGGGTTCACGTGATCGGCCCTACCGGCATTAGCGACATAGTTCGAGAAGGACACCTGCGCCCCAGTTTCCACGTCCGTCGCCGTCACGGAAACCCGAATATGGCTGGCGTCGTTCAATTGCCCGAAATCGCAGATCGCCGTGAGGGTCTCCCGCATCGGTGAGACATCGCAAAAACTAGTCCAGCGCGGCAAATTCCAAAAATCGCCGCGCGTCGACCAAAAGCGCGGATCGCCGAACATCGACCACGTGGCCTGGGCGTCGGGAGGCAAGAACGGCACGGGCGTCAGCGTTATGGCGTCCCACAGCCGTTTCAGGCTGGCGGGAATATTGCCATCTCGCGCGCCGGCAATCGCGGCCGTCGTGATCGCGCCTATCGATACGCCTGTGATGGCGACCGGGTTCCAGCCAAGTTCAACCAACCGCGTGACGGCGCCATATTCATAGGGACCGAGTGCACCGCCTCCTTGTAGAACCAAGCCCATATTCGGCATTGGCACTCCCCTTCATCGAACGATCACCGACGATTACCAAGATTTGACGACGGAAGTTTGATGCCATTATGCATTTCGCGGACCAGCTGCGTTCGCGCCAACTCTGCGGCGCGACTATCGTTGCATGCCCGGCTCCTTCGACGGAGCCGTTGGCGCGCCTTCATTGAACTTCTCGAAACATTCCTGGCTGTGCGCGGCTTTCGCGAGATCAAGTCGGATGATCGACAATTGCAAGCCTCCCACCCCGCTTGGCGAGTTTCCGAGACGGAAAAAGTTGTTTGCGTTCGAAGAGTGTCGAGCCCTTCCGGCTGCCGGAAGGCGACGGATTAGGCGCGCGCAGCGTGACGGCGGAGCACTTGTCGGGCTGCACGCGAGGCGGGCAGCCGCAGCCCGCACCGCTCGGGCAATATCTCACTGTGGTAGCACGGACCTGAGGGCCTTCATCGCCGCGTCTCTGACACCCATTGTTTTGATCAAGTCTTGTTCCATCGCGGTATCCTGATAGGTCGGCAGACTGACGCCGGATTTGTATTCCATCAGCGTCCAGCCTTGCGGATGGTCGATCAGGAACTGCAACATTGAAGCTTCGCTCTCGAGGAATTGCGCGCGCGCCTTGGTAAGCTTTTCGAAATCGTCCATCCCGTACGTCGCGGCATCCTTTGCCAGGATCGTGCGCACGTGTGCCCAATCGCCGAGGAATTTAGTGAAAGCAGCGGAAACAACTGCGACCTCCGCCCGCCGCTTTTTTGCGTCGTCGAGCGAGTTGACGCCATAGATCAGGGAGCGGCCCGGATCGTACAGCAATGGTTCCACGTCCGGATGATCGTGGCCGGTCGTGAAAATGGCGATATAGTCGTTCGCGACCGGCATAACCTGTTGCATCATCGCGGGGGACACGTCGATTGCGATTTCGCTGGGCACTTCCCTGAGCTCCGCAAGTGCTTTCTCAGGATCGCCGTTGATGTTCGGCCCTCGCTCAGCATAGTAGAAGTTGAACGCCAACTCATTCCAGGCGTCCGCGTCGCGCCGGGCCTGCTCCTTCTGCGCGTGCAGGCGCTCGGCGATGGTGACGCCCCCGACTGCAAGCGCGTTGATCGCGACCACCGCCGCCGCAGCGATGAGCCAGCGGCGCCGCACGCGGGCTTTGCCGATCGGGTCCGGCTTGGGATAGCCCTTGGCCCGCAGCAGCGCGCGCAACGCGCTTTTCTGCGCGTTCCAGCCTCCCGCAGGACCGACGGGAACGGGCTCATGTTGCGCGGTGAAGTAGATGAAGCGGGCGTTTCCGAGGCGTTCAGGCAAGGGTCGCGGAAAGACGCTGCCGAGCGTCTCGCGGAACCGCGTCCATTCCGCCTCGCGCTCTTTTTCGCTGACGCGGAGCAAGGACGGGTGCGCCCAGAGGACAAGCTTGTCGGGCGGGAGCGACTCGATCAGATGTGAGATTTCCCAGCGCAGCCCCTCGGTCGTGCCGGTCGCCCAGACCACGAGCTCGGCGACTTTGACGATGTCGGCGACTTTTTCCTTCCAGCGTTCATTGGTGACATAGAAGCGCGCCGCGCCAAGCGCTGGCAGTGCTTCGCCAGGGCGGCCGATGGCGCTCACCGGGCCGCATCGGCGCAATTCCTTGGTCAACACCTGTTCGGAATTGGCGAGCGGAACCAAGCCGAGAAGGCGCTCGATCAGCGAGGGAGCCGCGAGCTGCGCGTCGAGCGCGAAGGAGCGTAGGTAGAGAACGGGATGGCGGCTGTCGGGCCGTTGCAACTCCTCATCGGCGCTGCGGGCGCGCGCCTGCCACATCCGCCGCATGAACAAGTTGCGCAGCCGCGCAAGGACCGCAATGGCAAAGATGATCCAAAGGACGCCCAGGATGGGCACGTTGGGCAGGACGAAATCGCCGACGATGATGGCCCCGGTGATGATGATGACATAGCCCACGAAGGCGAGCGCGGCTTTGAGAAAGTGGTCCGGCGGCGCTTCGACCCCGGTATCGCGCAGCGACGCGAGCAACCACTCGCGCCAATTGGATTGATCGAGAGTCTGCGGACGGGCTGTAGCCGCCACGAGGATCGATCTCGGTTGCGGCAGCAACAGATAGACGAAGCCGATCAGGAATGTGATCAGATAGAATGCAAGGAACGATATGTAACTTTGGTTTACCGAATAATTCCAGACCCGAGCCTCGAAATAGGCGTCGTAGATCACGAATGCCTCGCTGAGCGCGCCGATCGCGCAAAGGATGGCGCAGGTCCCGCGCGCCTTGCGAAAAATGATCCCGAGCCCCGCGCCGATGGCGGCGAGGGCGAGCAGAATGATGCTGATGTCGGTAACCGCGATCCGACCGTAGTTGTCGCTGAATGAGCCGAGCTCGACGATCGCTCCGAAGAGGGCGTAGAGGGCGAAGAAGAGACGATAGCAGCCGACGAGAAGGAGAAGGCCGCCAACGGCGACGCGCAATAAGTCACGCGGGTTCGAGGTCCAGGGCGGCCTTTGCATTCTGGATTCGCTCAGTGTTCCAATCCGAACAGCAGCTATATTATGATCCCCGTCCTGTGCGCAATTCAGTGAACCGAGCGGGTCGGCGCCCGGCGCCCGAGAGGCGCTCGCCGGACGGCGAATCCTACATCTCCTCCTTCACGCCGGCCTTCAGGTTCGGCCTGCGATCGCGCCGCGGAAGTCCAAGATCTTGTCCAAGGCGCTGAACGGCAGGAAGAGGAGCACGAGCAGAAGGCGCACCCCGAACGCAATAGCGACGCTGAGCGCGCCCATGATGCCTCTCCGCCGATCCGCTTGCCCGTTAACCGCCGATGATGGTCGGCGTTCCCGGTTGCAGCACCCGCTTCGTGAACTTAGCCGCGATCTCGAGAGTTAAGGGGTCGGGATGAGGTCGAAAGCTTCAACTTGAAGCAACTCTCCCAGGGAGCACCACAATGGCGCGACATGAATCCAAGGCGCAGAAGAAAACGGTCGGCCGGGTCATGCACGAATTCAAGCATGGCGAACTGCCGCGCAGCCGCGGCGGCAAGGTGAAAAGTCGGAAGCAGGCGATCGCCATCGCCTTACATGAGGCCGGCGCCTCGAAATACGAAAGCCCAAAGAAGAACCGAGCGAACCTGCGCAAGACCAAGGCCAAGGACCGCCGCGGCGAGACTGGCCAAGCGCGGAGCGAAGGCAGGAAAAGCGCCAGCTCCAGGAAGAGCGCAAGCCGGAGAAGCACGAGCCGGAAGACTCCAAGCCGGAAGAGCACGGCCAGGAAGAGTACGAATCGGAGGAGCACGGCCAAGAAGAGCACCAGCAGGAAGAACCGCGCCTAACCTTAGGACCCGTCGCGCTGGATCATCGATTCCGGCTGGAATGATCAGAGAAGATCTTCGATCCAAATCGGAAGGGTTCGGATACGCTGCTCCCGTGGCAGACGGTATTGGCGATGCAGGCGCTTCGGCCGGAAACTGATCGGACATGGGCGCGACTATTCCGCGATCCTTCCGAAAGCGCCGCAATCGCTTTTTGAAGCAGCGCCGCCGGCTCCGTTTGAGTCGACATGCGGCGGCAAAGACCCCACATTGCCCTTAGCGATTCGTCTTTCGTTCTTCCGGAGACCCAGGATTGGGCGATCCCCTCGGTAATCAAGGCTTCGGCTCCGATGCGCCGGGCATGCGCCCGGGCGGGATCGCGGCGCGGGCGAGCGGCGCGGCGCAGCTGCGCTATCTCGACGGCCTCAATGCGGCCCAGCGCGCCGCGGTCGAAGCCCTCGACGGCCCGCTCCTCGTGCTCGCCGGCGCCGGCACCGGCAAGACGCGGGTGCTCACGACCCGCATCGCCCATATTCTCGCGACGGGCCGCGCCTTCCCTAGCCAGATCCTCGCCGTCACCTTCACCAACAAGGCGGCGCGGGAGATGAAGGAGCGGGTCGGCCTGCTCGCCGGCATCGTCGCCGAAGGCATGCCCTGGCTCGGCACGTTCCATGCCATCTCGACCAAGATCCTGCGCCGCCACGCCGAGCTCGTCGGGCTCAAATCCTCCTTCACGATCATCGACACCGACGATCAGATCCGCCTTTTGAAGCAGGTTCTGCGCGCCGAGAACATCGACGACAAACGCTGGCCGGCGCGCGCGCTCGCCTATCAGATCGACGCCTGGAAGAACCGCGGCCTCGATCCGGCGCATGTGCCGGCGGGCGAGGCCGCCGGCTTCGCCGAGGGCAAGGGGGTAAAGCTCTACAAGCTCTACCAGGAGCGGCTGAAGGTCTTGAACGCCGCCGATTTCGGTGACCTTCTGCTCGAGACCTTGCGGCTGCTCAGAGAGAACCCCGATGTCCTGAAGCTCTATCAGGATCGCTTCCGCTTCATGCTCGTCGACGAATATCAGGACACGAACACCGTCCAATATTTGTGGCTGAAGCTTCTGGCGCAAGGGCGCGGCAATATCTGCTGTGTGGGCGATGACGATCAGTCGATCTATGGCTGGCGCGGCGCCGACGTCGACAATATCCTGCGTTTCGAGGCGGACTTTCCCGGCGCGAAGATCATCCGCCTCGAGCAGAACTATCGCTCGACCAGTCATATCCTCGATGTCGCCGGGGGCCTCATCGCGCAGAACCAGAGCCGCCTCGGCAAGACGCTCTTCACCGACGGAGAAGCGGGCGAGATGCCCACTGTCGCCGGCGTCTGGGACTCGGAGGAGGAAGCCCGCGTCGTCGGCGACGAGATCGAATCCCTGCAGCGCAAAGGCGAACGACTCGAAGACATCGCCATCCTGGTTCGCGCCTCTTTCCAGATGCGCGAGTTCGAGGAGCGGTTCATCACCTTGGGCCTGCCGTATCGGGTCATCGGCGGCCCGCGCTTCTACGAGCGCGCCGAAATCCGCGATGCGCTCGCCTATCTGCGCTGCGTCGCTCAGCCGGACGACGACCTCGCCTTCGAGCGGATCTACAACGTGCCGAGGCGCGGGCTCGGCGATGCGACCTTGCAGCTTCTTCACGATCATGCGCGGCGCGAACGCATCAGCTTGATGCAGTCGGCGCGGATCATGGTCGAGACCGAGGAACTGAAGCCGAAGCAGCGGCAGGTGCTGCGCGATCTCCTCGCCGACTTTTCGCGCTGGGCGGCGCTGATCGACTCGAGGCCGCAGGGCGAGGTCGCCGAGATCATCCTCGAGGAATCCGGCTATACCGACATGTGGCGCAAGGACCGCACCGCGGATGCGGCGGGCCGGCTTGAAAACTTGAAGGAACTCGTCCGCGCGATGGACGAATTTCCCGATCTCGCAGGCTTCCTCGAACATGTCGCGCTGGTGATGGATGCGGACAATCAGGATTCCGAGGAGCGGGTCTCGATCATGACGCTGCATGCGGCGAAGGGCCTCGAATTCGAGACGGTGTTCCTGCCGGGTTGGGAAGAGGGCCTCTTTCCGCATCAGCGCGCGCTCGACGAATCGGGCCGCGCCGGACTCGAAGAGGAACGGCGCCTCGCCTATGTCGGGCTGACCCGCGCCAAACGCCGGGCGAAGATCTATTTCGCCACGAACCGCCGCATCCGCGGCCTGTGGCAGACGACGCTGCCCTCGCGTTTTCTCGACGAACTGCCGGCGGCGCATGTCGAGGTGGTCGATACGGCCTCTGGCCGCGCCTATGGGAATTACGCGCAGTCGCGCTTCGCGAACATGGACATGTATCGCTCGTCCTATGCGACGCCCGGCTGGCAGCGGGCGCAGCGCCGCAGCGAAGAGCAGCGCGAGAGCCAGGGCGGAAAGGGCGGCGCCAGCGGCTGGCGCGAGACCGCGTCGCGGCGCGGACCCTTGATGATCGAAGGCGAACTCGTCGCCAAATCCTCGGTCGGCTCGTCGTTTGCCAAAGGCGCGCGGGTGTTCCACACAAAATTCGGCACCGGAACGGTCGCCGCCGTCGACGGCAACAAGCTGACCGTCGATTTTGACAAGGCTGGGCGCAAGATGGTGCTGGAGAGCTTTGTGCAGGCGGGATGAGGGACGAGAAATGGCCGAACCGCGATTGCAGCGCATGACGCCCGAGGAATTCGAGACTTGGCATCAAAACCAAGTCGAACGTTATGAATTCGTCGACGGCAAGCCCAAGCTCAAATTCGAGACGTGGGACGGTGCGCGCATGATGGTCGGCGCGACCCAGGCCCATATCCTGGTCGCCGGCAATCTATTCGTGGCTCTGCGACAAAAGCTGAAAGGACGCGCCTGCCGCGTCTTCGCTGCCGACGGCAAGATCGCGACCCCGAAGGGGAATTATCGTTATCCTGACGTCGCGGTCGATTGCGGCCAATTCGAACCTTCTGCCACTTTCTTGAAAGAGCCGCGTCTCGTTGGTGAAGTTCTCTCTAAAGGCACGCATTGGATCGAATACGACACGCAAGCTCGAGGAATATAAGACCGGTTCTCCCATGCAGCACATTCTGTTCGTCGCCCAAGACGAATATCGCGCGCAGCTGTGGACGCGCGGCGGCGATTGGCAGCTGCAAGAGTTCGAGGGCGCCGACTCCGTAATCGTGCTCTCGCATTTTGGGATCGAATTGCGATTTGCCGAGATCTACGAGGGCATCGATATCGGGGCGTGAAGCCTCGCAGCTGTGCTCGCATCGTGAGGGGGCCGCGCGGCCGAAAGACTGAGCTTCACATGAGCCATTACGTCGCTGTCGTGGAAGAGGAAGAGGACAAAGCCGTCGGCGTCTGGTTTCCCGATTTGCCGGGCTGCATCTCGGCCGGCGACACGCTCGACGAGGCCATGACCAATGCTGCTGAAGCCTTGGAGCTTTGGGCGGAAGCCATGGTCGAGAGCGGCCAGAAAATCCCGCCGCCGCGCAGCCTGACGGAACTCAGGAAGGATCCGGAGGTCGCCGAGGACTTGCGGCGATTCATGGTGGCGCTCATTCCTTTCCCTGCCGATTTACAGCACGCTGCAGAATGACACTGGCTGCTTCAAGTAATTTTGCACTACCACGTCAAAAACCGTGCCTCATGCTTACCAGCAGCCGCGAAATTAAAGCGCGCCTCGAACGGGAGGGATGGGTTCTTGTGCGTGTGAAGGGATCGCATCACCATTTTCGCAATCCAACCACGGGCAAAATGGTCGTTCTTCCGCACCCGAAGAAAGACATAGCCATTGGAACGGTACGCGATATTTATCGCGCCGCCGGGTGGGCCAAGGATTGATCAGGCAGCCGCCTGTTCATCACCGGGCGCCGGTACGGCGATCACCAAGACCGCATCCGCAAAACTTTCTGCCCATTGCGGATCGCGCTTCAATTCCGAAAGATCGCGCGGCGCGGGGATCTTCTGCCCATCCTCCATCATCGCCTCGGTCCACAGCGTAATCGCCTCTGCCGCATTGGCAAAAAGATCGTCGATGTCATCCGCCGCAGAAAAACAACCTGGCGCATCCGGAAAAGTCACGCCATAGGCGCTGGCGGGATCTTTGTGAACGATGGCGATATAGGGCTTCATCATTTCCCAATTGCGATCGGGATTGCGCGCTCCCCTCTACACCTAGAGCGCGCTTGGCAAAAGTGAACTTCGCCGTCCGCGACTCTATTCCCGCCCCGCTCGCTCAGGCCGCCTCGCTTGACCCATCCTTGAGCTTTCCGAGGATGAGGCGGACGGCGTCGGCAACATCGGCAAGCGCCTTCTCGCAGGTCTCGTAAGCTTCGGAGGCCGCGGCCCAACTCTTCGTTTCGAGCGATGCCACGAGCAGCCGCGCTTGCTCCTGCGCCTTCCTTGCGGCGCGCTCGAGCCTGCTGACGAGCGCGCCTTCCCGTTGGCGCAGCACCGGATAGCGGTCAAGACAAGCCGCGAGCCTCTCGCGATCGAGCGCGCTCGGTAAATTCATCGGACTCTCTGCCCCGATGAGCATGGCGGCGAGGTGGCGCTTGAAGATCGCTGCCTCCGCCGGAAGCCGCGCGATATCGGCACCGGGATAGCCGCTCGTATCCTCGTCCCAGGAACCCTGCGCCAGCTTTTCGCAGCCGACGAGCCGCGTGTTGATCGCGCCGATCTCGGTTTCGGTCTTGCCGATCTTTGCCGCGATCCTTACCGTGCTCTCGGCGATTTCAGAGGTCGCGGCACGCTGATTTTCGAGCAGATCGGCGAGATGGCGGGCACGCTGCGCGACATCGACCATCGCATCGCCGGTCGAGATGACCCGCTCAACGACTTGGTTGACGATGCCGCTGCCGTCGCCCACGGCCTTGTGGCTGTCGACGACGGCGCTTTCGATCTGCGCCATTTCGGAGGCGAAGGTGCCGAGCCGCTTGCGGATCTCCTCGGTGACCTTGCCGGTCTGCCCGGACAGGGCCTTGACTTCGCCGGCGACGACCGCGAAGCCGCGACCCATGTTGCCGGCGCGCGCCGCTTCGATCGTCGCGTTGAGCGCGAGGAGATTGGTCTGCCGCGCGATCGCCTCGATCGCGCCAGCCATGCCGCGGATCTGATCCGATGTTGCTTCGAGCACGGCGAGACGCTCGCCGATATAGCTGACGCGGCTGTCGATCACGGTCATGGCGCTCGTCGCGGCGCGGCTGTCGGCGACGCAATTTTCCAGCGTATGGCGGGTGCGGTCGGCGCCTACGGCGCTTTCGACGGAATTTCCTGCCAGCGCATTGATCGAGGTCGCCAATTCTTCCACGGCGCCGGAAATGGCTTTCGCCGAATGCGTCATTTCATGAATGTCGTGCGAGATCCACCCGACATTGACGGCGCTTTCGGAAGCTTCCGCGGACAGAGTCGCGACGAGCGCGAGATCGTCGAGAATGCGCGTTTCGATCGACCGGACGAGGGTTGCGAGAGCCCGGCCGAAGCGCCCGACCGGGATCGCCGACGCCGAATGCGTCGCGAAATCCTC